>Ga0306924_10007694_pt1 | contig 10836 bp, 9 predicted proteins | sample sta12Can44000111_FD_203756 | JGI IMG/M metagenome (GOLD analysis project Ga0306924, IMG submission 203756) | Lab enrichment of tropical soil microbial communities from Luquillo Experimental Forest, Puerto Rico - statanox.12C.anox.44.000.111 (v2)... | ecosystem: Environmental > Terrestrial > Soil...
ACCCCGAAAACGCCTCTTTCCGGGTGCTTCAACCTTTTTGCACAGCCTCGTTAGCGCGCAGAGAAGAGAACCCCGCACTCGCTATGCCGCCACTTGTAGAAGATGATTTCTGGGCTCCGATTGGCGCACCTGAAGAGCCCTATATGCCGAGCGCGGAAGTCGTCGTCTATTGCGTCATGGAGAACAAATGCGCTGTGGCAGAAGTGGCCGCGCGATTGGATGGCACGTACTGCTATTCCTTCTCCGTTTGGGTTGCTTGGCGTGACGCGGGCGGCGAAGTACGCTCCCAGTCTTGGTATAGGCTTCAACCCAAGGAAGGGGCACTGCTTGATCGAATCGAGGACGCACAAGCGCTCGCCGCGGGATTCGCCACGGGCAAAGGGGAGGTGCTTTCCGGAGCTTGGCGTGCTGCCCGCTAACAGGTCGTTCGACACGGACACGCAGCGGCATTGCGCCGCAAGGCGTGCAGGTGAGCATACGCCTCGTGGGCACCGAGAAATCAAGTACTTGCCCTCATCAGCAAGGCAAACCCCAGCGACATTCCGCAAGTGACGACGTCACTGGTTGCCCGATGCGCCAGTGCTTTTCCAGCCTAAGATGACTGCCACCCACGAGAGGCACAGTGCCACTGGCGGCACCCCTTACCCGTGAATGGCCTGCCGCGATGACCTCCCCGCCCACCTCGCGCGGCCCCGTGCCCGCGCTCCTGCCGGAACTCGTCTCGTATCTCGAAGCGCTGCCCGAGCCGCACATCCTGTTCGATCGCCAGTACCGCATCGTGGCCGCCAACACGGCCTACCGCACGCGATTCGGTGCGGCCGAATCCGTCGTGGGCCGCCCTTGCTACGAGGTCTCGCATCACTTCAGCGTGCCCTGCGACCGCGCGGGTGAGAGCTGCCCGCTGGCGAACTCGCTGGCGTCCGGCGAGCGCGAGCGCGTGCTGCACCTGCACCACACGAGCCAGGGACCCGCCTACGTCAATATCGAACTGATCCCGCTGAGCGACCGGCGCGGCGCGCACGCGTACTTCGTCGAGAAGATGGAACCGCTGCCGGTGGCGCAAGCCGGCCCGGCCCAGCAGGGCCTGATCGGCCGTTCGCGCGCATTCCGGCGGATGCTCGAGCTCGTGGCGCGCGTCGGCCCGTCGGAAGCAAGTGTCTTGCTGCTGGGCGAATCGGGGACGGGCAAGGAACTCGTCGCGCGCGCGGTGCACGAGTCGAGCCCCCGTGCCGCGCGGCCCCTGGTGGTGGTCGACTGTGCCAGCCTGCCCGAGACGCTGTTCGAGAGCGAAGTGTTCGGCCACCAGAAGGGCGCCTTCACCGGAGCGTACGCCGCCAAGCCCGGGCTGGTCGAAGAGGCGAGCGGCGGCACGCTGTTCCTCGACGAGGTCGGCGACATCCCGCTGACGATGCAGGTCAAGCTGCTGCGCCTGCTCGAAAGCGGCACCTACCGGCGCGTCGGCAGCACCGAGCTGCGCCGCGCCGACATCCGCGTGGTCTCCGCGACGCATCGCGACCTGCACACGATGATCGCAGCGGGCACTTTCCGCGAAGACCTGTTCTACCGGCTCGGCACGTTCCCCATCGCCCTGCCGCCATTGCGCGAACGACGCGAGGACATCCCGCTGCTGGCGACTTCATTGCTCAAGCGCGTCGCGCCTGCGCGCGAATTGCGCCTGTCGTCGCACGCGCTGCGGCGGCTTGCCGCGCACGATTTTCCCGGGAACGTGCGCGAGCTGCGCAACGTGCTTGAACGCGCCAGCCTGCTCACCGACGGCACCGTGATCGAGGCACGGCACCTGGACGCGGCCCTTGCGCAGACCGGCACGCGTGCGACGCGCGCGCCACTCGCCCCCGGGCCGATGCCGCACGCTCGCCGCGACACCTTGCGCGAGACCGAGTTGCAGGTGCTGCGAGAGGCCGTTGCCACGCATCGCGGCACGCGCCAGGAACTCGCGCGAGAGCTCGGGGTCAGCCTGCGGTCCCTCTACCGCAAACTGCGCGAGATCGAGGCCGGCTCAGCGCGTTGACGGCGGGTGCGGGCGCTGCTCGTCCGCATGCATGTGCGAGACGAAGTAGTACCCCAGGTAGGCGGCCATGCCCATCATGAACGCGATGACACCCGCGCTCATCAAGCCGTAGTCGGTTGTCAGCAAGTCGGTCAGCGTTTTCATTGAACCTCCGTCGAGTGAAAGGTCGCCGCGTCAGCGGGGCACCAGGAAGGCGGACTTCTCCTGCAGCCGGATCGCCGGGTCGCCGAGCGACTGCACCGTGAAGCGGATGGCGTGCGGGCCGGCGTCGGCAGATTCCGGCGGCACCTGCACCCGGACGGCGAGCGAGCGCACCTCGGTCGCCGGCACCTCCACGACAGGTTCGGACACGATGGCCACGCCCGGCATGCCCTCGACACCGACTCGCACCTGTTGCGTCGCTTCCGTCGCGTTCATCAGCTGCAGCCGGTAGACGTTCTCGATGCGGCCGCCCTCAACCACGCGCGCGAGGACGCCTCGGTCACGGATCACGTCGAACTTGAATGGCACGCGCACGTACAGCCCCGCGCCGATGGCGGCCGCGATCGCGAGCAGGACGCTGCTGTAGACCAGCACACGGGGCCGCAGGATTCGCCGCAGCATCTGCGGGCGCGTCCAACCTGCGGCAATGCCGTTTTGCGTGGCGTAGCGCACGAGCCCCCTGGCGTAGCCAAACTTGCTCATGACCTCGTTGCATGCGTCCGCACAGGCCCCGCAACCGATGCATTCGTACTGCAGGCCGTTCCGGATGTCGATGCCGGTCGGGCAAACCTGCACGCACACGTCGCACGCGACGCAGTCGCCCAGGCCCTTGGCCCGCGCATCGACGTTCTTGCCGCGCGGGCCGCGGGGCTCGCCGCGCTGCGGGTCGTAGGTGACGATCATCGTGTCCTTGTCGAACATGGCGCTCTGGAAGCGCGCGTACGGACACATGTACTTGCAGACCTGCTCGCGCATCCATCCCGCATTGCCGTAGGTCGCGAAGGCGTAGAAGAGGATCCAGAAGGTCTGCCACGGGCCGAGCGCGCCGGCGAGCGCTGCGCCGCCGAGTTCGCGCATCGGCGCAAAGTACCCGGCGAAGGTGAACCCCGTCCACATCGCCACGGCGCCCCAGAGCAGGTGCTTCAGCGCTTTCCTCGGCAACCGGGCCGCCAGCGACCCCCGGTCCAGGCGCAGGCGCGCCGCGCGGTCGCCTTCGACGACCTTCTCGATCCACAGGAAGATCTCCGTGTAGACAGTCTGCGGGCAGGCGTAGCCGCACCACAGGCGTCCGGCGAGCGTGGTGAACAGGAACAGCGACAAGGCCGACACGACCAGCACGCCGGTCAGGAAGATGAAGTCCTGCGGGTACAGCACCAGGCCAAACAGGTAGAACCGGCGCGACTCGAGCGCGAACAGCACGGCTTGCCGGCCGTTCCACGTCAGCCAGGGCAGGACGTAGAAGACCAGCTGCGTCAGCCACACGAACACCCAGCGCAGCCGCGCAAAGGTCCCGTTCACGGAGCGCGGATAAATCTTGCGGCGGGCCGCGTAGAGTTCGACCTCCACCTCGTCGCCCGTCACGGGCACGATGGGGATCACGTGGGCGTTCTTGTCTTGCACTCGGGCATCCATCACTTCGTTCTCGATTGGGCGTCTCACCGCCGCGCTTCAGGCAATCGGGTTCTCGCCGATAGTCACTGTTCGGGATGAAGCAAGCACATCAAGTGCCGTGCCCGCTGCGCGGCGCAATCAAATCAAGGACTTGGCGCGTGCGCGGTGCCCGCCGGGTGCAAGCGCCGCGCGCCGGGGTGCCACCGATGGCAGTCTGCACGTGGCATTGGCAGCGGCCCTCGCGGCGCCGCCCGCGCATAAAAAAAGGCTCCACGCGATGCGGGAGCCTGGGCTTTCGTCGCCGCGTCGAATGCGGCGCTCAATACATCAAGCGCCCATCCTTCGTGACGACGCCGATGTCCACGTACTTGGAGGCTTCGTTCGTTCCCGCGAAGTCCAGGAAATAGCCGCCCAGATCCAGGCGTACCTTGCGCAGCGCCGTTTGCAGCTTCTCCGGGGTGGGCGAACCGCCGGCCAGCTTGAGTCCTTCGGCCAGGACGCGGCAGTTCAGGTAGCCGATCAGGTGCAGCTGCGAGTGGGGCGTGCCGGCGGGGGCGGACTTGTCCATTGCCGCATGGAATTGCCGCACCAGGCCGCTCGATGCGGAGAACGTGTTGGGTGTCACCTGCGCCAGCCCGACGCCGACCGAATTTTCGGCGCCCGCCTTGCTGATGATGTTCTTGACCTCCACGTAAGACATTCCGTAAAGAGGCGTGGTATCACCGCCCTTGCGCACGTCGCGAACGAAGGAGGCGCCGCTGTTGGGCGCCAGGACCATGATGTAGGCCTGCGCGCCCGCCTTGCGCAGCTGCGCGCTCTGCGTCGACAGATCTTCGGCGCCCGCAGGGGCCGCGACGCGGCCGGCGATCGTCAGCTTCAACACCGGGGCCTGCTCATCGATGAACTTCATGCCGCCCAGGCCGAAAGGCAGGTCCTGGTAGACCACCGCAATGCGCTCCATGCCGATGGTCTTCAGGTGCGACAGGATGCGGCGCAATTGCGCGTTGTCGGTCGCATGGGTATGGAACAGCCAGGGGTTGCCCGGGCTGCGGAAGGCGTCGGCGCCCGGCGTGACGCCGACGACGGGGACCTTGAGTTCATCGAGCATCTTTTCCTTGAGCACGGCGCTGACGCTGGCGGACCCGAGGAGGTTGACGAATGCGATCGGCTTTTCGTTCTTGGCGATCTGCCGCAGCAGGCGCATGGTCTCGTCCGGCTTGTACTGGTCGTCTTCCCGCACCAGCTTGAGCGTGTTGCCCGCGATCCCGCCGGCGGCATTCAATTCGTCCACGCAAGACTTGCTGCCTTCATAGTTCGCCAAGCCGTTGGGCCCCAGGGGGCCGGACAGCGGGCCGACGTCCCCGATCACGAGTTCGCCGGCATGAAGCCCCGTGCACGCAGCGGCGGCCAGCAAAAAAGACAACAATGGTTTGCGCATGGATCCCTCGACTCTCTGACTGCTGCGGCCGCCGATGCGGCACCGGGCCTAGCTGCCCCAAAAAAAAGCTGATTGGGCGACCCCAAAGCGCACTGTAAGTCCTTTGATGAGCTGAGACTGCCAGTTATCCCCCAAACTCGGGCAATTGCTGAGACAGAGATGAGACACATTGCACGTCGGCATCGCTGCCCGGTGCGATGCCACGCCGCCCCGATCCACGGCACAGCCGCCCGATCGCCCCATATACTGGATCGCCTGTCCCTCACTTCCCATGGAGGACCGGCGCCATGGCTACGAGTATCGATGTCCGCGCGAAACTGGTTTTTCTGGGCATCCTGGCGGCGATCGCGATTGCTGCCGGTGTCTGGTACAGCGTCTCCGCGGCAACCTACGCGAGGTACGAGATCCGCTCACGCGAGCCCGTGTCGGGCTTGATCGCCGGTGCGCCGGTGGAGTTCCACGGCGTCGAAGTCGGCCAGGTCAAGGAAGTCCGGCTGTCCGACCCGCGCAATGTGCGCATCCTGGTCGACTTGCACCGCGAGGCTCCGGTGACCTCCGCCACGGTAGCCACCATCACCGGCCGTGGCGTCGCCGCGCGGGGGTTCACCGGCTACGTCTATGTCAGCCTCGAGGACGCCGGGCCGCCCGGCGTGCCCCTGGCCACCGCGCCGGGCGAGGCCTACCCCGTGATCAGCATCGCCCCGGCCCGGTCGGTGAGCCTGGACACCTCGATCACGGACTTGAACCGGAGCGTGCAATCGGTGATCGCGCTGCTGCAGTCAACGCTGGATGCACAGACCGTCGCTTCGATGAAGGAGTCGCTGGCCGCCGTGCAGCAGGTCACGCGCACCCTGGCGGCCAACAATGAGAAGCTGGGGAGCCTCATCGCGAATGCCGAGCGTGCCAGCACCCAGATGCAGCCACTGCTGCAATCGAGCCGGGCGACCGTGCAGACCTTGCAGACCCAGCTGTTGCCCGAGGCCCAGGCGACCGTGGAGCAGCTCAATCGGCTGACCGCCAATACCAACGAGGCGGTGCGCTACCTGCAGACGCAAACCCTGCCGCAGGCGCAGCGCACGGTCACGCGCCTGGACGACCTCACCGGCACGCTCAACGACACCGCGACGAGGCTGCGCCGCAATCCGTCGATCCTGGTGCGCGGCGACGCCGCCCCGCCCGGACCTGGCGAGGCGCAATGACCGGCGGCGCGCGAACCCGGACCTTGCGTATCGTGCTCGCCGCCGGCGTGCAGGCCGTGGCCGCCGCCGGTTGCACGCTGCTGCCGCCGCCCGATCCGCCGCCGGCGATCGCCTTGCTGGACAAGCTGCCGGACGACATTCCGCAGGCCAGCTGCCGCTCGCCCGTCGTGCGGGTCGAGCGGCCCGAGGCGCGTCCCGCCTACGACACCACCCGCATGGCCTACACGCAGCAGCCGCACCAGATTGCGTACTTCAGCCGCCACGAGTGGGGCGAGCGGCCGCCGCAGATGCTGCATCCGCTGCTGGTGCGCGCCCTGGAAGCGACCGTGTGCCTGCGCACGATCGTGCCGCCCGATGTCGGCCCAGCCGCGTACGTGCTGCGCACCGACGTCCAGGAGCTGACCCAGGACTTCACGCAGGAGCCGCCGCAGGCGCGTCTGGCGCTGCGCGTGCGCTGGCTGGATGCCGGTACCGGCCAGCTCATCGGCACACGCCAGATCACCCAGAGCGAGCCCATGCGCCAGAAGAATCCTGTCGCGGGCGTGCAAGCCGCCAACGAAGCCACGGCAAAGGCGCTGCGCGAGGTCGCGCGCTTTGCACTGGAGATGGCCGGGACGCACTGAGGCCCTAGAACAGTATCTTGCGCAGCGTGTCGTCGCGTTCGATGAAGGCGTGGTGCAGGGCGGCGCCTGCGTGCACCACGAGCAGGGCGGCCAGCGCGTATCCCAGCCAGCGGTGGACATCGATCCACAGCCGGAAATGCTGCTGGTTCACCGCGACCAGGTCCGGCAGCACCACACCGAAGAACGACACCGGATAGCCGCCGGCCGACGACATCACCCAGCCGGTGAGCGGCAGTGCCAGCATCAGCGCGTAGAACCAGAGGTGCACCACGCGCGCAGCCAGTTGCTGCCACTCGGGCAATCCCGCGGCCAGGGCCGGCAGCACATTCCCGAGACGCCAGGCCATCCGCGCCAGCACGGCGCCCAGCGCCACGAAACCCAGCGCCTTGTGCACCAGGATCAATGTGATCTTGTGCTGGTCGAAACCCACCTCCGGCAGCGTGACCATGTACAGGCCCATTGCCAGCAGCAGCAGCAGCAGCACGGCCATGCCCCAGTGCAGCAGCACAGCCACGTTGCCGTAACCCAGCTCGGTATTCGTCCAAGCCTTCATTTGCGTAAGCATTTTGGGTCAACAGCCGGACCTTGCGGCGCCCGATTGCTGTTGAGCTGGCTTCGAAAAATGTAAGTTTTGCGGCTGAGCTTTGATACATCGGCCGAGCTGAACTGGCCCAGCCGTGGAAGTCGACGCTTGCCTTTCCTGCCCAGTCCGCAGCTCGGCCGCACTGCGTGGCGTAAGGCAATTCCTACAGCGCGGTGCGCTTCCAATGGAAGAGCTTCGGCGCCACCGATGAGGCAGCGGATCCGGCCAAAAGGGGCCGAACATTCTCAGCAACTCCTTACGTTTGTAGGCCCGGCGAGGGGTGTGCTGTCGGACGTCTCCTACTACAGTGAGGCATCTCGCTGAGGTTGGCCGGCACGCCGCCATCGCTGCCAGACGGGCAGCAACGGCATGACCAAGTCCGGTCCGTCAAGCCACAGCTCATCTTTCAACAGGCTCCAGGTGCCCGCGCTCGCGCTGGCGCCAGAGCCGCTTGTTTACAGGTTGAACATGAGAAGACGCTATTTCCTTCAGTCCAGCACTGCCGCCGCTGTTGTCGCCCTCACCGGTTGCGGTGGTGGTGGCTCCGGCAGCTCGACGGCCGCCGCGGGCGCTGCCACTGCGAGCGATCTGCCCGTGTCGGTCGCTACCCCGGCCACGGCTGGAACCACAACTGCCGCCACGACCGCAACCACGCCGGCCCAGCCCACCGTGCGCACCACCGGTTATCCCTTCGGTTCGCGACTCGACCCCTATGCGGCCGGCATCCGTCCGTCGCAAAGCAACGCCACGATGGATACGCTGCTGACCAAGCAGTACGACGCCTGGAAGGCGGCCAACGTGGTGCGTGCCGACTCCGTCGTGTCGGGTGGCTACGCGGTGCAGTTCTCCGACCGCACCTACCTCACCGTGTCCGAAGGCATGGGCTACGGCATGCTGCTGACCGTGCTGTTCCACGGCCACGACGCCGACGCGCAGAAGCTGTTCGACGGCATGCTGAGCGTGGTGCGCGCACGCCCAGCGTACGGACTGGTCAGCAACGGGCAGCCCAGCGCCAAGTACCTGATGGACTGGCGCGTCAGCGCCAACGGCGCCTCCGCCGGCGACGGCTGGAACGCGATGGACGGCGACCTGGACATTGCCATGGCGCTGCTGATGGCGGACCGCCAGTGGGGCTCCGCTGGCAAGTGGAACTACCTCGAAGAAGGCAAGGGCACCATCAACGCGCTGCGGGCGTGCAACATGAATTCGGACGGTTCCACCCGCGGACTGCCGTCGCCGACCAACAACCGCACGTCGGACTACATGATCGGCCACTTCCGCGCCTTCAAGGCCGCCACCGGCGACACCTTGTGGGGCCTCGCCGTCGACAAGGCCTACCAGCTGCTCGACCGCATGCAGACCGTGTATTCGCCGTCGGCCGGACTGATGCCGGACTTCGTGATGAACACCAACAGCGCCAGCCCGCAGCCTTCGACCGGCTACATCGGCGACGGCAATGCCAACGAGGGCTACTACTGGTGGAATGCCTGCCGCAACCCGTGGCGCTTCTCGTCGGACTATCTGCTGTCCGGCGACACGCGATTTGCCCAGGTCACCGGCAAGATGATCGACTTCTTCAATCGGTCTTCCGGCGGCAACCCGACCAACATCGGCACCGGCTACGCACTGGACGGCACCAAGCTCTCGGGCGGCAACAGCGCGGCCTACAGCGGCCCGATCTGTGCCGGCGCCTGCGTGGACGCGCGCTTCCAGACCTTCCTGGATGCCATGTGGGACTGGAACGCCAAGAACCTGACCACCGGCTACTACGACAGCGAAATCCAGCTACTGAGCCTGGTGGTTGCGTCGGGCAACTGGTGGACCACCGCCTGAGCCTGATATGAAAAAGCGGCCGAACGGGCCGCCTTCTCCTCATCGCCAAAAAAGCGGCCCCAGCGGCCGCTTTTTCTATTTCATCGAGGCCACGTAGGCCACCACCGCCTGCACTTCCGCGTCGCTCATCCGGCGGGTGGTCGAAGCCATCACCGGGTTCATGCGGGTGGCCGAGCCGTCACGGTAGCGCTTGATCGTGATGTTGAGGTACTCGGGCTGCTGGCCGGCGATGCGCGCGTACTGTTCGCTGCCCTGGCCGGTCTCGCCATGGCAGGCGAAGCAGACGTGCTGGTAGTACGACTTGCCCTTCTCGATGAGCGCGGCGTTGGCCGCCGGCCGTGGTGTCACCTGCTGGGCGGCATAGAACACGGCCAGCCCGACCTTTTCGTCGGTGCTCAGCGCTTTCACCAGTCCTTCCATGAACATGTTCTTGCGCCGGCCGTCGGCGAACTGCCGGATCTGGTCGAACAGGTAGCCGATGTTCTGCCCGGCCAGGTTTGGCACGTCGGGCTTGGTGCTGTTGCCGCCTTCGCCGTGGCAGTTGGCGCAGAAAGACGCCGTCTTCTGGCCGGTACGCAAAGCTTGCTCCATCAGCTTGGGGTCGCGTTCGACCTGGCGCAGCCGCTCGGCCGGGTCCACCGGTGACGTCTCCGCAGCGAACGCGGGCGCGGCCAGCGCGCAGGCAACAAAGGCGAGGTGGGCGAAGTGCGATCGGCTCATGTCAAGCATCATGGGGACTCCATGGCTCAGCCGTATTGACGGTTATCAAGCCGGCGCGAACAGCGATCTGATACTGCGGACGTCTTTGGTGCTCCGTGGTGCCGTCGCGCGTGCAGGGCGAGGTCAACTGTCCGTGCTTCCCCTAGGGCGGCCGCTCGCCCAGGCGTCCTACGATGCTTCGTTCGATCTGTGAACCATGGTTCTATTCTTCGACAGGAGCATCGGATGAGACTGACCAGGACCAAGATCGCGGCACTCGCTGCGGCAGTGATATTGGCCGCCTGCGGTGGCGGCGAAGGGGCAGGCGACCAGAACCCGCGCGTGGCGTTCAGCTCGCTCGTGTCCTTCGGCGACAGCCTGAGCGACGTCGGCACCTACCGTGTCGGCACGGTGGCGGCGGTGGGCGGCGGCAAGTTCACCGTCAACGGGCCGAACGCGCGCAACTGGACCGAATGGATTGCCTCCAACATCAAGGTGGCCGCGCCTTGTCCGGCGCAAACCGGCCTGTTGCCCAACATTCCCGGGCTTGTCGGCGCGCCGGTCACCAATGCGCCGGCCTGCACCAACTATGCACAAGGCAGTGCGCGTGTCAGCAATGTGTTCGCGCCCAACAGCGCGAGCCTGCAGGCGGCCCCGTTCAGCCAGGTCAACATCGGCCTGATGGCGCTGCCCGTGAACCAGCAGCTGGCGGCGCACCTGGCCAAATCGAACGGCAAGTTCAGCGGCACCGAACTGGTCACCGTCATGGCCGGCGGCAACGATGCCTTCATGAACATCAACGGCGTATCGGCCGCGGCCGCGGGCGGCACGGCGGCCGT
>Ga0306924_10007695_pt1 | contig 10835 bp, 10 predicted proteins | sample sta12Can44000111_FD_203756 | JGI IMG/M metagenome (GOLD analysis project Ga0306924, IMG submission 203756) | Lab enrichment of tropical soil microbial communities from Luquillo Experimental Forest, Puerto Rico - statanox.12C.anox.44.000.111 (v2)... | ecosystem: Environmental > Terrestrial >...
GCACCTGCGCGGCGCCCTGCCAGTCGATCTCCAGGAGCACGTCCTGCCCCGCGTCGATCTGGCGCTTCAGCCAGGTCGCGCTCGTCGCGTACCAGTTGCCATGCACTTGCGCGTGCTCGAGGAATTCGCCTGCCGCCTTCAATTCCTCGAAGCGCGCGGGCGTGATGAAGTGGTAATCGACACCTTCCTTCTCGCCCGGCCGCGGGGGGCGCGTCGTATACGAGACCGACAGCATGATCGCCCGTTCGCGCTCGAGCAGCGCACGGGTTAGGCTGGTCTTGCCTCCGCCCGAAGGCGCGGCGACGACGAAGAGGTTGCCGGTCGCTGCGCTCATGCTCCGAATCTACTCGACGTTCTGCACTTGCTCGCGCATCTGCTCGATCAGCACTTTCAGCTCCAGCGCTGCCTGCGAGAGCTCTGCGTCGACCGACTTCGATCCGAGCGTGTTCGCTTCGCGGTTGAGCTCCTGCATAAGGAAGTCGAGGCGCTTGCCGCTGCTGCCGCCTTCGCTCAGAACGCGCCTCACTTCCGCGACATGCGCAGTGAGCCGAGACACTTCCTCGGCCACGTCGACCTTGGTTGCGAACAGCGCCAGCTCCTGCTTCAGGCGCTCGGCGTCCGGGTCAAGTCCGGCTTCTTTCAGACGGGCACCGAGCTTTTCGACATAGGCATCGTGAATCGCCGGCACGCGCGGCGCGACGCGCTCGAGCTGCGCTCCGATGCCGCGGCAGCGCTCCTCGAGCATGCGCTTAAGCTTCTCGCCTTCGCGGGCGCGCGACGCGCCGAGCTCCGCGAGCGCCTGCCGTACCAGCGCGAGCGCCTGCGCGGCCAGCGCTTCCGGCGCGAGCGAAGGCTCGGTCAGGACACCCGGCCAGCGCAGGACCTCGGCAACGCTCAAAGGTGTGGCGTCCGGCGCATGGCGCATCACTTCAACAGCAGCGTCGCGCAGCTGCGCGACGCGCTCGGCGTTGACCGCGAGTATGGCTGCGCCCGGCAGCGTGTGGTTCAAGCTCACGCGGCAATCGACCTTGCCCCGCTTCAACTCGCCGGTCAGAAGCTCTCGCATCGAGGTTTCGAGGCCGCGCAACTCGTCCGGGAGGCGCAGCTGCAAGTCGAGGTAGCGATGATTGACGGAGCGCAACTCGACCGCCAGCGAGCAGCCGGGCAGTTCGGCAGCAACCGCCGCAAAGCCGGTCATGCTCAGGATCATGGCGTGCCGCTCCCGTGCCGGCAAGTGCGCGGAATAGAAGGGAAAGTCAATGAAATCTTTACTTTATTCTCGGGGTTGCAGAGAATGTAGAGGTTATCAATCACCCGCGCAAGTACGGCCGGAACGCAATTTGCTCCGCCCGTAATTTATGGGCGTCACAAACCAGGCCCTTCCGTCCGGCTACCAGCTGCTCAACTACCGGGTCGATCGCCAGATCAGCCGCGGGGGCTTTTCCATCGTCTATCGCGCCTTCGACGATGGCGGCTCGCCAGTGGCGATCAAGGAATACCTGCCCTCCTCACTGGTGCTGCGCACCGAGGGCGACATCGTGCGGGCGAGCACGGCGGAGAACCTCACCTCGTTTCGCTACGGGATGAAATGCTTCTTCGAAGAGGGTCGCGCGCTCGCCAAGATCAACCACCCGAACGTGGTGCGAGTACTCAACTTCTTCCGCGCCAACGAAACCGTGTACATGGTGATGCGCTACGAGCGCGGGCGCACGCTGCAGCAACAGATCCAGATGCGCCAGGACCAGATGTCCGAGCGGCTGGTGCGGCACGTGTTCATGCATCTGCTCAACGGTTTGCGCGAAGTGCACACGCACAAGCTTCTGCACCTGGACATCAAGCCGGCAAATATCTATCTGCGCACCGACGGGTCGCCGGTGCTGCTCGACTTCGGCGCTGCACGCCAAACGCTCACCAATACGCGCCCGAAGCTCGCGCCGATGTATACGCCGGGGTTCGCGGCGCCCGAGCAGTATCGCGAGCCGGACCGGCTCGGGCCATGGACCGACGTCTATGGCATCGGCGCAAGCATGTTCGCCTGCCTGGCCGCTTTCGCGCCGCAGGCGGCCGATGCGCGCCTTTCCGAAGATCATCTCGTCTCGGCGAAGAAGATCTGGGCAGGCGGCTACTCCGACAACCTGCTCGAGGTCATCGACTGGTGCCTGCGGCTCGATCCGCTCGAGCGTCCGCAGAGCGTCTTCGCGCTGCAGAAGGCGATCCGCGACATTCCGCCGCGCAAGCGCAAGCTCACCTTCCTCGACACGTTGAAGAAAAAGCTCTTCAGCGAAGTGATGTAGCCGTGCGCTTCACGATTTTCCAGGAAAGCCGCAAGGGCCAGCGCAAGGTCAACCAGGATCGTCTCGCGTACACCTACAGCCGCGACACACTGCTGCTTGTGGTCGCCGACGGCATGGGAGGGCATGCGGGAGGCGAGATCGCGGCGCAGATCGCGGTGCGGCTTTTCATCGAGCGCTTCCAGCAGGAAGCGAAGCCAACGCTCAAGAACCCGCTGAAGTTTCTGCAGGATTCGCTGATCCGCGCCCACCAGGCGCTAGGCTCTTACGCCAACCAGTTCTCGATGCTCGAAACGCCCCGGACCACCTGTGTCGGCTGTGTCGTGCAATCGAACTACGCCTACTGGGCGCACGTCGGCGACTCGCGGCTCTATCTGTTCCGGCAGGGCGGGCTCATTGGCCAGACCAAGGACCACTCCAAAGTCCAGTACCTGCTCGATCAGGGAATCATCGGCGCGCACGAGCTGCCCGATCACCCGGACCGCAACAAGATCTTCAGCTGCCTCGGAGGACTGGTCGATCCGGTGATCGATCTTTCGCGCCGAACGCCACTCAGAAACGGCGATCTCATCGTGCTGTGCACCGACGGCCTGTGGAGCGTGTATCCGCAAGAGGAAATTGCCCGTGCGCTCACCGGAACGCCAATTCTCAAGTCCGCACCGACGCTGATGCGAGAGGCGGAGTTGCGCGGCGGTCCCGACGGCGACAATCTCTCGCTGATCGTGGTGCGCTGGGGTCCGGAGACGCTCGCCGACGAGCCGACCACCACGATCACCGAGACGATGGGCCTCGGCGAGTTCCAGACCGAGATCGACCGCACGCTTACACTGACCGACCGCAAGGGCGCGCAGCGCGACCTGACCGACGACGAAATCGAGCGCGCGATCGAGGAAATTCAGGCCACGATCAAGAGATACAGGAAATAGATTCGGCATGCGCTACATCATCCTCGACACCGAAACGACAGGACTCGACCCGAAGCAGGGCCATCGCGTGATCGAGCTGGCGGGAGTCGAAGTCGTCGACCGGCGGCTCACCGGACGGCATATCCATTTCTATGTCAATCCGGAGCGCGAGATCGACTTCGGGGCCACCGACGTACACGGACTCACCTGGGAAACGCTGCGCGACAAACCGAAGTTCGCCGACATCGCGGCGGAGTTCGTCGATTTCGCGCGCGGCGCGCGCTGGATCATCCACAACGCGCCATTCGACCTCGCCTTTCTGGATGAAGAGCTCTCCAAGCTCGACCTGCCGTCCACCGCCGCGATCGCGCTTGAGGTGATCGACACGCTCGCGCTCGCCCGCGAGCAGTTCCCGGGCAAGAAGAACGGTCTCGATGCGTTGTGCGAGCGCTTCGGAGTAGCCAACGCGCATCGCACGCTGCACGGCGCGCTGCTCGATGCTGAGCTTCTCGCCGAGGTGTATCTCGCCATGACGCGCGGGCAGGAGTCGCTCGCGATCGAGCTCGCCGCACCTGCCGCAACGGCACTCGACGGCGGCGGGATGGCGGCACCGTCACTAATTCGCATCCTCGCGCCGTCCGCAGAGGAACTGGCAGCGCATCGCGCCTACTTAGCCGAGCTTGATCGCGAGGCGAAAGGCAGCTGCATCTGGCTCACGCTCGAAGCACGCGCGCCGGGATTCGCCGAAGCGGCGGCCTGAGTAACATGTCCGTCACAGACTCCGGTCATACTCCACAGGTTACAGCGCCCGCGACAGCTGCGCCGGTGACCTCGACCGCTCCGCCTCCCGCCCCGGCGCCGGTGAAAGAGCCGGAACCGCCGACGATCAATCGCGAGCTCTCCATTCTTGCTTTCAACCGTCGCGTCCTCGCGCTGGCCGAGGACTCGTCCATCCCGCTGCTCGAGCGGTTGCGCTTCCTTTGCATCGTCAGCAGCAATCTGGACGAATTCTTCGAGATCCGCGTCGCGGGCTTACGCGAGCAGTTGCGGCTGAAGGCGCCGCTCGTGGGCACCACGATTCACGAGCTGCGAACCAATCTCACCGAAATCGGACAGGGTGCCCAGGCGCTGGTGGCGCAGATGTACGCCGTGCTCAACCAACAGATTCTCCCCGGGCTCGCGGCGGCGGGGATTCCCGTGCTGCGTCATGCCGAACGCAACGCTACACAGCGCGCGTGGGCGGCGCAGTACTTTCAGCGCGAGATCCGGCCGCTGTTGACGCCGATCGGTCTCGATCCTGCGCACCCCTTCCCGCAAGTCGTCAACAAGAGCTTGAACTTCATCGTCGAGCTCTCGGGGCAGGATGCATTCGGGCGTGAGAGCAGCATAGCGATCGTCAAGGCTCCGCGCATGGTGCCGCGGGTGATCAAGATGCCGCCGGAGGTCGGCGGTGCGGAGAACACCTTCGTGCTCGTCTCTTCGATCATGCACCAGCATCTGCACGAATTGTTTGCCGGCCGAAAGGTCGTCAGCTACTCGCAATTCCGCGTCACTCGCGACGCCGACCTGTGGATCGATGAAGAAGAAGTGAAGAACCTGCGCCAGGCGCTGCAAGGCGAGCTGCCGCAGCGCCAGTTCGGGCTGGCAGTGCGCCTCGAAGTCGCGGCGAACTGCCCGCAGCATCTGGCCGCGCTGCTGCTGCAGCAGTTCGAGCTCCAGGAATCCGATCTGTATCGTTGCGAAGGACCGGTCAACCTGGCGCGCATGTCGGCGCTTATCGATGCCGTGGACATCGAAGGGATCGAGTACCCGGCGTTCGTTCCGGGGCTGCCTGAGCGGCTGCGCGGCGAGACCGACATCTTCGCCGCCATGCGACAGCACGACATCCTGCTGCATCACCCATATCAATCCTTCGAACCGGTCGTGGAGTTCATCCGCAAGGCGGCGGAGGATCCAGACGTCATCCTCATCAAGCAGACGGTCTATCGCACCGGTGTGAACTCGGTATTGATGGAGGCCCTGATCCAGGCTGCGCAGCGGGGCAAGGAAGTCACAGTCGTGGTCGAGCTCATGGCGCGCTTCGACGAGGAGGCCAACATCAACTGGGCCGAGCGTCTCGAGCACGCGGGTGCGCAAGTCGTGTACGGTGTGTTCGGGTTGAAGACCCACGCCAAGCTCGCGCTCCTGCTGCGGCGCGAGAAGGACGCTTCGGGGAAGGTGAATCTGCAGCCTTACGCGCATCTTTCCACCGGCAACTACCACCCGCGCACGGCGGGCCTTTACACCGACTTCGGGCTGCTCACCGCGAATCCGCAAATCTGTGCCGACGTCGACGAGGTCTTCCTGCACATCACGAGCCTGGCCAAGCCGAACCGGCTGAAGCATTTGTGGCTGGCGCCGTTCACCATGCACCGCCATCTGCTCGAAGCGATTCGGCGCGAGACGAAGAACGCCAAAGAAGGAAGGCCTGCCGCAATCACCGCCAAAATGAACGCGCTGCTCGAGGAAGCGGTCATCAAGGCGCTGTACGCTGCCTCACAGGCAGGCGTGAAGATCGAGCTTGTCGTGCGAGGCGCGTGCGCCCTGCGCCCGGGCGTCAAGGGCGTCTCGGACAACATTCGCGTGCGCTCGGTGATCGGCCGCTTCCTCGAGCACAGTCGCGTATGGCAGTTTCACAACGACGGCGCCGAGGAGGTTTAGCTCTCGAGCGCAGACTGGATGGGGCGCAATCTTTTTCGCCGCATCGAGGTCGCGTTTCCCGTGCTCGACCCCGAACTCAAGGCGAGGGTCGTCTCCGAAGGCCTCGTTCCCTATGTCGACGATGCGCGCGAAGCCTGGGAGTTGGGCGCGGATGGCAGCTATACGCGTTCCAAACCCAAGGGCCGCGCGCAACTCTCCGCCCAGGACGAACTACTCAAGCGCATGGCGGACAAGACGAAGGTTGATTCGTAGGAACGCTCGCTCGTGGACCTCATCCTATGGCGCCACGCCGAGGCGGAGCCGGGCGAACCTGACCTCGGCCGGCGCCTCACTTCGAAGGGACTCAAGCAGGCGGAGCGCGTCGCCGATTGGCTCGACGGTCGTCTCCCCGACACCGCCCGCATTCTCTCGAGTCCCGCTGACCGCGCGCAACAGACCGCGCTCGCGCTCAAGCGCAAGTTCCGCACGAGCGACGAATTGTCTCCGGGCGCGAGCGCTTCGGCTGTGCTCGCTGCGACGGGCTGGCCCGACGCGCGCGAGAGCGTGTTGGTCGTCGGACACCAACCAACGCTCGGCGAGGTGGCTTCGCTGCTCCTCGCCGGAGAAGAGCTGCCATGGAGTATTCGCAAGGGCGCGGTATGGTGGCTTTCGCATCGCGTGCGCGACGGCGTGGCATCCGTTGTCCTCAAGGTCGTTATCGGACCGGATGTCGTGTAGCGGGCCCTCTCACCGCTACTTCCAGCGATAGCCCATTTCGGCCCATTCCGCGCGCTCCTTGGCGAGCAGATGCGCGGTGAGCGGGTGTGCGCCGAGCCAGCGCGAAGAGACATCCAACGCGATGCCGCGTCCGACTCTGAGCTTCAAGCGCGGCAGCGTGATCGCAGCGCGGGCATGATGAAAAATCACCGCGAGACGCAACGCAAGGAGCTGCGCGCGCCGCGTCGGGTCGCCAAGCACGGTGCCCAGCTTCGCCAGTCCGCCGCGACAGCCGAGGACCAGCCAGGCAAGCTCCTGTTGCTCGCCCGCGGAGAATCCGGGCATGTCACCGTGCTGGAGGATGTAGGCGCCATGCTTGTGGAAGCCGATGTGCGACACCGACATGCCGATCTCGTGCAGTCTCGCGGCCCATCCTACAAGCTGTGCGCCTTCGGCATCGTTCGGGGCCGCCTGGCGGTAGAGCGCAGCCGCGAGTGCTGCGACGCGCGACGCATGCGCGCGATCAGCGGCGTAGCGCTCAACGAAACGCTCGATGGTGACGCCGCGCACATCGGCGTCGATCGTCCGGCCGAGCAGATCGTAGAGAACACCGAGGCGCAATGCGCCGCCGACCGGGTCGATGCGCTCGATCCCGAGCTCGTCGACCGCTGCCGCCATGATGGCGAGCCCGCCGGCGAGCACAGGCGCGCGCTCGAGCTTGAGCGCACGCAGCGACACGCGGCTTATGTGGCGCGCGGAGATCATGCGTTTGCGCAGGCGTTTTAAGCCAACCGGAGTGATGCCGCCGCCGGAGAATCCGTTCTGTTCGAGAATCTCAGCCAACGCGGCCGCCGTACCCGAGGAGGCGTAAGCCTCGCGCCAGTGAGACGGGCCGAACCGGCGCGCGATCGCTTCGATCTCGACCCGCGCGGCAGTTTCCGCCGCGGCGAAGGAGTCCTCGGTGAGGCGCCCTCGAGGGAAGTAACGTTGCGTCATACCGACGCAGCCGATCTTGAGCGATTCCAGCTGTTGCGGCTCGAGCCCGCGGCCGATGATGAATTCGGTCGAGCCGCCGCCGATATCGACGACCAGTCGCGGCGCGAGCGAGCGGGGGAGCTCGTGCGCCACCCCGAGATAGATGAGGCGAGCCTCTTCGTGGCCGCCGATGACGTCGATCGGAAATCCCAGCGTGCGCTCGGCCGCCACCAGGAATTCGCGTGCGTTCTTGGCCACTCGGAAGGTGTTGGTCGCGACCGCGCGCACGGCGGAAGGGTGCAACCCAGTGAGCCGCTCGCGGAAGCGGGCTAGGCATTCGAGCGCTGCCTTTTTCGCAGCGGGCTTGATCCGCCCATTCGCGTCGAGACCGGCGCCGAAACGCAGCGTCTCGCGCCAGGTATCGAGGCGATAGATCTGGTCGCCTTCGACGCGGCCGATCTCCAGCCGAAAGCTGTTCGAGCCGAGATCGACGACGGCGAGCGTGGTGGCGGGCACGATGACTCTGAGCGGGAGTGTCTTGTTCTGTGCAGGCGAAGGCTAGCAGAACGCGGCGCGTCGCGGTGGCTCGGCGCCGTGGCGCAATTCGGTCGTCGAGCGGGTACCCGATTTGCGGCGGCGACTCAACCCACGAGTCGCCGCGCACAAATCACCCCCTTACGACGACTGCGCCACATCGCGCCTCGCCGCTCGCGTCGCACCGCTCTGCGAATCGGCACTGCACGGTGCGGCTAACCGACCGCCTATGGCCAAGGCATCGTTTCTGCTACGCTCGAAGCACTGCCCGTCGCTGCAGCATTGCGATGCCCGTCGACTATCTCAAGAAGATCCTGACTGCGAAGGTCTACGACGTCGCGATCGAGTCGCCGCTCGAGCTCGCGCCGACGCTCTCCGCGCGCATCGGCAATCGCGTTCTTTTGAAGCGCGAGGACCAGCAGCCGATCTTCTCGTTCAAGCTGCGCGGGGCCTACAACCGCATGGCGCATCTCTCCGAGACGGAGCGCGCTCGCGGCGTCGTCGCCGCATCCGCAGGCAATCACGCGCAGGGCGTCGCGCTCGCTGCGCAGCGGCTTGCTTGCAAAGCGACGATCGTGATGCCGGTCACCACGGTCCAGGCGGTGCAGGCGCGCGGCGCGGACGTCGTCCTGCACGGCGATTCGTACAGCGATGCTTATGCGCGCGCGCTCGAGCTCGCGCGCCGGAGCCGGTCCGTGTTCGTGCATCCCTACGACGATCCGGACGTGATCGCCGGACAGGGCACGATCGGAGTGGAGATCCTGCGCCAGCAGCAGGGCGCGATCGACGCGATCTTCGTCGCGGTCGGGGGCGGCGGTCTCATCTCCGGCATCGCATCGTACGTCAAGCGCGTACGGCCGGAGATACGCGTCATCGGCGTCGAGCCGGTCGATTCGGCCGCGATGAGCGAATCGCTTAAGGCGGGTCGGCGTGTCAAGCTCGGGCAGGTTGGACTCTTCGCCGACGGTGTGGCGGTCAAGCAGGTCGGCAAGGAAACGTTTCGCATCTGTCGCGAACTGGTCGACGAGATGGTGCAAGTCGACACCGACGCCATCTGCGCAGCGATCAAGGACGCGTTCGAGGACACGCGCTCGATTCTCGAGCCGGCTGGCGCGCTCGCGATAGCCGGGGTGAAGACCTATGTCGAACGCCACCGGGTGCGCGACAAAACCTATGTCGCCATCGCCTGCGGCGCGAACATGAACTTCGACCGGTTGCGCTTTGTGGCGGAGCGGGCGGAGCTCGGCGAGGAGCGCGAGGCGATATTCGCGGTGACGATCCCCGAGCGGCCGGGGAGCTTCCGCGAATTCTGCGCGCTCCTGGGCAAGCGCAGCATCACCGAGTTCAACTACCGCTACGCGGATGCGAAGATCGCCCACATCTTCGTCGGTGTTGAAGTCGCCAACCGGCACGAAACCGCGGAGCTCCTGCGCGCGATGCACAAGCGCCGCATCGAAGCCTACGACCTTTCGGACAACGAAATGGCGAAGCTCCACGTCCGCCACCTCGTGGGCGGCCATGCGCCCGCCGCGGAGCACGAGATTCTTTATCGCTTCGAGTTTCCGGAGCGGCCCGGAGCGCTGATGCAGTTTCTTAACAGCATGAGCCGCGGCTGGAACATCAGTCTTTTCCACTATCGCAACCACGGCGCCGACTACGGCCGTGTACTGGTCGGTATGCAGGTCCCGCCACAGGATCACGCCGAATTCCAGCATTTCCTCGATCGCCTGGGCTACACCTGCGTGGACGAGTCCGGCAACCCCGCGTATCGGATGTTCCTCGGGCGCTAAACTGCCGAAAAACGGCACTTCCTCCTAGGGATCGCACGAAGTCGTTGTTGCAAATCCCTCATCGGCTTGAGCTTTGCCGGTTCTGGCAAGGATTATGCTCTAGGCATTTGCTTGTAACCGTGGCAAACTTTCACGAGGTCAGCATGGAAACGACGGCCGCGATGGTGATCGACGATAGCAACACTATTCGTCGCAGCGCCGAAATCTTTCTGCTGCAGGCGGGCTGCACGGTGATCCTGGCCGATGATGGCTTCGACGCGCTCGCCAAGATCGCCGACCACCAACCTGACCTGATATTTGTCGATATCATGATGCCGCGCCTGGACGGTTATCAAACCTGCGCGCTGATCAAGAAAAACCTCAAATTCCATCAGACGCCGGTGGTGATGCTCTCCTCGAAGGACGGGCTCTTCGACCGGGCGCGCGGCCGAATGGTGGGCTCGGATCAGTACCTGACCAAGCCGTTCACGAAGGAGAGTCTGCTGAAGGCGGTCGCCGCGCACGTGAAGACCACGGTGTAGCACGCTTTAAGGGCCGCTTCTGAGGGGACGGCGGCAGCAGGGAGCACGGCAGAGGAAGGGCGCAGAGATGAGCATAAAGAGGATTCTGATCGTCGACGACTCGCCGACCGAGCGGCATGTACTGAACGACATGCTGACCAAGGCCGGCTACGAGGTCGTCGCGAGCGACAACGGCGAAGACGCGATCGTCAAGGCAAGGACAATCAAGCCCGACCTCATCCTGATGGATGTCGTGATGCCCGGGCTCAACGGGTTCCAGGCCACGCGCGCGATCAGCCGGGATCCGACTACGCGCTCGGTTCCGATCATCATGTGTACTTCGAAGAGCCAGGAGACGGACAAGATCTGGGGCCTTAGGCAGGGCGCCCGCGACTACATCGTGAAGCCGGTGAAACGCGAGGAATTGCTCGCGAAGATCACCGC
>Ga0306924_10007696_pt1 | contig 10834 bp, 9 predicted proteins | sample sta12Can44000111_FD_203756 | JGI IMG/M metagenome (GOLD analysis project Ga0306924, IMG submission 203756) | Lab enrichment of tropical soil microbial communities from Luquillo Experimental Forest, Puerto Rico - statanox.12C.anox.44.000.111 (v2)... | ecosystem: Environmental > Terrestrial > Soil...
TCCTCGGTGGCGGCTTCGGTGACGGGGATCCGTTCGGCCGACGCCGGGGCAGTCCACTGCCCGTCGATGTAGAGGTGGCCGTACTCGATGGAGGTCATGTTCTTTCCTTAGTTCGGAGGCCTGAGTCAGGCCGTGGACCAGGACGACTTTGACGGCGTCGCCGCGATAGGCTCCTGGCCTCACCGCCCTTGTCGAGGGAGTTCTGCGCGAGCCGGGCGATAAGTGGCTGCGTGACCCCGCTTCTATGCCGAGCAGGACAATGGGGGGTACCGGTCACGCCAGTTCCACTCGCATTGGGAGCCGTCGCAGGCCGCCAACGAAGTTGGTCTGCAGGACCTTACGGTCGCCGGTGATCTCGAGGGAGACGAGCCGTGGCAGCAGTTCTTCCAGCATCACACGCAGCTCCAGCCTGGACAGGTGCTGGCCGATGCACATGTGCGGGCCGTAGCCGAAGGCGATCTGCCGGTTGGGCCTGCGGTCGAGGCGGAACTCGCCGGGTGCCTCGAAGACGTCGGCGTCGCGGTTCGCGGACTGATAGAGCAGCATCAGCCGGTCGCCCTCGGCGATCTGCTGCCCGCGCAGCAGGTAGTCCTGGCTGGCCTGCCGGACGAAGTGCTTGACCGGCGAGACCCAGCGCAGCCCCTCGTCGATGAGACCGGGGATCAGCGAGGGATCGGCCTTGACCCGGGCGAACTGGCCGGGATGCTGGGCCAGCACCTCGAGGATGCCGGCCAGCGTGCTGGAGGTGGTGTCGTGCCCCGCGGTGGCGATCGCGATGAACCAGCCGTACGCGACCTCCTTGGGGTACAGCTCACCGTCGGGTCGGCGCGCGTTGGCGATGATCGAAGCGAGGTCGTCGCGCGGCTCGGCGCGCCGGGCCTCGACGAGGACGTCGAAGTAAGCGAAGAAGTCCCTGATCGCCGCCGACCACTGCTGGGCCGCGGCCTCCGGGCTGAGCGGCGTGACGTCGGCACGCTGTGCCTCGGGGTCGGCGGTGCCGAAGAATTCCTGCGTCAGGGCCATCATGCGCGGCTCGTCCTCGGCGGGAACCCCGAACAAGGTCATGATCACGTGCAACGGGAAGGAGAGGGCGAAGTCTCCCACGACGTCCAGGTCGTTCAGGCCCGGATGCAGCCGGGCCGCGATCGCCTCCCGGGCCAGATCCCGGATGCGGTCCTCCCACTTCTTCAAGGAGGCAGGCCGGAACCACTCGGCCGCGATATTCCTGACCATCGTGTGCTCGGGCGGGTCCAGGTACGTCACCGCCTCGAGAATCCGCAGGCTCCCGCCCGTCAGCGACATGGTGAACGCGTCACCGGCCTGGTTCTGCAGGATCGGGTTGTGCGAGCCGGGCTTGGCCCCGCCGCCGCTCGGGAAGGCCGCGGGCTGCTTCTCGATCTCCATGATGTCGGCGTGCTTGGCGACGAGCCAGAGCGGATCATAGCCCTCGACGTGGACCTTCGCCAGCGGCGCGTTCTCGCGGAGCCACTGGTACGCCGCGAAAAGCGGCTCGTCTTCACGATGCCCTTCCGGCAGCACCACCTGGCGGGCGATGTGGTCAGGGACGCTGACGCTCGAAGTTGACTCGGTGACGGTCATACGAGGCTCCCTGCATGGTCGCGGAAGAGAATTTGCCCTGGTCAGCTGGCTGCTGCGGAAACATCACGGACCATCGTGTCAGTCAGGTCACGCCGTCACATCTCCCGAAGGGGAGATTTTCCTGCCCCCGCCGGGCTTTTAGCCCGTCGGGTGAGTGCGGGGAGCAGGTGCCATTGATAGCAGCCCCGGCTTGCGAACGGGTGGCCACGCCGAGCTTGCGCGTCAATCCATTGACATGGGTCAGGAAGAGCCGCTCGCCGGGCAAGGTTCGGCCCGCCCGAAGTCAAGCTCGGCCTCATCCCGGGAGCCGACGGCACCCAGAGACTGCCCAGGCTGGTGGGACAGGGCCGGGCCCTGGACATCATGCTGAGCGCCCGGCAGGTCACGGTGGACGAGGCGCTGGCCATCGGCCTGGTCGACCGGCTCGCCGGCGGCGATGTCGTCACCGGCGCGCTCGCCTTGGCGGGCGAACTGATGACCGCCTCGCTGCCGGCGCAGCTGGCGGTCGTCCGGGCGGTCAACGCCGCCTTGGAGCTGCCGCCGGACGAGGGGCTCCGCTACGAGGCGCTGCTGGAGCAGGGACTGTTCGTGGACGGCGAGGCAGCGGAAGGCATCCGCGCCTTCATCGCCAAGCGCGCGCCGGACTTCGCCAGCGAAGCCAGGCCGCGGCCAGCTTGACGATGTATACGCTCCACGACGGTGACCGTAGCGACTCGGGGGTGGGTGATGGCGGGTTATGGGGCCCTGGTCCTGCGCGATGGCTACCACCGGTCCTTCGGGCTGCTCAGCCGCGGCATAACCCACGTCCCGATACGTCCGCGACTTCAACACCACCGAGAACCTCGCCTCGGCCCGAATGCTGCCCCAAAGCACATGGCTGCGCGACCGCCCGCCCATGCTGCGCGACTACCACGACGACCGCGTCGCTGCATCGGTCCTGCTGCCCGCACAGCACCGGATGATCGTGATCAACACAATCGAGACTCTCGTCATGAATTAAACATCCGGCGCGCCAGGGTCCGCCGTTATCCGGGCCCAGCAGCGCTGCAGGGCGCCGAAGAAGCGCGGCTCTTGCAGGTCCGTGCAGCCCGGCCAAAGCCGCGGCCGTAGTCGAAAACCTTGTGGGCCGCGCTCCCAGTACCGCAGCCCGGGGGCGCTGGCGTCAGCAAGCTCGATGCGAAAGAGATCCTCATCGTTGGCCGGTATGGCTTGCTGTCGCTAAATACGAAGTGAAAACAAGGACCGAACGCCTTTACGAGCTCCATGTGGCTCGGTGTCGGCAGGTGATGGCTCCCCATTTGGCTCCCAGCGCTCTGGCTTGCGATGAGCAAGCGTCCTGCTGTGGCGGCTGCCGCCGATTTTCTTGGAGCCGATGCGACCATCTCCTGAACTAGCCGTCGCGACCCGAACGCTGGCGAGTAGACGTCTCATGCGTGAGTCGCCGACATCGCGAGCCAGTTGGCGGGCAGTGGCGGATGCGCTGATCGTCGTGAGACCCATAGGCAGGTGAGCTGGGGCAATCAGATCTCCGTGGAGCGATTCCTGGAGCGCCGGACCATCATTCCGGTAGCCCTGGTTGCTACGCACAATCATAAGCGGGAGCCCCAGTTACGAGGGAGCAGCTAGAGCGCTCGCAGGATGTCCTCGACCCGGTCCTTGGCGTCGCCGAAGAGCATGGCGGTGTTCTCGCGGAAAAAGAGGGGGTTCTGCACGCCGGCGTAGCCGGATGCCATCGAGCGTTTGAACACGATGATGTCGTCGGCTTCCCAGACCTTCAGGACGGGCATGCCCGCGATGGGGCTACCGGGGTCCTGCAGCGCGGCGGGGTTGACGGTGTCGTTGGCCCCGATGACCAGGACCACCGCGGTGTCGTCGAAGTCGTCGTTGATCTCGTCCATCTCCAGCACGATGTCGTACGGCACCTTGGCCTCGGCCAGCAGGACGTTCATGTGGCCGGGCAGGCGTCCGGCGACCGGGTGGATGCCGAAGCGGACGGTGACGCCGTGCTCGCGCAGCTTGCGGGTGAGCTCGGCGACGCCGTACTGGGCCTGGGAGACGGCCATGCCGTAGCCGGGGGTGATGATGACCGAGTCGGCCGCGGCGAGCAGCTCGGCGACCCCATCCGGGGTGACCTCGCGGTGCTCGCCGTAGTCGGTGCCGGTGGCCGGGCCGGCCTCGTTGCCGAAGCCGCCGGCGATCACCGAGAGGAACGAGCGGTTCATTGCCTTGCACATGATGTAGGACAGGTAGGCGCCGGAGGAGCCGACGAGCGCACCGGTGATGATCAGCAGGTCGTTTTCGAGCAGGAAGCCTGAGGCGGCGGCCGCCCAGCCGGAGTAGCTGTTCAGCATCGACACCACCACGGGCATGTCGCCGCCGCCGATGGAGGCGACCAGGTGCCAGCCGAGCAGCAGCGCGATCACGGTGACCGCGGCCAGCAGCCACGGCTGCGGCGCGGCGGTGAACCAGATGGCCAGGACGGCGAAGGCGGCCAGCGCGCCGAGGTTGAGCAGGTTCTTGCCGGGCAGCATCAGCGGGCTGGACCTTATCCGGGCGGACAGCTTGAGAAACGCCACGATCGACCCGGTGAAGGTCACCGCGCCGATGAACACGCCGATGACCACCTCGGCGTGGTGGATGCCGAGGGTCGCGGTAGCGGCCAGCGCGCGGGCGGCCGCCCCGCCGGGTGTGTCCTCGACGCGCAGGAAGCCGTTCCAGCCGACCAGCACGGCGGCCAGGCCCACGAAGGAGTGCAGCAGCGCGATCAGCTCCGGCATGCCGGTCATCTCCACCACCCGGGCCCGGTAGAGCCCGATCGCGGCCCCGACGGCGGTGGCCCCGATCAGCAGGGCCAGGCCCGCACCGGAGATGTGGTCGTGCACGGCCAGGGCGATGGTGGCGGCCAGGGCGACCACCATGCCCGCGATCCCGAAACTGTTGCCGGCCCGGGCGGTCTCGTGATGGGACAGGCCCGCCAGGGCCAGGATGAACAGCAGGGCCGCCACGACGTACGCGGCCTGCGCTGCCAGTTCGACGCTCATGTCGCTGCTACCTGCCTTAGCTTCGGGAGAACATCGACAGCATCCGCCGGGTCACTGCGAAACCGCCGAAGATGTTGATGCTGGCCAGCAGGATCGCCGCCGCCGACAGCGCGGTGACCCAGGCGTTGCCCTGGCCGATCTCGAGCAGGGCGCCGACGACGATGATCCCGGAGATGGCGTTGGTCACCGACATCAGCGGCGTGTGCAGGGCATGGTGCACGTGCCCGATCACGTAGTAGCCGATCACGATGGCCAGCGCGAACACGGTCAGGTGCGGTTGCAGCGCCGACGGTGACAGCGCCGCCAGCACGAAGAACAGCGCGGCAATGGCGCCGGCCACTGTGTACCGCCTGGCCGGCGTCGCGGGCTTCTTCACTGGTGAAGCGGCGGGGGCCGCGGCGGCCGCGGCAGGGACGCTCGGGGCGGCCGATACCTGGACCGGTGGCGGCGGCCAGGTCAGCTCGCCGTCGCGGACTACGGTCATGGACCGCTGCACCACGTCGTCGAAGTCCAGCACCAGCTGGCCGTCCTTGCCCGGCGTCAGCAGCTTCATCAAGTTGACCAGGTTGGTGCCGTACAGTTGGGACGCCTGCGCGGGCAGACGGCCGGCCAGGTCGGTATAGCCAATGATGATGACCTGGTTGGCGGTGACGATAGCCTCGCCCGGCACGGTGCCCTCGACATTGCCGCCGTTCGCGGCGGCCATGTCCACGATCACGCTGCCCGGCTTCATGCTGGCCACCATCTCGGCGGTGATAAGCCGCGGCGCAGGCCGACCCGGGATGAGCGCGGTCGTGATGATGATGTCCACGTCCGGGCATTGCCCGGCGTACAACGACGCCGCCCGCGCGGTGTACTCGCCGGACATCTCCTTGGCATAACCCGTCGCGCTGACCTCGACGTCGGCCGCCTCCACCGGCAGGTACTCCCCGCCCAGGGATCTCACTTGGTCGGCGACCTCCGGCCGCGGGTCGGTGGCCCGCACGACCGCCCCCAGGCTGCCGGCCGCGCCGATAGCCGCCAGCCCCGCCACGCCGGCTCCGGCAACGAGCACCGTGGCGGGCGGGACCTTGCCTGCCGCCGTCACCTGGCCGGTGAAGAACCGGCCGAACGCATGCGCCGCCTCGACCACCGCGCGGTAACCCGCGATGTTGGCCATCGAGCTCAGCACGTCCAGCGACTGAGCCCGCGAGATGCGGGGCACCGCGTCCATCGCCAACGCGGTGAGGCGACGACGGGACAGGTCCCCGGCCAGGCCAGGATGCAGGTCAGGACTGAGGATGCTCACCAATGTGGCGCCGTCCCGCATGGCATCCAGCTGCTCAGTCGACGGCGCGTTGACCCCGAGCACCACGTCGGCCTTCAGCGCGTCGCCGATGATAGCCCCGGCCGCGACGTACGCTTGGTCGGCGAACTTCGACCCCGCTCCGGCACCAGGCTCGACCACCATCTCGTATCCCAGCTTGATCAATTGCGCCGCGGTGCTGGGCGTCGCGGACACGCGAGTCTCGCCGGGCTGCGATTCCCGTATCACCCCGATGATCAATGTTGCCTCCTGAGGCCGTACCGGATAGCCGCGGACCCGATTACATGCTGTGAGATAGCGTCGCGCGAGCGAGCGCCCGGGCGAACATGGGCGGGGAAGCGGCGCTGGCGAACAGGGCTCGCTGGCGGTCGGCCCCGGTTCCCTGCTGGTCGAGCCGGCGGAGCAGCCTGGTGATCGTCTGCGCGTCGCCATGGTCGCTGAGTGCGGGGTAGACGTGATCGATGAGGCGGGATACCGCGCTGCGCGCATTGGCGGCGTGTCCGGTGACCGGGTCGATGGCTGGCCCGGCGAGCCCGTGCCTGGCCGCGGCGGCCAGGGCCGCGTTGACCCGCGAGGCGGGCGCCGCTGGCAGCGGGGTGCCCTGGCGGATCGCGGCCAGGGCGGTGGCGACCAGGGCGCGGGTCAGCCCGGCCAGGAGCACCGCGGTGCCCGCGTCGAGGCAGGCGTCGGCGACCCGGACCTCTACGGTCGGGTAGCGGGGGGACAGCCGCGCCGGGAAGTAGATGCCCTGCTCATCGAGCGCCGCGCCCTGGCCGATGAGGCGGCGGACCGCCGCGTCGTAGGCGGCGGCGTCCGGCCACATCTCGGGCATCGAGGCGGTCGGCCAGCGGGACCAGGCCGGGTACCGGCAGCTGGCCCAGGCCGTGTCGCGGCCGTCCGCGATCGGCGAGTTGACGGTGATCGCCAGCAGCGGCGCGAGCCAGGGCCGCAGCTGCGCCAGCACCTGGACGCCGAGGTCGCGGGAGGGAACTCCGACGTGCACGTGGCATCCGCAGGCGCCGCCCGTCCCGGCCACCAGCGGGCCGAACTGCCGCGCTAGCTCCTGGTACCGCGGCTGGTCGGTCAGGGCGGCCAGCCCTGGCGCGCTGTACGGTGCGATCCCCGAGGCCACCAGCAGGCAGTCCGCCGATGCCGCGGCGCCCGCGGCCAGCCGCCGGAGCCGGATCAGGTCCCGGCCGAGGTCGTCCAGGCTGGTGCAGACCCTGGTCGCGGTCTCTACCTGGAACCGCATCACCTCCTGCTGCACCCCCGGCTCGCCGTCCAGCATCCGCGCCACGACCGGGCCGGCCGGGACAGCCGCGCCGGCAGACCGGTCCAGGAGGACGAACTCCTCCTCCACGCCCAGCGTGATGTCGCCCGCCGCACGAGCCGTCCCCGGCGGGCCGCCGGGCACCCTGACCTCTGGTCCGGTACCGCGCGGCCTGGGCATCGCCGGCCACCCAGCCGACCTGGTTGCCGACCTCATCGTGCCTCCCATGCGGGTCGCCGAAGTCCCTCCGGCAGCGGCCCGCCTGGGGCCCCATTACGCAAACTATAGTTTGCAGTCGCTTGATTTAGCAACCATCCGCCGTCGGCGGCTGCTCGATTCAGGGCCGGCTGCCTGAGCCGTCAGCGGGCTGTGAATTCCTCATGGCCGCCCTGTGCCATGCCAAAACTCGTTCTTAGGCGCTGGCCTGGCTCTTCGCGCGCGTCAGCCTGCTCTGCGGTATTCGCTGATCAGGCCGCCTGCGACCCGGCGGTGCTTGATCGGGACGGTGAGAGCGACGACGCGGCCGGGCTGGCGCAGCGGGGGCTCCAGCTGCAGGCTCTGGTGCGGGCGGTGGCCGTTATCGTGCTCCGCGTGCTGGGCCAGGAGCGTGCCGAGATGCCGCTCACCGAGGATCAGCGCGTGATCGCGACACTGGCGGCGAAGCGTGCCCGCGAATCGTCCGCGCGGGAATCCGGCTGCGGCGACCGGGCCGGCGTCTGGATGACCCGCGTGCCGTTCCCGGCGAAGACGGCATCAAATGCCGGGGTGAACTTGCTGTCCCGGTCGCGGATCAAGAACGTGACCCCGCTGGCGCGCTCGCCGGGGTCCATCAGGAGGGTGCGGGCCTGCCGGGCGGTCCAGGCCCCGGCCGGATCCGCGGTGACGCTTGCCATGTGCACGGCCCGGGTCCGGAGCTCCAGCACGAACAGGACGTACCCCGCGCGCTGCAGCAGCACGGTAACTGGTCAGGACAATGGTGAACGCAATCTCGCCCGGCCCCCGGCCTAGGGCGGCGAGACAGCGCCGGAAGGCGTGCGGGTCCATGCTGGCAGGCCCCCGACGTCCACCCACGCGTGACCATGCAGATCCTGCGGCACAGCAAGAGCGCCATCACGATGAAGATCTACACTGAGGCATCCTCGGCTGCCACCCGCCAGGCTCAGGAAGCATAGGCGCTCGCCCCGCGGGCACGACCATTGCTGCACTTGCTGCTACACAACTGAGCAACGGTCGTTTCTGCGTTCAAAATTGACCACTGCGAGCCCCGTTACGGAATCGAACCGTAGACCTTCTCCTTACCATGGAAAGTCACCGTTGATTCGCCCAGCTATTAGACGCAGCATCTAGGCTTCTAGCTGGAAGTATGTGGCTGGACATCGCCGGCTGAGGCTCTGTAAGGCTGGCAGTCGGCCCCCAGAATGGCCCCCATCCTTGCTACCATAGGCCCATGAGTTCACGACGCGGATGGCGCGAAGACGGGGTCTTCTTCGAGCATAATTCGCCGTGCCGCGACAGTGACCGGCACCGGCACTGCGATGGCCGGTGGCGGGGAGTGATCAGCCTCGGATTCGACGCGGACGGCAAGCGGGTCCGGCGCAAGGTCTCCGGCAAGACCAAGGCCATCGTCCAGGACCGGCTCAAGGCGCTCCACAGCGACGTCGAAACAGGTGTCCGGGCGCAACCGAACTACACGGTCCGGCGCGCCGCCGAAGACTGGCTCGCGCACGGCCTGCATGGCCGGTCCCCCAAGACGATCAAGAAGAACGAGAACGTCCTCACCCCGATCCTGGCCACCATCGGCGGCATGCGGCTGCGCGAACTGACGGCCGACGACGTCCACCAGGCGCTGGCGGCGATGGCGCTGCACTACTCCAGCGCCGCCGTGGCCATGGGCCATAACGCGCTGACCCGGGCGATACGGCACGCCGAGGCCCGCGATCTGGTCAGGCGCAACGTGGCTATGCTCGTCGATGCCCCGAAAGGCCAGGCGGGACGGCCGAGCAAGAGCCTGAGCCTGGACCAGGCGTCGGCGCTTCTGGCGGCCGCCGAGGGCACCCGGATGCACGCGTACATTGCCCTGTGCCTGGCGACCGGCATCCGCACAGAAGAGGCCCGGGCGCTGCGCTGGGAGCACGTCCACTTCAGCGATCCCGTGGCCAACCCGCCCGCGCCGGCTAGCGCGGCCGTGTGGCGATCGGTCCGGTCGCACGGGGACACCAAGACCGAGAAATCGCGCCGGACCCTGGCCCTGCCCGAGATGGCGGTGAACGCGCTCTGGGCCCACAGGGAGCGGCAAGCCGCCGAACGGGCCCGCCGCCGGCCTGACATGGAGCGACCGGGAACTTGTCTTCTCCACCAGGATGGGCGCTTCCCTGGACGCGGCCAACGTCCGGCGGGAGTTCAGGGCCGCCTGCAAAGCAGCCAAAATCGGCCAGGGCTGGACGCCACGGGAGCTGCGGCATTCCTTCGTGTCGCTGATGTCCACCTCGGGGGTGCCGGTCGAGGAGATCGCGCGGCTCGCGGGGCACTCGAACTCCAGGACCACCGAGGTGGTCTACCGGCGGGAACTGCGGCCGGTACTGACCACAGGAGCCGAGGCCATGGACAGGCTCTTCCAGGTCTATGCGTCCCGGTAGCAGCACGCTCGGGCACCGCGCACCGGCGCCACGGGGCAATGCTGCCGACCCCGCTATGCGTTCGGGACCGGCTACCGGTGATCATGGTGTAAATCGATCGATTTACAGACAGTCACGCTGAGTGTGGAGGGACAGTCCATCTGCTGCGATCGGTGGGAGACTCGGCATCATGATGGAAGGGGATGGCGACGCGGCCGGGGTGACTGGCCCGGATGGCGGTGGGATGTGGCGCTGTTATTCGCTGGCGCGCAGCGGGCCTATGCCGGGCAGGTCGCGGTGCTGAACGCGCAGGGGGTGGCTGCTTTATGACGCCGATGAGCAGGTCCGACTGTGGGAACGCATCTGGCCGAGGAACTGCCCCAGATCTACGCGCGCGAGTCGGCAACGGTGGTGGTGTTCGTCTCCGCCGACTACGCCGCCCCGCACCCAGTGGTGATCATCGGTACGCTGTGGCCGGATCGGTACACCGTCTATACCACCGTGCCTGCTCCCGGTGATGCCGCACGCGCGGGAGCGCGAAGTGTTGGACCTAGCCGACGTCGTCCGCGTCCACCCAGAGTTCAGCCCGGCCGAGCAGGACCGGGCCCGCGCCGCCGCTACGACGGAGAAGGCGCTGGTCCTGGGCCTAAAACAGGCTGGTGAGGCCTCAGAGAACTCAGAGGTTATTTCTTAGTATGGGCTGACCCAAACCCTGGCGGCGTGCCGCAGCTGGTCGCCCGCTCCGCGATCTTCAGGCACTCAGCCTGTCCTGGGTGCAGTGTTCAGCAAAGTGGACACGCCGGCGGTGTTCATGGCGTGATTCTTACCGGCACCCGTATCTGGAGAATCCACGCGCGGCGGCCTGCTGATCGCGCGGCAAGAGGCAGTAGGGCAAGTTTACCTCAATGATAAAGCCAGCGATGAGATCGCTGGATACGAAGATGGCTTTGGGGCCTTGCGACGATAGCTCTCAACCCGATTCTCAAAATTCATGGAAATGGTT
>Ga0306924_10007697_pt1 | contig 10834 bp, 9 predicted proteins | sample sta12Can44000111_FD_203756 | JGI IMG/M metagenome (GOLD analysis project Ga0306924, IMG submission 203756) | Lab enrichment of tropical soil microbial communities from Luquillo Experimental Forest, Puerto Rico - statanox.12C.anox.44.000.111 (v2)... | ecosystem: Environmental > Terrestrial > Soil...
AGCCGTTGATCAGGCCCACGAGCTCCGACTTGGTGGCCGTGTAATTGTTGGTGAAGGTCCCGTTAAACCAATACGTATCAAGCGCATGGAATGTGGCTGCTCCGCGATATTCCAATGTCGCCATCCACCCGGAACCAGTTGTTCCACTGGTAGCCGATGCCGCCGCCGCCAAAAGGTGCGGCCTCGAATCCGCCCTTGTCGAGGAACTGGAACTGTTGGGCGGTCAAAAAGCCCGGGCTCGTCAATTCCGTCAGGAACTCGTTGCTCGCTCCGATGTAGCCGCGGAAGTACCAGCCGCTATTGATCGCGACCGGAACCGGGGCGGGTAACGGAGCCGGAAGCCGAGGCGGCGGAATCAGATCGGCGCCGAGTGCTGCCGTGCTCAACAGCGCGGCTACTCCCGCGAAAGCCGAAAGTTCTTGCACGACTCATGATTGGTCCTTTCGTGCGAAAAGGGGCGCGACGACCCCAGGGTGTTGAATCAGTGTTATCGAGAATGGCAGTCAATTCTAAACCACAGGTTAACCTTAATCTTTAACCGCGAATTTTAACGCTCAGCTCTGGGTCTCCCGCAACTCGCAACGCGCAGCCCGCTGACTGACAGGCTGAGTCACGTCCGGAGCGCCTTCACCGGCACGGCACAATCAGTTCGGCTCTAACATCTCATTAAGGTTAATGCTTCATGATCAGCGCGAAGGGAAAGCTTGACGAATCATGAGGCCTGCATGCGCCGCCTGCTCATTGCCCTCGGGCTGATTGCCTCCATCTGCGGCGCGCGCGCGCAGGAGCTCGAGTTGCCCGCCCCGCCCGACTCGCAGGTCCTTCTTTCTCCTCCTCCTGCCGGTTTTGCCGGCTGGAGCGGCATCTATGTCGGCGGACAGGTCGGCTATTCCGCTGACCGAGTGGATTTCGGAAACAACGTGAACGACCTGGCCGGCTACATCCTGCGCGACAGCGTTCTGGCATCGGCCGTGAGCAACTTCACCGTGCTTCCCAAAGTGAGCACGAGCGGCACGACCTATGGATGGTTTGCCGGATTCAACAGCCAATGGGAAGGCGCCATGCTGGGCATCGAGCTCAATTATAATCATACCACTCTCGATCCGAGCACCGCCGATTCAGAGACGGTGCGAATAGCAAATGACGCCGGTGCGCCCAGCGGGCATCATTTCATTTATGATCCATTCACCGTCTTGGGCACTTCAGCCTTTCACATCACCGATATCGCGACCTTGCGCGGGCGCGCGGGCTGCACCGCGGGACAGTTCATGCCTTATGCGTTCCTGGGAGCGGCCGTTCGTGCGTGCCGACGTGCAGCGGACCGCGACTGTCTCGTATACGAGGACGGACTATCCGGACAACCAAAATCCTCCCATCCCTCCCCTGCCGACGTATAACTTCCCACCCGCGACATATGGCGAAAGACAAAACGGCAAGTTCTTTTTTGGATACGCTGCCGGCCTGGGAATAGATATTTGCGTCATGCCGAACGTCTTCCTGCGCGGCGAATGGGAATTTGTCGACATGCAGTCTATGAAGGCGAACATAAATAGCCTCCGCACCGGCATCGGCATTAAATTCTGACCTCAATCGCGGGATTCGGCCTTTTGTGGCATCCGCCCTGGCTCCGATTGTCATTGACGTCGCTCACCCCGTTTCCTAAGTCCGTGCGCTGATACGGTCCTTTCCAGGCGGGCCGAGCTCACATTCAATCGCGGTAACCTATTGGAATAGAGCATGACCAGCGCCAAGCCCCTGGTACGGCCGACCGTGCCGCACTTCGCGTCCGGCCCCTGCGCCAAGCGCCCGGGCTGGAGCCTTTCGGCTCTCACCGATGCCGTGCTCGGGCGCTCGCACCGATCAAAGATCGGCAAGGCAAAGCTCAAGCGCGCCATCGATCTCACGCGCGAGGTTCTGGAGGTGCCGCCGGAGTATCGGATCGGCATCGTGCCCGCATCCGACACAGGAGCGGTGGAGATGGCCTTGTGGTCGCTCCTCGGCGCCCTGCCGGTGACCGTGCTGGCCTGGGAATCATTCGGCGAGGGATGGGCGAATGATATCGTCAAGGAGCTAAAGCTCACAAAGGTGACCGTGCTCAAGGCCGCCTACGGCGAGATTCCTGATCTCGCCAAAGTCGATCCGGCTTCCGACGTGGTGTTCACCTGGAACGGCACCACCTCCGGCGTGCGGGTGCCGCACTGCGACTGGATCGCAGCCGATCGCAAGGGGCTTGCCATCTGCGACGCCACCTCCGCCTGCTTCGCGCAGGCGCTCGATTGGCCGAAGCTCGACGTCGTCACGTTCTCCTGGCAGAAAGCGCTCGGCGGCGAGGCCGCGCACGGGATGCTGATCCTCTCGCCGCGCGCGGTCGAGCGCCTCGAAAGCTATGTGCCACCGTGGCCGCTGCCGAAGATCTTTCGGCTGACCAAGGCCGGCAAGATCAACCAAGGCATCTTTGAGGGCGAGACCATCAATACCCCCTCCATGCTGTGCGTGGAGGACTATCTCGATACGCTGAAATGGGCAAAGGCAATCGGCGGCCTCAACGGGCTGATCGCCCGCGCTGATGCCAACGCCGGGGTGATTGCGGACTGGGTCGCGTTCACGTCGTGGATCGAGTTCCTCGCCAAGGACCCCGCCGTGCGCTCGAATACTTCGGTGTGCCTCAAGGTTGTGGATCCGGCGGTCGTAAAGCTGGGTGTTGGCGCGCAGGCGACGTTCGTGAAGGGGCTTGCGGCGGCGCTGGAAAAGGAGGGCATCGCCTACGATATAGATGCCTATCGCGACGCGCCGCCCGGGCTGCGCATCTGGTGCGGGTCGACGGTTGAGCGCACCGACGTCGAAGCGCTCACGCACTGGCTCGATTGGGCTTTCGAGAGAAGCAAGGATGCTTTGTTAAAGGCAGCCTGAGACTGTCATGGCCGCCAACCATAAAATTCTGATCTCCGATGCGCTTTCTTCCGCCGCGGTGCAGATATTCAAGGACCGCGGGCTCGAGGCCGAGTTTCAACCGAAGCTCGGCGGCGACGCTGAAAAGCTCGCCGCACTGATCGGCGAGTTCGAAGGCCTGGCGATCCGTTCTGCCACCAAGGTGACATCGGCTATCATCGACAAGGCTAAAAAGCTGCGCGTGATTGGGCGCGCCGGCATCGGCGTCGACAACGTCGATCTGGGGGCGGCAACCGCCAAGGGCATCATCGTGATGAATACGCCATTCGGCAATTCGATCACGACGGCCGAGCACGCGATCACGCTGATGCTCGCGCTGGCACGACAGATCCCGCAAGCGGACGCCTCCACCCAAGCCGGCAAATGGGAGAAGAATCGCTTCATGGGGGTGGAGATCACCAGCAAGACCCTGGGCATCATCGGTTGCGGCAACATCGGCTCGATTGTCGCCGAGCGGGCGATCGGGCTGAGAATGAAGGTAATTGCCCATGATCCGTTCCTTTCGCCGGAGCGCGCGCGCGATCTTGGAGTGGAGAAGGTTTCTTTCGAGGAGCTGATCCGGCGCGCGGACTTCATCACCCTGCACACGCCGCTCACCGAGAAGACGAAGAACATCATCGATGCCAGCGCGCTTGCCGCGATGAAAGCTGGCGTGCGCGTCATCAACTGCGCCCGCGGCGGGTTGGTCGATGAGAAGGCCTTGCGCGCGGCGCTCGATCGCGGCCACGTGGCGGGGGCCGCCTTCGACGTGTTCACGCAGGAGCCGGCGAAAACGAACCCGCTGTTCGGACATCCCAACGTGGTGTGCACGCCGCATCTCGGCGCAGCCACAACGGAGGCGCAGGAGAATGTTGCCCTTCAAATCGCCGAGCAGATGTCGGACTATCTCCTGCGCGGCGCCATCTCCAACGCCGTGAACTTCCCCTCAATCACTGCGGAAGAGGCCCCGAAATTACGGCCGTTCATCGAGCTGGCGGAGAAGCTTGGCTCGTTTGCCGGCCAGCTGACCGAAACCGGTCTCAAGATGGTGCATCTCACCTACGAGGGGCATGTGGCGGCGATGAACACGAAGGCGCTGACTTCCTCGGCCATTGCCGGCCTGCTGCGGCCCATGCTGCAGGAGGTGAATGTCGTCTCTGCTCCCGGCATCGCCGCGCAGCGCGGAATCATCGTCGAGGAAACAACACGTGCGGCGGCGGGCGATTACGAAAGCTTGATCACGGTAAGCGTGGTGACCGAGCGGCAGACCCGCTTTGTCTCCGGCACGGTTTTCGCCGATGGCAGACCCCGAATTGTCAACATCAAGGGCATTCACATGGACGCGGGGTTCGGACCGTCGATGATCTACATTGCCAATCTCGACAAGCCGGGCTTCATCGGGCGGTTTGCTTCCATCCTGGGCGAAGCCGGCATCAATATCGCAAACTTTCACGTCGGCAGGGATACCCCCGGTGGCAACGCGATATCCCTGGTCGAGATCGACGGCGAGCTGCCGCCACCGGTGCTTGTCGCCGTGCGCGCGCTGCCGCACGTGCAGCAGGCGCGGACGCTCAAGTTTTAGGCCGGTCCGGCACCTCTCTCGCCGCGCCTTCATATCCCCCCACCGAGGGCGAAGCAGAACACGGTGTTCGGCGCATAGTGCGCGGAAGGCGGCGGCGCGCACAGGTGATTGCGGCCATCCGGATTGTTGCGATTGATCTCAACCTTCTTCCACGGAATCGGTATGTACCTCTGATCCTCGCGGCGCAGAGCCCACCACTGGCCTTCGTGGAATTTGACCACGGTCGGATAGCAGTCCGCCATGTTGCAACATGACTTGTTTGGCTCATCCGGCATGTACCAGGTCGAATAGAACCTTTCGTGCAAGGCCATGTCCTGAGGCGGATGGTGGCGCTCTTGCGCGATGCCGGTCAACGCTCCGGGCACAAAACCCTCAATGCTGGGCCCAGCCAGCGTCGTGAGCAACGCAACGGACAAGATGCGGATGCAATTGCACATGTCCAGCCTCCTTGCTGCAGTCGGAAAGCACTGACCACCGCGGCAACGAACGCGCCCTCTTTCGCACGCAAAAAGCATGCCAGTGACTTACAAAAATCCACACGAATGCGATTCGCACGAACAGTCAGCCTCGCGGCGAGGCAGCGGCACACCGCGTCCGCGACGGCCAGAAAGGCGGGCGTCAGCGTCCGCGAATCACTTTGGCTATCTTATCGGAACCAAGGCGCTCCCGCCGCGATGTTGCCGCAAGATCGCCTTGCAGAGAGCGAAATCCTCCGCTGTGGTGAATAGGGGGGATTGTGAGGGCTGCTTTAAGACCTGCAAAGCCAAGGGTCTAATCGCGCGGATGCGTTCGCGTCACGGGGCTAGCGACTTGCTTAACAGCGCTGCATCCGGTAATCCGGAAAGGGCCGAATTTGGGGTAAACCATTGTAGTTTGATGCTATTCTGGCCTCGGCCACGCGGAGGAAAAATGCCTCATGGCCAATGTGGTCGTGGTTGGTTCCCAATGGGGGGACGAGGGGAAGGGCAAGATCGTCGACTGGCTTTCCAAGCAGGCCGACATCGTCGTGCGCTTCCAGGGTGGACATAATGCGGGGCACACGCTCGTTATCGATGGTATCACCTACAAATTGTCGTTGCTGCCTTCCGGGGTGGTGCGGCAGGGAAAGCTCTCGGTGATTGGCAACGGGGTTGTCATCGATCCGCATGCTCTGCTCGAGGAAATCGATCGGCTGAAGGGACAAGGAATAGACGTCACACCGGAGAGGCTTCGAGTTGCCGAGAACGCCACATTGATCCTGCCGCTGCACCAGGAGCTTGATGCGATTCGCGAATCCGGCGATGCGCTCACGCGTGTCGGAACGACGCGGCGCGGCATCGGGCCGGCCTATGAAGACAAGGTGGGCCGGCGCGCCATCCGGGTCATGGACCTTGCCGAGCCGGCGTCGCTCGATCGTAAGATCGAGCGCCTGCTGGCGCATCATAATGCGTTGCGCCGGGGCCTGGGCCTTGCTCCGGTGCCGACGCACGCCGTGCATGGGCAGCTTGCAAAGGTTGCACCGCGCGTGTTGCCTTATATGGATTCGGTTTGGTCGCTGCTGGACCGCAAGCGACGCGAAGGCAAACGGATATTGTTCGAGGGAGCGCAGGGCGCCCTCCTCGATGTCGACCACGGAACCTATCCCTTCGTCACCTCCTCTAACACGGTTGCCGCGCAAGCCGCGACAGGGTCGGGATTAGGGCCGGCGGCCATCGATTATGTGCTGGGCATCTGCAAGGCGTATACGACGCGGGTGGGCGAAGGGCCGTTCCCGACCGAGCAGCGCAATGACATCGGCCGTTTGATTGGTGAGCGCGGGCGCGAGTTCGGCACCGTGACCGGACGGCCGCGGCGTTGCGGCTGGTTCGATGCGGTGCTGGTGCGCCAAGCCGTGCGCAGCAGTGGCATCAACGGCCTTGCCCTAACGAAGCTCGATATTCTCGATGGACTGCCGGAATTGAAAATCTGCGTTGCCTACCGCCTGGACGGGCACGAAATCGACCATCTTCCAGCGAGCGAGCGCGCACAAGCTGCGGTCGAACCAATTTACGAGACGTTCGAGGGCTGGCAATCGGCAACCGCCGGCGCACGCTCATGGGCCGAGTTGCCGGCGCAGGCAATCAAATATGTGCGCCACGTGGAGGAATTGGTGGGCTGCCCGGTTGCCTTGCTGTCAACGAGCCCCGAACGGGACGACACGATTCTGATGCAGAACCCATTCGAGAACTGAACCAAGCGAAATTGCGTACGCGCCCAGATAAGCTGAAGCTGCATGGCTGATTACTACCCGCTCATAGCACGCGCCGTTGCCGGTCTTGAGAAGAACACCGGCGAGAACCGGCGCGCCCTTTATGAACGCGCGCGCGCCGCGCTGCTGACTCAACTGCGCTCTCTAACTCCGGCCCTCAACGAATCCGACATTACCCGCGAACGTCTCGCGCTAGAGGAGTCGATCCGCAAGGTGGAGGCCGAATCGGCGCGCAAGTTCGTTGAGAACGTGCGTCAGCCGGCGCCACCGCGACCACGCGCGTTCGAGCCGCGGCGCCCCGACGCCGAGCAGGAGCGCCCTGCGCCTGCGCGCCGTTACGTCAATCCGCCGTCTCCTCCGCCGGAATCGGGGCTCGATCTGCCACGGCGGCCGCGCCCACCCTCCCCTATTCCCGAGAGGTCTCCCTCGACTGCGCCGATAAGGACCGCCGTCAAGCCGGAGAGCCCCGTTGCGACGGCGCTGCGCGAGGAGAGAGCGCCGCGTGAGCCTTATGTGCCGCCGCCGATAGCCGAGCTCGAGCGTGCGCAACGCTCGCGCGAGCGCTTCAAGGACAATTCCGTTTTTGAGCGCTCCCAGCCCGCGATGTTTGAGCCGCAGGCGCGACACGAGCCGGCGTTCGACTCGCGACACGAGTCGTATGCGTACAACGACTTTTCCGAGCCGATGCTGGAATCGTCTTTTGCCGTCGATGATCATCCGGCCCCAGGTAGCGTGCGTCACGCTTCGGCTCTTGCCGCTGAAGAAGCGGATGTCGAACGGCCTGAGGAAAGAGCACGGACCTGGCTGGCATGGCCTCCCAGCCGCGAGCTGGTCAGAGGAATTTTCACCTTCACTGCCATTGTCGGGGTGCTCGTCGTCGTGGCAGGGCTCCTGGCATGGCAGGGACAGAATATGCTGGCGATGTTTCGTGCGATGCGTGCTCCTGAGGTCGAGACCGCGCGTAATCCACCGTCCAGCACTGCGCGGCCAAAGCTCGCTGATCGCATCGAGCCGGGAACCCAGTCGAACGCGGTTGCCGCGCCTCCTGTGCAGGCCGCCGCCGCGGTGGCGCAGAAGGTAGTGCTTTATGAAGAGGATCCTGCCGACCCCAACGGCAAGCGCTTCGTCGGCTCCGCCATCTGGCGAACGGAAACCGTCAACCCCGGTCCTGGCCAGCCACCCGAATTGGCCGTGCGTGCCGACGTTGAGGTGCCCGAGCGCAAGCTGGCCATGACCTGGTCGCTTCGGCGCAATACCGATAAATCGCTGCCCGCCAGCCACACGGTCGAGATCATATTCAAGCTGCCAGCCGACTTTGCGGCGGGCGGCATTTCCAATGTGCCTGGCATCCTGATGAAGTCACAGGAGCAGACGCGCGGCGTCCCGCTTTCCGGGTTGGCGGTGAAAGTCACCAACGGCTTCTTCCTGATCGGACTTTCCAGCGTGGACGCTGACAAGGAACGCAATCTGCAATTGCTCAAGGATCGCGGCTGGTTCGATATTCCGGTGGTGTACAACAATAATCGCCGCGCGATACTCGCGTTGGAAAAGGGCACGCCGGGTGACCGTGTGTTCGCGGAAGCGTTCAAGGTCTGGAAGCAGTGATTGCTCCAGCCAGCGCTCTTGCTTTCCTGAAAGCGCGCCACAGTCCCGGAGACTGCTTGATGCAGCGCTTGAGCCGACGGTACTGGACCATCAACAGCTTCATCCCCCAGCCGCGCAAGGTCGTTGCCTTCAGATAATCGTGCAGTCTGAGCTCAAGGTCGGACCAATCGCGCTTATACGGCTCGTCGCCGACGGTGAAGTCGAAACGCTGCAATCCTTCCCCTATGGCGTGGCGCAGGAGCTCATGCAGGTGTGCCCGGCCGGGACCGAAGCGCGATAATTCTCCCGCATCATAGCTTGACATGATGAGATAATAGCAGCCGCGGTGCTTGAGGCCGATGCTCGCGGCGGCAACCTGTGCGCCGACAGTGAGCCGGCTGACATGAATGCACCCACGCAATGCGAGATCGTTCACCAGTGCCAGGAAAAATTCGCGGCGTCCGGGCAGCAGAAAAAAAGGGCTGTCGATTCCCATGCGCGCCAAGATGCGCGATTTTTGCTCAAACAATGTGCTGAGAGTGCGTGCCCTTTCCTCGCAATCCTCGATTTCGGTGAAACTTACGGCTCCGTGATCCGCGAGTTGCCGCAGTTGGCGGCGCTCGCGCTTGCGAGTCGATGAAGAGCGCTTGGCGGCATAGAAGGCATCCCAATCGGCGCCAAGAGCAGCGGCATAAGCGCCGCTCGGGTGCACGCGGACGTCGAGATCCAGAAACGGATTGCGCTGCGCTCCGACGCATTCGGGCATTTTCTGCAGATCAATCAGGTCAAAACGAAACCGTGGATCTGACCGAAGGAGCCGAATGATGTCCCGCCACGCCAGCATAAAGCGTTCCACGCTGACATGCGCGGAGAACCTTTCGGCGAGAAGCGGCGCGTTGTAATCGCACAGGCGCGAACCGAGCCAGGTGAGGCGCTGAATCGGACCCAGCGCTTCGACAGCGAGCGGCAGGATGAACAGAATCTCTCCATCGGCCTCTCGACCAATCACAATGGCGGGAACAAGCTTTTGCAGCGCGCCGATGTGGCGTTGCCAGTTGGCAAGCCAATCGATGGATTGAAACACCGTGTGGTCGGCGTGCTGCTCGAACGATCTCCATTCCCTGCAGACCTCATCGAGGTCGTCATGGACGCGGAGGTAGATGTCAGGTTGAGCTTCCGTCTGCGCAATTCGATCGGGCAGCCTCATCGGCTCTGCTGGCTTATCCCTCGCTGTGAGCGGCTGCCGCAAGCCGTAGTTAATGCCGGTTGCGGCGGCAGCGCCGCCACAACCACCCTCGCCACGCCGGAGAGTGACATCGCTAACAGACATCGATTGCTCGCAAGAAAGCCTGATCAGCCGCCCGCGTATGTTTGCAACCATTCCTAAAGAAATCGTGCCACGGGCTGTTTTCAAACTTCATTAATTGTTTTTACGAAATTAGTGGCGAGATCGAAGTCAAAATGACCTATAAGTTGTGCATCTTGCGACAGGATCATGCGTCAAATCTGAAATCCCGGAAACATTCATGCGGCACGCTGAAATTGCCATTGTCGGCGGTGGTCTCGCCGGTTCGACGGCTGCGGTCATGCTGGGGCGCGCGGGCCACAACGCGGTTGTCATCGACCCGCATGCGATTTACCCTGATGATTTTCGCTGCGAGAAGCTCGATGCGTCGCAGATCGCTCTGCTGCGCATGACCGGCGTTGCGGAGGCGGTTCATCGGGCCGCGACAATTGACCAGGAGGTATGGATTGGGCGATCTGGCCATATTGTCGAAAAGAGGCCAAGCGCGCAGTGGGACATTCTCTATGGCGATCTGGTCAATGTCATTCGCGCGGAAATTCCGCCGGCTGTCGGCGTCATTCATGGCAAGGTGACCGCGGTATCAACCGGCGCGGAGCATCAGCAGGTAGCGCTCTCGAACGGAGAGCAGATCTGCGCGCGTCTTGTCATTATGGCGAATGGCCTCAATATCGGCCTGCGGGAAAATCTAGGGATCAAACGCGAGGTGACCAGCCTTTGCCATTCGATCAGCATCGGCTTCTGGATCAAACCGGCCGAGCGGGGAAGCTTTCCGTTCCGCGCATTGACCTATTACACCGAGGATGCAAGCAGTCGCGTCGCCTATGTGACGATGTTTCCCATAGGGTCCATGATGCGCGCCAATCTGTTCGTCTACCGCGACATGCATGAGCGTAAGAAAGCCCCCCAAAAGCCGGAGCTTTCTGATTTTAGGGCGACAGTTAAGGCGACAGATTGCTGGCTGAGTTTGCCGGCATGAGCAGCACTGCACCGTCCTTCGATGATTTGAAGGCGGGTGGACTTGGTTCTGTGCTATACGTAATAACAAGGAAAATTGATGTCTGGCCCACTACGCAACACAAGGCACGAAGCTTTTGCAAAAGCCCTCTTCGAGCGGCCAAGGACCGGCATGACATTAGCTCAATGCTATGAGTCCGCCGGATACAAAACAAAGGGTCATGCTTCGGAGACAATGGCCTCAAGGTTGAGT
>Ga0306924_10007699_pt1 | contig 10833 bp, 8 predicted proteins | sample sta12Can44000111_FD_203756 | JGI IMG/M metagenome (GOLD analysis project Ga0306924, IMG submission 203756) | Lab enrichment of tropical soil microbial communities from Luquillo Experimental Forest, Puerto Rico - statanox.12C.anox.44.000.111 (v2)... | ecosystem: Environmental > Terrestrial > Soil...
TGACGATAACGACGGCGCGACTAATACCTTCATCAACAATATTGCTGTAGACATTCCGGCTGTCGCCAGTTGCAACGGTGGCAAGAGCACGGCGTGGAACGATGCCTATCTTGGGTCACCCAGTGGCGCTGCGGACACGTTCAGCAACAATCTTGCTGATACCATCGGCGTCAGTTGCGCCGGTCTGACCTTCATGCAGAACGGCGACGTGTTCAATTCGCCGCCTAACCTATCGAGCGTATCGCCAGAATGGGTGAATGTCGGTACGTCCTCGGTCGGCACCGATACAACACCGCCGGTCGGAACCAACTTTGCACTATCCACCGGCAGCGCGGCGATTGGTGCGGGATTGACTGAGCCTTATCTTCCAGCATCGTCGGTTGATATCGGTGCGTGCGCGAGTGCGCTGACGACTTGCCCGTAGACGCCGAATGGCGAACAAAGTGAAGTTCATTAGCGCTCTCATTGGCCTCCACTGATGGCCATGCCAGCGAAGCGCCATGCACACTGCAGACCCGGACCCAGTGCGGCGCTATTCGGCACCTGCTGCTGTTGCTTGCGCGTATTGATCGGCTGTCATTGGCGTTTGAGGCGGACCAGAAAAAATACTCCGTAACTTGCCGCAGTCGGAAATGCCCATCGCGAGCTTGCTGCCGTCATAGTCGTTGGATTCGCCGTCGATGTTTCCGCCACCGTGAATGCATACGATAACCGGCATTTTTTTGTCGATGGCGGCGCTGCCATTGTGAAAACGTTGAGGTAAAGACCTCGTGGATGCTCGCCGGTGCGGCAAACGGTCCAAGGCCGGTAACCTGCGGACAGTTGCTTGCGAACCTCGTTGCATTCACCGTAGGGGCCGTCGCGGCGGCTGCCAGCGAAGTTCTCCGACAGGCGGCACGGCATAGGGAATGCCCAGAAAGATGTTGAGGCCATTCTTGGTGAACCCATGGACCGGCCCATCAACCGTATTGCCGATCGGCCCTCCGCTTCGGTGGCCGCCCAAATTGCGCGCGGCGTTTGTTTTTCCATGATCCGGAAATTACTAACTCATCTGTTGAGAGGGAAGCCGCCGAGATGGTGGACGACCAGAATATCCAGGGTCAATCCATTTATTCGACATGACGACGCACTGAGCCCAGCACTAATGCTAAAACCACTAGAGTTCGCTCTCTCTCGCGTGGAAGAATCGTAAAATAAAGCGGGAGCACTTCGACCGTTGCCGAGAGGCATTGTTCCCAAATAGATATGACCTAGTGGATCGAATCTAACGCTTCGGTGCCCTCGTTAGACGGCTGCGATGATTTTGTTGGGGTCCCAGACCGCACAGGCGAGTCCGGCAGGGAATCCCTTACCGAATCGAATTGTCAGATTTGCTCCACTAGTTGGCTGGAGTCAGGAAACATCTGCAGATCGAGTGCCGCTAATACTGGTTTTTACTAGCGGCGCGAACGTAAAACTGCTGCGCCTTAGAAGGCCAGCGGTCGAATGCGCGCGCTGTGCAGTTTTGAAGGGCCCATTTACGGGCAGGTTGTCAGCGCACTAGCACAGGCACCGAGATCAACCGATGACGCCGGCAGATATGGCTCAGTCAAACCAGCGCCGATCGCTGGACTTCCCGGCGATAGCGCAAAGTTGGTCCCGACGGGTTGTGTAGTTTCGGTGCCGACCGAAGACGTGCCGACGTTCACCCATTCAGGCGATACGCTCGATAGATTAGGCGGGGAATTGAACACGTCGCCGTTCTGCATGAACGTCAAACCGGCGCAACTGACGCCGATGGTATCAGCAAGATTGTTGCTGAACGTGTCCGCAGCGCCACTGGGTGACCCAAGATAGGCATCATTCCACGCCGTGCTCTTGCCACCGTTGCAACTGGCGACAGCCGGAATGTCTACAGCAATATTGTTGATGAAGGTATTAGTCGCGCCGTCGTTATCGTCAATGCAACCTCGGAAGGTGCCGGGATTATTGGTATCGAGGTTGTTGTTGTAGCAAGTGTTGTTGGCGACCGTGACGTTGACTGATCCAAACACATGTACGCCAACGCCGCCATTGTTGTAACTGACGTTGAACGCGGCCAGCATCGGTTCGGTGTAGTCGGTCGTATTGCCGCCGTAGGGACGAGAGTTGCTGTCAAAGATGATGCCGTTGCCATCGGTAGCTGAGCCGCCACCACATGTAACGTGATTGTTGTAAGTGACATTGTACTCGAATACGACATGGAAGAACGAACTGCCGACAACCCAGGTTGGCCCCAGCAGCGGGTTGGGGTTGGTTTGGTCATCAGCGGTCGGCGTATAGCTCGGCAACGGATTTGCCTGATAGATGGAAATCCCAGAGCCTTGGGCGTCGCATTGTTGATAAGCGTTGCCGTACAACGTATTGTGGATGACGTACTGATAATCGGCACCAACAATTTGCACACCGGACTGAACAAATCCGTGTACAATGCTGTTTAACAGCCAGATGTGATGCGAGCCATTGGCGGCACCGTTGTTACCGTTGGAAACTTCCCATCCAATTCCATAGGCATAATTAGAGCCAGAAAACCCAACCATATTGAAGCCATCGAACTGCACATAGTTCACGGTGTTTGACTTCGTGGTGCTGACGTTGCTGTAATCAAAACTGACTGATGATGCGTTTTGACCGCCGTTACCGTTAATAGTGCAGCCATCCAACGTTTGACAGCGATAGACGACATAGCCGGTTGCTGTCGCAGCGTCGCCACCATGCGTAATGAGCACTCCATCATAGGTGCCGGGCGCGACGTTGATGCACGCGCCGGGACCAACGTTCATCGAGTCAGCGTGCTGCAGCGTCAGCCACGGCGATCCTGAGCTGCCGCTGGCACTGTCGTTTCCGTTGGGCGCGACATAGTAATTCGCGGTGCACTGATAATACGGTGCAGCGAATAGGGCAGCACTCGGGCCGGGGGCCGGGGGGTCTTGTCCTGCGGCACTGCCGCTACCAGAACCAGAACCTGACCCAGTACCAGTACCTGTTCCGCTCCCGTTGCCTGTTGCGCTCCCGGTGCCTGTTCCGCTCCCGGTACCTGTTCCGCTGCCGGTACTGCCTGTTCCGTTCCCGGTACCTGTTCCGCTGCCGGTACCTGTTCCGCTGCCGGTAGTACCTGTTCCGCTCCCGGTACCAGTTCCGCTGCCGGTAGTACCTGTTCCGCTCCCGGTACCAGTTCCGCTGCCGGTAGTACCTGTTCCGCTGCCGGTACTGCCTGTTCCGCTGCCGGTAGTACCTGTTCCGCTCCCGGCACCTGTTCCGCTGCCGATAGTGCCTGTTCCGCTGCCGGTACCTGTTGCGCTACCGGTGCCCGTACCGCTACCACCGCCCCCGGTGGCAACCGGGTTCGTTGTTAAGATCGCGTAGAACGACCATGTCGTCGGCGTGCAGCCGCTGGTTTGGCCGGCGAATGTCCGCGGGAGGCCGTTGCCGGCGTTGTAAGATTCGTAGCTGCACTGTCCTGTATTATTTGTTTTCCAGAACGACAGATTATTGTCGCTCGGATTGTAGGCGAGCCCGTAATTCCCGGGTTGTAAGGTGACGGGCGAGACAGGGACGACATTCCATCCATGTCGAGTCTGGAAAACGGAGGTTTGCGCCAGCAGATTGCCGGGCGCGGCGGTGTCGGCAGCCGGGTTGCTGTAGACGCCCAACTGGAGCGTGCCGGCTGGCTGGTTTACCAAGAAGGCGAGGTATTGGACCGTCGCCTTGGTCTTTAACTGCGTGGGACCGCCGTTCTGGATCGCCAATAAGTTGCCATTGCCGTCATCGCCAGCGCCGAATTTTCGCGGCGAACCGATAATGATCGTACCCGCAGCGAGCGGCGCACTACAATTTGCATTGGTATGGCCTGTGCCGCTGCCGTTGCAGGTCCATTGATATGGATCCGTGAGCGGGCCGCTAAGGATGCTTGCTTTGCCAGCTGCACAATAATTTTTCGCGGGTGGCGTCACGGTTGCGACGCCGTTTGCGGAGCCGCATTCTCCGTTTACTGTAGGCGCGGAATCTGCATTAGCCGGCGTGCTGGCGAGCATAGAAGCGACTACGAACACTTTCCAAATATTCATTTGCATACCATTTCTCCTGTGGTCGGGGTCTGCCCTAACCACTTGTGCCAACGCGGCCGAATTCGAACGTGGCAATCGGCTTGACGGCGACCCGCAAGCCAACACGTGAAATATTTCTCGTTAGCGACGTGGGAAAATAGCGCAGACTATGATGCGGTCCGCGCCAAAGCCTCGCGGCTTCCGTCACTGATACGGCATGAGTACTACCCCCCTGACCCTACGCTATTAGGTTAGAGGAATATGTCCGGAGGTAGACCCACGTAGCTCTTTTCCTTGAAATCACTGTGGCATCTGCGTCAGCATTATTTCATGCCTGAGCAATGGGCAGGCGGACGATACCGTCCAGATAAATACAGATGCTCGCCTTTGATCAGCCGCTTGCGCCAGGTCTCGATCGCTCTATAAATTTTCTTAGTCAGCTCTGGTTGAGAGTGACACACGCGTGCCCCACTAGGCCTCGGTGCACGTTGCGCCGCGGCCTTTTGATCCGCGCAATTTCGATCCGACGGAATCGCAGTATTATTGAAATCCGTTCCATCATAAAACGCGCGCCTGAAACGAACCCGAGGGTCTGGCAGTCGAGAGTTTTCGGACGACAACCCACATGCGTTCGACAATGCAGACGAGTACGTCAAATTGTACGGCTCATCCGGAGAGCCTTTGGCGCCCTTCGCGCCAATCGTTCGTTACCACAGCAGCTGCCAAGAATTAACATCGCACTTCCGCAGCGCACTCGCGTCCGTTTACGATTTCCGCAAGCCGATCGAAAAGGTCCGCGATCGCATTATCGATCGCTTTGCCCGCGCCGCCTAATTGACGCTCTATGCTCGCGAGCATTTATTGTCTGTTTGAATGACACGCGCCTCCGGCGGCGAAACGCGCAGCCATCTCACCACCAATGCCACGAAAAATTATTAGGTGCGCATAGGAGCTGAACTAAGGAGCGGTGCCATAACTATTCCAATACATGCTGCGACGGCATCAATGATAAAGTCGCCGAGGCGTGCATGCCGTCCCGGCACGAATAATTGCGCGATCTCAACGGTGCCTGAGAAGATGACAAGGAGGATTGCTAGCAAATCATACCTGCGCTTATGGCTCAAACCGAATGCGAATCCAGTTGCCGCGAAAATTGTGAAATGTTCGAGGCCGTGGGGCGCGCCGGTTTCGGGCCTGAGGGTGGGAGGCACTAGTGACAGAATAACGATCATTGCCACCAAGCTCCAAGCCGCAATTCGCGCGGTCTTGGAACCTTGTGATCCTTTACTAATGTACGAACCCGTCGTTGGCATGATGTCAGACGTTCAATCGAAGCCATTAATCTAGCAAATATGACTACTGCGTGGTTGCTCGGAGCGATTCGACTGCTGAGGAATCGATCTCACTAATTGTCTTTTCGATGAACTGCCGACCCGCGGCGGGTGCGGCATTATAGGCTGCGACAATTGCGGATTTCTGCCGATGAGTGAATAGCACACGCACTTCGCGACTAATAGAATCACGCAATTCGATGTCACTGAATGGGTCGGCGTGTACCGCGATCAGTAAACGCAGTGGCATTAATCGCAGCTCGCTGGGTCCAGTATAATAGGACATTTTTACGGCTTGTTTGGCGTCAATGCCGGGCAACTGGTAGCGTGATGCTAATCCAGCGAGCAGTAACCATGCACTGGATTGGTGGGGGGCATCTGCGAGTGCATAATGTAGAGATGAACGTGCCTGTACCAGGTTAGCACCTCCTTTTCCGTCGCCCCACATCAATTCTGCGTACGTGAAGGCCGATTCCGCCCACAGGTCTCCGCGAATAGCGCCAATCGTAGCTGCCCGACGGGCACTGATACGCTCATTTTGTGCTGCGGCAGCAGACGCCGCGTCCGTCGGTAATCGATTGATACCAGGCCGAGAAAACTCGGCAACCAGAAGCCAAACAGATTGGACGCCAAGCAGCATGGCGAAGAGCGACGTCGCAAGGCGAAACGCAAACTGGGATGGTTGGTTCATGAGGAGCCAGGATCAATCTCTGACGATCGGCCCAGTCTAACTATTTTAGCTGACAAGTACTACTGCAGGTAATCGCCCGCTCCGTCAAAGGAAGGTCACGCTGTCCCCTTCCAGTACCAGACAGGTCAATTGACCCGTCGCGTAAGCGCCGGTATCGATATTGATGCGGTTCGATCGAATCTCCGGCTTATAGACAGGTGTATGGCCGTGCACCACGACCGTGCCAAAATCCTCCTCGTGCAGGAGAAAGTCGTCCCGAATCCAAAGTAGATCCCGTTGAGACTGCTTTTGTAACGGAATCCCCGGGCGTACCCCAGCATGGACGAAAAAGAAATCTCCACAGGTAAACGAGAGTACGAGGCTTCCGATAAAGCGACGATGACTGTCGGGCATTGCCTCACGAAGCGCTGTTGACACCTTATGCTGGGACTCGGGGTCATCGCTGCGCGCCGGCATTACTCCGTAGGAGAGAAGGGTATGGACCCCGCCTATGCTCTGCCATGCGGGTAGCACTGTGGGATCACTCAAGAACCGCAGCGCGCAGTCTTCATGATTTCCCTTCAGAAATAGCACATCGCGCAGTCGCTGGCGCGCTATCAACAGGTCAATGACTTGCCGCGAGTTCGGTCCGCGGTCGATGTAATCACCGAGGAAGATCTGAACTGAATCGATGGTCGGGCGTGCTTTGAGATCGTCGTCGATGCGCGCGAAAAGCTTGGACAAGAGATCGGCGCGTCCGTGTATGTCTCCGACGGCATAAATGCGCCTACCAGCGGGGGTGCATGGTCTCGCTTTGGGCGCTTCTAATGCCCGCAATTTCCACGTCAAAACGTTCTCCTGTCTAAAAAGTTGGCATTCCCAAAATGAGACATCTAAAATATGCGCTTAGGCGTTTAGTCAACGACTCACTGATTTCGTATTGAGGATGCTTATAGGGGAAATCCCTGCGACATTGTACCGATTGGCGTCTGCGCCCAACACGCGAGCCAGGTCAACGCAGCCGACGGATTCGCCACAGTTCCGCCGTCCGCAGGACGACGACATGGCGAGCCCAATTGGGGTCAGGCCGTTTCGCCGGAACGATGAAGCGCAATCTCGGGATGCAACGATAAAGATCGTAGCCCACCTAAGCTTTCGACGTGCGACTCTTACTCTGCGCGATTCCTAAACCGATCACAGCGGAAGAAATTAAACTGCTTGCTGTTCCGAAAAGGCCGGCATTGTTGAACGACAGAAGCACAAGTGTGATGAGGCAGCTCCCTCCCATTGCCGAATAGAACGAATCACGCCCACGCTGCAACGAGGCCCTTAACAGAATAAGAATCAAGCCCGCAGCTGCCACCGTGATAAGCCAGAACATCGGCTTTCCCAACTCGATCGCAAAGACCGCCCCCGCGGTTGCAGCCGTAGAACCAGCTGGCGGGTCATCTATTTCACGATAGATGGGCGCAAGAGCCGCGAACGTTCCAGCTCCGGTGCCAAGGAGTGGCGCATCATGGAGCAGTCGTCCGCTTAGCGCGATCAGCGAAGGGTCGGAAGTCCCTGCGAAGGCGAGCAGCACGCTCGTACCGCGCTCGGCCGGATGGTAAGCCAACAGGAGAATGGCGGCGGCCAAAGCCGGCGCTGCGATCGCAGCGGTACCGATTGCTCCGAGCGCGAAGCGACGGATAATTGTTATACACGTGAGTGCAAAGACGCCGTACGCCGTCGCAATAAATATTTCACGCGGCGCACCGAATAATAACACCGCGCCACAAATCGCGAACGCTGCAGTGCAGGCAACGAAGGTCCACAGCAATACCGTTACCGATCGCTGGGAGCTTGAGCGGCGGGTTTCGTAGCGCTCGATGGTACGGATGCAGGCCGCGACGGTGACAATTGTTCCTATACCCACGCAGTCCATTGCCTCCCCTCGCGCCAATGTGGCAGGTCGTGTCACGATCATCAGCGCAAAGGCACTGACCGCAGCAGTGAGCGCAAACAAGATCCACTCGGCGCGCTGGCGGTCGACTGCAACAGCGGCGGATAGGAACGCCACTGCCAAGACGGAAAGATATTGGCCGAGCGCAAGTATGCTCGCACCCGGGTCGACGCTAATTGTGCCCGCCACCGAATGTCCGAGCGCTGTCTCCGCGCTCTTCCAAATCGGATGGGCGAGCGTTGTCAGCGGAAGTACCTGAACCAGCACCCACAGCGCCGGCACTGCGGCAACCGTTGCTAGCGGGCGAATAATGGAAACGAGAAACTCGGCCTCGCCTGGTTGCAAAGTTTGGGCGGTGATCGCTAATGCAACCGCAGCAACCCCGGCGATAAGACCCTGCATAATCGGTCCGTCCCACAGCAGCATGACAGGGGACGCGCAGATCAAGATGACTAAAATGAAGCGGACGTTGGACACGCGTTGAAGTCTGATCAGTTATAGGGACCTTGCACCGGACTCGCCAATCACACAAGTCCGCTGCATATGCAACCATCACTGCCGAGACAGACGGACAGTTCGACAAGTCTCCGGCCTGATTGGAAGGCGTTCTGATAGACTGGCCATAAGGAGCGGCTTGGATGATTTTGCCTCGCAGCACATGTTCGTCGTAGAGGATGAATATTGACGAGCCTCAATCCTGGCCTACCGACGCTGCGCCGCGAGCGGCCGGGGATCGAGTGGTTCCTGCCGCCCCGGGGCTCAACTGACTAGATTTCTTCCAGTGGCAGCTCCGGTTTGGCGGCAATCGCCAGCAGCCATGGCTTGCGAGCATGCAGAGCCGAGCGCTCACCACCAATTGGCTTGGCCGCAGCCAGCGACGCACTCCATTGCTGAACCCGGACCGACCAAACGCCTGCCCAGGCGCACGCACAACTCGTTCACGTAAGCCCTCTGCGAGAAGGGCTCAGAATCGGCCTCTCCTGTGAATCAAGGTGCGCTTGGGTAATGCTTCAGATGCGCCATTATGGACAACTCGTAAGAGTGCTGAAGCACGATCCAACGTCCACGGACAATGGCTCTGTCAAACCCGCACCGATCGCCGGGCTGCTGGCGAGAGCAAAGTGCCGCTTACCGGAGACGCGCTTTCGGTACTAGCTGAATTAAGTACCATCCACAGTTGCCACTGACACCGGTCGGATCGATCAGATTTGAGAGAATCGCCAGCCTGTCTGTCTTGTATGCTGCCGATGATCGAGTTACTCCATCGCTGTATTGCGCAACTGCTTCCACTGCAGCGAACGAGCAAGCAATTGCTAACATCAGGTGGGGTGGCTTAACCTCGGAGTTGCAGCGGTAAATGCTGCCGTCTTGCAGGATGAACTGAACAGGAGATCCGTGGATGTCGACGCCGATAAAGTCAGCCGTTGTGGTGGGAATGGTGGCCGCTGCCGGCGTGCCGGCTGTGCCGGTGTCTGCCCCTGCCGCCGAATTACTGCCTCCGGCAGTCGCCCACGTGCGCCATCACTACGCCGCCCCTTGTTGTGATCCTTGCGGTTGCCTACACGTAAGTTACGTCTACCATAGGGAATTGCGGTCGACCTACGGCCTTGGCTTTGATCCGCGCAATTTCGATCAGACCGAGCCGTATTATCATTTCGGACCAGTACGAGCCTACCCGCGATACTGGGTCGACGCCGATCCGGTGCAGTGACCGAGGGGGGACCGGGTGCGCGGCTAGGTTGCGGTACGCGGCTGTCTTAAAACCGCTGTTTCCTGGGACCCAAGCGGCATTCGATCCTTCGGTCTGTGGACAGTTTCCGTCCCTTTGGCAATGCAGCTCAAATATGTGGCGCATCAGCAACACCTTTGCCGTTTCTGAAAGAGAAGCTGATTTAATTCTGGCGTGAGCGCCCGTGTGTTTGCACCATAATGCCTCTATCTTGAGCTTTCAGGCATGATCAAGCTGGCGAGGCTTGCGGTCATCGGGAGTGCGATTTTGTGCGCCGGCTGCGGGAGCCAGCTCTTACCCGATTCCGGGCCAAATGCCCTCGCCGTCAAATCGGGCCTCACGTGGAACGGGCCGCCCTATGGGCTTGTCAAGCTCTCGCCCGATGTAGTCAACATCCTGGAGGAGTACGGGCCGCGCAGTCTTTCGGGGATATTTAGCGACAATCGCCCGCCGCCGGAGATCAAGCTAGGCATCGGCGACATCGTCAGCGTGAGCATCTTTGAGGCTGCGGCCGGGGGGCTGTACATCCCGGCCGAGGCCGGCGTGCGGCCAGGCAATTTCGTGGCGCTGCCGAATCAGCCGATTGATACCCATGGGAACATCTTTGTCCCCTACGCAGGACAAATCCCGGCAGCGGGCAAAACGCCTGCCCAAGTGGATCAGGAGATCGTTGACCGAATCAAGAACAGGGCGATCGAGCCACAGGCGGTGGTGGCGCTGGTGACCCAAAATAGCTCACTTATTACAGTGATTGGCGAAATAAACTCATCCACTACAGCCTCTCCCACCGGCCGCATCGTGCCGCAACCATCCGGCGAGCGTCTCCTTGACGTGATCACCAGGGCCGGTGGGCTTAGGGATCAGGGCCAGGACACTTGGGTAGTGCTCGAGCGCCGCGGCAGCCGCGCAGCGGTTCCATTTGGATCGCTGATTTACGAACCAGGAAACAATATCTGGGCGTGGCCCAACGACACCATCTACCTCTACAAAGAGCCACAGACTTTCCTTGCCTTTGGAGCTTCCGGCCTGCAGGGCCAGTTCCCGTTCTCTGCGGGTCCCACCTCGTCTGCCTGGCGGATGACGCTTGCTGAGGCGGT
>Ga0306924_10007701_pt1 | contig 10832 bp, 10 predicted proteins | sample sta12Can44000111_FD_203756 | JGI IMG/M metagenome (GOLD analysis project Ga0306924, IMG submission 203756) | Lab enrichment of tropical soil microbial communities from Luquillo Experimental Forest, Puerto Rico - statanox.12C.anox.44.000.111 (v2)... | ecosystem: Environmental > Terrestrial >...
CGGCGCGGTCGTCCGCGTCACCGCGACCGGCGCGGCGGCGCTGCTCATCCACCGGGATGCGCTGACCGCAGTGGAGAAGCACGCCGGTGACGCGGCGGCGCCGTGGTTCCGCGAGTCCCCCGTCGGCAGCGCGCTGGTCGGGGAGGATCTGACGTTCTGCCTGCGCCTCGGCGCGGCCGGGATACCGGTGCACGTGGCCACGTCGGTGAAGGCGGGGCACATGAAAACAACGATGCTCATCTGACGTCCTGAAGTTCACGAACTAAGGAACTGTTAAATGCCAGGAACCCTGTGGAGCGCGCCAGTCCCGGCGCTGAACAACAACAGCCTGGTCACATCGTCGTTCACCACGGCGACGCTGACCGACATCTCCCCGGCGCAGGTGATCATCAACCCTCCGCAGCTCAACGTGGGCACCCGGGTGCGCCTGACGGCGCATGGCTCCTACATCGCCACCACCACCGCGTCCACGCTGACGTTCGGGTTCTACATGACCGCCGCATCTACCGCGACGGTCGCGAACCCGCTGGTCGCTACCTCTGCTGTGCTCGGCGTCGGCCCGGCGAATACCGCGGTGGCGCTCACCGGCATCCCGTGGGGCATGCAGTATTTCGGCGTGATCCAGAAGATCTCCTCCCCGATCATCGGCACGACGAACGCGACGATCGTCGGGCGCGGGTATCAGTGGATCGGCTCGTCGCTGACCGCGATCGCGTTCACGCCGATCCCGCAGACCCTCGCTGCGGTCACCGTCGCGCAGACCGGGACCCCGGGTTTCGGCATGGTGACCAACATCGCCCAGCTCGTGTCCGTCGGCTGCACCGTCGCGACGAACACCGGCCTGACGTCGGTGACGACTGACGAGCTGACCTGCGAACTGCTGGGGTAATGCCGTCCGCCTGATCCCCCGGGAGGGCGGTGAACAGTGGCTGTCGCCTTTGACGCCGTAGGGTCATCGACCGGTTTCTCCACCACCACCCCGTCCACGACACCGTTCCTGACCTGGACGCACACCGCCGGCACCGGCGGCGGCACCGTCATCGTCGGGTTCACCTGGGGCAGCACCGGCGCCGCCCCGACGATCAGCCAGGCAACGTATGGCGGCAACGCCATGACGCTGCTCGGGTCGATCCAGACGAACAACGCCGCCGGCAACGGCACCGTGTTCCTCTACGGGATCACCGGGCAGGCCAGCGGCGCCAACACCGTCCTGATCAAAACAACCGCGAACCCGACCGACGAGGCGATCGGGAACAGCATCTCCTTCACCGGCGCCACCGCGTTCGGTGCCGCTGTCACCAACTCCGGCAACTCGGCCAGCGCCACCGTCACCGTCGGCGGCACCACTAGCGGCAACATGGCCGTCAGCGTCGAAGCGCACGGCACCAACGCCGCCGTCACCTACACCTCCGGCACCAAGCAGTTCGACGACGAGGTCAGCGCCGCGTCCGGTGCGTCGAACCTGTCCGGCGCGACGATCGCCGCCGGCGGCAGCGTCACCCTGACCGACACCATCACCAGCGACGCCTGGGGCGCCGTCGGCGTCGAAGTGCGCGCATCCCCGCCGCCGCCGGTGCCGGTGCCGGCGGCCATCCCGGGGCGGACGTGGCTGCAGCGGTTCCGCCGCCCCGGGTTCATCGGCCAGCAGCCGCCCGGGCCGGTGATGGTCACCGCGTCCCCGGCAACCGCCACGGCCACCGCCACCGCGCTCAGCCCTGCTGTGGTGACGGTGTCGGCGCCGGCGGCACCCACCTTCAACCCGGGCCGCACGTGGCGCAAGCACTTCCAGTGGCCGCAGCAGCAGCAACTGTCCGGGCCGCCGCCACTAGCGTGGGCAACCGCCGGCCTCGCCACGGCCACCGCAACCGCGAACCCCACGTCACCGCCGTTCATCGCGCGGATCGCCCACCCGGGCACCCCGGCCGGGTATTTCGCCGACCAGTTCGGGAACCCGCGCATCTTGCGGCTGGAGCAGGCGTGGGCGCTGCCGTGGAACGCGGGCCGGTGGAACTCGGGCAACTGGCAAGCCGACATGGACGGGTACATGTCCGCCCGCGGCACCCAGGGAATGACCGCCTGGTTCGGCACCGCATGGTCCGACAACCACGTCGATTCCACCGCCCTGTCCGGTGGCCGCACGTGGGACGGCATCTACCCGATCGTCGTCAACGGCACCCCGGGGAAGATCACCACCGGGTCTGAGACGATCACCCTGAACGACCCGTTCTGGCAGCGGATCGACTACCTGTTCACGTCGGCGCTGAAAAACGGCATCTCCTGTTACCTGAACCTGGGGATGCAGTACGACTTCACCGGGTCGCCGAACATCTGGTTCAACCTGTCCACGGCGCAGGCGTACACGTTCGGCGCCCTGATCGTCGCCCGGTACCCGCGGGCGTCGTACCCGAACGTGTTCTTCTTCTTCGGCGACGACGGCTCCGGCGGCCAGGACACGTTCTTCACGCAGATGCTGTCGGGCATCACCGACGCCGGCGACACGCGGCACGTCAGCGTGGAGCAGCTGCCGGAAACGAACTCCCACATCGAGTTCGACACCACCGCGGTCTACCTCCCCGGCGGCTTCGGTGAGACCAGCGCGAACTACAACTGGGTGTACACCTACGACCCGTCCTACAACGGGGTGGAGAAGTCCTACACCGAGCTGCCGGTGCCCGGCCGGCAGCCGGTCGTGTGGGGCGACGGTGTCTGGTACGGGGACAACTCCAGCACCCAGAACATCGCCGACTACACCATCCGCCGGTTCACGTGGTGGGCGCTCGCGTCCGGTGCCCGCGGGTTCAACGACACGTCCGGGTCCACCAACAACGGCCTGGTGTGGCAGTGGCAGAACGGTGCCCTCGCCGCCGTCACCACCGACCCGAACGGCACGTTCGTCACGTCCACGTGCGGTGTCATCACTGCCTATTTCACCGGCCTCGCCGGGTGGCACACGCTGATCCCCGACACGGGAAACGTGTTCATCACCTCCGGCCGCGGCACGAAAACCACTAACGACGCCCCCGGGTTCAACCCCGCCAAATACGGCGACTCGGACAACTACGTCGCGGGCAGCATCACCCCCGACGGGTCGCTGGCCGTCATCTACTGCGGCCAGTTCTTCACGATCACGATCAACCAGGCGCTGCTGGCCCCCGGGTACACCGCCACCTGGGTGGACCCGGTCACCGCCGCCACCACGGCCACGGCGACAGGCGGCACCTACAACAGCACGCCGCTGGGGAATAACAGCGCCGGGAACGCCGACTGGGTCCTGGTGCTGCAGGGGCCGCCAGCGCCGCCGGCGCCGTTCACCGCGCAGCCCGCGCTGCCGGGAAAGACGTGGCGCCGGTACTTCCAGCACCCGCAGCAGCCGGTGCCCCCAGCACCGGTCGTCACCGGGATCAGCGTCTCCGCCGGCCTCGCCACGGCCACCGGCACCGCGCTCGGGCAGGACACCGGCGCGGACATCGCCATGGTGTCCCCGAACGCGGGCCTCCCGGCGGCCACGGGGACGGCCCTGGGCCAGGACACGGGCGCGGACATCGCGTCGGTCGCCCCCGGCGCGGGGCTGCCAGCCGCGACCGGCACCGCGCTCGGGCAGGACACCGGCGCGGACATCGCCATGGTGTCCCCGAACGCCGGGCTGCCAGCCGCCACCGGGGCGGCGCTGGGCGCCAGCGCCCAGGTGGTGCTCCCGCAGAACGCCGCCTACCCGGGCGCGGTGTGGCGGAAGTACTTCCAGCACCCGCAGCAGCCCGCGGCGTTCACCGCCCCCGCGCCCGCCACAAACGTCTCCGGCGGCCTCGCCCAGGCCACCGGCACCGCGCTCGGGCAGGACACCGGCGCGGACATCGCGTCAGTCGCCCCGAACGCGGGCCTCCCTGCCGCCACCGCGGCGGCGCTGGGCGCCACGAGCTCCCTCGCCACCAACGGCGGCACCGCTGCGGCGACCGGCACCGGGCAGAACCCGGCCCCGTCGATCGCCATCGGCGCCGCCCCCGCCGCCGGCACCGGCACCGCGCTGGACGCCAGCGTCGTCACCACCGGCGCGCCGCCGCTCATGCAGGTGCTCCCCGGCCGCACGTGGCTGCGGCAGTTCCGGCACCTGCAGCAGCCGCTGCCGCCGCCGCCGTTCACCGCACCGCCCTTCCAGGTGGCGCGCAGCACCCCGTCGGCCGCCGCCCCGGACACTTCCGCCGCGGGGGTGTCCGACCCGCGTGACGGCACCACGTCCGTCGCCGCCCTCGCCACCTCTTCCCCGGGAGTCACATGACTAAGCGCGTCCTGCTCACCGGCGCCGGCGGGTTCATCGGCGCCCATGTGCTGGAGCACCTGCTGCACGAGAGCGACTGGGAGATCACCGCCACCGACTCCTTCCGCCACAAAGGGAAGACGGACCGCATCCGCCAGGTGCTGGAGCACGGGGCGCCGGAGTGGCGGCAGCGCACCCGCGTGGTCATGCACGACCTCGCCGCCCCCGTCGCGTCTCAGCTGCGGGACAAGATCGGCCCCGTCGACTACGTCCTCGCCGTCGCGTCCCTGTCGCACGTGGACGACTCCATCGCCGACCCCGTGGCCTTCACCCGCAACAACACCGACATCGCCCTGTCCGTGCTGGAATACGCCCGGGAAGCCGCCCCCGCGCACCTGATCTGGGTGTCCACGGACGAGGTGTACGGGCCCACGGTGGCCGGGCAGGCGCACCCCGAATGGGCGCCCATCCTGCCGTCCAACCCGTACTCCGCGTCCAAGGCCGCGCAGGAAGCCATCGCCATCGCGTACTGGCGCACCTACGGGGTACCGGTGACCCTGGTCAACTGCATGAACCTCATCGGCGAGCGCCAGGACCCGCAGAAGTACCTGCCGATGCTCATCCGGCGCATTCACCGCGGGCAGAAAGTCACTGTGCACGGGCGCCCCGGGAACATCGGCACCAGGCATTACCTGCACGCCCGCAATCTCGCCGACGCCATGCTGTACATCCTGCGGAACCTGCCGCCGGCGATGTTCCCCGCGCACTTTGACCTGGATTACCACTACGGGATGACGAAAGCCGGCCGCCCCGACCGGTTCAACATCGTCGGCCCGGACAGGATCAGCAACCTGCAGCTCGCCCAGATGACCGCCGACCTCACCGGCAAACCGCTGCGGTACCAGCTGGAGGACTACCACGCCACTCGCCCGGGCCATGACCCGCACTACGGGCTGAACGGGTCCAAGATCACTGCGCTGGGGTGGAAGCCGCCGGTGCCGTTCCCCGAATCTCTCGCCCGCACCGTGGCGTGGACGCTGGCGCACCCGGAGTGGATGGAGGACTAGGTGTCCGCGACCGTCTTCTACCAGGACGCGAACGAGTTCGCCACCCTCCAGAACATTTTCAAGGTCAGCGGTGTCCCCACCGACCCGTCCACGGTGACACTCACCGTCACCGACCCCACTGGCGCGACGTCCGCGCCCAGCGTGACGCACGTCTCTGCCGGCACCTACACAGCGAACGTCGCGTGCACCGTCGCCGGCGTCTGGACCTACCTGTGGGAAGGCACCGGCACCGCCTCCGACGCGGTCGCCGGCACCTGGACCGTTGTCACGGTCGCGCTGGGCCAGAACTACTGCACCGTCGAAGAACTGAAATCGCGGCTCGGCATCACCGACACCTCCGATGACTTCGAGCTGGGCCTGGCCGCCGCGGGGGCGTCCCGCGCGATCGACGAGATCACCGGCCGGTACTTCTGGCGCGGCACCGACACCAGGACGTACATCCCGGAGTCGATCTCCCGGCAGTCCCTCGACGACCTCGTCTCCGTCACGTCGCTGAAGGTGGACCGGGACGGCGACGGCGTCTTCGAGGAAACCTGGACCCAGGGCACCGACTACGCCCTCGAAGTCGCCCCCGGCAAGTACAACGCAGCGGCGAAGGGCGAGCAGTGGCCCTACACCGCCGCGCAGGTCATCACCGGAGGGAAGCTGTTCCCGTTCACCTGGATGTGGTCCCACCTCGACCGCATCCAGGTCACCGGCGTGTTCGGCTGGCCAGCGGTGCCGCTGAACGTGAAAAACGCCGCAATCATCGCCGGCGCGCAGATCTTCAGGATCAAAGACGCCCCGTTCGGCGTCGCCGGGTTCGGGGAGTTCGGGGTGGTGCGGGTGCAGTCGAACCCGCAGGTGATGTGGCTGCTGCACCGGTACATCAACGGGCAAAGGATCGGCGTCTAAATGCCCCAGCCCGACTTTCCCACCGTGCGGCAGGCGATCGCCACGTACCTCACCTCGTCGATTGGGCTGCGCGCGACGGCGAACCGGTTCGGCGCGGTGAACCCGCCGATGGCCGTGGTCGCCCCGCAGACCGGCAGCCTGATCCGGTACGCGGTCACCATGGACGGCGAAACCGACTACACCCTGCGGGCGGTCATCCTCGTCTCCGAGGGCGACTCAGCGTCCGGGCAGGATGCCATGGACGCCTACCTGTCCCCCGTCGGCGCCCTGTCCGTGCACGCGGCGATCCAGAAGGACCCCACTTTGGGCGGCCAGGTGTCGTACTGCGCGGTGATCGAGGCCACCGGGTACGGGCTGATGAACTGGAACGGCGTGGACTACCTCGCGTGCTCGCTCATCCTTAACGTCGGCACCTGATGCGCTGGCTAGTCGGGCATCCTGGCCCGAGCTTTTCCGTCGCTGACATGCATACGGGCTGGGTAGAAGCGCTCCGCGCGCTCGGCGAGGACGTGTACACGTACAACCTCGATGATCGCCTGCTGTTCTACGACAGCACCATGCTCAAAGTGGGCGAGGACTCGTTCGGGCGCGACGCATTTCGCAAGGCAGTGTCCCGGGAGCAGGCGATCGGCCTGGCCACTGATGGCATCTATAAGCCGTTGTGGCGCATATGGCCGCATGTAGTCCTGCTTATCTCGGCGTTCTTTTATCCGCCGCAGATCTTCGACGAGATGCGCGGCCGGGGCCACAAAGTGGTTCTGCTGCATTCAGAATCGCCGTATCAAGATGATGAACAGTTGGTGCGGGCGGCGCACGCCGACCTGAACCTGGTCAACGATCCGGTCAACCTTGACGCCTACCGGGAGCTGGGCCCGGCGGAGTACATGCCGCACGCGTACCGGGAGCAGGTGCATTACCCGGCGCCGGGCGCGGCGAAGCTGTGGGACTTCTCGTTCATCGGCACCGGGTTCCCCTCCCGGGTGCGGTTCTTCGAGCAGATGCACCTGTCCGGCCTGGACGTGCGGCTGGCGGGGCCGTGGCTGGACCTTCCGGAGGACTCCCCGCTGCGCCAGTACGCCGACCCCAACCCCGAGGGCTGCGTGGACAACACGGAGACGGCGGACATCTACCGGCAGTCCCGCACCGGCCTCAATTTGTATCGCAGGGAAGCAGAAGACGCCCACCTCGGGGAAGGGTGGGCCTGCGGGCCGCGGGAGATCGAAATGGCCGCGTGCGGCCTGTGGTTCGCCCGCGACCCGCGCCCCGAATCGGATGAGCTGTTTCCCATGCTCCCCGCGTTCACCAGCCCGGAGGAAGCGGGGGAGCTGATCCGGTGGGCGCTCGCGCACCCGGGCGACGCGGAAGAGGCGGCGGGGAAAGCCAGGGCGGCGGTTGAGGGCCGCACGTTCATCAGCCACGCCAGGAAGCTCCTGGCAATGCTCGACAACTAGGAGACAAACGTGGTCCGGCATCATGGGCGCAACGGCGCGGTGTACATCTCGGTGACCAACGGGGCGGCGGCGTCGTCGTGCGCGTTCCAGGCGACCTGGTCGCTGTCGAAGGTCGTCAACAAGCAGGACGTGACAGCGTTCGGCGACGGCAACCTCATCTATGTCGCCGGGCTGCCGGACTCGTCCGGGCAGTTCTCCGGGTTCTGGGACGACGCCACCGCGCAGACCTACACGGCGTCCACGGATGGCCTGTCCCGGAACATGTACCTGTATCCCGACATTCAGAACTCCCCGAACGTGTACCATTTCGGGACGATCCTGCCGGACTACAGCATCGACGGTGCCATCGCCGGTGGGGTGAACATGTCCTCGACCTGGAATGCAGCCTCACGCATCTGGCAATATAACCCTGCACTCGGCGGGATCGTCTAACCGAATTGGCTGCCGAGGATCTCCTCGGCCAGTCGCTGCAGCGTCTTCGCCGGCAGGCCCTTGCACGCGGCGGGCTCGGTGCCCTTGGCGCCGGTGGATGCCGCTGCGGCGAACTCGGCGCGCATCGCGTGCTTACATGCGGTCACGCTGGCTGTGCTGCTGGTGCCCCCGCACGCGGCGAGCAGCAGCACAGCTGCCACGATTCCCCCGATGGTTCTCATGCACGCATCGTAACCGGGAGGCACCAGTGGCTGACGCCGCCGTGGAGTTCGCCGCCCTCGCCGCCGCGCTCAAGGATGCCGGGGAGACGGGGCTGCGGAAGGAGCTTTACAAGGCGTTCGACGACGCGGCGAAGCCTTTGGCGCGAGAGATCCAAAGGGTCGATCACCTGGCGGCTTTCATGCCGGACCGGTACGCCCGGGTGCTGGCTGGTGACTTGCGGGTGCGGGTGTCCAAGCGCACCACTGGCGAACCCGGCGTGGAACTTGTGGGAAGTGCCCCGACGGCCCTGTTCTCAAGAGGCCGCGGGCGCAAGGTGAACCAGCGCAACGCGGGGATCATCACCCACCCCGTGTTCGCCGTATCCGGAACGCCGCGGCGGTCGTGGACGTGGCGGACGCAGACGAAGGGAATGCGGCCGGGATTTTTCGACCGGCCCGTGGAGCAGTCAGGCCCGCAGGTGCGGGATCAAATCGTGGCCGCGGTGGCCCGGGTCCGGGACAAGATCTACGCCGCCAAATAGGAGGCAGCGCGTGGCGAAAGTGACCATCAACGGTGAGGTGTTCAGCTGGGACCCTGCCCGTAAGCCACTGTCGGAGGCCCTGGCGATTGAGGCCGGGCTGAAATGCCGGTACGTGGACTACGAAACCGACTTGGCCGCCGGATCGGCGCGGGCCCTGGCGGGGTTCATCTGGCTGGTGTGGCGGCGCAACGGCCGCGACGTGCCGCTGGAGGACATCCTGTCCGGCGGCGTGGACGTGGACCTCGACGGGCTGGGCATTGAGGATGACACCAGCGAGGACGGCGCGGGCCCTACGACGCCCCCGCCGGGGCGTTCACCTACGACCGGCACCGGTACCTCGGCGTCTTCGCGGAAGTCCTCCACATCCGCCCGTGGGAAATAGGGCTGCTTGAGCAGGCCGACTTTGAGGCTCTCGTTGACTACCTGGAAGAGAAGCTGAGGGACCGTGGCTGAAGAGATCAGGGCTGACCTGCTCCTCGGCCGCGACTCTCTCACCCCGGGGCTGCTGAAAGCCGGCCGGGCGGCAAAGGACGCATCGGGGGATGTCGGCAGCCTGACCCGGCAGCTCTATGAGCTGAACAGGGCACGTGCCACCCCCGTCGTGGACCTGAACGACAAAGCCGCCGTCGCCCACCTGGATGAGGTGAAGGCGAAACTCGACGAGCTCGGCAAGAAAGTTGCAGCGCCGAAAATCGACCCGCAGGACAAGGCCGCCCTGGCGTCGGTGGCGTCGATGCGCTTGCAACTGGACCGGCTCGGCCGCATGGTCGCCACCCCGCGGGTGACATTGGAGGGCGTGGACCGGGCACAAGCCCAGTTGCTGCGGCTGGACACGCAACTGTCGCGGATGACGCAGCGGCGCGGCCTGTTCTCCCGCGCGGCCGGTGGCCTGCTCGGCCTGTTCGGAGGCGGTGGCGGGCTCAGCCTGGCCAGCGGTGCTGCAGGCGCCGGCGGTGCGACGGCTCAGGGCGGCGGCGGGCTACTGGCGGCACTCGGCCCGGCGGGGGCAGGAGTTGGGATCGGCCTCGGCGCCTTGCTGGGCGCCCTGCTCGCCCCGGGGGCCATCCCGCTGGGCCTCGGCACCCTCATCGGTGGCGGTGCCGCGTTCGGTGGCGTGGCGCTGGGGCAGTCGGCTCAGACGCAATTGCGGGCGCTGCAAACGGCGCTGAAGGGTGCCACCGGCAAGCAGCGGGAGCAGATCCGGGATCAGATCGCCGCGTTCCGGCAGGCGAATGCGGGCCCGCTGGGCGTCGCTGGCGCGTTCCATGGACTGACCGGGACCCTCACCGCCGTGTTCTCCGGCGCGCTGACCCGGCCCGGCCCTGCCGCCATTGGCCCCAGCGGGCGCCCCATCCCCGGGACGGGGGCACCGTCGTTCCTGACGAGCCTGACCGGGATTTTCCGGCAGATCGCCGCGTTCATCAAGTCCATCGGCCCGTCGCTGGGGGACATTTTCCGCGCCAGCGTCCCCTACATCCGGACGTTCGTGGGGTTCCTCGAACAGGCCACTAAAATCTTGCTGCCGGTGTTCACCCACCTGCTGCAGGAATTCCAGCCGCTGCTGCCGACGATCAGCAAGGGGCTGATTGCCCTGGTCCAGGGCCTCGCCGGGTTCCTGAAGGCCCTCGGCCCGCAGGGGATGAAAACCAGCGCGCAGGCGTTCGTCCTGCTGGCCAAAGCCACCGCCGGCCTCCTCATAATCCTCGGCAAAGTGATCGATTTCTACGCCGCGCACATTCCGGTGGTCGCGCACAACACCGCCGCCTGGTTCGACCGGATACGCCACTGGATGGCGGCGCTCGGCGACTGGATCATGCAGCACTGGGACCAGTGGCGGCACGGGTGGGCGCACATTTGGGACGTCATCTTCCAGGACACCATCGGCAAGATGATCCGGTTCGGCCACAACGTGGAAGCCGCGTTCAACTCGGTGTCAAAATTCGTCCAGGCGTGGGCGCTCCGGGTGGAGATCCTGTTCGCCGGGTGGGCGAAAA
>Ga0306924_10007705_pt1 | contig 10831 bp, 9 predicted proteins | sample sta12Can44000111_FD_203756 | JGI IMG/M metagenome (GOLD analysis project Ga0306924, IMG submission 203756) | Lab enrichment of tropical soil microbial communities from Luquillo Experimental Forest, Puerto Rico - statanox.12C.anox.44.000.111 (v2)... | ecosystem: Environmental > Terrestrial > Soil...
GCTCGTTCCATTTTCCCGTGCGCCTGAGAGCCCTCAGTGCGGCGCCTCAGCGCGCCGCCCTCAGCGCCTCGCGTGCGACGCCGAAGAGCCGCTTGAGCTCCTCTTCCATCTGTTCCTGCAGCCGCGCGAGCCCCGCCGCATCGGTCACGCGCGGCACGTAGCAGGGCGGACCGATGGCAATCGCGATGCGCGCAAAAGGCACGGGAATGACGAAGCGGTCCCACTTGATGCGCCAGGCATGTGAGGCGGCGTAGGACATCGGCAGGATCGGCCGCCCGGACATCTGCGCCAGCAGCAGCGCCCCGGGCTTGAACTTGAAGCGCGGACCGCGCGGCCCATCCGGAGTGATGACGGGAGAGACGTTATCGCGCACCAGTGCCTGGTAGTAATCGCGCAGCGCCCGCGCCCCGGTATGAGTGGAGGAGCCGCGGATCACCGCGCCGCCGAAGCGGCGCACCATCATCGCACCGAGCTCGCCATCCACCGAGGGGCTGATGAGCCAGCCCGGGGTGAGTCCGCGTGCGCGCTGCTCGATGAGCAGCTTTCCGCAGTAGAGCTGGTGCTGATGCCAGTAGCACGGCACGAGCGATGGCGCGCGCGCAAGCGCAGCCTCGAGATGCTCGAGGCCCTCGATGCGGACCACGCGGCACAGCCGCCACCAGGTCCGGATCAGCCCGATCGCCAGCGGCACCGTGATCGCGTACAGCAGACGCCGTGCCGGCGTCATGCGCCGTCCCGAGCGCGTCGTCGTGCGGTAGAGCGTATTGCGCAGCCCGCCGTCGCCGTTCGCGCTCATGACGCGAAGAGCTCGGCGAGGCCGATCGCGTGGCGCTCCACGGCGCGCACGGCGGCGCTGGTGACGAGACAGGCCGCAGCACCGGCAAAGCCCTCGAGCCGGCGCACGTACCAGGACTCGCCGCGCCCCGCGAGGCGTCCGCCGCAGAGCTGCAGCTCGCCGACTTCACGCAGCGCGCGCAGGCCATGGCCGCTCGCCTTGAGCGCCGCCTCGCGCACCACCCAGTCCGCGATGCGCGCACCGGCGCCCATCTCGAGATCGAGTCCGACGCAGCCGCGTGCGAGCGCAACGCACGCCACCCACGGGCCGGTGTGCGAGATGCTGAAGTCCGCCTCGATCGTGCCGTCCTCGTATCGCGTCGCCCGCGGCTGCCGCAGGCGCGAGGCGCCCACCGCGAGTGCGAGCGGCCGGGCGAGCCGCGGCTTCTCACCGTGCGCGAACACGATCTCGTCCGCGCGTACCTTGCGGCCGAGCAGCTCGCTGAGCGCGCGCAGCGCCAGCGCGATCCCGGCGAGGCTCGCATGCCCGGCGCCGCTGCCGCGGCGCAAGGCGAGACGCCGCGCATAGGGCAGCTGCGCGGTGAAGGCCTGCGCGGCGCGCTCCGGCCACTGACCGCGCAGGTCCGCCTGATATAAGATTACGTTTTGGCTTTCAATAGCTTGCATGATCGCCGCCGCACCTGCGAACCGCGCGCCCCCCGAGGCCGAGCTGCAATTTGACGTCGGCTCCACGGATGACTCCCTGGAGCGGATGATCGAGCTGTTTGCGCGCCACGGGGATACCTATCGGGTGTACGTGCCGGCGCGCCGATCTTATACCTATGTCATCCACCACCCGGATGACGTCAAGCGGGTGCTGGTCTCCAACCACCGCAACTACACCAAGGGCGTCGGCCTCGACCGGGTCAAGATCCTGCTCGGCAAGGGCATCATGACGAGCGAAGGCGAGCTGTGGAAGCGGCAACGCTACATGATGCAGCCGCTCTTCCACCGGCGCGTCGTCACGGAGTTCGCGCAGGTGATCGCGCGCGTGAACGACCGCTGCATCGCCCGCTGGGAGGGGCTTGCCCGAGGCGGCGAGCTCGTCAACCTCACCGACGAGATGAGCGAGCTCACCCTCGAGATCGTGCTGCGCTCGATCTTCGGCCGCGATCTCGACCGCCTCTCCGCGCCTTTCGAAGTGGTGACCCGCGAGCAGTCACGCGATCTGCAGTTCGCCTACAAGTTCCGCTCCCTCACCAAGCTCGTGGCGCAGCTCATCGCCGAGCGCCGCGCGAGTGCGGAAGAGCACTTCGATTACGTGGCGATGCTCATGAACGCCCGCGACAAGGACAGCGGCGCCCCGATGGGCGAACGCGAGCTGATCGATGAGATCATGACGCTCGTCGTCGCGGGTCACGAGACGACCGCGAGCGGCCTCAACTGGACCTGGTATCTGATCTCGCAACACCCGCAGGTGGAAGCGCGCCTGCACGCCGAGCTCGATGCCGCGGCGGACGTGCCGGCGCCCACGCTGAGCGAGATGGAGGAGCTGCGCTACACGCGCCAGGTGATCGATGAGGCGCTGCGCCTCTATCCTCCGGGCTGGGTGCTGTCGCGGCGCACGGTCGCAGCGGACGTGCTCGGCGGCTACCCGGTGGCGGCGGGCACCAACGTGCTGCTGCCGCTCTACCTGCTGCACCGTCATCCGCGCTTCTGGCGAGACCCGGAAGCCTTCGACCCCGAGCGCTTCGCGCCCGAGCACGAGTCGCAGCGGCCGCGCTTCGCTTACATGCCCTTCGCCGCGGGTCCGCGCCATTGCATAGGGGAGACCTTCGCGCTCTATGAGATGCAGATGCATCTCTACAAGGTGGCGCGCCGCTACCGCCTGCGCTACGTACCCGACAAGCCGCTCGAGCTCGAGGCGCAGATCAACCTGCGCACCCGTCACCCGCTGCACATGAGGCTGGAAGCCCGGTGAATCCCAAAGCCACGACCCTCACGGAACTCATCGAGAACAATCGCAGCTTCGCGCGCAATCTCACTTATCTCGAGGGCGAGAACGATACGCGCGAGGTGTCCTTTGCCGAGCTCTACGAGCGGGCGCTCGGCATCCTCTATCACCTGCAGCGCATCGGCGCGCGCCGTGGCGACAAGCTGATCCTGTTCCTCGGCAACAACGAGCAGTTCATCGATGTGTTCTGGGCGGCGATTCTCGGTGGCATCGTACCGGTGCCGGTGGCGCTCGGTATCAGCGATGAGCATCGCCACAAGCTGCTGCGCATCGCGCGACGCCTCGGCGCGCCCTTCCTGTACACCGAGCGCCGCTCGCTCGAGCGCATCGGCGCCTTCGCCGCGGAGAAGGGCGAGCAGCAGATCTTCGAATCGCTGCGTGCGCGCACCTTCCTCGTCGATGACCTCGATGACATCTCGCGCGCCGGCAGCATCCAGCGCGCCGCCGCCGGCGATACCGCCTTCATCCAGTTCTCCTCCGGCTCGACCAGCGAGCCGAAGGGCGTGGTGCTCACCCACGGCAACATTCTCGCCAACACCTACGGCGCCACCGAGGCGGCGGGCTTCACGCAAGACGATGTCAGTCTGTCCTGGATGCCGCTCACCCACGACATGGGCCTCATCGGCTTTCATCTCGTCATGTTCGCCAACCGCGTGCACGCGCACCTGATGCCGACCGAGCTCTTCATCCGCCGGCCGCTCCTGTGGCTCACCTTCGCCTCGCGCGTGCGCGCCACGATCCTGTGCTCGCCGAATTTCGGCTACAAGCACTACCTGAAGGTGCTCGGCGACCGCCCCGTGGACGGGCTCGACCTCGCGGCCGTGCGCTTCATTTTCAACGGCGCCGAGCCGATCTCGGTGGAGCTGTGCGAGGAGTTCCTCACCCGGCTCGCGCCGGCGAAGCTCGCACGCACCGCCATGTATCCGGTGTATGGCCTCGCCGAGGCCTCACTCGCGGTGAGCTTCCCGAAGCCGGGGGCGCCGCTGCGCACGCTCACGCTCAACCGCCACCAGCTGAATCCCGGCAGCGCCGTGCAGCTCTTGAGCGATGCCCACCGCGACGCCATACGGCTGGTTTCCGAAGGGCGGCCTATCCCCTACTGTCGCGTGCGCATCGCGGACGATCAGGACCGGGAGCTGCCGGCGGACCGCATCGGCCACGTGCATATGACCGGCGAGAATGTCACGCGCGGCTACTTCGAGGACCCCGAGGCCAACGCCGCCGCCTTCACCGCCGATGGCTGGCTGCGCACCGGGGATCTCGGGCTCTATCACGGGGATGAGCTCTACATCTCCGGCCGGGCCAAGGAGATCATCTTCGTCAACGGCCAGAACTACTACCCGCACGATCTCGAGTCGCTCGCGCAGCGGGTACCGGATCTGGAGCTCGGCAAGGTGGTCGCCGCGAGCGTGCGGCCGCGCGGCGCCGAGGTCGAGCAGCTGGTGGTGTTCGTCCTGCACCGCGGATCGCTCGAGGACTTCCTGCCGCTCGCGCGCCAGGTCGCGCGGCTCATCAACGAGCAGACCGGGCTGGAGGTCGCCGAGGTGGTGCCGGTGAAGCGCATCCCGAAGACCACGAGCGGCAAGATCCAGCGCCATCTGCTCGAGGAGAATTTCGTAGCGGGCGAGTTCGACGCCGAGCGGCGCGAGCTCGCGGCGCTGCGCGCCGCACGGCAGACACCCGAGGTCGGCTCGCGCACCGCGATCGAGGACAAGCTCAAGACCCTCTGCGAGGGGGCCCTCGAGGGCAAGCGCGTGGACGTCCACGACAACCTCTTCGAGATCGGCGCGAGCTCGCTGAAGCTCATCGAGATCCACGAGCAGATCGACCGCGAGTACCCCGGCAAGGTGGACCTGACGGAGCTGTTCGACTTTCCGACCATCGCCGAGCTCGCGCAGCACCTGCAGAGCAAGCTCGCCCAGGCATAGACCCGCGCAGCGGCCGCCGCGCTCACGCTGACGAGCTGGCGGCTCAGTTTGACTTTATTTGCTTCGGCAAATATAGTTCTGGCAAGCTTAGTGCGCGCAAATATAGCCGGAGCAATCATGTCCAATCCCCGCTACACGGTCGAGAACCACGAGCCTAGCCAGAGCATCGGCTATCTGATCAAGCGCTGCGGAGCGCTCATGACGCAGATCGCCGAACGGCGCTTCGAGTCGACGAACGTGTCTTTCACGCAGTGGGCGACCCTCATGACACTGTGCAACTCGGCTGAGCCGATCTCTGCGACCCAGTTGAGCAACAATTGCGGTCACGACATGGGCGCGCTCACCCGGGTAGTGGATGAGCTCGAGCGCCGCGGACTGGTGCGCCGCGAGCGCAGCCGCCGCGACCGGCGTGCGGTGGAGATCGGCATCACACCGGCCGGCCGTCGCCAGGCAGAAAGCGCCAAGCGTGTCATCGTCGAACTTCTGAACGAGCTGGTCGCGCCGTACTCAGACGCCGAATTCACGGCGCTCGTCGGGCTGCTGCAGCGCATGCTCGTGCACCTGCAGAGTGCGGCGGCCGCGAGCCCCGCGGCCCCCGCCCCTGCTGGCCACACCACGACCGGCCGGCAGCGCAAGTCAAAGTCGGGAGCCCTCGCATGACTGACATCAGCCGGCGGCGTGGCCTGACCTTTGCCACCCTGATCGCCCTCATCGCCCTCATCGCCCTCGCCGCCGCGCTCACCGGCTGCACGGTTGGCCCGGATTTTGTGCGGCCCACGCCCCCGCCAGGGGGCTATGCGCACGCGACGCCCGCTCCCACCGCGACACGCGCGGTCGACTACGGCGCCGGCGTCGCCGACGACTGGTATCAGCTCTTTCACTCCCCGGCGCTCGATCAGCTGGTGCGCAGCGCCCTCGCCGCCAATCCCGATCTGGAATCGGCCCGTCACGGGCTGATGGCGGCGCAGCTCGAGCTGAAAGCCGTGGCGGGCAGCCAGCTGCCGCAGGTCGACCTGACCGGCGGCGTTGGCCGCTCACATATCAACGGCAGCGTTTTCTATGGACCGGTCGACGCCATCGATGTGACCGGCAACCGCTTCGCGCTCGGCCCCGAACTCGCCTACAACCTCGATCCCTTTGGCGGCCTCCGCCGTCAGGTGGAGTCGCAACGCGCGGCCACTGCGGTGGTACGCGCCCAGGTGCTCAACACTTACATCACGCTGGTGGATCAGGTGGTGATCACCGCGTTCGACTACGCCGCCACCGGCGCGCAGATCGAGGTCACCGAAGCGCTCGTGCAGGAGTACCAGTCGCAGTACGAGCTCACGCGCACACTGGAAAACGCAGGCAAGATCACGCGCAGCGATACGCTGCTCGCGCAGACGCTGCTGGAGAACCTGCGCGCCACGTTGCCGTCGCTCGAGCAGCAGCGCGAGGTCTACCGCAATGCTCTCGCACAGCTCTGCGGGCAGACTCCCGACGATTTCCAAGTGCCGCCGCTCTCGCTGCGCGACTTCGCCTTGCCCTCGCAGTTGCCGCTCACCTTGCCGGCGGCGCTCGTGCAGCAGCGCCCCGACGTGCTGGCGGCGGAGGCGACACTCCATCAGGCGAGCGCTGCGATCGGCGTCGCCGAGGCGGCGCGACTTCCTGGCCTCAGCATCAGCGCCCAGTACGCCCAGCAGACGAGCGAGCTCAAGGATTTCCTCACGCACGCGGGCGGCGTCTGGTCCGTCGGCCTCAACGCCAGCGCACCGCTCTTCCACGGTGGCACGCTCGCCGCGCGCCAGCATGAGGCGGAGGAGCGCTACCGGCAGTCGGCCGCCAGCTACCGCTCGACCGTGATCGGAGCGTTCGTCGATGTGGCGAATGCGCTCCAGGCCCTGCAGCACGACGCCGAGAACTACGCCGCACACAGCGAGGCACTCGCCGCCGCACGGGCCAGTCTCGATCTCACCCTCGAGCAGTACCGCGCCGGCAAGTACACCGAGCTCCAGGTGCTGACTGCTCAGCAGCAGTACGAGCAGGCGGCGCTCACGGAGGTGCAGGCCGACGCCCAACGCTTTACCGACACCGCAACGCTGTTCCGGGCACTGGGCGGCGGGTGGTGGAACGCGCCACGGGATCCGGCACAGCTCGCCGCAGCCGCGTCGCCGAAACAGACTTCAGGAGAGCAGCATGAGTGACTCGACAGACACCCGACAGACGGCGACACCTGACTCAACGGACACGCGACAGGCCGCGACACCGGCGCCGCAGAAAAGCGCGAGCCGCCGTCCGCTCATCCTGCTCGGCATAGCGCTCCTCGCCCTCCTCGGCGGGGGCGTTTACGACCTGATGTTCATGCGCGGTCACGTGTCCACCGACGATGCCTATGTCGATGGCAACCTGGTGCGGCTCACTCCGCAGGTTGCCGGCACGGTGATCGCCATCAACACCGACGAGACGCAGTTCGTGCACCAGGGCCAGGTGCTGGTGCAGCTCGATCCGCGCGACACCGAAGTGGCGCTGGCGCAGGCCAAGGCGAACCTGGCGCAGACCGTGCGCGATGTGTCCCAGCTCTTCGCCCAGGAGCAGCGTGATGCCGCACTGGTTCAGACGCAGCAGGTGCAGCTCGCCCAGGCCAACGAGGATGTCGAGCGCGACCATCCGCTGATTGCCGTGCACGGCGTGTCGCAGGAAACGCTGCAACACGAGGAAAACACCGCGCGCAGCGCGCGCGCTGGCTTGCAGCAGGCGCAGGCGACACTCGCCAGCACCCGTGCGGAGATCGCCGGCACGACCCCCGCCACTCATCCGCGCGTGCTGCAGGCGGAAGCCGCGCTGCGCACCGCGTGGCTCGCCGCCGCGCGCACCCGCGTCGTGGCACCGGTCTCCGGTTACGTCGTGCGCCGCTCGGTGCAGCTCGGCCAGCAGGTGGCGTCCTCGACCGAGATGCTCGCCATCGTGCCCGTGGAGTCCATGTGGATCGACGCCAACTTCAAGGAGAATCAGCTGAGCGGCGTGCGCATCGGCCAGCCGGTGAGCGTTTCGGCTGACATGTACGGGTCGCGCGTGCACTACCACGGCCACGTGCTCGGGCTCACGCCCGGGACCGGCAGTGCGCTCGCGGTACTGCCGGCGCAGAACGCCTCCGGCAACTGGATCAAGATCGTGCAGCGCCTGCCGGTGCGCATCGGACTCGACCCGCAGGAGCTCGAAGCACATCCGCTGTTCCTCGGGCTCTCCACGGACGTCAATGTCGACATTCACGATCAGAGCGGGCCAACGCTGTCGAAGCAACCGGCCTGGTCGCCGGCCCTCAACACCGATGCCTATGCCGCGCAGGAAGCCGGCGCCGATGCCGCGATCAGTGCGATCCTGGCGGCGAACCTGCCTCATGCCGATACGCAGCGCGGTGCCCAGACGCCGCGGGTAGCGCAGCGCGTGGCGCCGAGCCGGCCATGAATGCGGTCGCGGCACCCGCCGACACCGGCGCGCCGATTCCGTGGCTGATCGCCCCGCTGGTCGCGCTCGCGGCCTTCATGGAGATCATGGATATCTCCATCGCCAATGTCGCCCTGCCACACATCGCCGGCTCACTGTCCGCGAGTCAGAATGAATCGACCTGGGTGCTCACCAGCTACCTGGTCACGAACGCGATCGTGATGCCGATCTCCGGATGGCTCGCCAATCGGTTTGGCCGCAAGCGGCTGTTCATCACCGCTATCGCCGGCTTCACCCTCGCCTCGCTCGCCTGCGGGCTCGCCCCTAACCTGGCCTCGCTGATTGTCCTGCGCGCGCTCCAGGGGGCAGCCGGTGGCGGGCTGCAGCCGGTGGGACAGGCCATCCTCAACGACAGCTTCCCGCCGGAGAAACGCGGCATGGCCTCCGCCATCTACGGCATAGCGGCCGTCGTCGCCCCCACCGTGGGCCCGACACTCGGCGGCTGGCTCACCGACAGCTACGACTGGCGCTGGATATTTCTCATCAACGTGCCGGTCGGCGTGGTCCTCATCCTGCTGGTGCAGTCCATGATCCATGATCGCGGCCCGACGCGCGCCAGTCGGGGCCTGTCGGTGGACTGGCTCGGCTTTGGCTTCGTGGCGCTCAGCCTCGGCTGCCTGCAGGTGGTGCTCGATCGCGGGCAGGATGCCGACTGGTTCGGCTCGACGCTGATCACGACGCTGATGGTGATCTCGGCGAGTGCCTTCGTGCTGCTCGCGTGGCGGGAATTGCGTCATGAGCACCCCATGGTGGACCTGCGCCTGTTCCGCGACCCGGGCTTTGCCGTCACCTTCCTCCTCATGCTGATGCTCGGCTTCATGCTCTTCGGCAGCACCTTCCTGATCCCCGCGTATGCCCAGCAGCTGATGGGCTACCGTGCCATAGACGCGGGTCTCGTGCTGACCCCGGGCGGCATAGCCACCATCCTGCTGATGCCGCTGGTCGGCCGCTCACTCAACAAGGTGGACCTGCGCGTGCTCACCGCCGTAGGCCTCATCATTGGCGGCGCAAGCCTGTGGCTGATGACCAACCTCTACCTCGACGCCTCCTTCCGCACGCTGATGTGGCTGCGCGTGCTGCAGTCGCTGGCGCTGCCGTTTCTCTTTCTGCCGATCAACGCCCTGGCGTTTCGCGACATCCCGCCCGAGAAAACCAACAATGCCTCGGCACTCATCAACCTGGCGCGCAATTTCGGCGGCAGCATCGGCATCGCCTTCGCCTCGACCCTCCTCACGCGCCGTGAGCAGTTTCACCAGAGCCGCCTCGTCGAGCAGCTCCAGGGGCTCAACCCGGCTTATACGGAGTTCACTCACCAGCTGGGCAGTGCGCTCGGCAGCGCCCCGGATTCCGCCACGACGCTGGCGAACATCTACAACCAGGCTGTTCAGCAGTCACAACTGCTGTCCTACCTCGATGGCTTCAAGGCCCTCGCGCTGTTGTTCCTGGCGCTGTTGCCCCTGCTCCTGCTGGTACGGCCGGGAAAGGGCGGCGAAGGGCCCGCACCGGCGCACTGAGCGCGCGGTGGCAGCTTTCGGGCGGGCCCCGGGGGCGGATGGACCCGCGCCGGCCGTTAAACCCCTGGCGAACTGAGCAGCGGTCCAGCCTATAATCCGCCGCCATGGAACTCAGCACCCCGCCGGCTGGCGCCGGCACCAGTAACGGAGCCGAACGGCGTCTCGCCGAATGCGGCATACGACCCACGGCTCAGCGGGTACGGATTGCGGCGCTGCTGCTCTCGGCACCGCAGCACCTTTCCGCGGAGCAGATCCTCGCGCAGTTGCGCACGCTCGGGGCGCGCATCTCCAAGGCCACCGTCTATAACACGCTCAACCTGTTCGCCTTGCATGGCCTCATCCGCCAGCTCTCGGTCGATGGCTCGCGCGCCTGGTTCGACTCGAATGTCGATCCGCATTACCACTTCCACGACCTCACGACCGGCTCCCTGATCGATGTCCCCGTCCCGGCCGTCGAGTTCAGCCGCCTGCCCGTACCGCCACCGGGCACGGAAGTGGCGGGCATCGACCTCGTGATTCGGCTGCGCAAAAAAATGTAGAATCCGCGGCTCTCCGCGGGAGCCGGGATAGCTCAGTTGGTAGAGCAGCGCATTCGTAATGCGCGGGTCGTAGGTTCGAGTCCTATTCCCGGCACCATACCTTGTAACTCATTGATTTTATTATATTTATTTACGGATAAAAATAGAGACCAACAAATAATCCACTTTATCGAGTGGAGTATCCGTGGATACGCGCGGCGTAGGTCAGGAGCCTCGGTAGGGTCGTAGGTTCGAGTCCTGTGGTTGGCTCCACGGAAGCGCGGTGGCACTCCTGAACACGACCGTCTATTCCCCGTCTTTGAACGCGTTTGGGAAATGAGGCGCGAGCGACCCGAGGAGGCGTGGGTGTCGGACACTCTCGTCGCACAAATATAGTTAGGCCGCATGGAGGGTATGTCCTTGACCCGAAAAGTGGTTCTCTTCGGAAGTCTACTGTTCGTTGGTCTAACCGCCGGAGCGGCTTACGTCATTTGGTTCGACTACAACCCTAGTGGAATGTCACCAGCGTTCTATGCTGAAAAAATGCAGCACGCGATCCGCGTTTTGACGATTCCGTTGCCAACCATTGTCGTATTAGGG
>Ga0306924_10007708_pt1 | contig 10829 bp, 10 predicted proteins | sample sta12Can44000111_FD_203756 | JGI IMG/M metagenome (GOLD analysis project Ga0306924, IMG submission 203756) | Lab enrichment of tropical soil microbial communities from Luquillo Experimental Forest, Puerto Rico - statanox.12C.anox.44.000.111 (v2)... | ecosystem: Environmental > Terrestrial >...
TCTCATGAGGGTTGCAAGGGTCGTCGCGCTGCTGCTGGCGCTCGCCTCGAGTCGCGCAGTGGCGGCGACCCTCGACCTGTCGGGGGGCGTGCTCACCTACACGGCCGCCAGCGGGGTCGTGAACACGCTCACGGTCACGCTCTCGGGCGGGACCTACACGGTCGACGACCCCGGTGAGGTCGCGATCTCGCTCAGCACCGCCGCACTCGTGGCCGGCTGCGTCAACGTCGATGCCAACACCGCCGTGTGTCCCCGCAGCGCAATCAGCTCGTGGAACATCCAGCTCGGCGACCAGAGCGACTCCGCGAACCTGGCCGCGGTGCTCGAGCCCACCACCATCCGCGGCGGCACCGGCAACGACCTGCTCGTCGGCGGCGCGGGCCCGGACAACTTCACCTGGTTCCCCGGCGATGCCAGCGACACGATCAACGGCGGCCCCGGCACCGACACGCTCACCTTCAGCGGCGCCAACGTGAACGAGAACATCTCGATCGGCGCGCTTCCGGGCGGCTTCCGCGTCGACCGCGACATCGGTGCCGTCGACGTGCAGGCAACCGGCATCGAGGCGCTGAACATCCAGGCGTCCGGCGGCGACGACACCGTGAGCACGGTCCCGCTCGCGGGAACCAGCCAGACCATCGACGGCGGGACGCAGACCGCCACCGACACGCTGAACTACGACGCCGGCGGGCTGTGCACGACCTCGACCGCCGGCATGCTCCAGTCGCTCGGCGCGCAGCCCGTCACCTACACCGGGTTCGAGGCGGTGAACCTCTTGAACCAATGCACCGCCTTCCCCGCCGCGCTCGACATCGGGGCCGGCGTGCTCGGCTACACCGCCGGAAACGGCGCCGCGAATGCCTTGACCGTCTCGCTCTCGGCAGGCCTCTACACGATCGACGACACCGGAGTTCCGGCCATCACGCTGGGTTCGGGCGCGACTGCAGCCGGCTGCGTCAATCTCGATGCCAACACCGCACAGTGTCCCCAGAGCGCGATCAGCTCCTGGAACGTGCAGCTGGGCGACCAGGCCGACTCGGCGAACCTGTCGGCCGTCCAGGAGCCGACGACGATCCGCGGCGGCACCGGCAACGACATCCTGGTCGGCGGCTCCGGGCCCGACACCTTCACCTGGTTCCCCGGCGACGGCAGCGACACGATCAACGGCGGCCCCGGCGTCGACACGCTCGCCTTCAGCGGCGCCAACATCAACGAAGTCTTCACGATCAGCGCACTGCCCGGCGGCTTCCGGCTCGACCGCAACGTCGCCGCGATCGACCTGCAGGTGATCGGAGTCGAGGCCCTCACCCTGCAGGCGCTCGGCGGCGACGACACGGTGAACACCGTTCCGCTGGGGCTGACCAGCCAGACCTTCGACGGCGGTGTGCAGACCGCCGCGGACGTGCTCAGCTACGACGCGGGCGGTGCCTGCACCACCCAGGGCAGCGGCTCGTTCCAGTCGAGCGGCGCTCGCCCGGTGAGCTTCGTCGGGTTCGAGAACGTGTCGCTGCTCAACCAGTGCGCGAACCCGATCCCGATCCCCGCGCTCGGAGTCGCGCTGCGCGGCGTGCTCGCGGCCCTGCTCGGAGCGGTGGCGCTCCGACTCGCGCAGGCACGCGCCCGGGGTTAGTCCGTCGTCACGCCCCCGATGGAACGCCGGACTGGCTGATCCACGACGATCGCGCGGCCGTCGGTGCGTGCGCGCACGGCGTGGACCGTGTCCGGCGGCACGATCGCGACGGAGCCCGGGCCCGCCACGCGCGTCTCGTCGCAGATCGTGACCTCGAGCTCTCCCGCGAGCACGTGCCAGACCTCCTCGTTGGGATGCGCGTGCGGATGGATCGCGGCTCCCGCCGAGACCTCGTAGTAGCCGAAGGTCATCCGCTCGGAGCTGAAGAAGCGGCCGTGCCAGCCCGGCAGCGGCTCCCTGGTGGTCAGCTGGTGCGTATCGATGAACGGCATCGCATGCCCTTTCCCGATCGGCGCGAAGAGTTCGCGCACTAGACCGCCGCTTCGCTGACCGAGCCGACCGGTCCGCCGCCTGGATCGGGCTCGAAACATGGCAGCGCATCGGGCCGGAGCGAGACGTCGCCGACGAAGAGGTGCGCAGCGTAGTCCGAGAGCGCGCGCCGCTCCTCGTCGCTGAGCCATCCCTTGGCGAGCGCCGGGGCGAGCAGCTTCGACTGGTACGCGGTGTGGTCGTGGCCGACGAGCAGATGCAGCCCGGGCAGGACCTTCCGCAGGTCCGCGATCCTGCGGATCGAGCGCACCTGCTCCAGGCCCTCGCGCGGGTGCTCGAGCAGGTAGGCGTGGATCGGCACCCAGATGAAGTGACTCTTGTCGGTCACGAAGCGGAACAGCGCGCGCAGACCCTCCCAGCCCGCGAGGCCGCCGTAGAACTGGCCGAACGGGACCTTGGTCCGTCCGAGCAGGAGCGGGTAGAGCTTCACGCGCGGCTCCTAGCGCGGGTCGAGGCGCAGGAACTCGCGCGGCGGGAACCCCGTCAGGAACCGGATCGCGAACGGGAGCACGTACACGCGCTCGATCTGCGCCTCGTCGTCACCGGTCAGGTGAACCGCGCGATAGGGCTTCTTCTCGCCCCCGCGTGTCACCTCCACGTCGGGGTTCTCGATCGCGCGGTGGTACCAGCCCCGCGGCCAGTGATTCGCCGCGACGTACAGGTGCCCGTCGTGCTCGACTCCGGCGATCACCGTGTCCTTGCTGCTCGCACCGGGGTCACTGGTCGAGATGACGATCCAGCGCGGGTCCGAGAGGGCGCCGCTCTCCGCCTGGCGCTTCCCCATGAAGCCGACCAGGCACTCGAAGGCGACGACCAGGCCGACGTAGGCCACGAGCGCGATCCCGATCCACTTGATCAGCCGCATGCCGGACCCCTAGAGCGGACTTGTCTGAATCTTATCACTCGGAGGCGGGTGGTTCTCGCGTCGCATCTCCTCGACCTGCGTGGCAGATCGAGCTCAGCGTCGCGGCGATTCCTCGGCTTCCGATCGCAAGAACCAAACCGAGGGCGAGCTGAATCGCCGCATACACGAGATCGGTCCACTCGAAGTGGCCGTGCATGAACAGCTCGCTGAAGAGCTCGCCCTGCCAATACATCCGGGCGAGCACTTCCGCGCCTGACCCGACTGCGAGCACGAAGAGACAAACGCCCGCCGCGGTGAGAAGAGGCTCCAAGAGATCGCCGGGAGCTGCCACCATCGCGGTCCCGTGCACCGACTTCGACCGGGACCAGCCAGGCGACCACCCTTGTGAGTCCCTCGATCAGTTCGTAGACCCCGAGCACCGCGAGCAGCTTCGATGAGATCGCGACTCTTCACACCACGCCGAACTCTATCAGGCTCTGCGCGGTCGCGACGACCGCGTCTTCGCGCGAGCGCGGCTTCCAGCCGAGCACGCGCTCGGCCTTCGCGCTGGTCGCGTTGCGCGCCTGGCCGAGGAGGGGCAGCAGCTGGCGCATCTGGGGGCTGAAGCGCGCCATCACGCGAACGACCCAGTTCGGCATCTGTCGCGTGGGCACCTTGCGCGCGGCGTCGCCCAGGCGCGCGCGAAGCACCTCGGCGATGTCGAAGAGCGACATGCAGTCGCCCGCCACTGCGATGAAGCGCTCGCCCCTCGCGGCCGGGCTCGTCATCGCGCGCAGGTGCAGATCCGCCACGTCGCGCACGTCGACCACCCCGAAGTAGAGCTGCGGGCAGGCGGGCATGCCCACCAGCAGCCGCTTCACCAGCTCGAGGGATGACGAGTAGTCCGGCCCCATCGCCGGCCCGAAGATGCCCGAGGGATTGACCGCGCTGAGCTCGAGCTCGCCGCCCTCGCGCGCGACGAAGTCCCACGCCGCGCGCTCGGTGATCGCCTTCGACCGGACGTAGGTACTCATCTCGCCGGCGAGGTTCGTCCAGCTGGTCTCGTCGAAGGGCTCCTTGCGCGGCGGGTGGCCGTAGTAGATCGCGCCGCAGGTCGACGTGAACACCACGCGTTTCACGCCCGCGTCACGCGCGGCGCGCAGCACCCGCAGCGTACCGTCGCGCGCCGGGACGATCACGTCGTCCGGGTTCTTCGGCTCGCCGCCTGGCAGCGGCGACGCCACGTGCATCACGTAGTCGCAGCCCGCGACCGCTTCCGCCCAGCCGCCATCGCGCCCGAGGTCGGCGGCGAAGAAGGCCAGCCGATCGGCTGCTCCCGCGCCGGCGCGCTGCAGCGTCGCGCGCACCTCGGGCTCGCGCGCGAGCGAGCGCACGGTGGTCCGGACTTCGTGGCCCGCGCGAAGGAGCTGCAGCACCACGTGGCCGCCTACGAATCCGGACCCGCCCGTCACCAGAACTCGGCTCATCGTCTTCTCCCGGCACGATTCCTTACCAAAACCTTACCGCGGACGTTCCGAGTTTGCATGATGTTCAGGAGTCACACGAGTCACAAGCGGTTTTCGATCTCATTGCGCTGGTTCGAGGTTGCGCTCGTTGGTGCCCCGAGGCAGAGTCCGCGCTCTTTTCGGAACGGAGTCCAGAATTGTCGCTCAGAATCCTTCCTGCGTGGTTCGTCCTCCCGGCGTTGCTGCTCTCGCTGGAGTCGTCCGCTGCCACGCTCGACTTCTCCGGGGGCGTCTTGTTCTACGCCGCTGCAAACGGGGTGGTGAACGGCCTGACCGTCTCGTTCTCGAGCGGCCTCTACTCCATCCACGATGCCGGCGAGTCGACGATCACGCTCACCGCGAATGCGACGGCCGTGGGCTGCGCTGCGGTCGACGCCAACACCGCGACGTGCCCGCGGAGCTCGATCGCATCGTGGAACGTGTCGCTCGGCGACCAGAACGACGTCGCAGACCTCTCCGCGATCATCGAACCCACGGTCATCCGCGGGGGCCCGGGCGCCGATCTGCTGTTGGGCGGCGCGGGACCCGACACGTTCCTCTGGAACCCCGGAGACCAGAGCGACACGCTCGACGGCGGCCCCGGCGCCGACACGCTCCAGTTCACCGGCGCGAACATCAACGAGACCTACACCGTCAGCGCGACCGCGAACGGCTTCCAGCTCACGCGCGACGTCGCGGCGGTGACGATGGACGTGCGCAACGTTGAGGCGCTGAACCTGTCGACGCTCGGCGCCGACGACGTCGTGAACACGGTCCCGCTGCCGAACACGACCCAGACCATCGACGGCGGCACGCAGACCACCAACGGCGACGTGCTCAACTACGACACGGGCGGGGTGTGCGCGTCCGAGGGCGTCGGCTCGTTCCAGACGCTCGGCTCCCAGGTGGTGAACTTCACCAACTTCGAGAGCGTGAACCTGCTGAACGAATGCACGGTCTTCCCGTCCACGCTCGACCTGATCTCGGGCCAGCTGTCGTATGCAGCCGGGAGCGGAGCAGCGAATGCGCTGAGCGTGGCGCTGCATTCGGGTGTCTACACCATCGACGACGGCGCGGTCCCGGCCATCCAGCTGACCACGAACGCGACCGCCGCAGGCTGCGCGAACCTCGACCTCAACACCGTGACCTGCCCGCGCAGCGCGATCACTTCGTGGAGCATCTCGCTCGGCGACCAGAACGACACCGCGAACCTCGCCGCCGTGCTCGAGCCCACCATCATCCGCGGCGGACCCGGCAACGACATGCTGATCGGTGGTGCCGGGCCCGACATCTTCACCTGGAACCCCGGCGACCAGAGCGACACGATCGACGGCGGGCCCGGCGCGGACACGCTCGTGTTCGGCGGCGCCAACATCAACGAGCACCTCGGCATCACCGCGGCGCCCCCGAACGGATTCCGCGTCACCCGCGATATCGCGAACGTCACGCTCGACGTGCGGAACGTCGAAGCGCTCACACTGTCGGCGCTCTCGGGGGACGACGTGGTGAGCACGGTGCCTCTGCCGTTCACCACCCAGACGCTGGACGGTGGAGCCCAGACGGGAGCCGGGGATTCGCTCGTCTACGACGCGGGGGGCGCCTGCACCACGCAGACCACCACCACCTTCCAATCTGCCGGTGAGCGCGGCGTGAGCTTCAGCAACTTTGAGTCGGTATCGCTCGTCAACGAGTGCGCCGATCCGATTCCGGTTCCCGCGCTGGGCGAAGCGATGCGCGTCACGCTGGTGGCATTGCTGGGGATCGCGGCGCTGGGCTTTGCGAGCGCGCGTCGCCGAAGGTGGCTCTGAGCACCGCGTGGCGGTGCGCGAACACACGGCCGATGAACCAGCGGACCAGGCCTCGGGCAAGCCGCGGTCGAAACGTGAGCTGATCCACCAATCGCACCGAGCTCTCGTCGCTGTCGCACGGAAGGACGCGCCGCCCGTGGCGCCACAGCTTCATCGATCCCATCGGTGACTGCTCGACGAAGCCGCTGCCGGCGTCGAGCTCGAGCAGCGTCAGGTCCGAGTAGTCGATCGGCAGCACGCCGAAGAGGAAGACAAAGCTGCGGAACATCCGCACGCCCGGCTGGAATGGCACATCCGCCAGCGAGCGCACGCTCCTCGGCGCCGTCATTCGCAGCCAGGGCCACATCTCGGCCTGGATGCCTTGGACCGAAGAGATCCACTCCCACACGCGCTCGCGCGACGCGTGGAGCGTGGATTCGAAGCGGAGACTGATCTCCTTGCTCACCCGAGCATCTGCTTCAGCAACTTGCTGAGCTTGGGCGCGCTCTTCAGGGCCTTCCGCAGCGGAGCGAGATCCAGTTCATCGACGATCAGCGGCATGCGCTGAAAACGCCCCGAATGGTCGTAGACGCAGAAGCGGATCTCGTACGAGCCCTTCGCCTCGCCTTCCGTGAACTTCAGCAGCTGGATCGTCGGGACGTGGTACTCCGTCTCGATCTGGACTTCCTCCTCGACGACCCCGCTGCCCCAATGGAGCGAGAAAGTCTTCACGGTCCGCCTCCCAGAAGCTCTCGGATCGCGCGGCACGCGCCCTCCACGTCGTCGCCCGAGACCGTCAGAACGTAGTCGTACGTCGGGAAGATCTTGGCGCGCCACAAGTCCATGTAGCGCCTCATGCGCTCGCGATCGGTGGTGTGGTTGATGTCTCGCCTGCGAGCCTCAGAGCTCCGCTCGAACACTCGCGACGCCGCGAGGTCTCGAACGACGATCCCCAGGTGATCGAACATGCGGCGATTCTCGCCGAGAACCCGGCTCGCGAACTAGTGAACGGCGAGCTGCCGCGCCTGGTCGAGGAATGCCTTGTCGAAGCTCCTGAGAGCCTCCACGCGCGAGGAGTGAACGACCGAGGCCGTGTCGGCGTAGATCAGCGGTCGCAACGACTTGCTCTCGCCCTGGCCTCGGGCAAACGCGTAGAGGTACTCGTTGCGGTTGTCGATGAGCACGCCTTCGGCGACGGTGAGAGCGTTTCGGTGCGTTCCCGGAACGAGCCACATTCCGATGATCGTGAGGTAAAGCGCACTGGCCGGATTCACGTATTCGTCAGTGTCCGTCGCCAGATCGACCATCAGCAAGGCATCCGCGCGGCGCGCGCCGCTGCGGCGCGCTCAGCATCGACGCGACAGGATTCGTCTCGATCGCCGCAGACCGCGACGAGCGAGCTCGGCAGCACCACGACTTCCGAGGCAATGCCGGCGGCCCGGAGCGGCTTTTCGAGCGCCTGCAGAACGTCGACTTCTTCGGGGCTCCACGTGTTGAGTTGACTTGCCCAGTGCCGATCCGTGTAGCTGGGCCGATACGCCTGGACCGGCGGAGCAATCGCGATTCGCGCCGGTAGCTTCAGCTGCGGCTTCGTCGCCTCGATGTCGGCGACCGAGAAGCTGGCGAAGCTGGTCGACGCGTAGCTGGGCTTGGTCGACTCGAGCGCAGCGCTCATCTCACTCGAATGGTATCCCGAAGAGCATCCGACGATCGTGACACAGCAGGCGCAGGCGACGGTGATTCGCACGTTCACTATCTCCCCTTGTTCGCTGCAGGCGTCTCAGTCTCGCGGCATGGCCGCGATCATTACTGACGCAGGGGAGTGGCCTCATCTTCGACTGCTGCTCTCCGTCAGCACGAGCTTTGGCGGGGGATCTCAGCTGCTTTGCTCGACATATCTCGCCAGCACACCGCCCCGGTGCATCGGGTCCGGAGGCTTCCTCGCCAGCGAGCGCGTCGATCGATCGCCCTTGATGGTCAAAACACGGCCGCTCCATGAAAGCTTCAGCACGGGCGCTCCGTTGAAGAAGAGGAGCGTTGTGCGAGCGAGCAGATAGCCAGTCCGCGCAAGGAGCACCTGCCGATTTTGGCTACTCATGGCTCCACAGTCGACCTCGACGACTGACGCCGTGTAGCGGCCGTCAGGCGAGGCCGCCTGGTCGAAGACATCGGTTCGACAGACGCCAGCCCGAAACAGCACGGGGAGCATTGGGAGAACCAGCAGGGCCGCGGCAAAGCCGATCGGAACTACGACGCCGACTGTCGCCAGCGCGACTCGAGTTTGCCACCTCAGTCGCCCTCGCTGTCGCCACAGGGCCAGCCCGGTGACGATGGCGGCCGTCATCAAGACGACCCAGAACGCTAGAGGCAGCAGGTACGCCAGCGGCACCAGGCCGCCCATTCAACTCCACAGTTGCGGGTCGTCGCCTGGGCCGATTGCTTCCAGGCTTGGCCGACCACCGAGACTTCATGCCAAGACCACGCCCAAGAGAGCCCAAGGACGAAAAACGGCAAACCAGAGCCAGGTGGCGACTGCGATCGACCGATCCGGGCCTGACATTCATCGCTCCCTTGGCCGTTGTCTATCGGCGTTGGACGCCGGCTCGAGCAGCGAGCCTTGCGCTTGACCCGAGGGCGAATGAAGGGCGAAACTGCACGGGTCGCTTTCGTTCCCCGCCATGGCCTCACCCCTCTTCATCGAGCTAAGCGCGCGGAGCGCCTTCAGTTTTCTGGAGGGGAGCTCTGCGCCCGAGGAGCTGGCGGCGCGGGCGGCAGAGCTGGGACATGGGGCGCTCGCGCTCACGGATTCGCACGGCGTGTACGGTCTTCCGCGTTTCCACCGCGCGGCGCGCGGGGCGGGAATCGAGGCGATCTGCGGTGCGCGCGTGCACCTCTTCGCCGAGGCCCGGCGCAGGCGGAAGTCCGATCCGCCGCCTGACGGCGGGCGGGTGACGCTGCTCGTCAAGGAGCGCGCGGGCTACAAGAATCTGTGTAGGTTGCTCACGCTGGGGCATGCGCGCGTCGAGAAGCCGCACTGCCGGGTGAGCTGGGACGAGCTGCGCGAGCACGCGGCCGGGCTGGTCGCGCTGGTGCGCGAGCCAGCGCTCGCGGGGCCGGTGCGGAAGATCTTCGGCGGGGATGCGTTCGGCGAGCTGTGGCGGCATTGCGACCCGGACGAGGAGCGCGCGAACCGGAAGCTCCTGGCGACGGGCATCGCGCCGCTCGCGACCGGCGACGTGCGACATGCTGCAGTGTCGGGGAAGCGGCTGCTCGACGCGTTCAGCTGCATCGCGCACGGCGTCCGGCTCGACGAGGCGGGCCGGGTGCTCCTGCCCAACGCCGAGCGGCACCTCCACACGCCGGACGAGACCGCGCGGCGCTTCGCCGACCTCCCGCTCGCGCTCGCGAACACGCTCGAGGTCGCGGAGCGCTGCGCCTTCCGGCTCGAGGACCTCGGCTACGAGTTCCCCGACTTCCCGACGGGCGGAGAATCCCTGCCTACCCTGCTCCGCCGGCTCGCGTTCGAAGGCGCGCGCGAGCGCTACGGCGGCCGCGTGCCCGAGCAGGCGCGCACGCAGCTCGAGCACGAGCTCGGCATCATCGGACGGCTCCAGCTCGAGGGCTACTTCCTGATCGTGTGGGACGTGGTGCGCGAGTGCCGCGCGCGCGGGATCCTGTGTCAGGGACGCGGCTCGGCGGCCAATTCGATCGTGTGTTACGCGCTCGGCATCACCGCGATCGACCCGGTGCGCTACGAGCTCCTGTTCGAGCGCTTCCTGTCCGAGGAGCGCGGCGAGTGGCCGGACATCGACGTCGACCTGCCGTCGGGCGACCACCGCGAGGAGATCCTGCAGTACGTCTACCAGCGCTACGGCGCCGCCGGCGCGGGCATGACCGCGAACGTGATCACCTACCGCGCGAAGAGCGCGGTGCGCGAGATGGGCAAGGTGCTCGGCTTCGCCGCCGAGCAGATCGATCGGCTGGCGAAGCTGCTCTCGCACCACGAGTTCACCGACGAGAACGACGCGCTCGAGCGTCAGCTGCGCGACGCGGGCATGCATCCCGGCGCGCAGCGCGTGCAGCACCTGCTGCGGCTGGTGCAGGAGGCGCAGAACCTGCCACGCCACCTGGGTCAACACTCGGGCGGCATGGTGATCGCGAAGGGCCGGCTCGACGAGGTGGTGCCGCTCGAGCCCGCGCGCATGCCGGGACGCACGGTGATCCAGTGGGACAAGGACGACTGCGCGGACCTCGGCATCATCAAGATCGACCTGCTCGGGCTCGGCATGATGGCGGTGCTCGAGGACGCGATCCCGCTGGTGCGCACCCACGACGGCGCCGACGTCGCGCTCGACCGGATCCCCGCGGACGACCCGAAGACCTACGCGATGCTGCGGGCCGCCGACACCACCGGCGTGTTCCAGGTCGAGAGCCGCGCGCAGATGGCGACCTTGCCGCGCATGAAGCCGACCTCGTTCTACGACCTGGTCGTCGAGGTCGCGATCATCCGCCCCGGTCCGATCACCGGCGAGATGGTGCAGCCGTACCTGCAGCGCCGTGCGGGGCGCGAGCGCGTGAGCTACGCGCACCCAGACCTCGAGCCCATTCTGAAACGCACGCTCGGCGTGCCGCTGTTCCAGGAGCAGCTCCTGCGCATGGCCATGACCATCGCC
>Ga0306924_10007711_pt1 | contig 10823 bp, 10 predicted proteins | sample sta12Can44000111_FD_203756 | JGI IMG/M metagenome (GOLD analysis project Ga0306924, IMG submission 203756) | Lab enrichment of tropical soil microbial communities from Luquillo Experimental Forest, Puerto Rico - statanox.12C.anox.44.000.111 (v2)... | ecosystem: Environmental > Terrestrial >...
GAGCCCGAGCTCTCAATGGGTACAGACCGACGATCGGGACTCCCCGGCCTTGATGTACGGCAATCGTCAAGTGGGAGCATACCGCTACAGCACGAAGACGTATTGGATTCTCTACAGGGGAAAATGGAGTGCGGGCAATCTCCCACTTCAGCCGCCGGCTCTCAAGGAAGAGGCGCAAAAGCCAGTAGGCACGGACGCCACTGGCAAGCCGGCGTGTCATTGCTGCGAAAACTGCCGTTGCGACGAGCATTGCCAGTGTGCAGTGACGAAGCCATGCGACCCGGCTTGCTTCTGCGCTACGACGGTCGCAGACCTGCCGCTCACCGATCCCAACAACTTCGGACTGGACCGCTCAAAACTCAACGGAGGCGACGACAAGCATGTCACCAATACAGACGACACGATCCCGAATGACACAAGCCGACATACACTTGTTGTGGTTACTTCTAACGACGCGCTCGCAAAGGCCGTCATTGATACATTCAATGCAACGCCTTATGTTGCCGTATTCTCCAACCCGCGCACATACCACCCCGACCACTGGCACCTTCGCCCATTCAAGCTGAGTGAAGACACGGAATTTCAAAAGAGCAAATTCGCAATCTTTGTAGAGGAACCGCCCGATGGAACCAATCACAGCACCATACATCCCTTCTACAGCTTCGACGCCAAGACCTTTCCTACTTTGCTATCCGGTATTGGCTCGCTGCGTCAGGTCGATCCAAACTATGATCCCAACAAGAGCCGGCCTGTTAATTCAGAAAACACCCTCCAGCCGATCCATTGGTGCTGCATCGGAATTGCAGCCTTCTTGCTACTCGGTTTAAGACGCCAACCAACCCAACCCAATTAAAGGAACCCGCAACATGCTACCATTCGGAATAGAGACGGCCCAAGTTCTGATTGCCGTTACGTCATTCGTCATCGGCATCATTGCTCACCACAAGTGGCCGTTCCTCGTCCCTCTTCCCCCAGGCCCGCCGCCCGTTGTGCCGAATCCCGTCCTGCCGCCCGACATTCGCAAGCATCCGGCCATTGATGCCATGATCCAACTTCTTGTCAACGAGTTTAACATTTGGCTCAGGAGCCAATCTGGTACGCCAAACCAACCCAAGTAGAAAGGAACCCAACCATGCCAGCACCGAATCCCAACACCCCTTACCCGGTTCCACCGAACCCGACAACGCCCGACAGCAGCCCGACACCGACGCCGCCCGTACCGCCGCCGCCGGCCAACCCGCCGAACCCGTGGCCACCGGCCAACAACGCCGCACCTTCACCCACAGGAGCATTGGATTAAATGATCGGAAAATGGCGCATCAAAGTAGTCCCGCCGATTCCAAAATGGCTTCTTGAAGAAGAAGCCAAAGCCGGTGGCGGCAGAGGAGGCGGACGAGGAGGCGGGGGCCGTGGAGGTCGAGGAGGCAGCCGGGGCCGGGGCAGCAGAGGAGGCCGAGGCCGCGGTGGTGTGCGCGGAGGCAAAGGTCGTGGCCGACGCCGTTAAATCGGTCGACTGCCCGACCATGCCCGGCTACGTCGGTTGTCACAACTGCAATCTGCTATGGAATGAACTCATGGCGACAGAGCAACTTTACAACGCCCTTCGGAGCCGCGACCAACAGCGAGAAGATTTATCGCCCAACTCCGCTACCATCGAAAACGCACAAGGTGGAAAGCAATCATTCATCCGATATGCTTTCCACCTTCTGCCGCCTCAAGCAATGCTCGACGTTGCCCAGGTCTTCTACACGGGCGCGCAGAAGTACGAGGCGAACAACTGGCGCAAGATTCCGGCCGAGGAACACATCAACCATTGCTTGACGCATCTCTTTGCATACCTCGCCGGCGATAATCAAGACACTCACCTGGAAAATGCCGGAGCCCGTATTCTCATGGCTCTGGAACTCGGCAAGGAAGCAAGGTGAAATTTGGGCTGGGTATTCGTCCAACAGAACTTTGATGGCGTTACAGCGCCTGCACTTCCCGCCGGCTGGACGTTTGATACCGGATTTACGACCGCAAGTACCGTTATCTTCGGCGAATGGGCTAATTCTCTACCAAACTCTCTAAAATACAATCGCTTCGGATTCCGAGGCAACGCGACACCAACCAATCAGGACAACAATAACGGCAACATTGCTGTTTCCGGCGTTGTTTACTTTCCATCCGGCCTTATTTCACAGATGCAATGGAATCTGTTTCTAAGGGCCAACACTCGGACTCTCTCAAGCCTTGGCTACGCCTTGCAAATCGAACCCGCGGGCAGCAATCAAGACGGCGTAGGATTGGTGAAGTACAACAACGACGGCGGAACGTACATGGCCGGCGGACTGGTAGGAACAGGACAGATAGCCGCGAATACAGCCTACTACGGACAAATCGTTGCCAACGGAACAGCCCTCAAAGTCTACATTCAACGCCTTACAGATAATCAATGGTTAAACAGCTTTGGCACATGGCAAACAACCCGAATCACTGCCATTTCAACTACCGACAACTCACCCATTCTCGGCTCAGGCTACGTGGGAGCCCAGGCGTTCCAAAATCCGAACGAAATCAAGCCGATCTACATTGACGACTTTGTATCCGACTTCCAATTCCCGCCCTTCCGCTACAAACGTCGATACTTCCAGCCCGGCTACAAGAGAAGCCGGCGACCCTTTCGCGGTCGAAGACGTAGAGGAATGGTAACGACCGACGTTTGCATCTGGTATCAGACGATCGACAACAGCCAATGTGGAGCAATCCAGGCCTGCGCCCCCGATCCCGTTGACTCAGGAGCCGTCGGCAAGAAATGCCGTTACAACAATCCTGATCCCGGCACGGTCTCCATTACCGGCGTAAGCAATGCCGTCCTTATCTCAATGGAATCCGAGGAACAGATCGGACTCGCCCAATGGCCCGCCGGTCCATGGACGACGAGCCTCAACGTTAGCACCGGGAACATCAATTACACCCTCTCAAAGCTATACGTTTGCCGAATTGCCGACACATGCGGCAGCGTCGCCACCGTAGGCAGTTTGGTCAACATCAATCAAACGATGAATCCAGGCGTTTACAACTACACCATTAACGGCGTAGCAACAACTGGCAACACAAGCGACCGATGGGCACTCATTTGGGAATTTACCTACCCGATCAATCCCGGCGCTCTTGGCATCACCTTTGACCAGATCGTTTCCGTGCCGTTCTGTATCCAGATCATCGGCGTGGATCCCATAACCCGGCGCAAGCACCGTTTCTCCGACCTACGCCGGCCCAGGACCGCACAAAAAGGCCGACAGAGGCGTCAGTCCTTCGCCGCCCTCTTTCCGCCGCCGGTAACAGGAACGGCCGGCCTGGACCCGTCGCTGATGCGACGAAGAAGAAAGGGCCGCTTCCCGTCAAAGATCATCGTCAAAGCACCCCAGCGCCACGGAATGAAAGGCGACAGCGCCCCCGCGAGACTTCTTGCCATGCAAGCAACGGAGCTAACCGTCGAATACATCACCGCAAAAGAATCAACGCAAGAGTACATGACGGCAACAGCTTTGTTGGTGGATTGAGATGGACCTTTGGTACAGAAGTGGTAGGTTCAAGCCATGATTAGTGAGATAGGCCTAAGCAGTGACAACCTCGTAAGGCTCGACAGCTTGACGAATAGCTCGACGGGAGCATTCATCAACACGGCGACCGTAACGTTTACTCTCTTCGATTCCACCGGGACCGCCGTCGCCGGCGCAACGAGCGTCACCATGCCCTTTGTCGCCGGCTCGAATGGTCGCTACGAAGGCAGCATCACCAACGCCGTCAGCGCCGGCCTAACGCTCAATGCCCAATACCGAATCGACATCACCGCGACATCGGGAGCGATCCAGCTCTTTCGCCGAATCTCAGCCGTTGCAAAATTCCGAGCAGCACTGTGAAACTCACCGCCGAACAACAAAAGTTGGTCATGGAACACGAATGGATGGCATTCTGTGAAGCACGCAAACTGCATCCAACGGGAATGCAAGAAGACGCATACCAGGCGGGCATTGTTGGCTTATGCAAGGCCGCTCAATCATTCGATCCAGCCCGCGACATTACCTTCAAGACCTACTGTTTTTACTACGTCAAAGGCTACATTCAAAACTTCTACCGGCGAACCGTTCATAGCTGGGAAGTTTCAACGCCCGATCTTGATTTCTGCTACAAGGCCGTATGCGACAGGCGAACCTTCGCCGAGGATATAGGTCTCAAACTGGACCTCCACGAAGCGCTCAAACAAATACCCATCAAGTACCGGGACTCCATTGAGCGCTATTTTGGATTCAACGGCACCGAAGAGAACATGCCGGAGATAGCCAACAAAGCCGGCGTTACCCGGCAAAACATCAAACACAACATCGACAAAGGCATCAAACGCCTCAGAACAATTTTGAGAGGAGCCTATGTCCCTGCCTGATCTATGCGACCTCGACCTGGCCCGCCAGCACATACCGAACGCCGCGAACACCGACGAACCGTTAATCTCTACCATGATAACGGCCGCATCACAGGCCGTTAGGAAGTATTGCCGCCGGGACTTCAACTCGCAGACCTACGACGAAATGTACAACGGGACCGGAGACCGGCGAATGTACCTCCGCCAATACCCGATCATTTCCGTTCAATCCGTTCGCTACAGACCCGTTGTCGTTTTGAAGATCATCAACCAACTCGCGAACACGCCCATAGCCCGCGTCGCCGTGACCTCGACAGGCCTTACCCTTACCCGCGTCACAAGTGGAGTGAAGACGACCGATGGAACACCAACCTTTGCAAGCAATGTTACCATCCTATCTCTACAAAATGCTATTAACGCTCTTGGAAACTCATGGACAGCTCTTGGTGTCGGTTACGACCAGTGGCCCTCGGCTGACATGTACTGTCCAAACGGAATATCAGGTTCGTCCGGCCCTCTTCCTGACTCTGTGGGGGCTCTCACCGCGGCTGGACAGTACGCTGAACTACGAATGCACACTTACGAGCTCGCGGGTTATCAAACAGATCAGCGAAGAGGCTGGTTGCTCCGAGCAATCCCCTACACCGACCCGGAACTCATGCACCCTGAAGACCTCCGTTGGCCAACCGGAATCTCCAATTTTAGAATTCAGTACACCGCAGGATATGCCACAATACCGGAAGACGTACAAGAGGCCACGGCTGAATTAGTCGCGACATTCTTCGCCCAAAAGGGCCAGAATCTGCAGCTCCACTCCGAGACCTTGGCCGGCTCTTACTCCTATGCCGTCAGCGAGACCGGCGACATGCCGAACAGAATCAAGATGCTCTTGAAGCCATTCCGTTTCAGCAGAATGTACAACATACAAGGCTAAACCGTCGTTTTTGTCTAAATCAAAGGGAGAAAGCGAATCGCAATTGAATTTTTGGGCGTGCCTCACTCGCCAACGAACTAGCGTTAGAGCAAAAAAAGGCCCCGGTTCCAAATTGCTTTGAGGTATGAACATACCTTTTTGTGACGGGAGAGGCACAGTGGCGTGCCCGGGCCTTCGGAGTGCGGCATTAACGCAGCGCATCGTGCAAATTGTTAGTTTCCTCTCAGGATTTGCAGCGCTTCCTTGACCTCCGCACGCACGCAGGACTCGGGATCGAATTGCAGTTTTTGTAAAGCCTGCATCACCGGGCCGGTATTGGCATGCATTTGCGCCAGCCAACGCACACACGCAGCCCGGACCGTGGCTGCGCAATCCTCCTGGGCGGTTTGAATCAGAATCGGAATAATGTTCGGGTCGGCATGCCAATCCATGGCCGCCAAGATTTCCACAACAATTTCTCGCTGGGATGCGTACAGCGAATCCCGCAAAATTGCCTGCAGTTGCTGGAGGCTCGGCTCCTTGGCTGCAGCCGTTTGCGGCAAATCGCTTGCCTTTGCAGTCCCAGTGCTGTGCACTGCCACGATGATTTCAGCCTTCGGCTCATCCGCCATCTTGGCCTGGCTGTTCGAGCCGCTAATGGGAACCATGGTTTGTTGATCCTTCGTTGGCTCAACGGCTAGAATCGCCGCTGAGGGTTCCGATTGGTCGTGCACAATTGCCCTGGGCGTTTGGGCAGCTCCAACGTTGCCAGCCTGATCGGTCGCTTCCACGCGAATGAAAAATTGATCCGGCGCGTCAGCCGGCATCTTCCAGACAAATCGGCCGGTGTTTTCCAGATGGCCCGCGATCGGCATCCAGGGGCCATGCGGTTCGGTGGCATAGGCGAGGGTGATGGGGTTCGGAAGGAGATTCTTATCAAAAGCCTTCCAGAGAATCGTTAGCGAGCGCCCGCTGGAGCCTTTATGCGGCTCGATACCCATGAGGCGAACAATCGGTTTGGTTATGTCCACTTCGACCCAGACCTGAGGCCGATCACCTTCTTTGGGTTGTTTGACTGGGCTCGACGCGCTGCGAACTAACAGAGTAAATCCATACAGATCTTCATCATCTACTTCGGTAACACCAGGCGATTTGTCTTGGTCCAGGGTTTGCCATTTACTCCAGGTTCGGCCGTCGCGGGTGCACCACAGCTCGACCTCGGCGCTGGGGTCGGCATTTTTGATTTCATAATTCAGATCGATGCGTTTGCTGTTGACAAGGCGGATGTTGGACGGCGGAATCGGTTCTTTCGGTGCAGAAGGGACTGATAGCGGCGCTTGGGACACATCGTCGGGCCAGTGGGGCGCTGGCAGTGTCTGTCCCGCTGGGGCGGTAGTTACCGGATCTGCCAAAGAGATCTGGCGCTTTGAATTCAGGAGAAAATCCGGGAGCTTGTCAACGTCGGCACTTGTTGAACTGACAGAGCTCGGCAAAGCAGGTTTCTCTGGAGCAAGTGGAATTTCCGGATGACTTGGCGCTGGAGCCTCCGCTTTGGAAACAGAAGTGACTTTAGGAGTTGTTAGTGTCAGAGATGCCCAGTCTCCGTTTTGTACAGAGGAGGATTCGCGGAACGAAGAAGAGGTACCGGGAATGATCGTCTTGGCGGAAGTTTGTCGGCTAATACTGGGTTGATTGGGAGGGCTTGGGTGAGGCAGACCCGAGGCCAGAGCCGCTACAGGTGCACCTTGCCACATGGCCGGTTGATCCGCGAATGGTTTTGGCATGGCCGGTTCGATTTTCGGAGGCAACGTCAAATGGGCCAGAGCCTTGGGGCTGCTTTCACTTCCGTCAGGAGAAGTCATGACTACCGTTACTGGTTGGGAATTGAAAACCGGTTGCGGATTGGCCGTGCGTTTTTCCCAGGGCATGCAGCAGCCGACGGCATTTCCGTTCGAGGTACTATCCGCCCGATTCGAGGCATTGTGACAGCCAGAAAAAATCACGCCAAATATCCCAATCAGCACAATGGGTTTCATGCCTTTCTCCTTCAGCTGCGGCTTTCTTGCCGCCACGGCCCCTATCGATCCGACAGCTTTAGCCTTGTTCCGAATTATCGACAGAAACCGTCCATTAACTTTCGTCAAAATCGGAAAATCTTGCCTAACTTGTTTTACCCCAGGCGAAGCCTTATTTTTTTCGCTGAGATTTACCCATTTTGTTAAAATCCGGTAATATAGGTTACGGCCTCGAGCAAGTATTTCTTTCGATGATTGCCCGTTTGGGAGCTTGTACATGAGATGGTCGATCATTGTGGTTCTGGGAGTTTGGATTGCAGCCAGGGCCGGCGCTGATGAGGCCGGCGAAAAAGAACTCCAGAAACTGCAAGGCACCTGGATATTCATTTCGATCGTGGTGGAAGGGAAAGATGCTGCGCAAGAAGTCGTGAGAAACGCGAAATTGACCATTTCGGGAAGGCGGTTCTCTCTGAAATATGACCAGGAATTTCATAGCGGTTTGATATTCGTCGATCCATCGAAAAGCCCAAAGACCATCGATGTTATCTATTCTTCCGGCGCGGACAAAGACAAAAAGTCGTTGGGGATTTATGAACTCCGGAACGATGCACTCAAGGTTTGCATCGGTCTGGCGGATGCCTCCCGGCCGACGGAGTTTGTCAGTAAGCCGAATAGCCGCCATCTTCTGGAAGTACTGAAGTTGCAAGAACCGTAACCAGCGGGAAGCCTATGCATGAGGGATAAAGAAGGCTCACGGGGGGCAATCTCTCGCTTCTCTTGTGGATGGTTTCGCACGAAATCGCTGGATGCAATTCTTCAGGATTCCGAAAAGCCGGAACATCAACTCAGCCGACAATTGGGACCTGTTCAATTAACGTTGCTCGGCATCGGCGCGATTATCGGGGCCGGGATCTTTGCGACCATCGGCACAGCGGCCGCAGGGGATGCAAATCGAGACGGAGCCGGGCCGGCCTTGATGATTTCATTCACCATCACTTCCATTGTGTGCGGGTTCACTGCTTTATGCTATGCAGAATTTGCTTCGATGATTCCTATTTCCGGTTCCGCTTACACTTATGCTTATGCGACCCTAGGCGAACTCGTTGCATGGATCATCGGCTGGGATTTGGTTATCGAGTACGCGGTCGGAAACATCGGCGTTGCGATCAGTTGGGCCAATTATTTCAAGACCTTTCTGAAGGGGATTTGCATCCCCTGGCTAAACCTGGACCAGGGCATTTACATTCCGGACTGGCTTTCGATGGACTACCGCACCGCAACCAAGGTACAGGGAGTTTTGGAAAATGCCCCGCACCTGTTCGGGGTCCCGGTGATTTTTAATGCCGTGGCCGTAAGCATCGTTGTGCTGATCACAATCATTTTGGTGATTGGGGTGCGCGAGAGCGCCTGGTTCAATGCGATAATGGTGGCGATCAAGATTGTCGTTCTTTCGTTTTTCATTATCGTTGGTTTTCTGTGGGTGAATCCAGACAACTGGACTCCGTTCGCGCCAAAGGGCTGGGGAGGGATCAGCGCGGGGGCGGCAATCGTTTTTTTTGCCTATATCGGATTTGATGCGGTTTCGACGGTCGCCGAAGAAACGCGGAACCCGAAGCGCAGCTTGCCCATTGGCATTATTGCATCTCTCTTGATATGTACCGTTTTTTACGTGATTGTATCGGCGGTCTTCACGGGGCTGATTTCTTATTCTGATTTAGAAAAAAAACTGGCTACAGAACAAGCGGAACCGCTCACGATGGCGTTGGAACATGCCAACCCAGCGGCAACTTGGGCGGTCGGGGTTGTCGCATTCGGGTCGGTTGTTGCACATACGGCGGTTCTACTTGTTTTCCAGCTCGGTCAACCGCGAATCTTTTTTTCCATGGCCCGCGACGGTCTTCTGCCACAAGCCTTTGCGCGAGTCCATCATCGCTTCAGGACCCCATACGTTGGGACAATTCTTACCGGGATATTTGTTGCCAGTATCGCAACATTTGCCGATATCTCGGACATGGTGGACCTAACGAATATCGGCACGTTGTTCGCTTTTATATTGGTCTGCGGAGGAATCATCATTCTGCGCAGGAGAGACCCTGCGAGGGAACGTCCTTTCCGAGTTCCGGGGGGATGGGTCTGGGCTCTTGGGCTCTACGCACTTTTTGCCGGCGGGATATTTGCCTTGCAATTCACGGGAATGATTTCTCCGTTATCGGAAACTACGATCGGTATCATTTTGGGGATTGCTGCCGTGGTTTTCGCGGTGTGCCGTAATCACATATTTCCTGTCTTGGGGATTTTGTCCTGTTTCTATTTGATCTATTATTTGCCTCCTAATTCTTGGCTTCGTTTCGCCGCGTGGCTAAACTTCGGTTTTGTGATTTATGTTGGCTATGGCGCGGTCCATAGCCGTTTGAATGGAAGGAATCTTTGTCCCCGGCCGGCGGAACATGACGCGGGGACGGCCAAGCTAGGATTTAACTTGGCTTGGTTCGGGGCCGGTCTGCTATTGGTCATGCACGCTCTTCATCTTTGCTTGTCAAGTTGGACGGAGAACAAGACCCTGGAAGGGATGACCAAGTTACGGACTGCCTTGAGAGCGGTTTTTATGAAAGGAGGGTGGTTGCACCTGGAAGGTGGGCTGGAAGGTGCGTGGAGAAATGAGATCGTCTGGTTTTTGCTGCTGCCTTTAGCCCTTAATGCATTTATTTTGTGCCCAATCGTCATCCACAGAGGCATGCGAGCCCGCCAAGAGGGCGGCCCCGTTCCCAGGTTAACCGCAAGCTTGGTCGGGGCGGCTGCTATTCTCATCATGACAGGAGCTTATTTCATCGGGATATTGGTCTACAACCTGACGTAGTGCCGGGCCAACCTATGCCGTCTGCATCCCGGCTGCGGTATGCAACCCAAAGCGTTCGATGCCCAGCTCACGGAGTTTGAATTTTTGTACCTTTCCGGTGACTGTAGTGGGATACTCATCGACGAAGACGATGTAGCGGGGAATTTTGTAATGAGCGATTTTACTCTTGCAAAATTGCGTGATCTCTTGCTCGGTTAAGTGCGCGCCGGGTTTGAGACGGATCCAGGCACTAACTTCTTCCACGAATTTAGTATCGGGCAGGCCGACCACCTGGACGTCGGCAATGGCGGGATGGGTGTACAGGAATTCCTCGATTTCCCGGGGATAAATGTTTTCGCCCCCGCGGATGATTAAATCTTTGATTCGACCGGTGATGCGGTAGTAGCCGTCCGGGTTGCGGACGGCCAAATCGCCGGTGTGTAACCAGCCATCCGGCGTGATCGCCTCGGCTGTCTCTTCCGGCTTGTTGTAATAACCCTTCATGACTCCGTGACCGCGCACTATCAATTCTCCCGGTTGGCCATCCGGAACCGGGTCCACAGTTCCCGGCGCGACGATGCGGAGTTCCAAGCCGGGAAGCACGGTACCGACGGTCCCGACGCGGTGTTCGAGCGAATCGCCAGCGTGCGTCTG
>Ga0306924_10007714_pt1 | contig 10820 bp, 9 predicted proteins | sample sta12Can44000111_FD_203756 | JGI IMG/M metagenome (GOLD analysis project Ga0306924, IMG submission 203756) | Lab enrichment of tropical soil microbial communities from Luquillo Experimental Forest, Puerto Rico - statanox.12C.anox.44.000.111 (v2)... | ecosystem: Environmental > Terrestrial > Soil...
ACGCCAAAGATCAACCCCGGCACCGCGACGCCGGCGTGGGCGACGGCCGGTGCGGCGCGCGTCTCAATGGGCGCGGCCTTTGCCACGTCAGCGTCCCGCGGCCGGGAACAGGCCCGCCGGCCGCAGGGTGAGCACGACCGCCATCAGCACGTAGATCAGCATGGAGGCGAGCGCCGGCCCAACCGTGCGCGCCGGCGACGGCCCCATGAACAGGCGCAGCACGTCGACCGCGAACGAGCGGCCGAGCGTGTCCACGAGCCCGATCATCAGCGCCGCCACGAAGGCGCCGCGGATCGAGCCGATGCCGCCGATCACGATCACCACGAAGGCGAGGATCAGGATCGCGTCGCCCATGCCCGGCTCGACCGAGAGGATCGGCGCGATCATCACGCCGGCGAAGCCGGCCAGCATGGCGCCGAAGCCGAACACCAGCATGAACAGCCGGCTGATGTTGATGCCGAGCGCGGAGACGAGCGGCGCATTGGTGGCGCCGGCGCGCACCAGCATGCCGACGCGCATATGGCCGACGAGCACGTAGAGTCCGACCGCGACCGCGAGGCCGGAGCCGATGATGACGAGCCGCCACACCGGATAGAGCAGGCCGCCCATCATGGTCACCGAGCCTGAGAACAGCTCGGGCACCGGCAGGCTCAAGGGCGCGGCGCCCCACACGAGCTTCACGCCCTGGTCGACGAACAGGATGATGCCGAAGGTCGCCATCACGTGGTCGAGGTGGTCGCGCGCGTAGAGCTGGCGGAACACCAGCACCTCGAGCGCGAGCGCGAAGGCCAACGTGGCGACGAGCGCCAGCACCAGCGCGATGAGGAAGCTGCCGGTGAAGCCGTAGAAAGTCACCGCCAGATAGGCGCCCAGCATGTATTGGACGCCGTGCGCGAGATTGATGAAATCCATCACCCCGAACACCAGCGTGAGCCCGGCCGCGATCAGGAACAGCAGCACCCCAAGCTGCAGCCCGTTGAGAATTTGAATGGAAACGAGAGAGGACATCTCTTTCCTTCTTCCTCTCACCGCGAAGCGGGGAGAGGGCACAGGCGGCCTTCGGCCGCCGTTCTTTCCGACGCGAAGCGTCGGCTATAATGAGGGGTTCTTCTAATACGGTGCGCTGGGTGTAGTCCCCCTCACCCGACGCGCTTCGCGCGTCGACCCCTCCCGCAAGCGGGGAGAGGTAAGCCTCACTTCATCGGGCAGTCCTTCGCATACGGATCGCCGTAATCCGTAAACACCTTCTCGGCGATCTCGGTTTGGTGCTTGCCGTCCGGGCGCTTCGCTACTTTCACCAGATAGAAGTCCTGGATCGGATAGTGATTGTTGTTGAACTTGAACTTCCCACGCAGCGATTTGAAATCGGCCTTCTTGAGGGCAGCACGCAGCGCGTTCTTGTCGGAGAGATTGCCGTTGACGGCGCGCACCGCGCTGTCGATGAGCTGCGCGGCATCATAGGCCTGGAACGCATAGGTCGCCGGCACGGCGTTGTATTCCTTCTCATATGCCGCGACGAAAGCCTTGTTCTGCGGATTGTCGAGATTGGGCGCCCAGTTGGCCCCGCCGAAGAAGCCGAGCGCGGCGTCCTGCTGCGCCGGCAAGGTGCCCTCGTCGACCGTGAAGGCAGACAGGAACTTGACCTTGTCGACGAGTCCCGCCTGGCGGAATTGTTTGACAAAGTTGACGCCCATGCCGCCCGGCAGGAACACGAAGATGGCTTCGGGCTGCGCGGCCGCGATACGGGTCAGCTCCGCCTGATAGTCGAGCTGGCCGAGCGGAACGTAGACCTCGTCGAGGATTTCGCCCTTGAAATAATGCTTGAATCCGTTGAGAGAGTCCTTGCCGGCCTGATAATTGGGCGCGATCAGGAACACCTTCTTGATCCCGGAGTCCTGCGCGTATTTCCCGAGCACCTCGTGCACCTGGTCGTTCTGATAGGATGTGACGAACAGATCCGGGTTGCACTCCTTGCCGGCGAAATTCGACGTGCCGGCGTTCGGGCTGATCAGGATGGTGTCGGCGTCGGCCACCGGCTTCATGATCGACTGCAGGATGTTGGAGAAGATCGGGCCGACCACGAAGTCGACCTTGTCGCGCTCGACGAACGTCTTGACCTTGGAAATAGCCACGTCGGGCTTCAACTCGTCGTCCGCGACGGTGATCTCGGCCTCGCGCCCGCCGAGCTTGCCGCCCAGCGTCTTGACCGCGAGCTGAAACCCGTTGCGCAGCTGGCCGCCCAGCACCGCCGGCGGGCCGGTCAGCGTCGTGATGATCCCGATCTTGAGCTTGTCCTGCGCCTGCGCGGGCGTGAGCGCCAGCGCCGAGAGCGCGGCCGTGACGAGGAAACCGGTACACTTCATGTGATACCCCTCTTTTGGGCGATTGTGGGCGCTACATTAGGCTGTTGGCGATTGGGCTGTGAAGCCCGCCGGCTAACGGATCGCGGTTTACGCTAAAAGGTAAATGCCACGCCGCCCCGGTTCCGGCGGTGCGGGCTTCATGATTGAATGGGGCTAGCAACAGGGAGGGCGCGCTCCATGCAACCAATGACGGCCGGCATCACCAAGGCCGGCACCGGCATCGACGGGATCGTCTGGAACATCCTCGGTCAGACCTACGTGCCGAAGCAGGTGAGCGAGGCCTCGTTCTCCTGGCATGCGACCTTCCCGCCCGGCACCTTCGTGCCACCGCATATCCATCCGACCCAGGACGAGTTCATCTACATGCTCGAGGGCCGGTTCGACCTGATGCTCGACGGCAAGGAGTTCGTCGGCACCGCTGGCGACCTCATCCGCATGCCGCGGGAAATCCCGCACGGGATTTTCAACAAGTCCGATCAGGCGGTGAAATGTTTCTTCTGGGTGACGCCGACCCGGCGGCTCTACGATTTGTTCTGGGCGATCCACAGCATGAAGGAACAATCGCCCCCCGAGGTGGTGGCGCTCTCCGCCAAGCACGAAGTGGTGTTCCTCCCCCCACCGCCCGCTTGACGGGCTAACAGGACCTCAGCCTCAGACTCGTCATGCCCCGTGAAAGCGGGGCATCCAGTAAACACGGACCCCGTGCGTTTATTTGACTGGCCGGTGTTTACTGGATCGCCCACTTTCGTGGCCGATGACGAGGCACATCATCACTCGACGCGCCCCGCGAGCAGCTTCATCAGCTCGCCCTTGATGATCTTGCGGGTGGGCGTGAGCGGCATCGCGTCTATCGTTTCGAGCCGCTCCGGCCACTTGAGCTTCGCCACTTGTTGCTGCGCGAGCCACGCGATCACGTCGGCAAGCGTCAGCGATTTGCCGGGCCGCACGGTCGCAAAGCAGCAGGCGCGCTCGCCCAGCACCGTGTCGGGCATGGGCACGATCGCGCATTGCAGCACCGCGGGATGGCGTTCGATCAGCGCCTCCACGTCGAACGGATTGAACTTCACCCCACCGCGGTTTATGATGTCCTTGAGGCGGCCGGTCATGCGCACGTGCCCGCGCTCGGTCATCACCGCAAGGTCGCCGGTACGCAGCCAGCCGTCCGCCGTGAAGGTACCGAGGTTGGCGGCTTCGTTGTCGAAATAACCGGCGAACACCGAGCAACCGCGCACCTGGAGCTCGCCTTCCTCGCCAGGAGGAAGCACGCGGCCGTCGCTGTCGGCGATACGCGTTTCGCTGCCCGGCGTCGCGCGGCCGATGAAACCGTGACGCAGCTCCGCCGGCTCGCGCGGATCGCCCATCAGCACCGCGAATGTTTCGGTCATGCCCCACAGCTCGATCGCTTTGCCATTCGGCAGCTCCGCTTCGATCGCGGCTTTGAGGCCGGGCGCGGTGTAGGAGCCCGAGATGATCATCAGCCGCAGGCTCGAAAGATCGCGCCCCTTGATCAACCCGGCATGCAGCATTGCGGCGACGTGCGCAGGCGCCAGGAACGCATGCGTCGGGCGCGACCGTTCCAACAATTCCGCGAGCGATGGCGGCGTGAACGCCGGCACGCAGATCAGCGTGGCGCCGCACATGAGCGTGAGGTTCGCGATGTAGATGCCGAACGCGTGCGAGAACGGCGGCGCAGACAGCACGCGGTCGCCCGGCCCGATGTTGTAGATCGGTGCGCAAGCGCGCGGGTTCGCGAGCATCGATTGCGTCGAGTGCGGCACTGCCTTGGGGGCGGCCGATGTGCCCGACGTGTAACACATCAGCACGGGATCGTCGGCGCGCGGTTCGCCCGGCAGCGCCGCGCGGTCGCCCGATGCGATGAGATCGGCAAGCGACAGCACACCTTCGCGCACCGGGCCGACCGAGATCACATGGTCGAGCTTCGGCAGTCCGGCTTGCAACGCTTTGTACATCGCCGGCGGATCGATCTTCTCGCTCGCCGGGCCGCAGACCATCGCGCGGGCACGCGCATGGCGCAGCAGCGGCTCCGCCTCGACCGGCCCATAGGGCATGTGCAGGGTCGAGAGCACCGCTCCCAGCCGCACCGCGGCGTAATAGGCGATGAGAAAGTCCGGGCCGCTCGGCAGCTGCACCATCACGATGTCGCCGCGCCGGATCCCGCGCGTCGCGAGTGCCGCCGCGAAACGTTCGCTTCGGTCGAGGGCCTGCGCGTACGAAAGCGGCGGATAACCCGGAGCCTCGGCGGCGATCGCATCGGGCGCCTCGCGCGCCCGGCGACCCAGATAGGTCGTGACCGTCTCGTCGTTCCAGCGGCGGCTCGCGATTTCGCGCCGCACGACCTCGGGCGGAAATTGCAGCGCGTGCCGGATCGCCAGCGCGTCCGCCGCAAACTCGCCCGCGTATTGCGCGTCCATCTCTCCCCCCGTCGCCAAAACCGTCGGCCTTACTCGGCCGGTTGTTTGCTTTCCGCCCGCCGGCTGCTGCTTGTCTCCACGCGAGCGCCCCCGATCAGGCGATCGCCGATCCACGTGCGGCACACCGCAACCGAAAGGGCCCAGCTGAGCAAGAGCGTGACGCCGAACACGACTACGCCTTTCACTACGCCCGGCGCGGAGACGCGCAGCAGCGCATATTGCGCCCACATCACGAAAAAATAATGGAACAGATAAATCCCGTAGGCATTTTCGGCGACGCGCTCGAAGATCGGCCGCCGCGTCGCGGCAAAGCGTAGGAAGATCGCCCCGAGCGCAAGGCACGCCGCCGCGGCGTAGAGGACGACACCGAAATCGGCGGCGATCGGCAAGCCGGGGATGCTCTCATCCGATCCTTTCACGCCGAGCGCGGTCGGCACGATCCACAGAACGAAGGCCGCGAGCGCGCCGACGACCCAACGGCCCCACCGCTGCGCCAACGGGCCGTCCGAGCGCAGCACGCCGCGGTCGAGCGGCAACGCGCCGATCACCATGCCGGTGAAGAAATAAATGACGTATTGCGACGCAAATCCCGACTGGAACGAGATCGGCCCGAACCTGATCCATTGCCACGGCGTCGTCACGCTCGCAACCGGGATGTAGGCAAGCCCCGAGATAGCCGCGAGCACCAGGCAAAAGCCGAGTGGATGGTCCGCCGCCTTCGCCGAGAGCCGCTTGAGTAGCTCGCCCGTGCGCGGCGCAACCCAGTAGAGCGCGGCACAGACGATGTTGAGTGCGAACGCGAACGAGAGGAACCACAGCGGTCCGGTCGGCGTGAATGGCAGCGCGTAGAAATGCGCGAAATATTGCGACCAGCTCGGATCGGCGGCGGTGACGCGATAGACCGGATAATAGGCGAACGGCATCAGCACATAGACGCCGATCAGGAACGGCAGGCCAAGGCGCAGAAACCGATCCCAGAGGAATTGTCCCGGGCCCTTGCGCCGCAGACTCGACCACACGAACAGTCCGGACAGAAAGAACATCAGCTGCATCATGTAGAGAAATTGCAGTGCGCAGAACAAATCGAAGCCGACGAATCGGTCGACGTCGACGATCGGATGCGCCTGCCAATCGAAGGGCGGCGCGTTGAAAGCGGAGTTCGCTGTGGGCTGGTTGGCGATGTAGGCGATGCACGAATGGAAGGCCACCACGATGATGATGGCGTAGCCGCGCAAATTATTGAGCGCCAAACTTGTCTTCTGCATTACATCGTTCCAAACACGACCAAATAATTCACCCTATCGTCGTCATTGTGAGCGAAGCGAAGCAATCCAGGGCAACGCGGGCGGCTCTGGATTGCTTCGTCGCGCTGCGGGCTCCTCGCAATGACATTGCCCCATCACGCCGCCTTGTTCACCTGTTCGCGCGCAAATCCTGCCGTCGAGGCATATCCACGCACGATCGCCTTGCGTTCTTCGAACGACATCACCTCGTCGATGTTGGCAAAGCCGTCCGGCGCGCGCTCCTCGACCGCGTCGATAACCCCCTCCGGACCGCCGCGGCGGTTGAGCCGCACGACCTCGGCGGTCGGCGGCAGGCGCTCCTGCTCGTAGGCCCACAGCGCTTGCAGGGGATGCTCGGCGCCCTTGAGCCGATCGGCGAGCACGCGGGCGTCGAGGATCGCCTGCGAGGCGCCGTTCGAACCCACCGGATACATCGGATGGGCCGCGTCGCCAAGCAGCGTGACGCGGCCGCGTGACCAGCGCGGCAACGGATCGCGGTCGCACATCGGATATTCCCAAAACTCGTTGGTCGCCTCGATCAGCGCCTGCGCGTCGACGGTCGGAATGAGAAAGCGCTGCAGGTACGGCATCAGGTCTTCGAACCGGCCCGGGCGCGACCAGTCTTCCTTGCGCGGTGGCGGCGCGTTGGCGTCGCCCACCTTGGCGGCGACCGCCCAGTTGGTGAGCCTGCGCTCCGCGCGCGAGCCTTCGCCGATCGGATAGATCACGAGCTTGGCGGCCATACCGCCGGCGACGATCATCGAACGTCCGGTGAGAAACATCGGCCAGTCGATCGCGCCGCGCCACAGCATCACGCCGTTCCAGCGCGCCGGGCCTTCGTTGGGATAGAGCCGCTCGCGCACGAACGAGTTGATGCCGTCGGCCCCGATCAACACGTCGCCGCGCGCGGTCGCCCGGTGCGCGCCGCTGCGGTCGAAGAAATAAGCGGAGACGCCGGCCTCGTCCTCAATGAACGCGCCGAGCCGGTGGCCCGTGCGGATGCGCCCTTCGCCGAGCCGCGCGCGCGCCGCCTGATAGATCACGCCTTGCAGTTTTCCGCGATGGATCGAGAACTGCGGCACCTCGTAGCCGGCGTCGAGCCCGCGCGGCTCGCGCCAGATCTCCTGGCCGAGGCGGTTGGTGTAGAAAAGTTCGTAGGTGCGGATGCCGACAGCGTCGAGCCGCTCGAGTAAGCCGAGCTCGGCGAGTTCCTTGATGGCGTGCGGCAGCGTGTTGATGCCGACACCGAGTTCGCGCACCGCCTCCGCCTGCTCGTAGACTTCGCAGTCGATCCCGCGGGCATGCAGCATGAGCGCGGCGGTGAGCCCACCCACCCCGCCGCCGACGATGATGGCTTTCATGAACGCCGGCCCTTTTGCCCTCTTTTGCCCGAATTTTGCGACGCGGCAGCCACCGGCGCAACCGCGACGCAGGGCTATGGTTTAGGTGGGTGTTCCCCGCGCTGCACCGCATCCGGGGAAAGCCGCGAGAGAACGGCCGTCTATTTTTCCAGCGCTTTCGCCATGAAATATGCTTAGCGCTTCCACGAATTTGCCAGAATATTCCTCTGTTTGCGCGCGGTAATTACGCCTTATATAGAAGAAAGTTGCCGATGCCTCGAGAGGCCCTCCATGCGCTATTTCCCGATTTTCCTCGATCTTGCGGCCGGCCCCGTGGTGCTGGTTGGCTCCGGCGCTGCCGCGGTTACCAAGCTGCGGCTGCTGCGCGCCGCCAACGCCCGGGTGCGCTGGTATCGCAACGATGCTGGCGGTCCGTCGCCCGAAAACCCTAACGAAGTTATCTCCGGCGCGGCGCCTGACGCGATCGACCTGACGGATGCCGTCGCGGTCGTCGCTGCCGAAGGCGGTCCCGCCGACGAGGTCGTCGCGTCGCGCGCCCGCGCCTTGCGCATTCCCGTCAACGTCGTCGACAGGCCCGAACTGTCGACCTTCGTCGTTCCGGCGATCGTCGATCGCGGCGACGTGGTGGTGGCGATCGGCACCGGCGGGCTTGCGCCGGTGCTGGCGCGGCGCTTGCGCGCGCGTATCGAGGCGCTGCTGCCCGCACGCATCGGCGAACTGGCCGCGTTGATGGGCCGCTACCGTACGCGGCTTGCCCGCGCGATTCCGACTTACGCAGCGCGGCGGCGGTTCTGGGAGCGCGTGGTCGATGGGCCGATCGGCGCGGCGCTGCTCGCAGGGCGTCCGCTCGCGGCGGAGGCGGCGCTCGCGCGCGCAATCGGCGACCCTGCGCGGCACGCGAACCCGCGCTCGCCCATCGTGCTGATCGGTGCTGGGCTCGGCGATCCCGATCTTCTCACCCTGCGCGCACTCAACGCGCTCCAGAACGCCGACGTCATCTTCCACGAAAACGTGAGTGGCGCCGTGCTCGATTGCGGGCGGCGCGATGCCGAGCGCGTCGTCCTCACCCCCGCCACCGAACCGCAGGTGCTCGCAGCCGTTCGCGCCGGCCGTAGCGTGGTCGTGCTGGCGCAGGCCGATGCCGATCCCGATCGCTTCCCGTTCCTGCGCGCTGCCGGCGTGCCTGTCGTCCGCGTGCCCGGCGTCGCTGCCGTCACAATAACACTGCCCGTTCTGGAGGCCGCATGACCTCTCCCTTGCACCAAAAAATCAAAGTCGCCGGCCCGGTGGTGGTGACCGCCAATCGGCTCACCGACGGGGCCGTGATCTACCGCACCACGAATGGCCAATGGACGACCGAGCTTCCCGGCGCTGAAGTGGTGACGACGAGCGACGCCGCGATGGCGCTGCTCACGGCAGCGCGCGCCGATCTGGTGCGCGTCGTCGATGCTTACGTCGCACCCGTCGTGCTGGCGGATGGCAGCCCGCGGCCGGGGAACCTGCGTGAGCGGATCCGCGCTGCCGGTCCGACCATTGATTTGCCGGCATCGGCTGCAACGAGCGACGTCCATGTATGTGCATGACGCCTTCGACCGCCGGCTTATCACCGAGCGGGTCGAGGAATTTCGCGATCAGGTGCGGCGCCGCCTCTCCGGCGAGCTGACCGAGGACGAGTTCAAGCTGCTGCGGCTGCTCAACGGCGTCTATCTGCAGCTTCACGCCTACATGCTGCGCATCGGCATTCCGTACGGGACGCTGTCGTCGGCGCAGCTGCGCATGCTGGCTCACGTGGCGCGGCGCTACGACCGCGGCTACGGGCATTTCACCACCCGGCAGAACATCCAGTTTCACTGGATCAAGCTCGAGAATCTGCCGGATGCGATGGCGGAGCTGGCGCGCGTCGGCCTGCACGGCATTCAGACGAGCGGCAACAGCGTGCGCAACGTCACCACCGACCAATGGGCCGGCGTTGCGCCCGACGAGATCGAGGACCCGCGCGTCTGGGCGGAAGTCGTGCGCCAGCACGTGACGTTGCATCCCGAGTTCACCTTCATGCCGCGCAAGTTCAAGATCGCGGTCGGCACGGCGACGCACGATCGCGCGGCGCTGCGCATCCATGATCTGGCGCTGCGGCTGCACCGCAACGAAGCGGGGGACGCCGGCTTCGAAGTGATGGTCGGCGGCGGGCTCGGGCGCACGCCGTTCCTCGCCAAGACCATCAAAAAATTCCTGCCCAAGCACGACGTGCTCAGCTACGTCGAGGCGGTCTTGCGCACCTACAATCAGTTCGGCCGCCGCGACAACGCCTGGAAAGCACGCATCAAGATCCTGGTGCACGAGCTGGGCGCCGAGGCGTTCGCGCGCGAGGTCGAGCAGGAATGGCTGTCGATCAAGGACGGCGCGCTCGCGCTCGATGACGCCGCCCTCGCCGAGATCGCTGCGCGTTTTCGCTATCCCGCCTACGAGCGGCTTGCCGACGATCCGCTCGAGCTGAAGAAGGCGCTAGCCACCGACCGGCGCTTCGACACCTGGCGTCGCAACGCGGTCGCGCGCCACCGCATGCCCGGCTACGCTATCGTCACGCTGTCGCTCAAGGCGGAAGGCGAAACGCCCGGTGACGCCACCGCCGCGCAGATGGATGCCATTGCCGACCTCGCCGACCGCTACAGCGCCGGCGAAATCCGCGTCGGCCACGAGCAGAACCTCGTGCTGCCCCACGTGCGCCAGCAAGACCTGCATGCGCTGTGGCGCGCGCTCGACGCCGCCGGCCTCGCGACGCCCAATGTGGGGCTCGTGTCCGACATCATCGCCTGCCCGGGGCTCGACTATTGCAGCCTCGCCAATGCGCGCTCGATCCCGATCGCCCAGGACCTTACGCGCCGGTTCCGCGATGGCGACCTTGCCCGCGGCCTTAACCGCCTACACATCAACATTTCCGGCTGCATCAACGCCTGCGGGCATCACCACGTCGGCCACATCGGCATTCTCGGCGTCGAGAAGAACGGCGAGGAGTATTATCAGGTGACGATCGGCGGCCGCGCCGACGAGGAGGCCGCGCTAGGCAAGCTGATAGGCCCGGCGGTGCCCTACGGCGAAGTTGCCAACGTGGTCGAGGACATCGTCGCCGCCTATGTGGAGCTGCGCGAGCGTCCCGGCGAAATCTTCATCGACACCCTCAAACGCGTCGGCATCGAACCGTTCAAGGAGCGCGTCCATGCAGCTCATTAAGGGCGGCCGTATCGTCGCGGATGACTTCGCGCGCCTAGCGGACGACGTGCCGCTTCCCGACAGCGGGCCGATCATCGTTTCGGCGGCACGCTTCCTCACCGACGTTGATGCTTTCGCGCGGCGCGCGGCGCCGACCGGCGTCATCTGGCCGAA
>Ga0306924_10007722_pt1 | contig 10814 bp, 10 predicted proteins | sample sta12Can44000111_FD_203756 | JGI IMG/M metagenome (GOLD analysis project Ga0306924, IMG submission 203756) | Lab enrichment of tropical soil microbial communities from Luquillo Experimental Forest, Puerto Rico - statanox.12C.anox.44.000.111 (v2)... | ecosystem: Environmental > Terrestrial >...
GAGTGCGAGTCTCGCGAACTGTTGAAATAAGCTTTCGGCCTTCTTTTCTCTTGACCCGCCGCGCGCGAGACCGACGTCTAAATTGAGCCGCTTCCACACCGCGGCGAGCTTGTTGAGATATGCACCTAGAAGCGCGCGGCGTTTCCTCCGGTCGGACTTGGGCCAATGCTCCTCAAGCAACGAATTCAAGTAGGCGAGAAACGCCAACACCTGCCCTCTGGTCGGGGGTATCCACCCGCGCAACGCCGCTTCCGCAGCGGATCGCGTTGCGTCTGGGAGGTACTCCCACAATTCAATCAGTGCAGGCGGTGCTTGGCGAGCATACCATGCGACCACCGGATCATTTCTGCTCTCGAGAGATTCTTGAATTGCGGCACCAGCGTCATTTGCAAACCGTCTAGGTGAAAGCTCTGAGACGGTATCGAGCAGCTTCTGGAACATTTGCCTGAACGCCTCGCTGTCGAACTCGGCCCAGTTCTGTTCGATAATGATGCGGTTGAGCTTGCCCTTCGACAGTGGCGGTAGCTTCGCGACGGCCTTCGAGAGCTGCTCGATGTGCCGCATCAGACGGCGCAAATGTTCTTTTGCGCGGGCATCCCTTTGATCTGCTTGTTCTGCGCGTAAGGCCTGGGCTTGATAATCGACAGCGGCGTCGAGAGCCTCCTTAACGGCCTGTTCCGCCGCAGCCACGGCAACGTTCTTCTTCTTAAGGATTTTCCGCATTTGTTGCTTGGCCCTGTCGAGCCGATGAAACGCTTCGGGATCCGCCACATCGAGATGCTCAAGGCGCAGATGCATCCGCCATACGAATGGCCGCATTTTCCGCGAAATACGGACGTTCGTGGCCAAACGGTCCTTGGCGCCCGCAGGCACCCCCTGTTCGTCCGCTGGTGCTCGGGTCTCGTCTTCGCTCATGCGGGTCCCCGTTTAAAATCCGCTCGGATCACCCGGCTCTTCTGCGTCGCAGGGACGGGTGGCTCGCCCAGTTTGGCGGCAAGCTGGCTGGCGATCGCGTCGGCCGCGGTCTTGAGCGGCTCGGCCGCGATGTGGGCGTAGCGGCTCGTGGTCTCGGCCCGTTTGTGCCCCAAGAGTTTGCCGATCACCGGAAGGCCGAGATTGCTGCCGGCGCCAGTGGCGGCAAAGGAGTGCCGAAAATGCCGAATTCGGCATTTTCGACAGAATGCCGAGTCCCGGAAAATGCCGAGCGATGCCACTTAGGCCTTGATTTTAGCCAGCTTCCGGCATCGTACGTGCGGCATTATCTTCGTTGCTCTGCAGCGCGTTTAGAGGCCTCAGAAGCTCATGGGCCGGGCGGTAACGAGCCTGTTTGCTGTTCGGTGGCGTCATTTTGGCGAGCGCCGTGTCCCTAAAAGCAAGATGAACGTGCAGATAAGTTTGAGTGGCTGCTACGACTTATGCCAGAGCCGGAGCGCGATCACCGAGCTATCGACACCTACCTGCAACAGCTCCGTGGCCGAACTGCGCTCGAACCTGCGTGCAGGCGTCGAATCGTCTTCGCGAATTCTAAAAACGCACTTGTGCTCAATTCCTCTCCTCCCCCCTCAAGAGGCGCGGGAAGAAGATATCGAACAATGCCGCACGCGCGGATCGCAAGCCCGCTAAAATCAAGGCCCAAGCCAGCGTCACTCGGCATTTTCCGGGACTCGGCATTCTGGCGCAGATCGTGTAGCCGCATGTCGGCCAATCCCGCCCGCTGCCGGATCGCCTCCCATGGCCGCTTGAGATCCCGCCGGGCTTGCTCCGGGTGTTTGCCGGCGATGACGAACTCGCCTGCGCGCGGCAGGCTGTCGAGGAGCGCGATCGCTGCCTCCGACAAGATGACCGGTTTACGACCGGTCTTGCTATCCGGCAACAGCAGCAGGCCGCGGTCGCGATCGAACTCCATCCAACGCAGGTTGAGGATCTCGCGCAAGCGGCAGCCGGTGAACAAGAGAAGCCGCAGCGCCACGGTGGCGAAGGGCGAGACCTTAGTGCGGCGATTTTTCTTTGGGACGTGTTTGGTCTTCGGATTCGAGCCGTCGACCGTCCACGGGATGCCGACCGTTTCGGCCTCGCGCAAGGCGTCGCCCAGCCGCTCGAGCTCCGCGCTCGATAAAAACCGCTCTCGCCTCTCCTCCCGATAGCGGGTGATGCCCCTCGCTGGCTTGAGATCGTGAGGCACCCGGCCGGTACGAGCTGCCCACGAGTAGAGGCCAGAAATCAGGGCGACGACGCGGTTCGCGGTCACCGGCGCCTTGGCGCCGATTTTGCGGTGGAGTTTTGCGACGTCGTTCGGCCTGACCTCGCGGGCGCGTTTGGTGCCCAATTCTGGGCGAATGTGCCGGCGAAAGTACATGTAGTAGAGGTCGGCCGTGCGCGCCTTGCGGGTCGGACACACCTCCTCGCGCATGTATTCGTCGATGAGCTCCGAAACCATCGGCGAGCCCCGCCGCGCCGCGCGATCGTGCGGCGCATCCTCGCCAAAGCGGACCTTGGCAAGAACGTCGCCCGCGGCCTCGCGCGCCTGGTCGGGGGTCAACACTGAGGTCGATCCAAGTGTGATCCGCCGCTTGCCGACGCCACGGCCGCCGCCGTAGGGCCGGTATTCGACGATCCAGCTGCGCACGCCGTTCGGTGTGATCCGGACACCGAAGCCCGCCAGGCTATCGTCGTAACCGATGTAGATGCGATCGCGGGTCGGCAGATTTTGGACGATGGTCTTGGTGAGCTTCTGTGTCGCCACGCGCAACTCCTGGCCGAACAGTTTCCTGACGGCACGGTCGCCCGAGTCGCCACCGAGTCGCCACCGAATAGGAAATCGAGGTAATTTCGGGTCAACTGAGGTAAGCTGACAGTCGCTAAAAATCAAGCATTTCTAGGGAAGCGGTAAACTTGAGGGGTCGCCAGAAAGCTCAGACAGCCAGCCTGGGGGACTGGGGGTCCCGAGTTCAAATCTCGGCGCTCCGACCATAAAATCCCAAATAACTCAAAGCTTTTTGAAATCTAGCTGCTTGCAGCGGGTGCCCAGAAGATGCCCTCTGGGCACCCTCTGGGCAGAAAAAATTGAAAAGGGCCCGTAAGGCCCCTTCTCGCTGTTGCGACTTTCTGATCAGGCCCTCACGGCCACCAGGCGCGGCGCATGGCGCGGGTCGCCGCGTCGAGCTCATGGCGGAGGAGGTCGAGATAGACGGCCCTTGTATCGGCGAATGGTTCGACAGACTGATGCGCGATCGCCGCAAGCGTAAGGGCCGCTCGCTCGGCGCGGGTTTTCACATCGCGAGTTGATCGGACGAGGTCGGGTCATGACGCTCCGACCTCAATCGCCGTATAGATCACGGCGCTGCGGATAAGGTGACGTAAGATTCGGAGTTGCAGGTCGGCCTGCTGCACTGGCTGGTCGCCCGCGCCGGCTCGCGTCTGCTCGTCGTGATAAGCCGACCGGCGAGCGCGTCAAGCTCGTCAACCGTGATAGTCTCAAGCTTAGCTTCTGGCGGCTGCAATTCCGGAATTGACCCACAGCGGTCATAGAAACGAGAGACTACTCGATCACCTCGTCTGCGCGGACGAGTAGCGATGTCACCGTTTGATCTCGAATTGACAGTTCTCGCCCTCACGCCGGCCCAGTGCATTCAAAGCCAGCATCAGAAGATCTGGCGATTCCGTCACCTCGCGCTCCTTTCCAATGTGGAGTATTCCAATCTGAGCCAAGGTCTTCGCAGCAAAAGCCTTGGCGCACGAAAACGCGCTTGTTGCGCCACCGACCAGAATGATGAAATCCCGTCGCCTCATTCGATCAATTCGTCGGCGGTCGCGAGTAGGTCAGTCGGCACGGTGAGGCCGAGCGCCTTGGCCGTTTTGAGGTTGATGGCCAGTTCGAATTTGGTCGGCAGGAAAACGGGAATCTCACCCGGTTTCGCCCCTTTCAGGATCCGGTCGACCATGGCGGCGGCGCGGCTGCCGAGTTCGTGGAGGTTGACCCCATAGGACATGAGCCCGCCCGCTTCGACGAACTCGCGAAACGGGTACATCGCCGGCAGCCGTCCCTTCTCTGCCAGTTCAACGATCAATCTGAGGTTTGTTACGTTTTCGGCCGCATCGTTTACGCCGATCATTTCGGCACCCTCCTGCGCAAGGGCAGCGAATAGCCGGCGATATTCCGTCTCGTCTATCGGACGCTTGAGCGGAGGACCAACTCGCGTTAGTCCGAACATCCGACACAACCAAGTTCTCCGGCATTGCCTTGGTCTCGGGATTCTGGCTGTTCAACGACCGCCACTCGGGTCGCCTGCGGTACCATTTGCTTTAACAATTGGACCCGTTTTCCCCACTGCTCCTCCCCAATATTGACGGAGACCCCAGTGACATTGCCCCCCCGTCGCGCCAGACTCTGCACGAGGCCGCTCTCGACGAAATTGTTGGTGATTGTAACGATCGGAATTGTGGTGGTCGCCGCCTTGAAGTCGAGCGGGAGTTTCCAGCCAAGGGCAATAATCAGATCTGGATTGCTACCCACGACGTCGCGAACCAAATCAGGATAATCCGAGGCACGCCCTTCGCCGGAATATCGCTCAATCAGGAGATTCTGCCCCTCGATATATCCCAAGCGACGGAGTGCCTTGAGAATTGTGCGAGTCGCTATGGAGCCGCGGCTCTCCTCCGTGAGATCGGTCGCTGGGGCCGAGGCATGAGCGATGGCGATGCGGTAAACTTTTCCACTTTGCTGCCCATGAGCAGTGCTCATCGCTGCAAAAACCAATAGACCCAACAGAAGGTTGCGTCGCCTCATCTGATCACATCGTCGGCGACTGACGTCCGGTGCCCGCTCCGAGTACAATATCCTATCATCCCTCGCACTGGACGGGCGTGCGAAACTTCACAAAACAAAGGGACAGTCTGCATCGGCGGCCCCCTACGGATTTGACGCTATCCGTTCTGGACCGGCAGGAGTCGATATGGCCTAAAGGGCTCGCTATCTGCCATGCTCCATCGGAATCAGAGGAAATTGTTGTGCGGTAATGGCTTACCTGTGCTCCTGCGGTCGGCACCTGCCGGATGTTAAGTTGAGACGATCATCGTCGGGCTGGCAGGATCGATCGAAGACATCACCAGCCATATTGGGGGCTCTGACCCAGGTCGCATTCCCCTGCAAGGGAAAGCGGCTTTGTCCGGGACGACCTGATGGTCTGGGGCCAAGAAAAAAGGATCAGTACCCTATTCGGCTTGGCTAGAAACGAGCGTTTGGCTGCCAAGCTCAAGTCCGAACGGGTACCAGGCTTCGACGCACTCTTGATCTATGTCAATGCCTATTGCAGGATTGGTAGAGAAAGACCGGGCTTGCAATAGCTTGGCCCGACCTTGTATCGACGGCCGCCAAATTGTCCCAAGGGCTCTCTAAGTCCCCCTACGCTCGGTGACCGCGATAACAAATTTCCAGTTGAACTGATCCTTGTGACCAGTGAGCTGCAGGATCAGCACCGCCAGACAAAACCAAAGTACGACACAGGGAGGATCCGTATGACGAGCCACGCTCTGGAGAGCGTCGCACTGGCGCTCGTGGCCGAGGGGAAGGGGATCCTGGCGGCCGACGAAACCGTCCCCACGTTGACGAAGCGCTTCGATGCACTCGGGATCGCGTCGACCGAGGAGAGCCGGCGCACCTACCGGGAAATGCTCTTTACCTGTCCTGGTGCCACTGAGTTCATCAGCGGCGTCATCATGTATGACGAAACGATCCGTCAGAAGAGTGCTAGCGGCGCAACGCTCGCAGAGGCTCTTACGGCCCGGGGCATCCTTCCCGGCATCAAGGTCGACAATGGCGCAAAACCCCTCGCGGGTTCTCCCAATGAGACCGTCACCGAGGGGCTTGACGGCCTGCGAGATCGTCTCAGGGAGTACGGCGGCATGGGCGCGCGTTTTGCCAAGTGGCGGGCGGTCATCCATGTCACGGACACTCTACCGAGTGCCGCCTGCGTGACTGTCAATGCTCACGCGCTGGCCCGGTACGCTTCCCTCTGTCAGGAGCAGGGGCTCGTGCCGATCGTCGAGCCGGAAGTGCTCATGGATGGCTCGCACACGATCGAGCGCTGCGAGGAAGTCACCGGTTTCGTCCTTCATGCGGTCTTGCACGCCCTCTTCGAGCAGGGTGTTGCGCTAGAGGGGATCCTCCTCAAGCCCAACATGGTCATCGCAGGCAAGGGGTGCACCCGCCCGGTCTCCGTGGAGGAAGTCGCGACCACGACATGCGCCTGTTTACGCCGGCACGCGCCGGCCGCAGTGCCCGGCATCGTATTCCTATCGGGCGGCCAACATGCACGCTTGGCGACCGCCCATCTGAACGCCATCAATCAGCTCCCGACCCCGAAGCCCTGGAAGGTCAGTTTCTCCTATGGGCGGGCGCTTCAGGATCCGGCGCTAGAGGCATGGCACGGCCGGGACGAGAATCTTTCGGCAGGCCAGCGGGCCTTTTACCACCGGGCCCGTTTAAACGGGGCGGCGAGTGTCGGGAAGTACATGGATGAGATGGAGGCGGCATCGCCAAGCGATGAGGATCCTCCGCACCGCCGCGATTGGAGCGACGACTGATAGGCACGCCATTCCACCAATCGGCCCAATGCGTAGCTCAATGACACAGGATCAGAGGAGGCAATGATGGGAAACGCGCTGAGCGATAAGGAGCGGGCATTGATGGACGCGTACTGGCGGGCCGCCAACTACCTGTCGGTAGGCCAGATCTATCTCTACGACAACCCGCTGCTCAAGCAATCCCTCACAAAAGACCACATCAAGCCGCGGCTCCTGGGCCATTGGGGCACGACGCCGGGTCTGAATTTCATCTACGTTCATCTGAACCGGGTGATTAAGAAGCACGACCTCGACATGATCTACATTACCGGCCCCGGGCATGGCGGGCCCGGCCTGGTCGCGAATGCCTATCTCGAGGGAACCTACAGCGAAGTTTATCCAAATATCTCTCCCGACGAAGCGGGCATGAAGCGCCTGTTCACCCAGTTCTCGTTTCCCGGCGGAATCCCTAGCCACGTGGCTCCTGAGACGCCCGGTTCGATACACGAGGGAGGCGAGCTCGGCTATGCCCTCTCGCACGCCTATGGAGCAGCCTTCGACAACCCCGATCTGATCGTCGCCTGCGTCGTCGGCGACGGCGAGGCAGAAACCGGACCGCTGGCGACGAGCTGGCATTCCAACAAGTTTCTCAACCCAGCGGCGGACGGAGTGGTCCTGCCGATCCTTCACCTCAACGGCTACAAGATCGCCAATCCCTGCGTTCTCGCCCGGATCAGCCATGAGGAGCTGGATCAGCTATTCCGCGGCTATGGCTACACGCCGTATTTCGTCGAGGGGCATGAGCCGGAAGAGATGCACGAACTGATGGCGCACACGCTCGACACCATCATCGCCGAGATCCAGCGCATCAAAGCGAACGTGCGTCAGAATGGTTTTTCGGAACGGCCCCGGTGGCCGATGATCGTGCTCCGTACCCCAAAGGGATGGACGTGCCCGAAAGAAATCGATGGCAGGCGCACAGAGGACTACTGGCGCTCGCACCAAGTACCGATGGGGGAAATGCACGAGAAGCCCGCGCACGTGCGCATCCTCGAAGGGTGGATGAAGAGCTACCAACCCGAGGAGCTCTTCGACCGCAGTGGCCGCCTCCGTGCCGAGCTCGCCGAGCTTGCCCCTCGGGGGGATCGCCGCATGAGCGCCAACCCGCACGGCAATGGCGGCTTGCTCCTGCGCGAGCTGCGCCTCCCGGATTTCCGTGATTACGCTGTCGAGGTCACCGCGCCAGGCGCGGTCGTCGCGGAATCGACCCGGGTCATGGGCAGATTCCTCCGTGACGTCATGAAGATGAACCTGGAGGCACGGAACTTCCGGCTCTTCAGCCCGGACGAGAACAACTCGAACCGCTGGCAGGACGCGCTCGAGGTGACGAATCGCGCCTGGGCCGCCGAGATCCTTCCGTGGGACGACCATCTCGCGCCCGATGGGCGCGTCATGGAGATGCTCAGCGAACATCAGTGCCAAGGTTGGCTCGAGGGCTATCTCCTCACTGGCCGCCACGGCTTCTTTTCCTGCTACGAGGCGTTCATTCACATTATTGATGCGATGTTCAACCAGCACGCCAAATGGCTGAAAGTTTGCAATCACATTCCGTGGCGCCGGCCTATCGCCTCGTTGAACTATCTGCTCTCCAGCCACGTCTGGCGGCAGGACCATAATGGTTTCAGCCATCAGGATCCAGGCTTCATCGACCATGTCGTCAACAAGAAAGCCGAGGTCGTCCGCGTCTACCTGCCGCCTGACGCCAACTGTTTGCTCTCGGTCACAGACCATTGCCTGCGCAGTCGAAACTATGTCAACGTCGTCGTCGCCGGCAAGCAACCGGCCCCCCAGTGGCTGACGATGGACGAGGCACTCAAGCACTGCGAGGCCGGGCTCGGGATCTGGGAGTGGGCCAGCAGCGACCGAGGCGGTGAGCCCGATGTCGTGATGGCCTGCTGTGGCGACGTGCCGACCTTGGAGACTCTGGCTGCCGTCGACCTTCTGCGCCGTTACGCACCCGAGCTAAAGGTGCGCGTCATCAACATCGTCAATCTGATGAAGTTGCAACCTTCGAGCGAGCATCCGCACGGCCTCTCGGACGCCGAATTCGACGTGCTGTTTACTCCCGACAAGCCGATCATCTTCGCCTTCCATGGCTATCCGTGGCTGATCCACCGGTTGACCTATCGGCGCACGGGTCACGATAACATCCACGTGCGTGGCTACAAGGAAGAGGGCACGACCACGACGCCGTTCGACATGTGTGTGTTAAACGATCTCGATCGTTTCCACTTGGTGAGCGACGTGATCGACCGCGTGCCAAAGCTCGGATCGCGGGCTGCTTACGCGAAGCAGGCGATACGCGACAAGCTCATCGACCACAAGGAATATATCTGCCGATACGGCGATGACATGCCCGAGATCACCGGTTGGCGGTGGGGGCAGGAAGCGGCTAGCACCGGGGTGCGTTCGACAGAGGCCGACAACGTTTGACCCCGAGGAGGTCGGCACGTGAAGGTCTTCGCGCGTGCTCGTGGCGCACGAGATTGGTGTGCCCGATTGCGGCCGTCAGCCCTTCTCCCGGCACGGGCACTAGAGCGCGGTGAGCGGTCGCTTAGAAAGCTGGAGAGGCACGCGGTGAGCGAAGGAAAGTCTCGCCCATTACGTCGCGGGCTTGGCCGGTCTTTCACAGACTCTCCGACGCCAGGGACGTGCTCTAATGACCGCCACCTGCTCTTTGATGCAACCGTCGCTCCGGCTGCTGCCGAGCCACATGAGCGATCCCGGGCCCGATCAGTCAGGAATGTCCCTTGACAACAGGAGAGCGATCGATGCCGCAGCCGAGCAAAGGTGTAATCACCCGCGACGAGTACGACGCCGTCCTTCTTGACCTTGACGGTGTGATAACGGACACAGCTAACTTGCACGCGGCGTGTTGGAAACAGATGTTCGACGAGTACCTTCAGAAGCGTGCAACACAGAGAGACGAAGCATTTCGTCCGTTCGACCTCGCCACCGACTATCTCCTCTATGTGGATGGAAAGCCGCGTTTCGACGGCGTTCGCGCCTTTCTCACATCACGCACTATCCAACTCCCCGAGGGAAGTCTGGACGACCCCCCGCAGGTCGAAACAGTCTGCGGGCTTGGGAACCGCAAGAACGAGTTAGTCAACAAGATCATCGAAGACGAGGGGGTGGAGCCTTACGAGGGAAGCGTCAGACTCATCCATCAGCTCCGTGATCGCGGGTTCAAAATTGCCGTCGTCACATCGAGTCAGAACTGTGCCCCCGTCTTAAAGGCCGCCAAGCTCGATGCCTTCTTCGAGGTACGAGTCGATGGCAACATGATCCACGCGCAACAACTGGCAGGCAAACCCGCGCCGGATACTTTTTTGATCGGCGCAAAGCTGCTGGGGGTTGAGCCGGCCCGGTCGGTCGTCATCGAGGATGCCATCTCGGGCGTCCAGGCCGGGTGTAGCGGGCACTTCGGACTTGTGATCGGCATCGCCCGCAAAGGAAATGCCGGGGAGCTTAAGCATCATGGCGCGCACGTGGTGGTGAAGGATCTAGGCGAACTGGTTGACTGACCAACAACGCTGTCTCGGGAGAAACAGCCCGATGCTCCATCATGAGCGCCTCAGGCCGCCATCGCGTGATTATCCGGCCGACGAGTGGAATGTCATAGAGAAAGGCTTTCATCCCGAATTCTTGGCCCAGCTGGAAACGATGCTGGCGCTGGGCAACGGATACCTCGGTATGCGCGGGTGCCCGGAGGAAGGCGGCCCCAATGCCGAAAACGGCACCCTGATCAATGGCTTCTACGAAACGCGACCCATCGTCTACCAAGAAACTGAGCGGGGCACGGAACGCGCCGCACGCTCCCGCCCGTGCCACAGACGGGATTCAGGTAGGGGGCTTGATCTGAGCTTCGATGAACATCGCAAAATCTCAAGCAGCTTGGGAGAGGGGTGTGAGCTTGGCCTCGAACCCAAGGTTTGCGAGCTGAGTGACTAGGCGCCTGGCCCTCACGTCCTTCGAGCGGCGATCGAAATGGTCAGCACCGAGATCTTGGAATTGCGTGCCGTCCTTGAGCATGTGGTAGATGGTGGTGAGCAGTGAAGCCGCAACCGCACAGGCCGCCTTCTTCGGACCTCGGCGCCCGCGAAGGCGGAGGAATTGTGCATTGAAGTAGCTACCCTTCTTGCGCCTGGCGGCCCAAGCACATTGGACCAACAGGGTCTTGAGCCACAGGT
>Ga0306924_10007723_pt1 | contig 10814 bp, 13 predicted proteins | sample sta12Can44000111_FD_203756 | JGI IMG/M metagenome (GOLD analysis project Ga0306924, IMG submission 203756) | Lab enrichment of tropical soil microbial communities from Luquillo Experimental Forest, Puerto Rico - statanox.12C.anox.44.000.111 (v2)... | ecosystem: Environmental > Terrestrial >...
TTCTCCAACTCCTGCACAGAGCAAGCCGACGACCGAAACATTGGGCGGCTGCGGTGGGAAGCGATACAGAGACCCGATTACTCATCACTGTCGCGGCCCTGCCGATTTTGGCCATTGAGGCGCGACGGATCGCGGCGAATATCGCCAAGCTGCCGGAGCTATTGAGCCGCCACCGGACGTAGGGAGTGCGATAATTATATAGCTTCCCGTTCAAGTTCAGGGTGGCGTTCGCGTACATCGGCCAGCTTTTCCCAAATCTGCGCCAATCGGTCTAAGGCGTCCCTATCCTCTGGCTGTTGCATTCGCTTGGCCTGTTCGCGGCATTCCCGAGCGTGCCGTTTGTACTCAGCAGCGCCAAAAAAGATCGTTTCTGTCCGGCGGGTCATCGCCCGGCAATACTGGAAAGCCGCCAACTTTCGTCATGCCGATGCGAAAGTAGTTGAACAACCACCTTTCGATTTCGGCAATGTCGAAACCCCTGTTTATGTCGCCGTTCATCTTTACAAACTTTGCAAACTTAAAACTTCGACACCGTGTTTGTTTGTTTGTTATATATCACGATGTCCAAAAGGAAGCACACATGGCGAAAGAGCAAAACTATCCGCTCATCTTTGCCAGCGCATACTCACAGGAAGCGGGCGACGGGTTTAGCGTAGCTGGCGGCGACGGCATCATCCGAACAAGCGAGATGCTGCGCAGTGCTGGTGATATGTGGCTGGCACAACACCGCTGGCTCATGGCGCAAGGTTATCCGCCGCTTGAGGCAACACGCCACCTGATCGATCAAACAAAAAAGCTCGCGCAGCCACAGGCGCAAGCGCAGCCAGTGCCGCCGCCGTTCCCGTCGCCGCCGTTCGCGCAACAACCAGCAGTGAATGGAGCGCCACAGCATGGCCGATGATCGATACGACCAGCTTTACCAAATCCGACAACAGGCTGCCCACCAACGATTAGTGGAGGGCCTTGAAAACCAGCGGCGGGCAAACTGGCAAGATTATCAGCAAGCCATCGCTGAAAATGACGTGAACGCAGCAGCTTTTGCGGAAAGTGAGTACCGAAGGAATACGCGTGAACTGGCCGAAATGACCGGCGCTCAAGCGGCACAGCAGCAGGCACGGCAACAGCAACAATATGCGCCGCCGCAACAACAGTTGAGCGAAGTTGAAATGAACATATTGCGTGAGCATCCCGGCATTGCTTCCGATCCGAAAAAGCTCGCGGAAGCCAAAGCGGCAGCCGATGCGCTGATCATGAAAAACTTTCACGATCCCAACTACCGCAACTCGGCGTCATACGACAGCGCGTTGCGCATCGCCATTGGCCTGACGGCAGCGGACGGAATGAGCGCCGGGTTGGAAGTTGCCAGCGCGGATGCTGCCATCGAGGCAACGCGCAACAGCAAATACGCCAAGGACTTTGACCGCGCCCAATACGATCAACTCGCCAACTACCGTGATCAACTCAAAGCTGCCGGGTTTTATAGGATGGACGATACGCCATGAGTGACGACGAACAACTTGAAACCGAAGCACCGAAGCGCGGACGGCCAAGGAGTTCACGCAACGCCAAGCGTCAGCCGGTGCATCGAGGACGCGGCAGCGATGCGCCGCCAGTGCGGGTCATCTCCTACACGCCGTATGAGCCGAAAAGCTCGACCAGTATCCCGAACGATATCGTGCAGGAAATCTGGGATTACTACGACGGCCATTTGCAGTGGTGCGTTTTTGAAGCGGCCGGTAAGCCGACGCCGGAATGGATTTCGGCAAGGCAAAAAAATGGCTTTGTCGATTGTCGGCGCGGCGATTTCGACGGCAAGCTTGATTACTTGTGCGGCCCCGATGGCCGCATGGTTGTCGGCGGGCTGATCCTGATGTGTCGCCCGCGCCAGTATGAGGAACAGGCGCGATCCTACGAAAAGCGCAAGGCGGCGCTGAACATCGAGCAAATGAAGCAGTCCCATTCCGAGCAAGGTGTGGATGTTTCCATGCCGGGCGGCGGCTCGCATCCTTCGGCAAGAGCTAGAAATATTCACAAGCAGTCGTATGAGCCGGGGCCGGTCAAAATTCCGGATTGAGCCATGAAGTATTCCGGCACCTGCTATCTTGAGGACGGCACCGGGCGTTCGGCCACGTTCGACATTGCCAAGCAAGGCGAACATTGGCTTGTCGTCGTCAAGCATGCCGGGTCATGGCATGAGGATAAAAGCCTACAGCCCGCGCCGTGGCCGTTGCTCGATAGGCTGACCGACGAGGCTTTCAAGGCCAGCATTCCCGTCAGCGACACGCCGCGTTGGGATACTTCGCGCAAGATCAAGCCGGTGCCGCTACCCGTCGCAAGTTCGACGTGGCGGGTTATCGCAACCGAACTGAAACCCAAGAGGATGCGTCATGACGAAGCCCCGCACCGCGCCATCCGGCGGCAAGCCGGATCAGCGGCCGGAACATAATCACGCCGTCCTGTCGCAAGCCGAGCAAGCACGCCACCTTGGCGTTGCCGATGAAACCGTCCTGAACCTTGGGCATTCCGTTCGCGAAAGTGAATTGACGCGGCACCCGCTGGATCGCGTGCATGATTACACCAACCATGCCAGCGAGCGTGTCGTGCGCGGCCCGGCGCGCAGCCAAGGCGTGTATGGCAAGTTTCGTGACCCGCAGAGCGGCATTTCCACCAACGAGCAAAACTTGGATCGCTGGGCATCTTACGCCAAGTCGAACAGCTATCACGGCGGCGACGGCACAGGCGTAGAGCCGACCATGCGTGATCCGCGCGGCGGTCGTGACGAAGGCTCAGACGGTCATCTAGTGCCTTTGCCAAACCCATCGACAGCAAATTGGGCGGACTTTCGGGCCGGGTCTGAGAGCGGCGAAGGCCGTCTGGAAAAGCTCCACAAACGCTGAGTGAGCGATGGCGCGGCGGCGGTACGGCAAATCCCCTGCTATCTCGACGGCCGGGCAGAGTGAACGGCCGCGCGATCCTCAGATCGCGCCTGAGGAATATCCGCTCGGCAGCGAACCGAAACCGTCATCAGCGCCAGCACCGGACACGCAAGGCGAGGCCAAGCCCGAAGCCAAGCCCGCCCCTTCAAGCCTTGCCGCGCAGATCGCCGCCATGCGCCAGCAGCAAGACGCCGCGCAGCAGCAGCGGCAACAGCAAGTTGACCCGCTGGCGATGTATCTAGCTTCGATCCCCGGCCTGACGATCCCGAAGTTTCATTTTCTGTATCACTACTTTGCGCAGCGTCCGCACCTGTTCAACAGCGATCATTGGGGACTGCTGCGGGCGGCCCACGACATAACGCTAGGGCGCGGAGTGAAAGAAGATAGCGGCGAGTATTTCCAAGCCATGGATGCATTGCTGCGCCGGCACGCGACCATGCCGCCGCCTCATGCAGCACCGGCACCGCCACCCGCGCCACTTATGCCCGAACCGGTGCCGTCCATGCACGTCGATCTTGAAAGCCACGACCACGAACCGGAGATGCCCATGGCTCAAAATGTATCCGCACCGGTCAGTCGCGGCGATCACGGCCATAGCATCGAGCCGGATCAGTCGCCGTCACAGGTCAGATTATCGCCAGAGGAACGCGACATGGCGCAGCGGCTTAAGATTTCCGAGACGGACTACGCTGCCGGAAAACTGAAGCTCCAGAAGATGAAGCGGTCGAAACTAATATCGGAGTGATCCTATCGGCGGGATGGGGAAGATTGTTTAGGCGGCCATGCAACATCATCCTCGTTCACCGTCGTATCCGTCGCGGCCGAAGCCTTTCACACCGCAAGGCCCTGTAGGTGTCCGGGCAAAGCGATGCGACGTGGCCCCCACGCCGGGTCGAAGCGGCGTGGGGGTTCTAATTTCAGGAGGCTAAGGCAATGCGCCGCTGCCCGGCATGCGGTTGCGATCTGACGCTGTACCGCCGCCGTAACACCCAGCGGGTGCGGCGCTGGCAGATCAAAAACCGCGCGAAGTACAACGAATACATGCGGCGATACATGAAAGGCTATAAGGCGCGCAAACGTGAGGCGGTGAGCCAATAAGCAAAGGCCCCGGTGGCGGAAGCCGGGCCTTTTTATTTGGTCAGTGGCCGCGAAAGAGCGCCACGCCAGCGATCACGAAAAGAAACGGGAAACCAAAGACCAGCGCCACAATCAGGAAAGTTTTTAGGTCTATCTTCCTGAGTGCAAATGTGATGATCGCGCCAATGAGCGGTAGCCAAGCAAGCACGATAAACGCCGCCGAAAAGACATTGGTGAAACGTGACACCGGCCAAAACGCGGCGACCAAGCCGCCTAAAAACACCAGCGGCAGGCCAAGGAGTTTGAACGCGAACGGGAGGCCGCGCGGCGTTGGCTGTTTGCTCATTTGCAGGGAAACGCCGCCTGTAGTCTCAACAGCATCACAAAAAATAGTTTCGCCCTCATAGCCCGCTCCTTGCCCGCTGTATCGGGAAGCATAGGCCCAGAGGCTCAAACCCCCACATCCTCATGATCCAACCCTTTGAGGCCGGGGCGACATGACCTAAATCAAAATCTGGGCAGGCGCAGATTTCAGCTAAGCGACGGAGGCCAGCCCTCCGCGAGAAAAAAGGCCGCCCAACCGAGCGGCCTTAAGTGAGGGTACTCTAGGATAGTCACGGCCCTTTCCACGTAAAGGACCGCGACGATTACAGGAAAGCAGTGTGAGGCCGGGACGACATTGATCTCAGTCAAATTCTGGGCTTGAGCGCGCGGCCCTCAGTTCAGCGCGCCGCGAAGGCCCGGCGTGGATGGACTAAGATGATCTTCGCCTTCTGCGCGCAGGCTGACGAACACGTCTTGTCGCGTCGGGTGTGCCACCGACCGCAGACAATGCAACGCTTTGCCTCGTCGCCGTATTGGCGTTCGGCCTTGCGGGCAGCGCGGACGTCCTTCATCCCCTTCTTCATCCAATTCCTCCGCTCCGCTGCTAGGGACACTTGTCCTTGGACGTTTGACGCGCGCGCCAAGCAAGGAATGCGGCCGCTGTTTGCTGACGAAGCCCGGCCTTGCTCAATTTACGGCGCGGCTGTTTTGGAGGTTCGATGATGACTGGTATCGCGCCGTTAATATCTTCGACGCCGTACCGCCGCATACGCTCGCGGGTGGCTATACGCGACCAATTCATACGCCCCATAAGGCACTTCCTCTCAACACGCGTGTTCACAGCAAAGCCGCCGGGGAAGAAGAAACCGACGGCTTTGCCTTAGCGCCCCAAACGATGCAGGCGGCTTTCCGAACAACCGGCATCGTCGGGGCTGTCGAACCGGGGGAGCAACGCGAGGCGACGCGCTTCGTCCCCCGCCACGCACAATAACGGAGGACGCCCGGTCCGATGAGGCAATTATACACCCGCGCTTCGGGGCTTGGTACAAATTGGGTAATGGGAAAATTTCTCCAGCAACTGGAAACACCTAGCAATTACTTCTGCCCCCTAACGAGCGGCTGGCGCAAGTTGCTACGGCCGTAGTGAGTTGCGTGGAACGCTAATCCGCTGCCGCTGCCCTGCTATGCCATCAATTAGGGGCTGGGCGGCAACTCTGTTTTGTGATGTGCGTTCTTGGGGGGTGAAAGGCGAACGGGAGGTTCGGACAATCTTGACCGAACAGGGAAACGCCCCTCGGCGTAGGGTTAGGAGGGGTGTGGATGAAAATACCGGACGCAATCGCCCTTAGCGTTACCCTTGTCAGCTTGACCGTCGTTTTCGTCGCACTGCGTCGTGCGTACAAGCGGAATTTGCCGCGCCAAGATGATGAGGCGTGCTGAGGGCGCGTTACTACTTGTCTTTGAAGGTTTGACCCGCGCGCCAAGCAAGGAATGCGGCCGCTGTTTGCTGACGAAGTTCGGCCTCGCTCAATTTACGGCGCGGTTGGGATTTTGGAAGCTCGGCTACGAACGGCATCTTGCCTTTAACATCTTCGACGCCGTGACGACGCATACGGTCGCGGGTGGCTATACGCGACCAATTCATACGCCCCATAACAAACTTCCTCTCAACACGCGCGTTCACAGCAAAGCCGCCGGACGGCTTGGAGAACCGGCGGCTTTGCCTTAGCGCCCAAACGATGCGCTCTTCCAAAAACATCGTCGGGGCTGTCGAACCGGAGGAGAATACCGAAAAGATGCCGGTCCGACCCCGCTATCATACACCCGCGCGTCGCGGCGTAGGTACAAATTGGGTTGATACTAATTTTTCTCCAGCAATTACGAGGGCTTTGCAACTACATCTGCGCCTAATAGGCGGGGGTCCGGGGTGGCCTGCATCCGGGTCCAGATCGCGGACGTTCATCGGCCTATGTGCCAAGGTGCGCGGTTCGACGGTTCGTCGCTGATCGAGGCCGGGCCGAGGGCAGCGCCAAACGGCCGTGCTTCCAAGGCGCTTCCAAACGGTGTGATGCTGGTCGTTTGGCCAATCATGGCTATATCTCAAATACTTGACTGATGTGGACCAGCGGTCTGTGGAACCGATGCTACGATGGCTCGCAGTGACGTAGCCGAGGCCAAGGATGCGTTTTGGTGACTGACCGCTATCTGGGACACCGGGCGAGGCCAACGCGAACAGGCGGGCGTCGTAGCGGGTGATCGTAAAAATGGACAAAGACGCTTCGTTGTCTCGGTCTATGTTTCCCCTTCGTCCGTAATTGTCTGCGTATCAATTTCCTCAGCAATAAATCTGCCTAGCTCGTCACGCTCACGGTAGAGGTTACGGTGAGTGATAGCAGTAGCGTTGAGATATTTGCTCTCGATAGAGCGTAGCGCGGCAATGGCTTTGCGATAGCCGCGTTGTTTTCGGTTAAATGGCCGGGGCGGGAATTTATCGCCGGGTTTCCCAAATTGATCGCCCAGCGAAACGCGGATGCGATGTGATCTGATCAGCAGTCGCGTCCGCGCCCGTTTGCGCTGACTGAGGAACCGTAAATCAGCGCAGACACGACAATACGCGAAAAGCCCGTCAAAATAAAGATAAACGCGACGTTTGTTGCAGCGTGAGCAAATAAGAAATGGGCGCTCACCAAATGTCAGCCGCCGCCATTGCACGGCAATGATCTGCGGCGGGCGCTGCCGATTGCCCGGCGTGAAAAGCCTAATGTGGTCGTGGTCAGTTTCGATGCCCTGAAACGGATATTTCATCGGGCGCTTAAATGCGCCGTGCCGCGCCAGCGAACGGATATCAATTTCGGGGCGGTGATCGGCGGTGACAGGGTGTGTTGATTTGCGGTAGCGCATCGCGCGGCGGTTCACTTACGTTCCCGGTACAGGCAGCCATCGTCTGGCTTTGTACCAAACTGGTCACAAGGCGAAGGTGGAAGCGGCGGGCCTTCCACCAAGCCCGCTCCGCTTCCACCAAGCGGGGGGTATAAGGGGGGTGGAACACACCCTTGGTGGAAGGTTGGTGGAAGGGTTGGTGGAAGGGTCATTTTTTAGACCTCCACAAGCCGCGAGCGGCGGCGTGACGGTGGCCCCTCGGTAACGATCTTGATTTTGTCGGCGGCGAATAGCCGGGCCATAGCCTCGGTGAAAGGCTTGCGCGTCACCTTGGCGGCTTTGGCTTCCGGCTCACCTTCAAAGATGGCGGGCGCGTAGGATGTACCCTTACGTTCGCTGACATTGCGGCCTTGCTTAATTAGCTGCCGCAGAATGTCCAAAAACAGCCCGTCAACCTTGGCCTCGGCTGCCAGCCTTTCCAGCGATCCGGCGCGCGGCTCTGGCAGATACAGACCATTGCGCCAGCGCAAGACGATGGTTTCGCCAATCGTCCCATAATTATTTTTCTTGAACTCCAGCACGCGAAGATCGGCGTCTTTGTCGCTATCCTCATCCGGTGTTCTGAGATAAATCCGGGCGCGGGTTGAGTTGTGCCAAGCAGTGGTGCCGGATAAGCCGCTGCCGGAAGCAATGCCGGTCAAGCTCGGATGGCTGATCAGAACCGTTGCCGCGTCAGTATCGATGGACAGACGCCGCAGTAGGGTCACGAACTGCCGCGTTTGGCGGCGGTCAATCTCGCTGCCGGGGAAAACATCGGCCGAACTATCAAGCACGATCAATTTCGGCTTAAACCGCAGCGCGTCACGGTGCAGACGGTCGAAAAGATTTGTCGGGCTTATTGCGCCGGTCGCACGATCAAAACTGGCCAGTGCTGCGTCCTGACCCACCATTGAAATAATATGCAGATCATCGGCAATGGCCTTGCGCGATACGCCGTAATGATTGGCGATTGCTGCCAGCCGGTGACGGATTTCGTCGTCGTCGTCCTCGCAGTTGATATAAATAACAGGTCCAATTTCAGGCAGTGTTCCGAGCCAATCGCGACCAAGCACGCCCGCAGCACTTAGCTGTTTTGCCAATAGCGATTTACCTCTGCCGCCCTCACCCGACAACAAAGTCACGTTGCGGCCGGGTATCTTGTCATGCACGAACCAGCGGCGCGGCGGAATTGGCTCGCGTGGAATATCGATGTACGGAAGCGGGGCGGCCGGATCAGGATTATGCGCCCGCCATTTGCGATAACAGCGTGCGATCTCATCCCCTAATCGGTCTATATATTTCGCGGCGATACCGTTGGGATAGCGCGTTAGCTCTTGCTCAATTTGCAGCGGCGACCATCCGCGCCCGGCCAGCGTCCAGATCACGCGGGCAAATGCTTCGCTGCGTTCGCCTTCCTTCACGCCATGCCGGATCAAATGGTCGATATCGGCACCATTTCCGGTATGTGGTTGCGCACCGGGGTTGTCGTATCGCGCAATCAGCGTGTCGATCAGATGATCGATGTTCGGCAGCTTGGCGCAGTTGCCGATTTCCAGTCCGCTCACGGTGATGTAGCGCACCGCCTTGCGGAAGATTTCGACGCGCGCACCGTCGCTGATATTAAACGCGCGATGCACTTGCGGCCCGCTGGCAATGCCGATGACGCGCAGCCCCTCACCGGAAACGGTGATCTCGCAATAAGCATCGGGTACTGCGGCAATGATCGCCTGCGCCCAATCAGCTATCTGTTGTGTTACCGGGTTGCGGCATTTATCCAGATCGATAGCGGCAATGTCGGTGCCGGTGAGAGCAAAGCCGATGCCGTTTGCCCTGCCGCCTAACACCGCGCTCACCGCTGCGCGGCGGTCACTCCACGTTTCAGGGTCGTCAGTCTTGGCAAATTGCTCCGGGCTGTCGGACCTGAACGGCGGCTTGGTCCATTTGCCGCGCTCACCCAGTTGCCATTTCCACAGCACCCAATGTGGCGTCAGACACAGCGGCGTCAGTGCGGGCGGCGGGTTGGCAATGTCGCCGTTAAACGTGCGCGGCGGCTCTGGTGTCGTTGAAGAGTGTGGATGCAGCGGAACAACCGATGACGAACCGTGCGTGATCGACATTGCTGCAAACCTTAAAACGGTATCTCATCATCGAGTTCTTTGGTCTGCGCCGGTTTCGATGTGGTTGCCGCCGCGTCTTTCGGCTTCGCGCTAAGGCCGATGAATTTTGCGCTCTTGCCCTGCTTGATCCAGCCGCTCAGCCAATATTCACGGCCTTCGATGGTGATGGTGCCGCTGTAATCACGGTCGCGCTCATTCTCTTTGCGGTCGTTTTTGAATAGAGCGCCGGAATTGTCGTACTTCTTTTCCATTTGCTCACCTCCTGTGAGGATGATGTCGCGCAGAATTATCGGCTCGGTGGGTACACCGAACCGTCGAATTGTTTCGCTGAGAAAGGTGACCGTCTCAGCGGGCAACCAGCGTGTGAAGCTGCCGCAGTTCGTGCAGCGACACCCAGCGGCATGCAGGCCCTTCGATGAACCGATGGTGGCGGTGATGCCGCCGCACCGGCACGGTGTCGGCAACGTGACGGGAAGGCCGATGATCGGGTTGGTTGATGGCGCTGTGATGCTGCCAAACAGGTCATCGGTGTTCATGATTTTCCGATCCTGAGAACACCGGCAGCACCGCTTACCGGCCGACCAAATGATGCACGGTCGCCTGCGGCTCTACCGGCGGTTTGTGCTGCGAGATCGACGTTCGGTGACGAGTAGCCGCTGCATGTGTGCAGGCGGATACCATGCTCCTTCATGAATTGTTTGATTGCGGCATCCTTGATGACGATAAGTTCGCGGCCATTGCTGGTGCGCGCCGCCTCACCAGTGCCAGCAAACGATCAGAGATGCGCTCACAGCACGCTGTCGTGAACGAACGGATGATGATCCGCCGCTCATTCTGCGGCGCGAGACATCCGATCAGGTGGGCGTACAGTTCGCCAAATACAAAATCGGCCAGACTATCGAGAAGCCACATCGCAAACTGGACATCGCTCCGCATGCCAATGCACTGGAGGCCGGTTTCGTGACGTGACCGAAAAATCTGGACGCCGCAGAATTGACCAACCGCATGGATCAATCGCCACTTAATTCCGTGCGGGTCTTTTAGATCGGGCGGATCGGCATGCAAGATGGCCGCCTCGTCTTTGGTGATCTGCAATTCCTCGTCTGAAATATCGTAACCGCAGTGATTGGTGTGTCTTAAGCGCGCCTCATCGGCAGCACTTTGGATTTGCTGCCCGCCACGACGGCCGCAACATGATCGGCCCAGATCGCCAGCGCGGTTACCTTTTCAGCTTCGTAAGTGTTGTGATTGTAGATACCAGCCACTCCAGCTTTGTGGCCACTGACGTGGTTAAGTACAGCTTCGATCACATGCGGCTGCACACCGAGCTTGGACATGCCGGTTGCGCAAGTGCGGCGCAGATCGTGAATGCGCCACGGCGAGATTTTCGCCGCTTCATCGAGCCGATCTTTGGCCTTGCTCCAACCGGAGAAACCGCCCT
>Ga0306924_10007728_pt1 | contig 10809 bp, 6 predicted proteins | sample sta12Can44000111_FD_203756 | JGI IMG/M metagenome (GOLD analysis project Ga0306924, IMG submission 203756) | Lab enrichment of tropical soil microbial communities from Luquillo Experimental Forest, Puerto Rico - statanox.12C.anox.44.000.111 (v2)... | ecosystem: Environmental > Terrestrial > Soil...
AGGAGCGTGCCGCTGGTCGTGTACTTGGTCACGACCGAGAGGCTCGTCGGATTGAAGCACGGCGCGGCAGGGGTGCAAACGCATGCCGCCGCACCAGTCCCGCAGGTCGTGCTCGCGCCGCCCTGGACGTGGCAGCCCTTGCAGGCGTTGTCGTCCGTGGTGGCGCCGGCAGAGTGGACGCACTGCATCCAGTTGCCATTCGCATCCTTCGCCCGGGCACCGGTCCCCTGATCGACACAGACGGACAGTGTGCCAACCTTGGCCGGGTCGAACACCACGTAGTCATGGCAGGAGCCGCACACCGCGCGATTCGCAACCTTCTTGGCCTGCGTGCCCTGGGCCGCGTCCTTGTGGCACGCGTCGCAGTTGCGGAGGTCCTGTGGGAAGGTCACGTCGGAGATGCCGTGGAACGAGTTCGGCGTGCAGGGGGCTGCGACCGTGCAGGTGCACGGGGCCTTGGCCGTGCAAGCGGTCGACCCCTGGTAGCCGGCGGTCTGCTGCGTACCGTCGGTGATCTTGAGCAGCAGCTCCTTCGAGGCATGGATGCGGTGCACGTAGATCGCCGAAGTCGCGGCCGGCGTCGTACCGTCGCTGTTCGTGGCGGCGCTGACGCGGGCGGGGTTGTGGCACACGTCGCAGTAGGCGGCCTCGACGCGGGTGCCGCTGTGGAACGCGCTCGCAACCGAGCCCTGGGGGCGGAAGCCTCGGTGGCAGTTGGTGCAGTCGCTGGTCGCCGCGATCTCGCGCGTCACGACGGTGCTGCCGGCCGGGCTGAAGTCGGCCCTGACGTTCACGGCCTTGAAGCCGGCCGCGTCATCGGTGTTGGTGAGGTTCGTCTGCCGCGCGGCCTCGATCCAGATCGTGTACGTGCTCGTGGACTTCGGGTCGACCGTCACCGCGGTCGCGAACGTGCGGCCGGTCTGGCCGGCATGGCTGCCGGTGCCCGGCGCCTCGTAGTAACCGCCGGTCCCGAACGTATAGGTGTAATTACCCGCGCCCGTGCCGTTCTCGACCAGGGCGCCAGTCGCCTGCGGAGCGGCCGGGTTCGGCGCAACAGCGGTCGGGTTGAACGTGGCGCCGCTCGAATCCGCCGGCGGGGTCGTCGTGTAATAGACGGTGCCAGTCGTCGTCAGCACCGTGAAGGGAAGCACCGTGCCGTCCGCCGCCACGTTCACCTGCGACAGCGAGAAGCGCGGCTGCATGGCCGTGTTGGTGGAGTACTTGCCGGCGAGGTCGACCGGGTTGCCCTGGTCGTCCTTCACCGTGAAGGTGACGGACACCGTCTGGTTGGCGTTGACGACGGGCGTGCCCTGGACCGCGACCTGGAGGCCGCTCGTGCTGAGGGCCTGGGTGTACGTCCCGTTGGCGCCGTTGGTACCGCTGGTACCGTTGGCGCCCTTCTCGCCCTGACAAGCCGTCCCCGCGATCGCAACCGCGGCGAGCAGCACCACTGCTCTAGTCTTGAGTACGTTCATGTCCCTTGGCTCTCCCGCATGTGTGCGGATGGACGACTGTTCCAGTTGAGCAATCCCAGCCGGGTCGCCCCGTGCTAGAGGCGCGCCACTCGAGCCCCCTGAGACGGGCGTTGAAACCCGTTCACGGGACGGCAAGGGCTTGCTTCACGATTCGGCCGCGCAGCTTAGCCGTACTCACCTGGGGCGGGTCAAACTTTCAGCCGTAGCATCGCGGGGATCTGACGGCGCCCGGCGCCCTCTCACCGTGCACACGCAACGTGGCGCATGGAGAGGCACTTGTGGGCGACTGGAGGGAGGAGTGACCCAACCGCCCCCGATGGGCGAGATGGGGCGCATTCAACCCTGGGTGTCGAGGCTTGGGGACTATCCCCCAGCGAACTTCCGGCACAAAAAGAAAAGGCTCACCGGCGTCCCGGTGAGCCTCTCCTCCCCCTCCCCTCGTCAGCGCTCGCGCCGGTGATCGGCCGTCGTCCAACCCCCCTCAGAGCGGAGACCGCAGCGACACCTCCGGACGAGCGAAACCCTTCCTTGCGACGAGCGCGCCAGCGCTCCGGTCCCGAGGCGCGACAGAGCGCCGCAGCGGCGCGCCTGCCGCGGCGATCTCGCAACGCGGCGAGGTGCCGAAGGAAGCGCATCTTGACGCATGACTAAGGGTGAATATCGCTCCGCCCAGCCGGCGCGATGGGGTGCGCCTCGGCTGGGGGTTTTCACGCGGGCAGGTGGGTTTTCACGCAGCGCGTAGGTAGAACAGGCGTCCATCGCGGACGAGCTCGACGAGCAACGGCGCGGGCTCGAAGCGATCGCCGAACTTGTCGTGCCACCGCTCCAGGCGCTCGAGGAGCGTCTTCGGCCCGACCGCGTCGGCGTAGCGGAACGGCCCCCCCAGGAAGGCGGGGAAGCCGAGGCCGAAGATGGCCCCGATGTCCCCATCGCGCGCGCTCCGAAGGATCCCCTCACCGAGACACCGGATCGCCTCGTTCACCATCTGGAGGGTGACGCGCTCGGCGATCTCGTCCCGGCCGACCCGCTTCCGCTGGCGACCGCCCGGGAGGAGGTCGTAGACGGTCACGTCCACCTCCTTCTTCTTGCCGCCATAGGTGTAGAAGCCCTTCCTCGACTTGCGGCCCAGCCGGCCGTCCTCGACGAGCTTCTCGAACGCGGCGGGCGGCGCCATCCGGTCCCCGAAGGCGTGATGCAGGATCTTCCCGACCTTCGAGCCGACGTCGATGCCCACCTCGTCGAGGAGCGTGATCGGGCCGACCGGCATCCCGAAGGAGGTGAGCGCCGCGTCGATGTCCTCCACCGACGCCCCCTCGACCAGGATCTCCGCCGCCTCGTTCATGTAGGGCGTCAGGATGCGGCTCGTGTAGAAGCCCGGCCCGTCGTTCACCACGATCACCGTCTTGCCCTGCTTCTTCCCGACCGCGACGGCGGTCGCGGTGACGTCGGGCGCCGTCTTGGGCGTCACGATGACCTCGAGCAGCGGCATCTTCTGTACCGGCGAGAAGTAGTGCATCCCGAGCACGGCCTCGGGCCGCTGCGACGCCTCCGCGATCTTGGTGATGGGGATGGACGAGGTGTTGGACGCGAAGATCCCGCGCGGGTTGAGCTGCTCGAACGCCCTCACCATCTCCTGCTTCAGCGCCAGGTCCTCGAAGACCGCCTCGATGACGAGGTCGACGCGCTCGAAGCCCGCCCAGCTCGTGGTGGCGGTGAGGAGTCGCATCGTCGAGGCCCGCTCGAGGGGCGTCATCGACCTCCGCTTCACCCGCTCGTCGAGGAGCCCGCGCACGCTGGCGAGCGCGCGCGCCGCCGCGGCGTCGTCCTTCTCGCGGACGCGCACCGTCGGCCCGGCGCCGACGGTGACGAAGGCGATGCCCGAGCCCATGAGGCCGCCGCCCAGCACACCCACGTTCTCGACCTGGCGCGGCTTCACCGCCGGATCGTCCACGCCCGAGTCCTTCTTCAGCGCGGTGGTGGCGAAGAAGATGTCGATGAGGCGCTTCGAGACCTCCGACACCGCCAGCTCCCCGAAGAGGCGCGCCTCGCGCTCGAGCCCCTTCTCCATCCCCTTGTCGATGCCGTACTTCACCGCCTCGAGCGCCTTCTCCGGCGCGGGGTAGCGGCCGCCGCTCTTCGCGAGCAGCTTGCGGCGCGCCTCGCGGAAGAGCACCTCCCGCCCGAGCGCGTTGTCCTCGAGCGCCAGCTTCTGCAGCGCGCCCAGCCCCCCTCGCTCGAGCTGCTTCAGGGCCGCCGGCCTCTCCGGGCGGTGCAGCTGTCCGGTGGCGAGCTCCCGCGCGCGGCGGCGCGCCACCTCGAGCAGGATCGGCGCCGGCACCACCTCGTCGACGAGGCCGAGCTTCTGGGCCTTCTGGGCCCGGACGCTCTTTCCGGCGAGGATGAGGTCGAGCGCGGCCGCGATCCCGATGAGGCGCGGCAACCGCTGCGTACCGCCCGCGCCCGGGAGGAGGCCGATCTGCACCTCGGGGAGGCCGAGCTGCGTCTTCGGATCGTCGGTCGCGATGCGCCAGCGGCAGGCCAGCGACAGCTCGAGCCCGCCGCCGAGGCAGGCGCCGTGGATGGCGACCACCACCGGCTTGGGGAATCGCTCCACGGCCTGGAGCTGCCGCTGCGCCGCGCGCGAGAGCGCCTCCCCCTCGGCCGCGCTGCGGACGGCCTGGAGCATGTCGATCTTCGCTCCGGCGATGAAGCCCCCCTTCTTGCCGCTCGCGATCACGAGCGCCTCGACGGCGGCGTCCTGGGCGAGCGTGTGCAGCAGGTCCTCCAGCTCGGCGCCGACCCGCGGCGAGAGCGTGTTGACCGGCTCCCCGGGGACGTCGAGCAGGCAGAGCGCGACCCCACCCTCCACCTCGACGCGGAAGCTCCGGGCGATCTTCTCGGCGGGCATCATGGACGTCTCCTTGTTTGCCGTCGCCCTTCGACTACGCCGCTTCGCGGCCACGCTCAGGGCGAACGGTCACTAGGCGCTGACTTCGGGGCCGTCGAGGACGAGCGCGGCGCCGAGGCCGCCGGCGGCGCAGACAGTGAGCAGCGCGTGCGCGCCCTTGCGCCGGTCGAGCTCGCGCAAGGTCTGCAGGATCATGCGCGCGCCGGTGGCGGCGAACGGGTGGCCGAGCGCGATCGACCCGCCGTTCACGTTGAGCTTCTGCGGGTCGATCTCGCCGAGCGGCCGGTCTCGCCCGAGCTTCTCTTCGGCCCACTTCTTCGAGGCGAACGCCTGCAGGTTCGACAGCACCTGCGCCGCGAACGCCTCGTGCATGTCGACCAGGTCCATCTGCTCGAGCCCGAGGCCGGCCCGCTCGAGCGCCTTCGGCGCGGCGTAGGCCGGACCCTGCAGCAGCTGATCGCCCGGGTCGAGCGCGGCGTAGGCGTAGGCGCGCACGAAGCCGAGCGGCTCGAGGCCGAGCGCCTTCGCCTTCTCCTCCGCCACCACCACCAGCGCGGCGGCGCCGTCGGTGAGCGGGGACGAGTTGCCGGCGGTGATCGTGCCGTACTTCCGGTCGAAGACCGGCTTGAGCTGCGCCAGCGCCTCGAGGTTCGCGTCCTCGCGGACGATGTTGTCCTTCGCCGCCACGCGCTCGTAGCGCGGCGGCACCGGCACGTGCATCACCTCGCCGTCGAACCGGCCCGCCGCCCACGCCTCGGCGGCGCGGCGGTGGCTCTGGTACGCGAGCTCGTCCTGCGCCTGGCGGCTGATCCCGTTCACCTGCGCCATCTTCTCGGCGCTCTCGCCCATGGTGAGGCCGGTGGTGGGCTCCTTGAGCGCGGGGGGCACCGGGGCGAGATCCTTCGCCTTGAGCGCTCCGAACGCCTTCGCCTTGGCGACCACGCTCTTCGCCCGCGACGCGTCGACGATGGCGCGCGCGAGCGGGCCCGAGGCGAAGATGGGCGCGTCGGACAGCGACTCCGCGCCTCCCGCCAGGACGACGTCGGCGTGGCCGAGCTGGATCTGATCGGCGGCGTCGGTGGTGGCCTGGATCGACGTGGCGCACGCGCGCGAGACCGTGTGCGCCTCGACGCTCTTCGGGAGCTGGGTGCGGAGCACCATCTCGCGCGCGATGAGCGAGACGAGCGGCGAGGGGATGACCTGCCCGAAGACGACCGAGTCGTACTCCTTCGGGTCGATCCCCGTCCGCGCCACCAGCTCGTTCACGAGCGCCGCGCCGAGCTCGACGGCGGAGAGGTTGCGAAAGTCACCGCCCGACTTCACGAACGGCGTGCGGAGGCCGGCCACGATCGCCGCGCGGCGGCCTGGACTGGGGGTACCGTTGCTGGGCATGAGCGCTCCGTTGATTCTGGAATCAAATCTCGGTCCTGCTTCATCTAAAGTGCGCAACGCAGAGCGTCAACCCTCGTGAGGGCGCGCTTGCAGCTCCCCCGTCACCTGCGGGACGATGGCGGCGATGGCTCTCAAGCGCAGCCGGCAGCTCAAGCCACTCTCGAGCGAGCATCACCAGGCCCTGCTGGTCGCGTTTCAGCTCAAGAAGGGGCTCGCGGGCCATGGCGACACCGCGGGCGCGCCGAAGGACCTCCCGGGGCTGGTGGGCCTGGCGAAGCGGTTCGGGGAGGCGATCCTGCGCCCGCACGCCCGGGCGGAGGAGGAGCTGCTCGGCCACCACCTGCCACCCGCGGACCTGAAGCGGCTCGGCTCCGAGCACCGGGAACTGGCGGGGCTCATCGAGGCGGCGCGGCACAGCGGACCCCAGGAGGCGCGGCTCGCGCTCTCCGCGTTCGCCGACCTGCTCGAGCGCCACGTCCGGTGGGAGGAGCGCGAGCTGTTCGTCGCCTGCGAGCACGACATGGCCGAGGAGGAGCTCGCCGTCGTCGGTCACGAGCTCGAGAAGAGGCTCGTGCTGCAGCGCGCGGACGCGAAGGCGGCGAAGCGGGCGTAGCGAGGCACCCTGCCCCTCTCCCCAGCCGGCGGCGGCGCCTTCGGCGCTTTCGCTCGCTGACGCGAGCGGCCGCCGGCTTCGCCGACTTCTGAGTGGGGGCTCCGCCCCCACACCCCCGGCCGCGGTGCAGGCGAGGGGGACGAAACGCTGGGTGATCGACCCTCTCCCCCACCGGGGGAGAGGGCAGGGAGAGGGGGCCGCACGGCGGTGACTGCCCGTCAGCCCTCCGCCTCCGGCGCCCCTCCCGACCGCGCCACGTCCTCGCTGCGGATCTTGGCAGGATCGAGCCCCCGCGCGCGCTTCGTCATCTGCGCGAACACCTCGTCGAACCCCGGGGCGGCGCCCTTCATGAACCGGAGCGGGTTCACGCGCGCCACCACGAACGCCTTGAGGTAGGGCGACTCGAAGCCGCGCTCCTTCAGCTTCGCCACGGCCTCCCCGACCGCGTCGTCGAACGCCAGCACGAGCTCGGCTCGCCGCTCGCGCTCGGACAGCGACGCCGACAGCGGCTGGTCGAGAAACGCGTCGACCCGCTTCAGCACCGGCTGGTAGGCGCCGCCCGACAGGCGCCCCCGCTTCTCGTAGGCGAACCCGAGCGTCGCCAGCGCCGGCTCCTCCAGCTCGAGGGCGAGGTCCGCCTCCTTCACCGCGGCGTCGAGCCGCGCCAGGTCGCGATACATCCGCACCACCTCGAGCGACTTCTCGCGGAGGTTGTGCGCCTTCTCGATGTTGAGGGCGAGGATCTGGTAGGCGACCCGCTTCTCCGGCACGACCAGCGCCAGCACCGCCTTCGCGCCCAGCTCCTTCAGCGCAGTGAGCCGGTGGCCGCCGTTGGGCGACAGGTACGTGCCGTCCTCCCGCACGGCGATGATCGGGTCGAGGTACCGGCGGGTCCGGTCCATCGCGAGCGTCAGCTTCCGGACGTGGGCGTCGGAGACGTCGCGCTGGAACGCGGTGCGCTCCACCTTGTCGATCGGAAGGGCGGCGAAGACGAGCGCGTGTCCGCCAAGCGGTTCGCGATACGCCGCCAGCACGGCGCCGCCATCCTCCTCGATGTGCTTCATCAGCTCCGCCACCTCGGCCGCCGGTTCGGGGAGGCGCAGCTCTGGGGCGGAGAGCTCGGTCGGCTCGATCTTCACGCCCTTGCGCCTGCGGGGGGTTCCACGCTTCGTGATCGGCCGCTTCGGCGACGGCATGTGGGTCTTGTAACGGCCGCTGGTGCGCTGCTCACCGGGTAACACGACACCCGGGTCACGATCGCCCTGGCCCGTTTTTGGTAGTGGCGCCATGTCGCACCCCAGCATTCCCGGAGGGTTGCTGCGCGCCTGTGCCGCGGCACCTGCCGTGCACTGGGTCAACCAATGGTGTTCACCCCAGCTCAAGGCCGCGGCAGCTGGTCGAACGACCCGGGTCGACGCCCCCTCCCCCAGGGGACACTATGAGCAAAGGAGACGGCGGAGCCGCGGCGGCCCTGTTCCAGGGGATGTCCGAGGTGACGGGCGTCCTCACGGCCGACCTGGGTGGCAACGTCCTCGAGGCCACGCCGCGGCCGCCCGAGCTGGGCGCGCAGCAGGCCGCGTCGAGCGCGGTGGCGCTGCGCGAGCTCACCTCCATCGGGAAGGCGCTCACGCTCGGCCCGCTCGAGCTCCTGCTCACGCACGGGCCTCACGCGGTGAGCATCACCGCGCTCAAGCGCGGCGCGTTCCTCCTCGCGACCGTCGATCCATCCCGGGGGACGGCGCAGGTGGAGCAGGCGCTGAAGGCCTGGACACCGCCCGCGCCCACGCCGGCGCCGGCGCCGGCGGCCAGCCCGAGCCCGCCCGTCCTGCACCCGACGCCGCCGCCGATTCCCGCGGTACCTGCCGCGGCTCGACCCGCGGCAGGTCCCCCCCCGGCGCAGACGGCGGCCTTCTCGGGCCGGCTCAGCGTCTTCGCGCTGCCGGATCTGCTCGAGTTCCTCCGCTCCGGCCGGCGCTCCGGGGTGCTCGTGTGCAGGTCCGAAGCGGGATCGGCGGCGCTGCGCTTCCGCGACGGGCTGATCACCGGCTCGCGGTCGACGGCCGCCTTGGAGCTCGGCTCGGTCCTCGTCAAGGCCCGGAAGATCGCGCCGAAGGATCTGGAGACGCCCCCGGCGCGTCAGGCCGCGGCGCTGGGTCCCGAGGCGCTCGGGGACATGCTCGTCCGGGCGGGCCTCGTCGACGCACTGACGGTGCAGAAGGAGCTGGCGCGCCATATCGAGCGCACGGTCCGGACCCTGATCGGCTGGCGCGACGGGCAGTTCGCCTTCGACAACCACGGAACCGCGGCCGCCGCCACCACCTCGGTGCCCGTGGCGCTCGACTGCCAGGCGGTGCTGCTCAACGCCTTCAAGGAGCTGGACGAGTCCACCCGCGGACCCGGATCCAGCACGGCCCTCTGAGCCCACCGCCGATGACGCGCTCGCCGCCCAACCCCGACGTCCGCGCGCCCGACGCGCGCGATCTGACGGGCCTGGCCGGCCTCAAGCTCGGCAACTACCGGCTGGAACGGCTCGTGGGCCGCGGCCGGATGGGCGCTGTCTACCTCGCGAACGACGAGGCGCTCCTCCGCCCCACGGCGATCAAGGTGCTCTCGTGGACCGTCGCCGAGGCGCGCGGCCAGGATCCGGTCCAGTGGTTCCTCTCGGAGGCGCGGCTCGTCGCGCGCATCAACCACCCCCGGGTGGTGCAGATCTACGGCGTCGCCCGGCACGGCGACCGCTGCTACATCGCGATGGAGTACGTCGCCGGTCCTTCCGCGGAGGCGGCGATCGCCGCGAGCGGCGCGATGGCGCCCCTGGCGGCCACCGACGTCCTCATGCAGGCGGCGGCGGCGCTGCACGCCGCGCACCGCTCCGGTGTCGTCCACCGCGACGTGAAGCCGGCGAACCTCCTCCTCGGGCCGGGCGGCGTCGCCAAGCTGGGCGACTTCGGCATGGCGCTCGGGTTCGGCGGCGTCCAGGCCGGCACCGCGCACCTGCGCGTCGGGACCCCCTACTACACGGCCCCGGAGATCTGGCGCGGAGAGGCCGCCTCGGCGGCGTCCGACATCTACTCGCTCGGCGCGACCTACCACCACCTCCTCACCGGCCGGCCGCCGTTCGCCGGGCAGGACGTCGCCGCGATCGAGCAGGCGCACCTGCACACGGCCCCGCCCGATCCGCACGCGCTCGTGTCCGGGCTGCCCGAGTCGTGCAGCGCGCTCGTCCGCCGTGCGCTCGCCAAGTCGCCGCGGGACCGCCACGGCTCGGCGCAGGAGCTCCTGTGGGACGCGCGGCGCGTGCTGCAGGATCTCAACGCGCTCGGGGGAGGCAGGACTGGCGCCTCCCCGCTCCACTCCAAGGCGGCGCCGTCGCAGCGACGACCCGGCGCGCGGGCGCCTCCAGCGGACCCCGGCGTGCCGGAGCCGCTGGCCCGCGCCTTCGGGTTCGCCCGGCGGCCGTTCGCCGACCCCGACCCCGACGACACCACTTACCTCGGCGAGCCGTTCGCGGCGGTCCGCGAGGCGCTGCTCGCGAGCGTCGCGCCGGGCGCCGCGGCCGTGACCGCCCTCGTCGGAGACCCCGGCAGCGGACGCGCGGTGCTCTGCCGGCGCGTGGCGTCCGAGCTGGCGGCGGCGCGCCCGGTCTGGATCGTCGAGGCGAGGCCGAACACGCCGGGCGGGACGCTCGTCCAGCGGATCTGCCGCGTCGCCGGCGTCGTCGAGGGCGCGACCGACGACGAGAACCTCGACGCGCTCGTCGCCGGCGCCACCGACGATCGCTCCGCGCCCGGCGCCGTTCCCCTCATCGTGCTGGCATCCGGCGCCGCAGCGCCGGCCGTGATCCCGGCCCTGGCGAAGGTCGTGTCGGCCGCGCTCTGGGCGCGATCCTTCCAGGTGCTCGTCGCGGGAGCTCCCGGGCTGGTGGCGGCCCTGCGGAGCTGCGGCCTCGAGCCGGGCGATCAGGCGCGCGAGCTGCGGCTGCCGCCGCTCGACCGCGAGCAGGTGGCGCGCTACGTGCTGCACTGGATTCGCGCCGCGCGAGCGCCCTCGGCACCGCCGCTCATCGTGTCGCCCGACGCCCTCCGCCTGCTGGCGTGGCGTTCGGGCGGGACGCTGCGGCGCCTCGACCGGCTGGCGAGCGACATGCTGCTGCGCGCGGCGCGGGAGGGCCGCCGCACGCTCTGCTCCCGGGACGCGTGGACCGCGTCCGAGGAGCCCGGCGCGGAGCCGCGCGAGGCGCGGCCGCGCGAGCCCGGCGCTTGGCCCACGCCGGAAGCGGTGAAGGTGATCGACGCCTGCCGCCGCGAGGCGGGCCTGCCGCCCTGGCCTCGAACGGGCGCACGGGAGCTCTCATGACTCGACGCAATCGCATCACGACGGGAGGAGTCACATGGCGGATCTGAAGAGGCTCGCGAGCCTGC
>Ga0306924_10007729_pt1 | contig 10809 bp, 11 predicted proteins | sample sta12Can44000111_FD_203756 | JGI IMG/M metagenome (GOLD analysis project Ga0306924, IMG submission 203756) | Lab enrichment of tropical soil microbial communities from Luquillo Experimental Forest, Puerto Rico - statanox.12C.anox.44.000.111 (v2)... | ecosystem: Environmental > Terrestrial >...
TCAGCCGTGTCTGGTCTGTGGAAGAACCCCGTCAGATGCCCATCACCTCAGGTTCGCAGAGCAACGGGCGATGGGACGCAAGGTCAGCGACAGGTTCGCCGTGCCGATCTGCAGGCTGCATCACCGTGAGCTGCACCGTCGCGGCAACGAGCACATCTGGTGGCAGAACCAGGGCATCGACCCGCTGGTCGTTGCGGTAAGCCTTTGGGCCAGGACGCACACGGTCACCCCGGCTGATGCCGAGATTGTGGGCGACAGAGATCAGTCAGCCGGGACCAACACAACGCTCATCGGACGTCAATTTGGCAAAGAAGTCGCCGGCGCGGATCGATGTCAAAATGACGAAACGAAGCCAATTCGTGGCCCGGAGGCCGGATGAGCTCGTTCCGGCAAATGGACGCCAACCGCCGCAACGCGCGTCTGAGCACGGGTCCCGTCACCGAAGAGGGCAAGAGAAGGTCGCGGCAAAATGCGCTTCGTCATGGCCTGACGGCAGAGACCGTGATCGACGCGCTGGAAGATGCCGAGGATTATGCCGCCTTCGAAATGGCCGTGACCGCCGACTATGACGCGCAATCGGCTGTCGAGCGAGAACTCGTGCTCAGACTGGCGAGCCTCTTATGGCGGCTCCGCCGCGCCACCACCATCGAGAGCGGCCTGTTCAAGATCCAGGCGAAACATCTGCTTCCGTTTCGCCGACGGCGCCAGGCCCATCAAGAGCGTCCGAAGATCATCGACAGGACGTACCGAAATGCCCTCGCAACGGAAGAGGACATGCAGCAGGATGACGACGAGTCCAGGAGCAGCGCGCTTGATCCTGGTCGACCATCGACCGTAGCGCCTGCAGATCCATCCGACGATCTCACACGCGCCTTCGTTCGCCTGTCCAACCTACCAACCTATCCCCTTGACCGGCTCAGTCGGTATGAGGCCACGCTTTGGCGCCAGGCGTGCCAGACCCTGCTCACGCTGCAGTGTCTCGACCGCCGCAAGCCGTGGGAAAGACTACGACTGCGTTGATACTTGCCAAACTCCGGACCGGGAGGCGAAGTGGTCGCGCTGCATGTTGTCGTGATTGAACAACTTGATCGGCGTTCCCGCGACAATAGTTTTGGCGAATAGGTACATCGCCGTGCGGTCGAACTGGTCGGCGCCGGCGCGCTCCCCAATGACGGCGAACGCCGGCGATTGCACGAGCGTGACGCCCGGAGTTCGCGACAAGGCCGCGAGCTCGTCGTCCCGCAAATACCACCGGCGCAATTTCGCCGGGACAAAGGCGCTGGAACGCCACGAATAGATTGCGTTGATAATTGTAGCCTTCAGCCCAGCGGCGACGGGAAATGTGGGTGAACGCAACTCGGAAGGGAGCCCGCGTGCTCAACCGAAGCGGTCCTTGAACCACCTGACATGTGTGCAATGCTCCATCGATGCTGGCCCCACCAAGCCCTCGATTTCGTTTTTGGCGTGATCCGGCGAGCCATACATCATCGTTTACGTCTCCGTTCGCGTCAGTTTGCGGGAAAAGTATTTGCAGCCCGCTCAATCGTCCGGACGAAACTCGTAGCAAATTCAGCCAAATTGCGATCAAGCTGAGGCAGCAGAGTTCGCGGCAAGATCTCAGCGCGCGACAGCTTCTGCAGGTGATCCGCCAAGCGCGTTGGATCGTCTACACCAAAGTAAAGCGCCTCCGAACCGGCTTGCTCCCGATGCACATCGATATCGGACAAAATCATCGGTACTCCGAAGCATTTCGCCTCTTCGACCGTCGTACTCCAGCCTTCGAATCTGGATGGATTGATGAGCGCGGTGGCGGCGCGCAATAGCGCATAAACGTGCGGCAGGGGGATCATTCCCACATAGCAAAAATTGTTTTGCAGCCCGCGGTCGGCAAGCTGACGCATGATGGTGTTAAAATAAGCCGGCTCTCTCGGATCGCTGTTGCTGCCGGAAGCCACAACGATCGCGTTGACGTCCCGTTTTGCAAGAATTGCCAGGGCGTCGACTACCACGGCATGGTTTTTGTGACGGTAGAACTGATTTGGAAGATAGAAATAGGTTCGCGGCAGCCCGTAGAATCTGACAATCTCGGCCGGATCCGCGTTCAGGAGTTCCGCCGACGGCTGTGCCGCGAATTTGACGACGGAGGAGCGGTGGATCGCTGTCGGATATGACATCAAACAATCTTTGAGCGCGCTTTCACTGCTCAGCATGATCCAGCGACCAGATAAAATTTGCATCCGCAGACCGAACTCCCGCCTCCATCTTGTCATGGCCGGAAAAAGATGCGGCAGTCGCCGATGCTGCAGGTCCGGAATCCAGGCCACGGTGGGATAGGGCAAGCGCCAACCGAAGAAACGAGCCGCTTCAAAAACCACGTCGATTTTCTTCCTTCGGAACTCTGCCACCTCTGCACGGTCGCATCCCAGTAGCAACGAGGCAGCCATCTCCTTGACTGACGGATCAAAGGCATCTGATCGTGCAATCTCCACGCCTGGAATCCTTCCAAGCGCCTCCAGATCAGCGGGATCGGTTCGTTCATCTGCGACCCGTCCCATTAGCAGCGCGGTAGCTCTCTGCCTGAGTGACGAGTGTGACCGTGCAATCTCCACCTTTGGATTGCTCCCCAGCGCCTTCAGATCGGCGGGAGCATTCCGTTCACCTGCGAAAACAACTGGGGTGATCCGGTTTGGACAGTAGTGATGGAGCGCGGCAAACAGATTGCGCTGATAGTTGTATCCCCCAGCCCAATTCCGACGGGAAATCATCGTGAACGCCACACGGATGGGGGCGCTGGTCATCTGCGAGCCTGGTCCTTAAACCAGCTGACATAGTCGGCGATGCCTTGCTCGACCGGAATCTGCCAATCGAATTGCAGGCGCCGCAGCGCCGTCGCGTCGGCGATTAGGCTCCTCGGATCCCCTGGCCGCGCGATACCGGAATACCCTACAGCGACCTTCATTCCCCAGTGCCTGACGACCGTGGCGACTACGTCAGCCACCGACGTCCCCTGCCCCGATCCTCCATTGATGACCCAGTACGGCTTCGGTTGCGCTAGCTCCCTTAGTTTCGTCAATAAGCGCACAATATCGCGAACGTCGGTCCAGTCCCTCATCTCGGCACCCGTCCCCCCGAGCACGAGCGTGTGTTCGCGCTGCTTGAGCCGCGCACACACTTCCCACAATAATTGCTTGCGAAGATTGGCGCCGTAGACCGAGAACAACCGTGCGACCGTGCTGCGGATACCGTAGCTTTCAGCATAGCTTTCGCACAATTCCTCAGCAATGCGCTTGTGCTGGCCGTAAGGCGACATCGGCGCCAGAGCTGCATCCTCGCCGATCGGGCCGACTTGATCCGCTCCATAGACCGCCGCGCTCGAGGCCATGATCAACCGGCAGTTCGGCGCCGTGCTGCGCAGCCACTCGAGCAGCCGTGCAGTGCTGGTGACCGTGCGCGAAAAATCCTCGAATGGCTGCGCGATCGAAAGGCCGACTGAGGACCCGCCGGCCAGATGGAAGATCTCGGACGGCAACCCTTGTGTGGAGGCGAGCAAACCCAGATTGGCGGCGTCGATCTCGCCATTGAGCCATGACTGCAAGCCGAGACGCCGGCGTTCGCTCTCGTGGATCGCGCCATGACCGATACCGTGAACGATCCCACCCGCATCGGCGAGCGCGCGCGCCAAATGGCGTCCGATGAATCCGTTGGCGCCGGTAATCCAGGTGGTCATGGCGTGCCGCGAAGTGAGTGGAACAATTGGGCTGGTGCGGCGGCAATGCACCGCGCGCTAACAATGCTAGCGCTCATCTGGCGATAGCTCCCTCACGACGACAGCGGGGTTGCCGGCTACGACCGAATAAGCCGGTACATCCTTCGTCACGACCGCACCGGCGGCCACGATACCTCCCTGCCCCACATCGACCCCGCGCATGATGATCGCACACGCGCCGATCCAGGCGTCATCGCCGATTTTGATCGGCTTGTCGTCGAGAAAAATGTCGCGCGGATGGCCGACCGTGAAGACCTGCTTGGTCTGCTCATGACGCTGTGAGGCCCGAATGGGATGCGTCAGATTGTCGAAGATATTGACGGAATGCGAAATCAGCACGCGGTTGCCGATCTCGATGGAGGCTCCCGACCAGATGCGCGTGCCGACACCCACATAGCACCATTCGCCGATGATGATCCTTCCGCCATGAGCGAAGACCGTCAACTCGCCTCTGACATGGGAGTTTGCGCCCACGACAATGCGACTGCTGTCGCCAAAGACATTCCTGATCCTCGCCGTATGGCTGAGGAATGCCCCCTCCTTGAGCTTGCACGTTGCCCGCCCAGACAGCCGCTGAATAACGAAATGAAAGTTCAAGCCATCGATCGCGTGCGCGCAATAGCGCTTGAGCCTGGTGAACCCGCTCGCCGATCGGCCCTCATCGTCTCTCAAACCGCTCATGTCCAAAATGAGCCTCCCACCCTCAACCTCGTAATCGCTATAGCCGAGCTACAATCGATTCGAACAAAGACCATTGACGCGCTTTGCTATAGGCCTCGCCGATCCGTCTGCGGCCGTCTTCGGCGATCCGTTGCGCGTGAGCCCAATCGCCAAGACATCGCTCGATCTGACCAACACAGCTCTCCGCGCTGTCGTAGGTTAACATGGTTTCGCCGTTTCGCATCTCGTCCGGATAGTTGCCTTGGTCCGAGAGCAGCAACGCCCCACACCCGATGGCCTCAAAACATCGCATATTGCCGCGATCGGACCCCGCCATGTCGATGGCACCGTTTAGCACAATCTTCGACTCGCCAATCAGCTCGTAAAGTTGCCGGCCGAAGATCGGCGGCTTGGCGATGGACTTAATGACGTCGGGACGCCGATGCCTTTGCAGTGGCAGCACGCGGCCAAGAAAACTCTCCGCCAACCTGGTCAGCCGGGATACGTCGAGACAATAGACCACCTTCAGTGTATCAGCGAGGGTGGCCACACGCTCGAGAACTTTCGCGCGGGTGGAATGGTGCCGGGAGTAACCGCCGACAAACAGCACATCGATGGGTCGTTCGGCTTTTCCGTAGGCGTCCATCACGGGGTCGATCGCCGGAACAAACCACTCCACACGGCAACCCTTGCCTCGCCAAGCCTCGAGGATTGACGGAAAATTGCCGAGCACCGCCCCATATGCCGTCAGGTCCGCCTGCCCAGAGGGCGCAGCTCGCCAGCAAAGCGTCGCGCGAACGGATCCGGGTAACCGACGAACGAACGTGCTCGGGAAGCGAATAGGATCAAGGTTGTAGAGGACTTCGGTCCTGTGGTGCTCGATCTGGGCCAGCAGAATGTCTTCCAACCGAGATTTTGAACGAAGGCCAGCCTGTTGGGCCCATTGCCGTTGCAACACCTCGTCATTGCCGCACGCGAGAAACGCGTCCACGTTATTGTCCAGGATGGGCTTGAGAAGATGCAACGCGCCAAACCGGTCATCAAAAAAGGCACGGCGTCGTTCTTCGAATCGGGACGCCTGGCGCGCCAGAAAATTCAGCCGCCGCAGATAGGACGGATTAAGCCCATTATTCTGAAAAAGTCGCATGTTCGCCGCGTTCCCGAGACTTCACTACACAGACAACGTCCGAATCAACCGAGCGGGATTTCCGGCCACGAGCGAATAGGGAGGAACGTCGCGGGTCACCACCGAGCACGCCGCAACAACCGCACCCTCGCCGATTGTCACGCCTTTCAAGATGCTGACATTGAAGCCGATCCAGGCCTTGTTTGCGATCACGACGGGCGCATGAGGAACATGAGTCCAGTCCTTGCGTCCTTCGCCCCATTGCAGAACATCGCTCTTGCGAAGCCGCCAATCCAGACTGTGCGAATCGTGATCGACGATGGTAATTCCCCAGGACATTAGGACGTCATCTCCGATTTCGATGCTTCGGTAGCAGACAAGGTCGCTTTTTCCGATAAACGTGCGGCTGCCGATGCTGACTTCGCCGCCGGAGTTCTCGAAGCGAACATTCGCGTGAACGATCGACTGGCTGCCCACCTTCAAACGATTACCCGCGATCCCTCTGACCCGCCGCCAGACCATGCGCGTGCCCTGCCCGACCTGCACGTCGACTTGCCGGCGGATGGCCCAGCCCCAAACGGCGTCCGCGATGGTGATCATGCGACCGCGCATTTCACGTCCCCGCCATCGCCCATTTCATGTTCAGGTAAGGCCATATCCGCCCGACCGCCTCCCAATCCCATGCCTTGGCTTTCGTCAGGCCTTTAACCTTGTGACGTAGCCTCGCTTCATCGACAAGTTCGGAGAAAGCCGGCACTTTCGCCTCGAGCATCGCTTGCGTCCAGCCAGCAAGCGGCCCGTTGAGCCATTCCGGCATCGGCGAATTGAAGCCGACCTTCCGACGTCCGGTCCGGATCGCCTCGGGCATGCGGCCCTGCATCGCCTGACGAGCGATCCACTTGGTCCAGCCGCCGGACGATTTGGCGCCGTCCGGCAGCGCCATCGTATAGGTGACGAGGCGCCAATCCATGAAGGGCATGCGCACCTCGATGCCGTGCGCCATCGAGACGCGGTCAAAATTGCGTAGAATCGTCGGCAGCGTCGTCGCGTGAAACATGCGGTAGAGCCTGCGGTTGAGCGCGCCCCAATGACCGGGCAGCTCGTCGTTCTCGCCGACAAGCGCGAGTTGTTGCGGCACCTTGGAGAGCCCGCCGCGCAGGAAGTAAAGTCCCCTCCAGGCAAGCAGGTCGGCGCGCAGCACGTTGGCAACGCGCCTCATTGACGGCGATCGCGACACAAGTCCGGCCAACGCGTTGCGCAGGTGAAACTGTGATGACCTCCCTTCCTGCAAGTAGGCGCCCATGAGTTCGTCGGCGCCATGGCCGTCGAGCGACACCGTCACGTCGTTGTGCCGAAGCTGTCGGTAAATCAGCCAGCCCGCATTGGGAAGCCCGATATAGACATCGTCAATGTCGTCCATGATTCGGTCGATATCCGCCAACGCGTCGGAATCGCCGATTCTGACGAACACGGGATCGACGCCGGCCCAACGCGCCGCCTCTTCCGCCATCGGCCGCTCGTCGTTCGACTTGCCCGGAAACGTCGCCACGAACGCGTGCCGCCAGGCCGCACTGTCGCGCGGGCCGAGTCCCGCCCTTTCGTGCGCGGCCATTTCGCAGAGAACCGCCGACGAATCGAAGCCGCCTGACAGGCAGGTGCCGATCGGGACGTCGCTTCGCATGCGAAGCGCAACCGCGTCGCTGAAAAGCTCGTGGAAGCGCTCGATCCGCTCGCTCTCGCCTGTCGGAATCTCCGGCAGGTGATCGGTCGTGCGCCACCAGCGACGGATCTGCAGGGCGCCATGCCGCACCCACATGTAGTGGCCGCCCGGCAGCCGGCGAACCTCGCGAAACAGGGTCCTGTCGCTGGCCTCGACGCCGAACGTATCGACCATGAGAGTGCGCGCCACCTCGGCATCGAGCGAGGCGCCGACGAGGCGGCTCCGCACGATGGCGCGCTGTTCGGAGGCGAACACGAAGCGCGCTGGCGAGGCCGCATAGAGCAACGGCTTGATCCCGAAGCGGTCCCTGGCAAGAAACAGCTCGCCGGTTTCGGTATCGTAGATCGCGAGCGCCCACATCCCGTTGAAGCGCGTCAGCATCCCCTCGCCCCACCGTCGCCAGCTGGCAAGGATAACCTCGGTATCGGACTGCGATCGGAAAATGGCGCCCTGGCCTTCCAGCTCGTGCCTGAGTTCGAGGAAATTGTAGATCTCGCCATTGAACACGATCACATGGCGCGCATCGGCGGACACCATCGGCTGAAAGCCGCCGTCGGTAGGATCGATGATGGCAAGACGCCGGTGGCCGAACGCAAGACTTCGGTCGCGGTTGAACCAAAACCCCGCGCCGAACGGTCCGCGATGCGCCAGCAGGTCGGTCAGGCGCGCGATTTCGTCCCGCTCGATGGCGTTGCCGCGGAAATCGAGGATGCCGGCGATCCCGCACATGTCTATCCGGCCCTCACGGGAGCAAAGCGCAACAGGATCGACCTCAGATCGCGCCGGCAGGTCGCGCCAAATGGCCCGGCTAGCGAAACTGCCACGACCGCCGCCAGGATGATCGCCGCGGCCAAGAGGTAAAGCGTCCCGACGGACCACCAACGCGGATCAGGACAGACATTCATCTCATTCACGAGATGGCGCAGCAGCAGCGCAACGACAATGCCGGTCGCGAGCGGGACGATGGAAAAATGCACAACGCGCGGCCAGATTTGGGTGCGCCCGAAGGTTTCTCCCATCAGCGCGACGATGGTGACGAGCTGGGCGGTCATGCCGGCGCAGGCGCTCCAGCCCGCTGCCGCCCAACCGAAAATGGGCAATGTCAGGATGCTGGTCGCCAGCGTGAACACTGCGGTCACCGCCGCGATCAGGGCGTTGGCGCGGGACCTGCCGTGTGCCAGCAGATAGAAGGCGAACACATTCGCGCTGCAGCCCAGGATTCCCGCAATCGACAGCACGACAAGCAGGTGTTGGGCCTGATCTGCCGCCTCCGCCCCGGTCCAGAAGGTGAGCAGAGGTCCGGCGACGGGGATGATGCCGCCAAGCGCACTCACGGCGAGGATGTTGAGCATCCAAGACGAGCGAAAGAACAAATCGGTCGTGCGGTCCATGTCCTCCTTTTGCAGCGTGCTGAAAAACGGAAACAGGATCTCGCCGACCTTTAGGATCCCGATATAGATCGCTTCCTCCAGCCGCTGCGCGATGACATAGAATCCGACAAATTGCGGCGGCAGCAACGCACCGAGCACATAACGATCCGCCTGCGCGGCGACCAGGCCACCGCCCTGGGCCAGCAACTGCCAGACGCCGAACCGGACGAGGCTTCCGGTCGAAATGCGGTGCAGCGCCGGACCATCGAGCCATTCGGCAAACAGCCGGCGCGAGAGGACGATGGCGGCAATGAGCGTCGTCACGAAACCGAGCGCCTGGCAGCCGAGATAGGTTGACGCCACCGGGCGGTGTGGCACCAGGATCAGGATGAAAGCGGTGGCCACCAACGTGCTCAATATGCTGATCGAGGAAATCCGCGCATAGTCCTGACGTGCGATGAACAAGGACAGAAACACCGCCGACAGGCATTGGCAAAACCAGCCGGCGGCTGCAAGCAGGAATGCAAGGCTAAGGTCCTCCGTCGTCCCGGCCGGGAGATTGAAGGCGAGATGGGCGAGCGGCGGCCCTGCGAGCGCCAGCAACAGCATGATTGCGCCGCCGATTGCGATGGCGAGCAACAGCGCCGAGGAAAAGAACTGCCTTGCTTCGTCGCGCTGGTCCTCCGATAGACGCTGCGCGAATTCCCGCGAGGCCGATAATCCCAGCGCGTTGCTGAAGACAAGCGCCGGAGCGACGCAAGCCGTGACCAGCCCGGCCACGCCGAAAGCGGTTACGCCCAGCCGATAGACGACAAAGGGCAAGACAAGGAGGTTGAGGACTGCCCCGGTCAAAAAGGCAGCAGCGTTCCACGCGGAATTTCCGAGGATACGGGAGCCTGCTTCTGTCATGCCGACGCTCGACATTGGGCGCTATTGGAACGCGCGGATCAGATCGATCACTTCCAACTGCTGCGCGCGGCTGATCTCTGTAAACATCGGGAGCGACAGGATGCTCCCCTGATCCGCGAACGCTTTCGGAAACTGCTCGGGGCGATGCTTAAACCGCTCATAGGCGGCGAGGAACGGCAGCGCCGTGGGATAGTTGACCGCGGTCTGCACGCCATTCTTGTTCAGATGCGCAGCCAGCGCGCCGCGACGCGGATGGCGGATCGTGTAGAGGTGATAGATATGAGTTCGCCCCGGGGCGACTGCGGGCACCACGACATTCTCGATCTGGTTGAGGCCGGCATCGTAGACCTTTGCGGCTTCTTGCCGCGCTTTGGTCCATGCGGCGAGGTGCGGCAACTTCGCCGAGAGGATTGCCGCCTGCAGGCCGTCGAGCCGGCTGTTGATGCCCTCGATCTGGTGCTGATGTTTCACGAGCCCGCCGTGGCGCGCCAGCATGGTCATGTATTCGGCGAGCCCGGCGTCGTTGGTGACGACGGCGCCGGCATCGCCCATCGCCCCGAGATTCTTGCCCGGATAGAAGGAATAGGTCGCGGCTATGCCGAAGCTGCCGACTGGCTTTCCCTTGTAGCGCGCCAGATGCGCCTGCGCGCAATCCTCGACGACCCAGAGCTTGTGCCTGTTCGCGATCGCCATGATCGCATCCATGTCGGCGGGCTGTCCGTAGAGATGCACCGGCACGATGCCGACCGTGCGCGGCGTGATCGCGGCCTCGATCGCCGCCGGATCGATGGTGAAGGTCGCGCCGTCGGTATCGCAAAACACCGGGGTAGCGCCGGCATGCGTGATCATCGCCGAGGTCGAGATCCAGGAATGCGCCGTGGTGATCACCTCGTCGCCCGGCTTCACCTTCAGCGCGGCCATGGCCAGATAGAGCGCGTCGGTGCCGTTGGCGCAGGAGATGCAGTGCTTCGCCTCCGCCGCACGCGCGAATTCGCCCTCGAAGGCGTCGACATAGGGACCGCGGATGAAGGCATTGTCGCGGATCACGGCGGCAATGGCGTCGTCGATCTCACGCTTGATGTTCTGATATTGTAGCTGCAGGTCTGCGAAGGGGACCGCCATCGATGCCACCTATTTCCGCAGCTTGAGCAGGCGCGCCGGATTTCCAGCATAAGTGCCCGCCGCCATGATGTCGCGCGTCACCACCGACCCTGCACCGATCACAACGTCGTCGGCGATGCGCACCGGCATGATCGTG
>Ga0306924_10007732_pt1 | contig 10806 bp, 6 predicted proteins | sample sta12Can44000111_FD_203756 | JGI IMG/M metagenome (GOLD analysis project Ga0306924, IMG submission 203756) | Lab enrichment of tropical soil microbial communities from Luquillo Experimental Forest, Puerto Rico - statanox.12C.anox.44.000.111 (v2)... | ecosystem: Environmental > Terrestrial > Soil...
CAGCCGGGCCAGACGTCTCACCGGAACGCGGGCCAAGCGCCTCACCGGGGCAGCAGCAACCGCACGCGGGCGGCGCGCCACGCGGGCGCGCTGCGCCTCCAATAGCAGGCGATCCCGCTCGCCGGCCCGTCGTGCGTCGTCTTTCACGGCCTTTCTGAGGCCTTCGTGCAAGGTCATGGTCTGCTCCCTGGCGGCGGCGGCGATTCGTGGTTAGCGGCCTTGACGGGTCCACGCTGCAGCCCAGATAAGCCGCAGGTGGGGCCCGTGTTTGTCCTGGAGTATCGGCCCCGGGCCTCACAAGAAGCTCACATGCGCTCCGGGGGCCTCACAGAACGTTCACAGTGCGGCTTCCGCAACCCCCGCGTCGTGACGTACAGTCGGCCAAACGCTTGGGTACGCGCGTGGGGGGCTGCGGCGGTGATCGATTACCGGCTGCTTGGGCCGATCGAGGCCGGCGTCAACGGCGCCGGCCTAGACATCGGAGGCCAGAAGCAGCGGGCGCTGCTTGCGATCCTCGTGCTCAGCGCGAACGAGCCCGTCCCGCGCGATGTCTTGGTCGACCGGTTGTGGGGGGAGCGTCCTCCACCCGGCGCTCAGCACACGCTTGAGGTGTATATCTCACGCCTCCGGAAGACGCTGGAGCCGGCCGCCGGCCGGCCGGTCGTACTGACCAGCCCGGGCGCGTACCTGCTGCGTGCCCCGGCGGACCGCGTCGATGTACGGTGCTTTGAGCGGCTCGCTGAGGCGGGCCGCCGCGCGCTCGCCGAGAACGCGCCGGACCGGGCGGCGGAGGACTTGAAGAAGGCCCTGGGCCTGTGGCGCGGCGCTCCCCTGGCCGATGTGAGCGATGAGCCGTTCGCGCAGCCACAGATCGCCCGGCTGAACGAGCTTCGAATCGGCATTACCGAGGACCGCATCGAGGCGGACCTGGCGCTCGGCCGCCACGCCGATGTCGTCAGCGAGCTTGGCGCGCTGGTGGCGGCTCATCCGTTGCGCGAGCGGCTGTACCAGCTGTTGATGGTCGCGCTGTACCGGTGCGGGCGCCAGTCGGAGGCGTTGGCCGTCTATCAAAAGGCGCGCCGGGTGCTGGTGGATGAGCTCGGCATCGAGCCGAGCCCGCCCCTTCAGCGAGTCGAACGCGCCATTCTGGAGCAGGATGCGTCCCTGGAGCCTCCGCCGCGCGCGGCCCCGGCCCTCGCGCCAGGGCAGGCCCGCGAGAAGCACTTCCGGGGGGCCGCTACCGCCCGGCGGGCCCGCAGGCCGGCCGCCGTCGCGGCGGGCCTGGCCCTGATCCTTGCGCTGGTCTTTCTCGTAGCCGGACCGCAAGCGTCTCCGGTCTCGGCCGCACCGAACACCGTGGCGGTCATCAACACCAGCCGCGCTGCCCTGACCTCGGTCGTGGCCGGCATCGGCAGGCCCGGCGGGATCGCGTACGGGGCGGGCGCGGCCTGGATCACTGACACGGCGGACGGCCTGCTGCTGCGGGTTGATGCGGCCGGGCAGGTCGTGGACCGGATACCGGTCGGCCGCGGGCCGGCCGGCGTCACGGTCGGCGGCGGTGAGGTCTGGGTGGCGAACGAGCTCGACGGCACCGTTTCTGAGGTCAATCCGGGTGCCGGAACGCAGGTCGCGGTGATCCCGGTCGGGATCGGCCCGCGCGCGATCACATTCGGCTATGGGTCGGTTTGGGTCGCCAACGATACCAGCGACTCGCTGTCTAGGATCGACGCGGCGACTGGCACAGTGGTCGCAACTGTGCGCCTCGGTAGTTCCCCGTCAGGTGTCGCGGTCGGGGCCGGCGCGGTCTGGGTTACCAGCCAGGAGACAGGCGAATTGCTGCGCGTCGATCCAGGTGACGGCCGGCTATCCCAAGCGTTCGCGATAAGCCAGCAGCCGGTGGCGGCGGCTGTGGGGGCAGGCAGCGTCTGGGTGGCTGACACTGGCGGCACACTCACGCGCTTGGATCCGCGGACCGGCAAGACAAGGAAGATCGACGTGGGTGGCGCGCCCGCCGGGGTCGTGTTTTCCGGTGGCGCCGTCTGGGTGGCCAGCAGCGTGAGCGGAATGGTGTCCAGGATCGATCCAGGTACCGGCGCGACGCGGCTGATCCGGATCGGAAACGAGCCGACGGATCTGGCCGCCGTCGGCCCAAACGTCTGGGCCACAGTGCTCCCATCGCTCGCGAGTCATCGCGGCGGCACCCTCACCGTCATCGCATCGCCGAACATGCCACACCATTTCCTGGACACCGACCCCGCGGTCGCGTGGGAACCCCTGCCGTGGCAGGTGCTGAGCCTGACCAGTGACGGGCTTGTGGGCTACCGGCGAGCCGCCGGCCTTGCCGGCAATCAGCTCGTTCCCGACCTTGCCACCGCGCTGCCGGTGCCAGCCGACGGCGGCAGGACCTACACGTTCCGGCTCCGCCCCGGCGCCGGGTACTCAACCGGAGCGCCGGTGAAGCCGGAGGACTTCCGCCGGGCGATCGAGCGGGTCTTCATGATCGACAAGCAGCAGCAGACCGGCGTTTCTCCTTTCTATGGCGGGATCGTCGGGGCCGATCGGTGCGAGCGCAACCCCGGCCCGTGCAACCTGGCGGACGGGATCGTCGCCAATGACGCCATCAACACAGTCACCTTCCACTTGACCGCACCCGACCCCGAGTTCCTCTACAAGCTGGCGTTCTCGTGGGCGTACGCGATCCCCAGCGGCACGCCAGATCACGTGCTCAGCGCCGCGCAGCTGCCCGCTACCGGCCCGTACATGACCAAGAACCTTAGTCAGGGGCACACCTGGATCCTGGTCAGGAACCCGCGCTTCCGCCCGTGGTCGCAGCAGGCGCAGCCCGGCGGCTACCCGGACCAGATCATCGTCCGGCTCAACGTCGAGCCAGCGCAGGCCGTCGCCGACGTCGAGAGCGGCCGAGCCGACGTGCTGCTACGCCCCCCGCCCGGCAGCGTACGCCAGCTGGCGACGCGTTACACCAGCCAGCTGCATAGCGGCCCGGAGGCGGAAGTCTCCGCGCTTGTGCTAAATACGCGCCTGGCGCCCTTTGACAAGCTTGCCGCGCGGCAGGCCGTCAATTACGCCATTAACAGGGACACCGTGATCGCGCTCAACGGCGGGCCGCTCGCGGCGCAGCCAACCTGCCAGATCCTGCCGCCTGCAATACCCGGCTACCACCCGTACTGCCCCTACACGATCCCGCCGACCCAAGGTGGGGCGTGGACGGCACCCGACCTCACGCTGGCAAAGCAGCTTGTTCGCGCGTCCGGCACTCGCGGCGACCACGTGACCGTCCTGGCTGGCACAATGGGCTTCCCGTTTCCCTCGCTGGCAACCGGCCGCTACGTCGTGTCGGTACTCGACCAGCTCGGGTACCGGGCAACGCTGCGAACTGTCCCTCTGGATGTCTACTACGGCGTGCTGGGGGACTCCCGTAACCGCGTACAGGCCGGGTTCTTCAGCTGGGTTGAGGACTACCCAGCGCCATCGGACTTCATCGACCCCATGTTCACGTGCAATTCCTACGTTCCCGGCGACCGAAGCAATGTCAACGACGCGGAGTTCTGCGACCACCAGATCGATGCCCAGGCCAGGCAGGCACTGTCCGCCGAGACTCGCGGCCCGAGCGCGGCCGCGGTTAGCTGGGCCGCCATCGACCGCGAAATCGTCGACCAGGCGCCGTGGGTTTCGCTGTACAACCCGCGCGTACTCACAGTTCTTGCCGCCAACGTGGGCAACTACCAGTTCCACCCCTACTGGGACCTGCTCCTCGACCAGCTCTGGGTCCGCTAATACGTTCAGGCTGATCATGGCGAGTGATTCGGCCAATCCACGTTTAGTTGCCGGGCCGCTCGAACCATTGAGGCGGGTGAACGAGGTCGCCCAGACCCTGCATCTTGGGCTGGCCCCTTGAAGCCTCCGCGCGCCGCCCTGTAGCTGGGCCCGTGCTCTCCGACGCGCTGTGAAAGCCTTGGATCCCTGCCCGCCGGGGCGCATTCTGGAGGGCATGGAGGGCTACTGTGCAGTTGTCTGCCTCGGCCTCGCGGACAGCCGCGACGACGGCGACATCACCGGCGCCTGGGCTAGCGCGATCGCGCGCGGTTCCACGTAGTTCCCATCCCCCCGGCTTCGCCCTGCCCCGATTCCGTGAAGCCAAATGGCCCTTCACCTTCAGCGGGGTATCTAGGAGGTTGTGATGTCCCCGCCAAGAGACGATCCACTCCCGTCGCGGCCGCCGCCGTGGCCGTGGCGGCGACGCTGGCCCTCGCCGCGCAGGCCCGGCCGGCGTATGCCGCCAGCGCCCCCAGCACCGCCACGATCAACGGAGCTACCACGTTCCAGACGATGACCGGGTTCGGCGCCTCGGAGGCCTTCGGCCAGGCCGCGACGGTCATGAACGCGAACTCCTCCGTCCAGCAGCAGGTGCTGGCCGATCTGTACAGCCCCACCACCGGGGCCGGCCTCACTATCTTGCGCAACGAGATCAGCGCCGATCCCGGTGACACCATCGAGCCGACCGCCCCGTCCAGTCCGAGCGCGACCCCGAGCTACCTCTCGCTCGCGTCCATCAACCAGGACATGGGCCAGTTGTGGTTCGCCCAGCAGATCAAGGCTCTCTACGGCGTTACCAACATGTTCGCCGACGCCTGGACCGCCCCAGCGTTCATGAAGGTCAACGGCACCACCGACAACGGCAGCGCGCTCTGCGGCGTTTCCGGCGCGACCTGCTCCAGCGGAAACTGGGTGCTGGCCTACGCGAACTACCTCGAGCAGTACGCGGCCGACTACGCCGCCGCCGGGATTCCGCTCAGCTACATCGGCCCGGAGAACGAGGCAAACCTGTCGACGAGCTACGACAGCATGCAGCTCACCCCGGCGCAGACTGTGCAGGTGCTGGACGTCCTCGGTCCGACGATGGCCTCCTCCGGCCTGTCCACCCAGGTCGAGTGCTGCGCAACCGAAGGCTGGGACTACGCGCAGCAGTACGCCACCGCGATCGAGGGAGACCCGACCGCGCTCGCCGACACTCCGGTCTTCACCAGCCACGGCTACACGTTGCCTCCGATCACGCCGCTTCCCGGCTGGAGCAAGCCGGCCTGGCAGACCGAGTGGTCCACCTTCGACCGCTTCGACAGCGCGTGGGATGACCATAGCGACGCCTCCGGCCTCTCCTGGGCGGAGAACATCTTTGCCGGGCTGGACCAGTCCAACCTGAGCGCATTCCTGTACTGGTGGGGGTCGACGACGCCGTCCGCCAACGGGGACAACGAGGGCCTCCTGGAGATCAACGGCTCCTCGGTGATCACGACCGGCCGGCTGTGGGCGTTCGGGAGCTTCGGCCGCTTCGTGCAGCCGGGCGCCATCCGGATCGGCGCGACCACCAACGACGGCAAACTAATCCTGGACGCCTTTAAGAACACCAGCGGCGCGGTGACCGTGGTGGTGCTGAACACCAGCAAAGGCACGGACTTCGTTACCTTCTCGCTGTCTGGTACTGGAGTACCGAACGGCGCCACGGTCACCCCTTACCTCACCAACTCCTCGAACAACATCGCGGCCCAGGCGACCACCAGCGTGTCCAGCGGCGCGTTCAGCTACACAATGCCAGCGCGCTCGCTCGTCACCTTCCAGATCTGAGCGTGAGGAATGTGTTCGCGTTACCGCAACTGCTTGCGGTTGTTATCGGTCTACTTATCTGTGTACGGATCGATGATCAACGGCAACGCTCTTCCGTGACGGGCTACCCGCGCCGACCGCCCGGCTTCAGGATTACGAAGGCATCCGAGCACGTATGCATGCAGGACGCCGTCAGCAAGTGGCCGTCGGCGGCCAGACACTGCTTTCGTGGCGGCTATCACAGCCGGCGCTCGTCACCACGCCAACCTATTCCGGCCGCGAAGCGGGATCTACGACGGGAGACCTGCGCTGTGGGGGCCTGGCACGCGAGCGGCGCGGAGTGTGGCGATAGCGTGCCTGGTCCATCGCAGGCTGGAGATGCAGGTGGCCCGGCTGGTCGCCGGGGACCGCAGCAACAAGGAGATCGCCGCCGACCTGGTGATCTCGCAGCGGACCGCCGAAGGCCACGTGGAGCGCATCTTGACCAAGCTGGGCTTCACCAGCCGAGCCCAGGTCGCCTCGTGGGTCACCGCGTCCTGGCCGGATGATGCGGGCCGGTTAGCCGCTGCCATGCATCCAGGCGCCCGGTAACGCCGCGCTAGCGTTGCTCCCGTTGGCCCGGCAGGCGAGCAGTAAGGACAAGGACGCTGCGCGGGCCGATGCGCGCCTGTGTCTGGTCGTGCAGCGGTGGTTCGCGTCCCGGCTCGTGTATCTCCGCCGGCGGTTGCGCCGCGGTATCGGCGAACAGGTGCCAGGCCAGGCCGTCGGGTAGCGCGGGGAGCTCCAGGCTGTGCGCTTCCCAGTGGGAGTTAGCGGCCAGGTACACGCAATCGCGCATCCCGCCGTGCCCGGCGTACCGCATGACGGCGAGCAGCCGCCCGTGATGCGCCCAGTCCGGCGTCCAGGCTCGCACCCCATGCCAGCTGATCGCCGGGAGCGCGTTGTCTTGCTGGCCGCTGCGGGCGGGCGCGCCGTGCCGCAGCACGGGGTGCTCTTGGCGGAAAGCGATGGCCAGGCGGGCAAAGCGGAGAAGGTCAGCGTTCCGGCGGACCAGGTCCCAGTCGAACCAGGTCATCGGCCCGTCGTGGCAGTAGGCGTTGTTGTTGCCCTGCTGGGTGCGGCCCGCCTCGTCGCCGGCTAGCAGCATTGGGATTCCCTCGCTGCTGAGCAGCATCAGCAGCGCGTTGCGCGCCTGGCGGTTGCGTAGCGCGCGGATCTGCGGGTCATCGGCGGGACCCTCGTGCCCGCAGTTCCACGAGAGGTTGGCGTTGTCGCCGTCCCGGTTGCCTTCGCCGTTGGCCTCGTTGTGCTTGTGATCGTAGGAGACCAGGTCCTGCAGGGTGAACCCGTCGTGGGCGGTGACGAAGTTGACCGTCGCGGCCGGGCCGCGCTGGTAGTACAGGTCGGCGGAGCCGGCCAGCCGGGTAGCCAGTTCGGCGACGGCACCCTGGTCGCCCTTGAGGAACCGGCGCACCGCGTCGCGATACCGGCCGTTCCATTCCGACCAGCGGCCGTAGCCGGGAAAGCTGCCGACCTGGTAGAGGCCTGCGGCGTCCCACGCTTCGGCGATGAGCTTGCAGTCACGCAGCACCGGGTCGTGGGCCAGCGACTCGAGCAGCGGCGGGTTGGCCAGCACGCTGCCGTCCGGGGCCCGCCCCAGGATCGCCGCCAGGTCGAAACGGAACCCGTCGATGTGGAACTGCGTGACCCAGTAGCGCAGGCAGTCCAGGACGAATCCGCGGACCACCGGATGATTGCAGTTCAGCGTGTTCCCGGTACCGCTGAAGTTGTAGTACTGGCCGCCACCCGCGAGCATGTAGTAGGTGGCGTTGTCCAGGCCGCGGAAGGAGATGACCGGCCCGCGCTCGTCGCCCTCGGCGGTGTGGTTGAACACCACGTCCAGCAGGACCTCGATGCCGGCCTTGTGCAGCCTCTTGACCATGTTCTTGAACTCATCGACTGCCAGGCCGTACCGGGCGGTGGCCGCATAGGCGGCCTTCGGGGCGAAGAAGCCAAGCGGGTTGTACCCCCAGTAGTCATACAGCCGCCGCCCGGCCGCCGGATCGGACCGCGGGTTGTCCAGCTCGTCGTATTCGAACACCGGCATGAGCTCCACGCAGTTGATGCCGAGTTCGCGCAGGTAGGGAATTTTCTCCGTCAGGGCAGCGTAGGTGCCGGGGCAGGAGACCCCGGAGGATGGGTGCCGGGTGAAACCGCGCACATGCAGCTCGTAGATCACCAGGTCGCACGGCGGACGGTTAAGCGGCCGGTCGTCCTCCCAGTCGAAGTCGTCGCAGGGGATCTGCGCCCGGTACGGGTACTGGTCACCAGCGTCGCGCCGGATGCCCCACTGCTCCGCGCCGCCGATCAGCCGGGCATAGGGATCCAGGAGAATCTTGCCGGGGTCGAAGCGGTGACCATCGTGCGGGCGGTAGGGGCCGTCGGCCCGGTAACCGTATTCGCAGGTCTCCGCGTCCAGCCCGAACACGGTCATCGCGTACACGCCACCAGTCCGGAAAGACGGCGGGAACGGCAGTTCGGCGACCGGCTGCGGTTCGCCGCGGCGGAACAGCACGAGCGTCATGGCGGTGGCATGGTTGGAATAGACCGAGAAATTGATGCCGCCGGGCACCGGAGTGGCGCCGAACGGCAACGGGTGCCCGGCCCGGACTGCGAACCCGCCGATCTGGTGGGTCGGGTATGCGTCGATCCGCTCGGGCAGCTGCTGCGCGCGTGCCGGGGATGCCAGGGCGGGCACGGCTGCCAGCTTCATGCTGCCAGCTCCTGCACGCCCGCGGCCACCGTGTCGGCGACGGTGAAGAACTCCAGGAAGCCGGTTGCCGCCATTACCTGGCGTGCATCGGCAGGCACGTTGGCGAGCGTGAGCCGGGCAGCGTTTCGCTCGGCCTGCCGGCACATGACAAGCAGGACCCGCAGCCCTGCGCTCGACAGGCACGACATCCGGCTCAAGTCCAGCAGGACCGGGCCGCGCCCGGACACCATCTCCTCGAGATACTGCCGCAGGCCGGGCGCTGTCGCGCTGTCCAGGCTGCCAGCCACGGCGATGATGGTGACATCGCCATCCATATGCATTTCCAGCTGCATGTTCCCGGTCACCGTGGCTCATCCGAGCGCTGCACCACCACCGACACGAACAAGGCGTCGGCCCAGACTGCGCTAGTGGTGGTGTGGTAGATCCTTAGCTGCATCTCAGCCCCCTGACAGGTCTGCCCCGTACTTACGACGCTACGGAAAGTCGCGGCTGATCGCGTCGGCCTGCCGACTGAAGTTTCCACGGGCCCGTAGTCCCCGCGGTGTACGCCCACACGACCATGACGTTCCTAGGTCGGTTAGAGGCTACGAGCATGGCGGTTACACCGCGGTGACGCGCGCCAGCGCTGGCGCCGTCCGGGCGGGTTCGCGGATCCGCGCGGGCGGGATGGGTGATTGGGCGTATCCGGCCGGCCACCCGGAAGGCGTCAACTGAGCCCCAGCGCCGCGGTCACGGCTCGCGCTGCGGCCCCTCCTTCCTCGATGCCCACGTCAACGGCCGCCGCCACGCTGAGGTCAGTCGCAAGGAGCCGGCCGATTTCTGGTACCGCCGCCGGGTTCGTGCGGGTGCGCCCGGCCGCCTGGTACAGGTCTTCCAGGCGTTTATCCGCCGTCTCGAGCAGGGCGGCGGAGTAGTCCCAGTCCTTACCCCACGGCCGGTCCAGGATCATCAGGCGCACTGCCGCAGCGGGATGGTCGTTAACAAGGTCACGGACGAGCACCAGGTTCCCCGCGGACTTGGCCATCTTCGCTCCCGCGACCCGAACGGTGCCCGCGTGCAGCCATGCGCGCGCGTACGGGCGGACGCCGGTGAAGGCCTCGGCCATCGCCGCGTGGTAGGCATGATGCGGGAAGCGCAGGTCAGCGCCGCCTGCGTGGACGTCGACCCCGGTGCCGAAGATCGACAGGGCCATGGCCGCGCATTCCGCGTGCCACCCCGGGCGGCCCGGCCCCCACGGCGACTCCCATGCCGGATGGCCAGGCTCGCCGGCCTGCCAGACCGCCACGTCCAGGGGATCATCTTTTGCGGCGTCGTCCGGCCGCCCGCCGTACTCCGCGGACAGGCGCAACGCCCTGCCCCGGTCCAGCCCCGACCTGCGCACAGCGGGCTCTCCGCGGAAGTACACGCTGCCCTGCCGCACATAGGCGGCATCAGCGGCCAGCAGGCCGCTAGACAAGCGGATGACCTGGTCGACGTAACGGCGCGCCCGGGGCTCATGCTGGACGGCCCGCGTGTTGAGCGCGGCCATGTCCCTGTCGAAGTAGTACTGCTGAACCGCCGCGAACGAGTCGTACGGTTCCCCGGCGCGGTGCGCCGCCTCGTCCAGCACGTCATCGACGTCGGTGACATTCCGGCATATCTCGGCTTCCACGCCGATCAAGCGCAGCGTCCTGGCCAGCGCATCAACCCAGACGAACGTGGCCGCGTGCCCTAGGTGCGTGACATCGTACGGCGTGACCCCGCACGCATAGATCCGGGCGCGATCGAGGAATGCCAGCCGACGGCCACCCAAGGTGAGGCCGCCTGCCTCGGCGATCCCGGCATCAACCTGCCTCTCGCTCACGATCCCAGTGTCGGTCACTCCGGCGTGGAGGTCGAGGCGCGGATCGGCAGTTATGTTTGGTCGAGCCAATGCCGCATCGACCCGTCGAACGGCCAGTCACCGGTTGTGTAGGTGACGCCTACTTCACGAGTGTCGGCTAGCGCAGCGGGCGGAAGGCGGCGCGCAACTCTTCCGAGAAGAGCCCCGGTTCCTCCCAAGCGGCGAAGTGACCGCCCTTGTCCACCTCGTTGAAGTAGATGACGTTGGGGTACGCCTTCTCGACCCAGCTGCGCGGAGTCCGCCAGATCTCCCCGGGGAACGTCGTGAAGCCGACCGGAATCGGGACCGGCGTGGGAGCCTGGCCGGCCGCACGAGCATTTTCTTGTCCTTCTTCCCAGTACGAGCGCGCAGCCGACGCCCCGGTGCCTGTCAGCCAATACAGCGTGATGTTGTCGACGATGTGTTCCCGGGTGAGATTGCCCGAAGGTTGTCCGTCGACAAAGCCGCGGGCGATCTTCTGGTAGCTGTCCGTATCGTGATCGATCATCCACGCCGCCAGCGCGATGGGTGAATCCAGGAGGGCGTAGCCAAT
>Ga0306924_10007734_pt1 | contig 10805 bp, 10 predicted proteins | sample sta12Can44000111_FD_203756 | JGI IMG/M metagenome (GOLD analysis project Ga0306924, IMG submission 203756) | Lab enrichment of tropical soil microbial communities from Luquillo Experimental Forest, Puerto Rico - statanox.12C.anox.44.000.111 (v2)... | ecosystem: Environmental > Terrestrial >...
GATGTTGCGGGTCCGTTCCGTTGATATGGTTGATCGGATTACAATTTTTCTCGTGTGCGCTCGTAGCTCAGCTGGATAGAGCATCAGACTTCGAATCTGAGGGTCGGGAGTTCGAATCTCTCCGAGCGCGCCAAAGTACCAATGCGGGGCGGGTCGATTATCGCAAGCCGGGCCCTGGCCAAAGCGAGGGTTCATTCCTTTATTTCTGCGGCGCTGACAACTTCGGACCAGCGCTTGATTTCGCTTTTGATGAAAGCGCCAAACTGGTCCGGCCCCATATCTTCGGGCACGAAACCCTGTTTACGGAGCAAGTCCGCGGTATCGGGCGCATGCATCGCCTGCTTCGCCGCCGCGGCGAGCTTGTCGATCGCCGAACGCGGCGTGCCCGCGGGCGCCAGAAGGCCAAACCAGAGCGGGGTGTTAAAATCCGGCATCCCCGCTTCCGCCATGGTCGGCACATCGGGCAGGAGGTCCGAGCGTTTGTCGGTCGCCACAGCAAGCGCCTTGATCTGTCCGGAATTGATCTGGCCGATGACCGAAGATGCGATCTGAAAACTCATCATGATCCGGCCACCGATGAGATCGGTCGTGATCTGCGGACTGCCGGGATAGGGCACCTGCACCAGCTTGACGCCGGCGCGCAGCGCATAGAGCTCGGCAGCAAGATCGGGCAGACTGCCGGGGCCGACCGTGCCGAAAAGGATTTGGCCCGGCTTGGATTTGGCAAGAGCCGTGAACTCCTTGACGCTGTTCACGCCGATTTTCGGATCGACCACCATGACCAGCGGGCCGCTGGCAAGCAGCGCAACCGGCGCAAAATCACTGGCCAAGTCGAAGGACACTTCCGGATGTACGATTTTGTAGGTCAGGGTCGACAGCGCAGGAACCAACAGCGTGTAGCCGTCATTGCTGGCGCGAGCGACATATCCCGCGGCGATGCTGGATCCAGCGCCGGTCTTGTTCTCGACGATGATTTCCTGCCCAACTATGGGCCCGGCGCCCTTGGCGTAGAGACGAGCGACGATGTCGGAAGAGGCTCCCGGCGTGAAGCCGACGATCAAATGAATCGGACGGGTCGGATAATCCGCGGCGAAGGCGGAAGGAGGCAACAACATGGTCGCAAGACCAAGGAGCGATAAAGACCTGCGATCGATACGAATCATCGCCATTTTCCGTTCTGATCCAATCCCGGCGAGCCACCACCTGAGCGGGGAGCTGTGCCGAGAGCGTTTTCAACAAAGCGGCGATGTATACAAGTCTCTCAGCGCCGCCGGCGCAGTTGTAGCATTAGCGCCGCCAAAGCGTCTTTGAAAATCCTCAATCTCGCGAGAATGCAATTCAAGCCTTCGGCCAAATGATGCCCCGACTGCCGATAGCCCATGCCCGGCACGCCGCACGCTCAATCTCTCTACTTCCCCAGACATGGTTCGGGCGGCAGACCCAATGCCCGCCGCCCGAGCTTCCGGTTTGACGCCAAACCCGCGATCGCTAAGTGATGAGCACGGGTTCGCGGGCCCCAGCAGTTTGCTCTTGCTTGCTGGCGCCGTGATCATGCGGCGCAGCCGGCAACTGCAGCACCGTTGCGGTTTGGCCGGGAACCAGCCGCGTCACCATGACGATCTGGCCGCCCGGAAATTCCAGCGCGTCATGATGGACGTGCGGATCGTCCATATTGACCTGGCGGAATCGAGCCACGCGATGCTCGACCCGCGCTTTGCCGAACATGCTGAAGGCGCGGTCAAATTGGACGTCGGTGTCGAAGGCGAGCTCGGTGCCGGGGAGCAGGCAGACCGCCACGTCGGGTTGGCCGATTTCGGTAAAGCCGCGCGTGATCGACTTCACGAAATCGGTGGAAACGAGCCTGTCCGCGACCTTCGCTGGCCGCGAGGCGATGAGATGCAGACTATAGTCGCACATGGGGAAAGCACTCCTATCAAGGGCCGAGTTCCGGCTCTCTTTCTCCTGAACCCTGCTCTCGGCCAATAGTTCCTGTGCCGGTGATTTGCCGGCCATGCCCGAAGGTTTACGCATGCAGACGAACCGCGTCCGCGGCGAAAAGATATGTTGCGGGCGGGACATATGGCATCATGCCAATCGGCGGAGCGAGTGCGGTCTGAGGGATGGACGATCGAGCGGTCGACAAGCGCGGCCCGAAAACAACAGCCGCGGGCGGCATCGATCGCAAACAGGGCAAGACCCGCAGCGATGACGTGCCTCGCGGTATCGTCTGCATGGTCATCGCAACCATATTATTTACGGGCGCTTCCGCCGCCAGCAAGTGGCTGGTCGCGATCTATCCGGTCGGCGAGGTGCTTTGCCTGCGTTCATTCGCCTCGCTGATCGCCGGCGCCGCGGTGATCTTGCCGGTCAGTGGACTGTCGGCGTTTGTGACTCACCGCCCGCGCGATCATCTGGCGCGCGGGCTATCGCAATCGATCTCGCAGCTTTGCCTGTTGCTCGCCTTCAGTCTGATGCCGCTCGCCGGCGCCGTGGCAATTAACTTTTCGGCGCCGCTGTTTGCCGCTTTGGTCTCGATAATCTGGCTCAAGGAACCGGCCGGCTTCGTCAGAGGCGGCGCGCTCGTCATCGGCTTTGTCGGCGTGCTGATCGTGACCAATCCGGGCAGCAACTCGCTGACGCTCGGCGCGCTGTTCGCGCTCACCAATGCGGTCATGTACGGAACGGTCACAGTCGCAGTTCGCGGTATGACCAGAACCGAATCCGCCAACACACTGGTGATGTGGCAGTTGGCGGTGCTCGCCTTCTTTCACAGTTTCCTTTTGCTGTTCGGCTGGCGCTCGCCAAGCCCGATCGATGCGGCGATGTTGTTCGGCACCGGATTCACCAACGCGGTCGGACAGTGGTTCTGGACCAAGGCGCTGCAGTTAGCGCCGGCTCCCGCGGTGACGCCGTTCTATTATCTGATGCTGGTCTGGGCCTTGATGTTCGGATTTCTCATCTGGGGCGATCTTCCGTCGGCACGCCTGTTGGTCGGCTCTGCGATCGTCGTTATGACCGGCTTGTTTTTGTTTTTGCGGGAAGCGCGCTTGCAACGTCAGCTCGCGGCGCGCTGATCCGGCCGATATGCCCTTGCGGCAAAATGCTAAGCTGCGGCGGCAAAGGCAACCGGATAGAAACAAAAGAGAGGGTGAATTGTGAAACGCCGGGATCTGCTCAAATTAGGTGCGGCTTTCGCCTTAGCGCCGGTTGCGGCGCGCAGCGCGCTCGCGCTCGATTATCCGACACGGCCGGTCCAAGTGATCGTTGGCCAGGCAGCCGCTAGCTCCTCCGATATTACAGCGCGATTGATCTTCCAATTTCTTTCCCAGCATCTCGGCCAGCAATTCGTCGTCGAGGTGCGCCCGGGCGCGACCGGCAACATCGCCACCGAGCAGGTCGTGCGCGCAACGCCGGACGGGTACACGCTGCTTCTGGTGAATTCACAGAACACGATCAACGCCGCTTTGTTTCCCAACCTGCCGTTCGATTTCGTGCGCGACATCGCGCCGGTCGCCGGCGTGTTCCGCGTTCCGCTCGTGATGGAAGTGCTGCCGAATTTCCCGGCCCAGACGGTGCCCGAATTCATTGCTTACGCCAAAGCCAATCCGGGCAAAATTAACATGGCCTCCGCAGGGGTCGGCGGGCCGCAGCATGTCGCGGGTGAATTATTCAAGTTCATGGCCGGCGTCGATCTTGTCCACGTGCCGTATCATGGCTCAACTCCAGCGGTGACCGATCTGCTTGCCGGACAGGTACAGGTGATGTTCGACGTCACTCCGACCGCGTTGCCGCAAGTGAGGGGCGGCAGGCTGCGCGCGCTTGCGGTGACGATGCCCGAGCGCCTGGACATGCTGCCCGGCGTGCCGGCCATGTCTGAATTTCTGCCGGGTTATGAGGCGTTCGGTTGGATCGGTTTCGGCGCGCCGAGCAAGACGCCGGCGGCGATCGTCGCGACGCTCAACAAAACGATCAATGCGGCGGTGGCTGAACCCGCGATCAAGGCGCGGTTGCTCGATCTCGGCGGTCTGGTCATGCCGCCAAATTCGCCCGCCGATTTCGCCAAATTCATCGCCGCAGATACCGAAAAATGGATCAAGGTCGTGAAGTTTGCCAATCTCAAGCCTGAGTGACCGCCGATCAAACGAGCGGGGAGGGGACGATGACGATCGCACGCAGGAAGCTTCTGCATCTCGGATTTGGCGCTGCCGCTGCGGCGAGCGTTGCACGCACCGCCGCAGCGCTCGATTATCCGACGCGACCAATCACGATCGTGGTGCCCTTCGCGGCGGGCGGTGCGACCGACGTGCTCGCCCGCGTGATTGCCGACGCAATGGGCAAATCGCTCGGGCAAACGATGATTGTCGAAAATGTTACTGGCGCCGCCGGCAGTATTGGCGTTTCCCGCGTCGCGCGGGCGCCATCCGACGGTTATACGCTCAGCATCGGCACGCTGACGTCACACGTCTTGGTCGGCGGGCTTTACAAATTGGATTTCGATCTGCTTGCCGATCTGACGCCGATCAGCGAGTTGGCCTATGAACCACTCCTGATCTGCATCAAGAACAGCCTGCCCGCCAAAGATCTGCAACAGCTGATTGCGTGGCTCAAAGCCAATCCCGGCAAGGCCAGCGTCGGCATTCCAGGGGCGGGTTCGACCGGGAATCTCGCCGGCACCTCATTCCAGTTCGTTCCGTATCGCGGCGATGCACCAGCAATCCAAGACATGATGGCCGGTCAAATCGACATGATGATCGAGCCGTCGTCAAATTTCACCACGCAGGTGCAGGCCGGCACGATCAGGGCAATCGCGGTGCCGGCGCCGACTCGCCTGTTCAGTCTTCCCGACGTGCCAACGACCGATGAAGCGGGCCTGCCCGGCTACTATGCATCGATCTGGTTCGGCCTCTGGGCGCCCAAGAACACGCCGAAGGACATCATCGCCAAACTCAACAGCGCGGCCGTGGCTGCATTGGCGGACGACAGCGTTAAGACAAGGCTCAACAAGCTTGGGCAACAGGTCGCCACGCGCGAGTTGCAGGATCCAGCGGCTTTCGCCGCCTTTGAGAAATCCGAAGCCGACAAGTGGTGGCCGATCATCAAGGCAGCCAATCTGAAGGTTGAATGAGCGCTTGATCGCGATCTCAATCGGACCGACTTGCGCGAACTACAGTTGGTCATCCCAGATGTACAAAGAGGGCCCCCGCGACTTGCGGCGACCCTCCTTCGCGCTTTCGTTGCCTGGTCAGCCGACGTAGTCGACCCGTCTCTGCTCCGCGGCTTCTTCGCTTGTTTTCGGCTGCGCCGGTAGCTGGAGTACGGTAGCTCTCTGGCCTTCGCACAACAGCGTCAGCAGAACCGACCGGCCGTCCGGAAATTCCAGGGAGTCGTGGTGTGCGGCCACTTTGTCCTTATTGATCTGCCGGAAAATTGCGGTGCTGTAATTGAGGGCGCGTTCACGCCAGGGAAATAAGCCGGTTGCGAGGCATATCACCTCACCGGCGAATGATAATTCGGTTCCAGGTAAGAGACACACCGCGGTGCCCGGATCTTCCGGCGCGCAAAATCCACGAGTTCCGGTGCCGAAATCGCGGACTATCAACTTGTCGCCGACGCGCCCAGAATTCGATTAAGTCGGAAATCTCGCTTACGTGCCGCACGCCGCTCAAAAAATAACCACGCTGCGGATCGATTTGCCGTCTCGCATCAAGGCGAAAGCCTTGTTGATGTCGCCAAGCGGCATTGTGTGCGTAATCATCGGGTCGATCTCAATTCGCCCCTCCATGTACCAGTCGACAATCCGCGGCACGTCGCTGCGGCCGCGCGCACCGCCGAAGGCGGTACCCCGCCAGACTCGCCCCGTCACCAGCTGGAATGGACGTGTGGAAATTTCCTGACCTGCGCCGGCGACACCGATAATGATACTCTGTCCCCAGCCGCGATGACAGGATTCGAGCGCCGCTCGCATCAGATCGACCTTGCCGACACATTCGAAAGTGTAGTCGGCGCCGCCGATTTGATCGGCGCCGCTTTTGGTCATGTTGACGAGATGGGGCACTAGATCGCCTCCGACTTCGGCCGCGTTGACGACATGCGTCATGCCGAAGCGCTCGCCCCACGCTTTTTTCTCCGGATTGATGTCGACGCCGATGATCATTGCGGCGCCAACAAGCCGGAGTCCTTGGATGACGTTCAAGCCGATGCCGCCGAGACCGAACACAACGCATTTCGCGCCGGGTTCGACCTTTGCGGTATTGATCACCGCGCCAATGCCGGTGGTCACGCCACAGCCGATGTAACACACCTTGTCGAACGGGGCGTCTTCGCGGATTTTTGCCACGGCGATTTCGGGCAGGACGGTGAAATTCGCGAAGGTGGAACAGCCCATGTAATGATGAACTTTCTCGCCGCGGATTGAAAATCGCGAGGTCCCGTCAGGCATGACACCCTGACCCTGCGTTGCGCGGATGGCAGTGCACAAATTTGTCTTACGCGACAGGCAGGATGGACAATTGCGGCATTCGGGCGTGTAAAGCGGGATGACGTGGTCACCCTTTTTCAGCGAAGTTATTTCGGCGCCGGTTTCCACGACGATACCCGCGCCCTCGTGGCCGAGAATGGACGGGAATAACCCTTCCGGATCGGCGCCGGACAAGGTGAATTCATCGGTGTGACAGACCCCGGTCGCTTTGATTTCGACCAGTACTTCGCCGGCGCGCGGTCCGTCGAGCTGGACGGTGGCGACTTCAAGCGGTTTGCCGGGCGCAAACGCGACGGCGGCGCGAACATCCATGAGATTGCTCCTCGCTTCAATTTCACGCGGCTCAGCTTTGGTCCGGCGCGATGACGATCTGCGTCTGAATCACCAGCGCGCATAGCCTGCCGTCGCCACGCGTAATACGCGTCTGCCACACCATGGTGCTGCGGCCGCGATGCAGCGGCGTGCATTCGGCGCGGGCGACATCGCCGACGGGAACGCTAGCAAAAAAATTGGTTTTGCTTTCTATGGTCGCAGTACGGCCGCCCTTGGGCAGGTTGGCGATGGTGGCGGTGCCGCCAAGATTGTCGGCGAGCGCCATGACGGCGCCGCCATGAAGCGCGCCAAAGCGATTGTTCAATTCCTCGCGAACCGGAAGCTCGGCGATGACCTTGTCAGGAGAAACGTGCGTCACCTTCATGCCGATCAAGGCGGCGAACGGCGGTTGGATTTGTGCTTCCGGATTGATGACGAAATTCATAATGGATTCTCCGCAAACCGCGTTGCTGCGGGTATCGCCGCCTTAATAGCAGAGCGCTGCACAGACAGGCACCCCCGCCGCGGGCGCGGCGGGGGTGTAAGGATGAATACGCCCAAACTTGGTCGTTTACTAACGCGGTTGCGGCACAACGCGCATGTAAGGCTTCGGCGTCTTCCAGCCGTTCGGATAGAGCTTCTTCGCCTCGTCGTCGGTCACCGCCGCAGTGAGAATGACTTCTTCGCCCTGTTTCCAGTTCGCCGGCGTCGCGACGCGATGCTTGGCGGTGAGTTGCAGCGAGTCGATGACGCGCAGCACTTCATCGAAATTACGACCTGTCGACATCGGATAGACCAAGACAAGCTTGATCTTCTTGTCCGGGCCGATCACGAACACGTTGCGCACGGTCTGATTGTCGGCAGGAGTGCGGCCCTCCGAGGTTCCCGTCGTGCTTGCCGGCAGCATTCCGTAGAGTTTGGAGATTTTGAGATCGGTGTCGGCGACCAACGGGTAGTTGGGAGCGAATCCAACCACGTCCTTGATGTCGCCGGACCATTTCTTGTGACTATCCAGGGGGTCGACCGACAGACCGAGGATCTTGACGCCGCGTTTGTCGAATTCCGGTTTAAGCCGCGCCATCGTGCCGAGTTCGGTGGTGCAGACCGGGGTAAAATCTTTTGGATGAGAAAACAGCACCGCCCAATTGCTACCGATCCAGTCGTGGAAGCGAATTTTGCCTTCTGTGGTTTCTGCCTCGAAATCCGGAGCCGTGTCGTTAATCTGTAGAGCCATAAATACCTCCCTCTGGGATATGTGCTGGGACTCATATGTACGGCCCATATGGCATGAATGCCAGTCCGGCTCACGATCCTTTGCGCCGCAACATTATTTGTTCGCCTTGCCGCCAACATTATAAAAATGTCCTGATCGGTAGACCAAATCAGAAACAACCTGCTGGTAGAGAAGGCGCGTCTTGCGATCGATGCGTATGCAATACGACAGGGATTGGGCTTCGAAAAAAAGGACTTGGAGGATTGGCGGCGATGCCGTGACTTTGCCTTACGGACGCCCCGGCCAAGCCAAGCTTCGATGTCATTGAGAGCATTAGCGCCCGGAGCGCAACAGCGTGGGGCCTGGCGGCGGCTCGGAACAAGTCCGGGCTTTAAGCGTTCTAAAGCCAAGCACGGGTAATGATTTTATGGCATTCTTGGCGCGTCGGCGGGTCGGCCTCGGCTTGATTACTAAGCTGATCGAACGCTCGCCTATAATGGCTGGCGGGCTTTTGCCGCGCGCGGCAACGCGCCGCGGCGGGCCGCTTGACCTGCCGCCAGGCTACGAGGACGTCGATCTCTTTATCCTCGGCTGGCTTGCCCGTGAGGCCTTCCGCAGGCCTCGCAATTATCTACCGCTTTAAACGGCAACACCCTATTGGGTTGTCGCGCCCGGCACGGCCGTAATTGACAGGCCAACGGTCCGACCGGGGAAACCCGCCACATCGAAATAGCGCGTCGGCCCGACCTGTTGCATGTCGAGGACGGTCACGAGGCCATTGGCTGCCGGCTCGGATGTAATGACGCGGCTCGAGACTTCGGGCAGCGCGCCCCCGAGCAGCGCCTCCGCGAGCACCCGCCCGACAAGCTTGCCTTTGTCACCGACGTCCAGATGCATCAGTTGGGCGATGGTGCGGCCGAGATCCGCATTGCTCACCGGCGCGGGATCCACAAACTGCGCTTTGAAATCGGGCCCCTGCAGAGCCATGAAATTCCAGGTGTCGGCGCGGCTGAATGAGCCGTGCATGCCCTGGCCTTGCTGCAGCACGCTATCGGCGACTTCGACGGTGCAGCGCACCGGTTCGCCGCAGATTGTGTCAAACGAACGGAAACTGATCGCGATCGCTGGATGCGGAGTGATCGCCGAGCCTTCCAGCGCAATGTCGTCGAGCGATAGCGTGCCGGGGAATTTGCCAAGCTTGGAATCGACAAATATTCCGCTGACGTAATCCTGCGCCACCAGGACATCGATGATCCGTTTTGCCATGGCTTTGTCGCCGTCGGGTACGTAGATCAGATCCGAACCGCCGTTCGCGGCGACGACCACCTTCGGCTTGTTGCGATCGCCGCCGATGAGCCCATTGCCCATCTTGCTGTGCTCGCCTTCGCCAATGGTCCGATAACCGTCGTCCGGGTCAACGAGCGGCAGATTGAGCGCGTGCGCCAAATCAAGCGCGACGAAACCGACGGGCAAATGATCGGGCAGCGCGTCGGCGAATTTGGCTTTGACGGTGGAGCTGGTGTGGCTCTCCTTCGAAATGGTCGAAAAGCCGTGATCCGAGGTCGCAATGATATCGGTCGTATCCAGAAGCCCGAGTTCGTTGAGCGTCGAGCGGATGCGGGAGAGGTCGTCATCCGCGTTGCGGATTGCGGCGAGCGAGGTCGGACCGTTGATCCCCGGCGTGAGCACGTTCAAGCTGTCGCCCTGATTGTGCTGCGTACCGTCTGGATCGCGCGACCAGAATACCAGAACAAACGGCTTGTCGCGGTCTTTGAACATCGGCAGTACGACCCGCGTCGCCACCGAAGCAAAATAGTCCTGTTGCACAACGTTGGCGCTTGACGTGCCGGGCTTGGCAACAGTGCCGGGAACGCCGTTGGCACCGCGCGTTGGTGCGGCGAGCGGCAGGTTGACGCCTTTCAGCCGTTCGGTCACCTCCGCCGATAGCGGAATACCCTTTGGCGTACCTGTCGCGTCATCGATCAGGATGGTTTGCTCGCCGCTGCGTTCCGTCGGATCGAACACCAGAGCCGGTCCGATCTTGCCGATCGAAGCCGTGCTGTAGCCTTTGTCGCGGGCAAGCTTGAGGATGGTCGCTTCGTCGAGATAATTGCCGGCAAAGTGCTCGTCGACGTCGCCCAAGACGACGTCGTTTTCCAGGAAAGGTGTGAGGCTGCTGCCGGCGCCGGGAACCTCGAAGCCCGTATAGATGGTATTGGAAAAAGTGCCAGTGTCGCCGAGCATGTGCCCGGTCGCCATGCCAGATGCGTTGGCCATCGTGAAGGTGGGGAACAGCGCGTGACCGTTGCGCAGGCTCACGCCTTGCCGCGCCATGGCCGCCATTGTCGGGGCGGTGTTGTCGTCGACCATGCGAAAGCGCAAGCCGTCGGCGATGAACAAGACAACATTGTGCGGCCGTGCTGTCTGCGTTTGCGCCACGGCAGGTGTGCCGGCTTGCCCGAGAACGATCTGCAGAAACGCGGTACCGAGGAGAAGCGGCCGGCGCATGATGAGCTCCGTGGAAAACGGGGGGAATGGCCGTTGTGGCGAAGCCGGATGACGGTCGTGTGACAAGGCGGATGCGCGCCGGAATATGCCATTGAGCGGGCGTGAATAAAAAGGCGGCCCGAAGAGGGCCGCCTAAGTTCCGCACAACAACGCGGCGGGAGAGCCGACTTGCGGGCGGCGCGCATGCCACCCGCAACGCCGGACAGTGAACAATTACTCGCCTTCGACGCCGATCGCGTAGGCGGTCTCGCCGTGCACTGCGTCGTCGCCGACCTTTAGGGTGGCTTCGTCCAT
>Ga0306924_10007742_pt1 | contig 10799 bp, 4 predicted proteins | sample sta12Can44000111_FD_203756 | JGI IMG/M metagenome (GOLD analysis project Ga0306924, IMG submission 203756) | Lab enrichment of tropical soil microbial communities from Luquillo Experimental Forest, Puerto Rico - statanox.12C.anox.44.000.111 (v2)... | ecosystem: Environmental > Terrestrial > Soil...
ATACGTGTGGCGTGGGTGCCACCGGCCCGGCAACTAGCGCTCAGCGACGCCTGAGCGCACGGGAGGAGTTCGAGACCGTCGAGCCAGAGCTGATCCGTCGCGTCGAAGCGCGGAGCCCCCCGGAATCTTGAGGTACGCGAGATTTGCGACCCGGCGCTAAGAGGCCACCCGATGCCGAGCGGCCCATCCCCCGCGTGCGAATCGTAGTTGAGGCGGATGACCGGAGTGATCCCGTGGAACGGGGGCACGTCGACGTCGACGGAGGTCTGATATGTCCCTGCGTCGGTCACGTCCGCCAGAGCCGTGCCGCCGGAAGCCACGAGCAGTGCGATCAGGAGACAGAAACCAAGTAGGGCGTGGCCGCTGAGTCGCATGTGAATCTCCCCTCCCGGTTGTACTACTGCCGAGCCGGTTGGGCACAAATCGTACAGGAAAATTCGATCCGCCAGTGTGAGCTACTTCACACAGGCTCCCGCGCCGCTAACCCCGCTCGCCATGCTCCCAGGATCACGTCCCGGCATGCCGCGAAAGGCGAGCATGCAGGTCGGCAGGTACGGCGTCTGTGGCTCTGGGCTTGTCGCGCATCGCCTCCTGCCGTTGTCGCTGACTTTCGTTGATCGCGCGGTCACCGGCGGCGAGGCGGCGCGTTTTCTGAAGGCCGCCATCGAGGAACTCGAGCCCCCGGAGTAAGCTGGGCTTGAATGCCGCTCCTCCGCCTCCTCCTCAACCTTCTGTGGATCGTCACCGGTGGCATATGGATGGCCGCCGGCTGGCTGCTTGCTGCAGTGATCATGGCCCTTACGATCATCGGGCTGCCTTCTTCTGCACGTTTTTCCACGGCCTCGGTCGAACCTACCCATTTAGTGCGAGGGCGCACGAAGGTCTGGAGTCGGCGCATCTCGCCCGTTGCGGCACCTTCCGGCGATGGTCTCCTTTCTGAGCCCAAAGCCGTCACTCAGCCTCGACGGCGGGAACCGCTCTTCGTGGCGCCGAAACTGTCCTCGTCTGGGCGGCATTTCAGAGTAGCCGAGTGTGAGAAGCGGACATTCGTACTCCGTGCCATTCGTGCCGAGGCGGCTACGAATTAATGATGGGCACGACAGTCATTGCAGACGCCCCCGTGGCTCTAGCCATCGATCCGCGCAGCACCATCGCGCTCGCCGCCCAGTGCCATTACAGACCCCAAACTTCACTCGAGAAACGCAACCCATGGAACGCTCTCGCTTCCCTGGCGCGGCCTGCTCAGCGGCTCGCGATGCCAGGTGCTTGCGAGAAAGTGAGACAGGGCCGGGTAGATACCCGTGGCCGCCTCATGCGTCACCCTCTTGGCCTTTCCTACCCTGCTTCCACTGTGCAACGGTCGCGTTAGCGTCGTCGACGTTCATTGTCTCCCGGGCGATGAGGCCGTGCTCGATGGCGATCGGGAGGCAGGGCTGGAATTTCGAGACGCGGGAGCGCTGGTTAGGGTCGACGAGGCGCGCGGCGTCCTTCCATGTTAGTGGGCGGGCCGAGAGCTGGTCGATGGCTTGGCGGATCGCGACAACGCTCGCGGCAGCGCCATTCGAGAACGTTATGAAGGTGTTCCCGGGCGAGACGCGCTCGCCGAGCTCCAGTTCGAGGATTCCCGCGAGAACGCGGTTGCCGGCCCCACCGCCGAAGGTCCACCAGCGGCAGCGGCCGTCGGAACCTTCCTCGATGGGCAGAGAACCGTCGTCAAGGAAAGCGTGGGACTCCCGCTGCAACTGGAGCTCCGCGACGGCACGCTTGGACCACGACGGATCGCTCTCCTCACTCGTGAGGATGCGGCGCATCGCCTGACAGAGTGAGCGCTCGAGGCTGACGGGCACGCCAAACCAGCGGGGGTAACCACCTGCTTCCGCGGGTTCGACGGCACACGTGCCGCCCTTCCAGTCCACGCCAGCGATGCGCCAAGCGCGGCCGGCAAGGACGAAGTTCGGGCTCCTCTGCTCCTTGTCCTGGAGGAACGAAGCGTCGACAACGCCGACCTCCGACTGCCCGTGCATCACACGGAGGACCCGGGGCGTCGAGAACACCGCATACAGGTCCAGGAAGTTGCGTGCCCCGTAGAGCCGCTCGCCTCGTGCGCCAAGCACGAGCCGCGCGTCGGCCTCGACAAGAATGTCGTTGTCAATCATGTGGTGCACGATGCTCTCGCGCTCCACCACTGAGACGTCGCGGTAGGCCAGGCACCCTTCGAGCCAGCTCCACCAGCCGTGCGAGGCCGAGCCCTGCTCTTGCATCGAGAGCGCGATGGCCTGGTGCGCGAGGATGTGGGGCGTCCACGTCGAAGGCGCTGCTGCTTCGACGTACCCGGTCCTGAAGAGGTCGATGATGGCGGCTGCACAGAGTAGCGCGTCGTCGTCGATTGCGAGGAAGGTGCAGTTGGCCGTCAAGTCCGCGCGCCGGCCCGTGCGGCCCATGCGCTGGAGGAACGACGAGACACTGCTCGGCGCGTCGATCTGGATGACGTGGTCGAGATCACCGACGTCGATGCCTAGCTCGAGTGCGCTCGTGGCGACAATGACGCAGTTAGTGCCCTCCTCGAACGCCTTCTCGGCGCCGGTTCGCTCCGTGAGCGCCAGGGACGAGTGCGAGAGGTAGACGTCAACGCCACGCTGTGAGAGCCGGTGGCCGAGCTCCTCGACGCGCCTGCGGCTGTCGACGAACACCAGCCGTCTCGTTCCAGGGTACAAGCGCTCAATGAGGAGCGCGGCGTTGTCGAGCGTGCCGACGAAGTCGAGGTGCAGCTCCGGGATCTCGCGTGCACCACCCGGATCGACGACGCGCTGGGGGCGCATGCTGCTGCCACTCAGCCAGCGCACGATGACCTCGGGATCCCCGACGGTCGCCGAGAGGCCGATGCGCTGGATGTCGGCCTCCGCGACGCGCGAGATGCGCTCAAGGAGTGACACAAGGTGTGCGCCGCGATCGTCGCCCGCGAAGGCGTGTACCTCGTCGATGACGACGGCGCGCACGTGCGCGAGGAAGCGGCGCGCCGGCGTGCGCGTCGAGAGCAGCATCGCTTCGAGCGACTCCGGCGTGATAGCGAGGACGTCAGGCGGATCGTCGATTAGGCGCTTGCGCGCGGGTTCTTTCACATCGCCGTGCCACTTGCCGGCGCGCCTGCCGATGAGGCCCGTGAGCCTCGAGAGCCGCACTTCCTGATTGTTGAGCAGCGCGCGGATGGGCGCGACGTAGAGCACCGATACGCCGCGCCAGTCCTCGACGTCCATCTTCGACAAGAGCGGAAGGAATGCCGCTTCGGTCTTGCCGCCTGCAGTGGGGGCGAGCACCACGCAGTTCGCACCGTCGAGGATCGCTTCGGTCGAGAGCGTCTGCACCGGACGCAGACCGCTCCAGCCTAGTCCGTTGGCGATCTGGTAGCGAACGGCCGGGCTCAAGCGATCGATGACATCCGGGCGTGTCGTCACAGGTCGATCTCGATGTCGTCGGGCTTCTTGCCGGCGGCGGCTGCGAGCTCTTCGAGCGTGAGCTCCTCCGCGTCGACGCGGATGTCGAGGTCCTTGGCCGGGTCGAAATCGGGAAACAGGTCAACGCGATCGAGGATCGTCGCCACGAGCTTCCGCAGGAAGATGCGTGGGGCCACACCTACCTTTCCGCCGAGCTTTCCTGCGACCTCGTTCCCGACGGCCATCAGCACCGCGTCGGTGATGCGCGCTTTCATGCGCTCGGGGTGTTCTGTCGGGTAAAGATCACGCACGCGGCGGCCGACCTCGATGAGCCGCTCTTGGTCGAACGGGAAGAGGCGCACCTGGACGTCGCGCGGGTTGTCCCACTTCGCATCGCCCGAGAAGTCGACGTGCAGACGCTGAGCGAGCGGCGGCAGGCGCTTCACACCGTTCGGCCCGTCGAAGAATGCGGGCGTGCCCGTGATGAGGACGTAGAGCCCAGCGAAGCGCCCGCCGTAGAGGTCGTCGATCAGCTTCCGGATCGCCTCCAGGCTCTTGTCGCGGCTGTCGGAACGGACGCGCTGGATGGTCTCGACCTCGTCGAGCACCAGCAGGAGGCCCGGCCGCCCGCACTGCTTGAGCACCGCGAGCAGGCCGCGCAAAAAGCCGAGCGCGCCGGTGTGGTCGATCTCGCCCTTAATGCCCGCCTGCTTCTTGACGTCCGCGCTGACGTTGGGCTGGCCCATCAGCCACGCGATAAGGCCCTCAGAAAGCGCGTGGTCACCCGCGACTTCGGCTGCATGGTACGCGCGCAGCACAGCCGAGTACTGGGGCTGCACTGCGCTCACGTCCTTCAGGCGCGCCTCGAGCAGGTTGCCAACGCTGTCCGAGAGCGCCTTCATGTCATCGGGATCGCGGAGCGTGCGCGAGACCTCCTCTTCGAGGCCCATTAGCCACTGCGAGATGAGCGCGCGGAACGCGCCCGTGTCCCACTCCGCTGTGCGCAGACCTTCAGTCGCGCGGCGGTACACCGTCTCGAGCCGGTGCAGCGGCGTGTCGTTTTCGGAGACCTGGACTTCGGCGACGGCGAACCCGCGCGCGAGCGCCTGCTGCTGGTACCAGCGCGCGGTGAAGCTCTTGCCGCACCCGAAGTCGCCGCGCAGGGCCTTGAACACTGCGCCGCCCGTCGCGCACCGTTCCAGCTCCTCTTTCAGCGAAACGGAAAAGCGATCGGTGCCGACCGCGAACAGGTCGAGACCTCGACGCGGCACCGTTCCTCGGCGCAGCGCCTCGATGACATCTTTGCGGAGGAGGATGCTTGGTCCGCCCGTCTCGCTCATTCCGTCACTCCAAACTGCGAGAGCAGCCTCGCCTTTTGCAGTGCAACTCGACGGCCGATGACGTCGTGCTCGACGATGGCGAAACCGTCAGCGTTCAGAAGGCCCATCCGCGCCACGACGCCGCCCACTTGGTGGGGGCGCACACCACAGAGCCGTGCGAAGTCGGCGGCGGTCAAGCTTCCGCCCGCGTCGATGAGCACGGCGAGCCATGTGAGCACGCGCTCGACGTCAGGCTTCGGCACACCCGCGACCTGCTGCGTGAAGAGCTTGGACGTGCGCAGACGCGCGACGAGCGTGGGCTCGGTGGGCGCGGGTGGCGGCGCTGCTGGCGTCTTCGACGGCTCCACGGGAAGGAGCTGGAGCTGCGCATTCGGTGTCTTCGGCTCTCCGAGCGGAGGTGCGACCGCCGGACGAGCAACCTTGAGCACCCACCAATCGGGCTCAGGCAGCACTCGGCACGATAGCTCGACGTCGTCGCCCGCGACGCGATCGAGCCACTCCGGGCCGATCAGAAATGCAGGCGCCACGGTCTCGGCGAGGGAGAGTCCCCCGTGCTCGCCGTAGTGGGGCGCGCGGTTTGCGAGCGCCGTGTCCCACAGCGCAGCGATGCCGGCCGCTCCGCGCGGCTTCCACGAGGTCCGCGGTAGTAGCGTTTCGCCGTCCAGCGGCTGCTCCCCCTCGAGCATTGCGCGCCAGCGGGCGCCGCCCTCACGCCCAACCGGGATGCGCCCGCCTGCGACGCGCATCGCGTCGCCTGCAACATGCCCGTGGTCCGCCACAAGCAGCACGGCGCGCTCGGCCCCATCTGCTGCCGAGAGGAGCGCCTCGAGCGGGAGGATGGGCGTCTTGCTGTAGTCGACGGCAACCTGGAGGCTGCCCTTAAGCTGCTCGTCGATGGCGTTCACGACTACCGCGATGACGCGCTGGTCGCCCGCAACCGCCTGCTTCACCTCGTCGATGAGCTCGTGCCCAGCGTGGATCTCACGCCGGAAGAACACCTTGGCGGGCTCCTCGCCGAGGAGCTCACGCACGTGCGGGTTCGAAACCCAGCGCGCATCGTCCTTGTCGGTGCCCTGGTCACCGAAGCGAGGATCGGCAATACCCGCAAAGAGAGCGGCTCGGCTAACCTCGGTAAGCGTCGGCGCTGCTGCCAGTACGGGCGGAATTGGGAGCTGCCCGTTCCAGCCCGGCATGCGCCACGCGATGGGGCTCCATCTTCGCTGGTCGCGAAGGCGTTGCAGGACCTGCACCGCCGCCGCGTAGCTCATGCCGTCCATCAAGACGAGCAGCAGGCGCCGATGCTCGCCACCCTTGAGGAACTGCACGACGACACGCTTGGTGACATGCTCGACGGGCAGCACCTCGTTCGAGGGTTTCCCCGCCTCGACCCACGAAACGTACGCTTTGGCGAAGCGCTGGTCGTCGGTGCGTGCCACCGCGTCGACGGCCCCGTGCAGTCGACGGACGGCGGCCATCAGCGCGTCGCCCGCGCCGCGCATCCCGCGCAGGCCCTGGCGGGCCCAGTCGAAGAAGCCGCCCTCTTCGGTATAGCGGCGCGCGAGCTCGATCGCCGGCAACCACGGCGTGCCATGCTCGGCGAGCTGCGGGCGCACTCGACGCGCGAGCAGCCAGGCCGAAAGGCGCGCCGCCATCTTCCGAGCCTCGATGTGTTCGGAGCGGCGAATGGCGCGATCGAGACGGTGCGCGCTCAGGTGGTCGAACGCCGCGAGCACGGTTTCCAACGACCCGGCGCTGGGCGCGTCAACGAACTTGGTCAACGCAGCAGCAACAGCAGCCTCGCGCGCGGCGTGACCGGCGGGCAGCCAGTCGCTCGCGGTGGCGAGTGCCGAAGCCCCCTCACTCATCGCGTGTTGCTGGGCACCTTCGAGGAGCCGCCGGTCGGCTTCGTCCTCCACCGACAGCACTGCTTCGAGCAGTGCCTCTGAAGACCCGCCCGCGTACGCGCCGCGTACTTCGTTCGCGAGTCCGGGCGCGATGCTCGCGATCTGTCCGTTCACGAGCCCGCGCAGGTACGCGTCCTCGCTTTGTTCGACCGCCGCGAGCAGCAGGAGCGCCTGCATCGCCCGGTCGACGAGACCGAGCTCCCAGGCGCGAAAGCCGAGCACGCCGACAGAGCCGAGCCGCTCCTCAAGCCAGACGAGCAGCTCGCGCCGTACTGCCCGCAAAAGGTCGTCGCCCTCACATGCGCGCGCGAAGGCCTGGCCCGTTTCGGAGCTGCGCACCCAGCGGAGCCACGCGGCCCCGGACTCGAGCGCGCTCTCGGGGATGCCGAAGCGCGTTTCGAGCACGCGCTTCCAAAGGTCGTTGGTCGTGAGGCGAAGCCCCGTGATCTTGCGAAGCCCACCGACGCTGCCCGAGAGCACGAGCCGTGCAACCGCCTTCGATGCCAACCCTTGATCGACCTGGCGCGCGCCGAAAAGCGCGGCGAGCCGAGCATCGCGCGCGACGTGGTAGATGCGCCCGCCCGCGAGGCGGCACGAGACGTCGAGCGGGAGCGTGTCCTCGGCCCAGTCGACCAAGTACACGCTGCCCGTCGTGGAAGGTTCGCCGGGCGCGGGCAGCTTCGAGCGCAGCTCCAGCTCGCACGCTGTGGGAATGATCTCCCACTTCAGGCCATCGAGCTCGAAGCGCCCGGGCTGCCCTCGACCGAAGAGCGCGAGCAGCTTAGAGCGATGATCGCGCCGGAACAGGCGCTCTACCTCCAAGCGAACGTCGGCCTCCGAGACCAGCGGCGTCTCGGTCATTCCGGCCTCGGCTTCCAGGCCGTGATCCGGATCGTGACACGCGAGGCGTCCTTGCCCTCGGCCTCGATGCGCTCGGCCAACTCACGCAGCACCTTCGCGGCTGCCTTCGCGCCGGCGAGATCGTGCGACGCCTCGAGCACGACCTCTTCGCCGACTGGCGCGTTCGGCGGCTGCAGCCTGCCGGTGGGCATGCGCAGCAGGTCGTCGGCGCGGCGGGTTAAATCGCTGAGCCCGTCGGCGAGCATCTTGTTCACCTCGTCGGCGATGAGCAGCGCGGCGAGATCCTGGAGCATCAGCTTCGCGCGCTCGCCCCGCTCCGCGTCGCCGAGGAGCTCCTTCACCTGCCGCAGCACAATCCAGCGCGCGTCCTCGTTGAGCAGGTGCTTGCTCGCAGTCGCCGTCGTGAAGTTGCGGCCCATCGCCGTGATGGAGGTCTTCGGCGTGAAGGTCGCAAGGTCACGAACGATGGATGCGCCGTCACCGCGCGAGAGCTGCTGGAGCAGCGCCGCCGAGGCACGCGCCGTCGCCAGCCGGGGCGCGTTTTCAGGCTCGCCCCAGTCGCGGATCTTCGGCTCGAGCGCAGCTGGCAGGTGGGCAGCATCGCCCACCTCCCTCAGCTTCTCCTTCACCCTGTCAGCGAAGGCCGAGAGGTTGCGCGCGACGAGCGAGCGACCACCGATGGCAACGCCGAACAGCCCACCAGCGCGGTTCAGCGCCTCGGTCCACTCGGCCTGCGTGGGCAGCTCGGGGCGCAGCAATTCGACGTCGTCCGGGAGCTGGCCCGGACGCGGCAACGTGTAGCTTTTGGTATCGCGGCGGAAGGTGCGCCCGCTCCACGTGGTGTAGAGCGAAATGAGCACATCCTGCACTTCGGCGGACAAGCCGCGGGTACGCTGTGGGTCGAGCCACCCACGCACATTGCCGACAGTCGGCGTGTCGATGCCAGTCTGCTGGCGCTGCTGCTCGATTTCTGTGAAGGGCCGCTCGTTCAGCAGCACTGCGATGTCGCCCGTCTCGGTAATGCCGAGTGGATCGGCGTACGCGCGCAGGTCCTTGCGCTCGCTCTGCTCGACATTCATGCGGCGGTCACTTTCATCGAGGAGCTTTTCGACCAGCGCGCCGACCTTCTCCATCCGCGACGCCGACACCGTCCCATCGAAGTGCGGGTGGTGCGGGTACTTTTTCGATAGCATCGTATCGACGACCTGGCGGAAACCGTCCTTCATCGTGCCGGCGAGCACTGCGCGAATGTCGAGGTCGCCGAGCAGCGGGATAAAGTGCTCGTCCACCGTGCGCGACTGGTCGAGGAACGCGCTGTCGTTCGCCATCGCGAGCCCGTAGGCCTGCGCCAACGTGCGCTTCACGAGCGCCTCCTTCTGGGCGCGGAGGCTCGTGAGATCGGCCCGTGTCGTCGACTGATCCTCGACCCGCAGGTGGCCTAGGTACTTGCGTGGGTCGCCGTCGAGGATGTGCTCGAGGATGACCAGCTCGCCGAGCTCGCGCTCCAGCGAATGCGAGAAGAACGTCGGCAACCATACTACCGTGGGGTTCGGCGCCGCGTCTGCGGGGCGTGTGTCGCGGTAGCGCTCGGCGGTGCGCAGGTCTTCATCGGGCCCGTGACCCCGCTCGTCGAACGGGTAGTCGACGATGAGCTGCCACTCGAACTCGCGTGGGCAAGTGAGCGTGGTATCATCCATCTCCCGCACGTTGCCGTAGCGGACGCGGCCCTTCCGGCGTGTTCCGTGGAACGGCAGCTCCGCTTCGACGACAGTGCCTTCGCTGTCCAGTTCGAGGGCCTGGAACAGGAGCCGCCGCATCGCGTTCTTGCGAGCACCCGCCGTGTCGGCCTCGGCGGCTTGCGCGAGGATCGGCTGGAGGTCGACACCCGCGAGATGGATGTTCACCTCGGGGTCGGCCTGCTCGCCGAGTCGGAGCGCTCCGACCTGACTCGCCCAATCGCGAAGGCGCTGCGCCACGACCTGCATTTCGGCGCCCGGGATGGGCGACGCGATGGTACCGTGGTTCAGGTGCGCGAGCCGCTTCACCGTCAGCCCTTTGAAGGGCTTGGCCTCGGGCACGAGCGCCGCCATCAGCAGTGTCTTCGCTAGGCGATTGTCGTTGCGACACATCTTCTGCTGGCAGCCGCTGCAGCCGAGGCGACGGTCGTGTTCCTCGCGCAGGCGCTGACACGCGGTCAGGTTATCTGTGTTGTGCTGCCGCCGGATGATGGGCAGGAAACTCTCGCGGTAGAGGTCGCGGGCGCGGTCGAAGCGCGCCTTCATGACCGGGTCGTCGATGGGATCTTCGCTCTCGGCGAGAGCGTCGAACGCGTCGCCGACGGGCACCACGCGGCCGGTCTCGAGATCCGGCAGGTGATTGACCAGCAGCTCCATCAAGATGCGGATCGCCGTGCGCTCACGCTGCAGGCAGTCTGAGAGCGCGACGAGTGCTTCGACGAGCGCGGGCGAGAACGGATAGACCTTCTTGAAGTCGGCCTCGTCGCCCTCACTGCCGATGAGCACGCTCTGTGCTGCGCCGGCCGCGCGCCACGTCCGCGCGAAGTCGTCGGCGAGCTTCTGCGCCGCCGACTCGTCCTTCGGGCGCACAACGCGGTGGGCGACGATCGCGGGCAGGTTCGAGTCAGCGAGCGTGACCGTCTCGAAGCGACTGTCGTGGTGCGATAGGTTGCGCGACAGCTCGTTGCGCACAGCTCCCTGTGCCTGCTCGCCGAGGAACTGGGAGAGGTCGCGCTGGCGGGCGATGAAGCTGACGATCGGGACGGCGCGGTCGGCATCCTGCGCCTCCTTAAGCTTCACCATCTTCTGCACCTCGCGGCCGACGAAGGGCAGATCGCTCGAGTTGCCCGCGAGCCACAGCACCAGCTCGTCGAGGTAGAGCACGATGGCGTCGAAGCCGAGCGACTTGGCGTGGCGACTCATGACGCCAAGCCCCGTGTCCAAGTCAACGAACCGACCCTGCTGTGCAGTCCAAGATTTGTAGAAGGTCCGCACCAGATCGCTGAACAGCTTGGCGCGCGGGCTCTGGGCGTCCCGATCGCCTTCGCCGACGTACTGCGTGGACGCCGCCGCGTCGAACGTGGCGGCGTCCCATTTGCGCGTCTCGGCGAGCTTGCCCCAGCCGCTCGCCGCCTGCTTCACCCCGCCGTTCAGCTCCTCGAAGAACTTGTCGTCGCCCATCCGGCGGCGCAGATCTCGCGCGTCTTCGAAGAGGCCCGGGTCAGCGTAGACTGCGGGGGTCGGCGC
>Ga0306924_10007744_pt1 | contig 10796 bp, 5 predicted proteins | sample sta12Can44000111_FD_203756 | JGI IMG/M metagenome (GOLD analysis project Ga0306924, IMG submission 203756) | Lab enrichment of tropical soil microbial communities from Luquillo Experimental Forest, Puerto Rico - statanox.12C.anox.44.000.111 (v2)... | ecosystem: Environmental > Terrestrial > Soil...
CCCACCTCTGCGCCTGCGGATCGCCGCTCCTCTGCCGGTACGACCTCGCACGGGCGGCGTCGACGATGACGCCGGAGGCGGTGGCTGCCCGCGCGCCAACGCTCTGGCGGTACAGGGAGGTGCTGCCGGTCCGAAACAGCCGCGCCATCGTCTCGATGGGAGAGGGGATGACCCCGCTGCTCCCCCTCCGCCGCCTCGGGGAGGTGCTCGGCGTGCCGAGGCTCATGATGAAGGACGAGGGTCTCATCCCGACCGGATCGTTCAAGGCCCGAGGCGCGGCCGTCGGCGTCTCGCGCGCCCTCGAGCTCGGCGTAGGAGAGCTCGCGATGCCGACCAACGGCAACGCGGGCGCGGCGTGGGCGCTCTATGCCTCGCGGGCCGGGATGCGCAGCACCATCGTGATGCCGGTCGACGCGCCAGCCATCACGAGAGCAGAGTGCCTCGCCGCGGGGGCAGATCTCACGCTCGTGCGTGGCCACATCGGAGACGCCGCACGAGCCGTGGCCGAGGTCGTGGAGCAGGGTGCGTACGACGCCTCCACCCTCAAGGAGCCATACCGCGTCGAGGGCAAGAAGACGATGATCTACGAGATCGCCGAGCAGAGTGGATGGAGCCTTCCGGACGTGGTGGTGTACCCGACCGGCGGGGGTGTCGGCCTCATCGGGATCTACCAGGGCCTCCTCGAGATGGCGACGCTCGGGCTTGTCCGTGGGCCGTTCCCCCGCCTGGTGTCGGTGCAGGCATCCGGTTGCGCCCCGATCGTGCGCGCGTTCGAGCGCGGCGAGCGGGCGAGCTCTACGTGGGAGGACCCCTTCACGGTCGCGTTCGGCCTCAACGTCCCGAAGCCGATCGGCGACTTCCTCATCCTCGAGGCGATCTCGGCGACCTCCGGAACCGCGGTGGCCGTCGACGACACGCAGCTCCTCCGCGATCTGCGGCTGGCCGGTCGGCTCGAGGGCACGTTCATCTGTCCCGAGGGCGCGGCGTGCATCTCCGCGGTTCGGGAGCTGCGCTCGAGCGGATGGCTGACCCGAGCCGATCGCGTCGTCATGCTCAACACCGGAGCCGGCGTGAAGTACCCCGAGACGGTCCCCATCGACGACGTGCCGGTCCTGGAACCTGGGGAGCACATCGACCGGCGACCGCGGGAGTAGCGCGTGCAACACGGACCCCCATCGCCAGCACGAGCGTCATCAGCCCTGAGGGGTGACCCGGAAAGGGAGGCGACGCTCACGCGCGCGGACCTAGTCTCGCCAGCGTGAACCAGACGGATCGAGCAGACGGGGCCGACGAGCTGCTGCGGGAGTTCCTGCGCGCGCAGCGTGAGATCGTGCTGGCCATCGTCGATGGGCTCAGCGAGGACGCGTGGCACCGATCGGTCGTGCCGACCGGCTGGACGCCGGCGGGGATGGTGGCGCACCTCGGCGGAGCGGAGTGGCACTGGTTCCAGGGGGTCGTCTCCGGCAGGGAGCCAGAGCTGCCGGGCGACGTCGAGGAGGATCAGGAGCCGTACGACCCGATGACCGTGGTGTTCACCGCGGAGGAGCCGTCTTCAGAGGTCGTCGCCTTCTACCGCGATCAGTGCGCCGAGTCCGAGGCGGTGCTGGACTCGACCTCGCTCTCGGCACCGCCACGCGGAAGGCACGGGCTCGACGATGATGAGCCGCCGAACGTCCGTTGGGTTGTGCTGCACATGATCGAGGAGACTGCTCGTCATGCGGGACACCTGGACACGGCGAGGGAGCTGCTCGACGGCACCGTCCGACTGGGCATGCGCTAGTCCAGCCATCGTCGACAGGGACGCGACGACCTAACAAAGGATGGTGCCGTGAAGCTTCTCCTCACCTCGTCGGGCATCGCGAACAAGAGCATCGATGACGCGCTCGTCCAGCTGCTGGGGAAGCCGATCGCCGAGTCCAGCGCGCTCATCGTTGCCACCGGGATCTACCCGTTTCCGGGCGGCGCCAACATGGCGTGGCGTGCGATCTGCGGAACGGCGCAGAGTCCATTCAGTGAGCTGGGTTGGAGGTCGTTGGGAGTGCTGGAGCTCACCGCGCTGCCGAGCATCCAGGAAGAGAGCTGGGTCCCGATGCTCCGGGAGACCGACGTCCTCTATGTATGGGGAGGGGACGTCCTGTACCTCTGCTACTGGATGAAGCAATCCGGCCTGGCAGAGCTCCTGCCGTCGCTCAGCGAGCTCGTCTACGTGGGGTGCAGCGCCGGGAGCATCGTGGTGACCCCCTACAACTTCGACGTGGAGTTCAACCTCCAGTTCGTGCCCGCCGGCCACGAGATGGCGCTCGGAGCCGAACGGGGGCTCGGACTTGTCGACTTCGCGGTGACGGTGCACCTGGACAGAGAGGGCTTCGAGGACAGCACCCTGGCCGCGGTCGAGAAGTGGGCAGCCGGCCTCCCGGTCCCGACCTACGCGATCGACGACGAGACGGCCATCAAGGTCACCGACGGTGCGGTCGACGTCGTATCGGAAGGGCACTGGAAGCTGTTCACCCCGTAGGTCCGAGCACCACGCGGGCCATCGGACACGGCTGATCGACGGACAGGCGCGGTCCGGCGTCGGGACGCGCCGCCGCCAGTCGGCGATCTCAGCCCGCTTGATCGCCCATCAAGACGTCATCGCGCCGTCCTAGGTTCCCGGCTTCTTCTGGTAGATGACCACCTTGTTGCTGATCGCCGCGGTGACGGCCTCTTGAATGAGGATCGTGCACGCGACGAGGTGCTTGGGGGTGCTGTAGCTGGACGTCGGCGTGTAGACGAGCACGGCCTGACCGGTCGAGCCGGTCTTCCGCACCAGGGGCGTCACCGCTCCGCACGCGCCCGGCGCGCTGGGGATCGTGCTGAAGGGGGTCGTCGGGTCCCCGGGAACCCCGACGACGGGGTTGCCGACGGTGACGCGCACGCGCCCCTTGTAAGTGGGTGCGGCCCAGCGCGTCATGCTCGTCGGTGCCGCGGTGACCTTGTACGGCCCGGGATCGTTGGTCTCGTCGATCGCAAAGTTGTTCCTGGCCCTTCCGAACGTCGCTTGCATCACACAGAAGGAGGAGATCGTCGCGGCCGCAACGGGTCCCGACGTCGTGTACCGGAAGTAGAACTTGCCCGTCGCCCCCGTCGTGCCCGACTCCACTCTGACCGGTGGGCCTGTCCCCTGTGGCTGACACCAGGATCCAGAGCTGCTCGACGGTGTGGATGGGGAGAGGAAGCGAACGGTCACGTGCTGGTTCGCCGCTGGCTTCCCGTTCCGGTACGCAGTCACCCCCACGCAGGTGGTCGTGGAGTTGAGGGTGCCGCAAGGCAACTGCGCTCGCGGTCCCGCAGCGCTCGGCTGTGCACCCCCGCCGCCTCCAGGGCAGCCGACCTGGGTCAGGCAGATGACCTGCGGGCTCGCGGCTGCGACGTCGCACACACCCGTTCCCTTGCAGACCGGCGTCGGTGGAGGCGTCGCCGGCCCGATGTACTCAGGCTGGAAGTTCTCGTACGGACTGAGCGCCGCCGCCGCAGGAGTCGTGTACGTGATCTGCTTGGACACCTCGAGCGTCAGGACCTGGTCCGGCATGAACAGCCCTGGCACCGTCGTCGCGACGGCCTTGGCGTAGCCGGTGAGCGGCCCCGTGTGCGTGGTCCTGATGCTGGCATCGAGCGCGGCGTTGCTGTAGGCGCCCAGGTTCGCCGCACCGCCGGAGGCGTAGTTCTGGTCGCCGGTCGGATAGACGCCCCGCGAGTAGAGCTGCCCGCCGTCCCACCAGCACAGCTCGAAGGTCGAGCCACCGCACTGCTGGTACATCGTGTCGAACGGCGCACTCGCAGCGAACGTCAGCTTGACGCCGATGGTCGTGAGCGCCGTCGCGAGGTAGTGGATGACGGCCTGAACCGACGGCACTCCCGAGTTGAACGTAAGGCTCAGCTGCAGCCGCTCGCCGTTCGGGATCCCCGCGCCGCACTGGCCGGCGCCAGTTCCTGGATGGGTGCACTGCATCACACCCGCGACAGGGGTCCAGCCGTGACCGATCAGGAGCGCCTTGGCCTTGGCCACGCTGTAGGGATACGCACAGGAGACCGCGCCCGACAGCTGCGACGAGACCAGCGGGGGGTTAGAGCTGCAGTTGCTGAACGCGTAGCCCTTGAGGACGTGGGACTCGAGGCTCGGGTAGTCCACCGCCGTCACCAAGGCCTGTCGGACATACGGCTGGCTGAGGACGGGCGCCATGGCGTCGCCAGACCCGTAGTTGTAGACGACCGAGTTGTACTCCCAGACGGCGTCGGTCTCGAGCTTGAACTGGGCGTTGAGCACGGGCAGGTTGGGCCCGACCTTGCCGGGTGCGGGTGCGGGACCGGGGAGCACCGTCGGATCGACATAACCGATCTGCAGCTTCGACGCCTGGAGGTCTCCGAACTCGGACGCCATCGAGATGTACGGGACTTCGGTGACCGACAGCGTCGCTTTCTGCGGACCGGAGTAGAAATGGTTCGGCACGAGCGTGGCCGTCCCAGCGGCGTACGAGGAGAGCGTATACGGCCCGTCCACCCCAGAGCTCCAGAGGCCGCCCGGAACCCCATAGGTGGCGTAGTTGGTCGCCTCCGCGTCGAGGGCCGTCCAATCGGCCGCGCAGGCAGCGAGGGTCGTGCTGCTGTTGAAGCCCGGCGCCGCGCAGCCGTGTGCGGTGTCCCACGTCGGCGACAGCGGTGTGATCTGCGCGAGGTAGTCGTCGAGGATCCAGCGTGTCCACGCCGGGTTGGTGGTGTTCACGGACTTGGCGAACTGGAGGGTGACTCGGTTGCCGCTCGGCGCTCCCGTCACGTTCACCACCTGCGCGGGGATGCCCAGCCCGCTCGAGGAGCCGCAGAAGGCTGCCGACTCCGCCTTCCACATGTTCAGGAAGAACTCGACGCTTGCCGCGTCGACCGCCGCGCCGTTCGCGAACTTCCAGGGTTTGAGCGTGATCGTGACCTGACCGGAACCGGCGACGACTGCGAACACCGGAGGGCTCGCGAGCGAGAGCGCAGGCTGGAGCGTCGTGCTTGCGCCCAGCCCGAACCAGTAGAGCGGCCGGTACATCAGCTCCTGGAAGGCTTGAATGTTCGCGACGTCGTAGTGCGCGCACGGGGTGAAGGGGAAGATGTAGTTCGGCGTCTCGCCCGGATACTCGCCCATCCTCAGCGCGGGAAGCGCGTGCGGACGCCCCGCTGCGCTCACGGCCACGGCTGGGACGAGCACACCGAGCAGTAGGACGATCGTCAGCATCCACGCGACGGGGTGCGCGCGACCGGTCGGATCGTGGCGTGTCATTCGTCCCCCTTCATCTGAACGGTCCGTGAGCGCGCTCGGACGAGCGTCGTCGCACAGGAGCGCCGATGCGCGCGGCCGTGATGAGGCGTTGCAGCTCGGCCCCGACGAGTCAGGTTCATCACCGTCCCCCCTGTCGCGACGATGGAACCGCGGTCCCCTAAGGCGCGCAACGTACCACCGGCTCCTCTCGCGAAGTGGTCGCGCACGAGGTGGCGGTGACGGATCTTCAGTGAAGCAACGTCAGCACGGTGAGGATTCGTCAGCCCATGATGTCCACGCCACCGCCGGTTGCCGCGTCAACCGCGGTCGCCTCGATGCGCACGCTCCGTTGATCGCCGCGAGGTGCGCAGCGATGCCCTCGATGGACGACGTGTCGGCGCCGCCGGAGCGCTCAACAGCTCCGCGTTGGTCGTCGGCGCCGGGATGACACGGCGGCGGTCGGCAGCTCAGAGCTTCAGGAATCCGATCGAGTCGGCCCCGGCGTTCGTGAACCAGAGGGTCGAGCCCGGCCCAGCCGCGATCCCGATCGGCGAGCTGACTCTTAGGTGCAGGTACTCGGCGACCTTGAAGCTGATCGAGATCCGCCCGATCGTGTTGTTGCCGTAGTTCGTGAACCAGAGGGCACCGTACGCAGAGATGATGTCGTCCGGCATGTCCAACGGGGTGAACTGCCCCTCAGGCGGAACCTTGATCTTCCCGGCAGTCGTGATGCGGCCGATCGAGTTCCCATTGAAGTTCGTGAACCACATCGCACCGTCCGGCCCCGCAGCGATGTCCATCGGTCCGACGATGCCGCTTCCCCTGAAGATGGCGAGCGTCCCATTGACGACCGATCCTGTGACGCTGGTCACCGTCAGACGACCGATCGTGTCCGACTCGAAGTTGCAGAACCACAACGTCTTGCCATCCGGACCAGCAGCGATGCCGGTGGGAGCTTTGATCCTGATGTCCGTGAAGATGCTGATCACCCCAGCGGTGGTGATCCGGCCGATCGAGTCGCTGCTGAAGTTCGTGTACCAGATCGCGGGGCCTGGACCTGATGTGATGTATTGGGGCGAGAAGATCGCATGGAGCCCAAACGGGCTTGTGTACTCCGTTACGTCTCCCAGAGGTGTGACTCGTTCGATCGAGCTGCCGGCGCTCGCGACCCAGATGTTCTTGTCAGGACCCACGGTGATGCCGTAGGGGGCGAGGAACGAGGGATCGGTGAAGGTGGTGACCATCCCTGAGGGCGTGATCTCTCCGACTGAGTTCCCTTGCTTGTTCACGTACCAGAGGTTCCCGTTAGGGCCGCGCACGATGGCAGTCGGGTACTGAATGTCGGGATGGCGGGCAGTCACGGCACCAGCGGAGGTGATGCGGCCGATCGTGCTGTCTGCCGAATTGGCGAACCACAGGGCGCCATCGTGCCCGACCGCGATCCCCAACGGACGCTGGACACCTGGGCCGTGGAAGATCGAGACGGAGGCCTGCGCAGTGATCCTGCCGATCGAGTTGCTCCCGGAGTTCGTGAACCACAACGCGTGGCCTGGGCCGAGCACGATGCTTGTCGGGTGGCTGATGCCGTGACCGCTGACGTAGGTGATCACCGGGTCGCCCTTGACGTAGATGATCCGACCGATGGAGTTGCCACGCGTGTTCGTGAACCACAGCGCGTGGTCTGGGCCGACAGCGATCCCGGAAGGAACCAGGATGCCCGCACCTCGGAAGTCGCTGACCGCGCCAGTGGTCGTGATCCGCCCGATCGTGTTGTTTCCAGCGTTGGTGAACCACAACGCGCCGTCGGGTCCCGGGGTGATCGCCGTCGGGAAGCTGATGCCGGCACCGTGGAACGTCGCGATCTGCCCGGAGGTTGTGATGCGTCCGATCGTGTGGTTCGACGAGTTCGTGAACCAAAGGGCGCGGTCCGGTCCGACCGTGATGGCGGTGGGATTGGCGATCCCATGCCCGGAGAAGCGCGAGATGAACCCCTGCACGGTGATGCGGATGATCGAAGAGTTGCCGGTGCTCGCCACCCACAACGCGTGGTCTGGGCCTGCGACGATGCCTTCCGGCTGGACGATCGCGGGACTTCCGAAGTGGGACTGGATGCCGTTCGTTGTGATCCGTCCGATCGTGTTGTTGCCGGTGTTCGTAAACCAAAGGGCGTTGTCCGGGCCTTCCGCGACGCCGGTAGGGGCGCGGATCGTGGTGGAGAAGAACGCCCACGAGACTCCGCGCGAGGCAACGGCATGTGCCGCAGACGGGAATCGTTGGATATCGGCGCGACTCGTGTGGATGCGAGCCAGTGCTGTCACCACGTGCAGATCGGTGCGGGTCGCCTGCGCCATCGCCGACGCGTGCACAGCTCGCGGAGCGGTCACCAGCGCCGCGACGGTCAACGCGCTCAGACTGGCTGCGGCGACTCGGGTGGTCGAATGACGCATCTTTCCCCCTGCGATACGACCGACGGCCGACGGAATCCGTTTCCTCACCAAACGGCGATCCGCTCCGCGGGTTTATAGCATGCGCAATCCGCCCGTCGCGTTCGGCTGGCGATCCCGACTTACGTCGTCGCTGACGTCGCCCGAACTCAGTGCGATCGGACGACCGCGTCCGTGTCCGTGATGTCCATTGGACGCGCGGCGCGACCGGCGGATTCACCGCTGGAGCTGCGGGCGTACTGAAGGGACTTCATCGTTTGTGCGCCGACGACTCGGTGACTCGTGTCCAGTAGTACGTTTCCGCGAAAGGTTGCGGCACCCAAGGGGGAGGGTATGGGGAACCTCGTTCGGGCGCGGGGACTCGCACGCGTCGCGGTGATCGCGATCGTGAGCGCCGTGGTGGTCGGGTCGATGCCGTTGGCGAGCGGCGCGTCGAACGGTCCCGGTGTGAGGTCCGCATCCCTCGCAACCGGGCGCACCGTGGCTCGGGCGCTGCCACGGATCGACGGGATCCACGGACCGGTCGCGATCTCGTCGGACGGCACACACGTCTGGATCGCCAACGGCCAGACCAACTCGGTCACCGAGCTCCTCGCCGCCACGGGTGGCTTCGTCAAGCTGATCAAGGGTCCGAGCTATGGGTTCAGCGGCCCCGACGCAATCGACGCGGACGGCACGCACGTCTGGGTGGTCAACGGCACCGGAAACTCTGTGACCGAGCTCCTGGCATTATCTGGCGGACTGGTCAAGGTGATCAAGGGACGTGGCTACGGATTCGTGAGTCCCGACGCCGTCAACTCGGATGGCACGCACGTCTGGGTGGCGAACCACGCACCCCGCGGCGGCAACTCGGTCACCGAGCTCCTCTCGTCCTCGGGTGGTCTCGTCAAGGTGATCAGGGGACCGCTCTACGGATTCAACGGTCCCGACGCGATCGTTTCGGACGGCACACACGTCTGGGTTGCAAACAACCGCAGCAACTCGGTCATCGAGCTCGCCTCGTCTTCCGGTGGTCTCCTCAAGGTCATCAAGGGATCGCACTCGGGTCTCAACGTTCCGGACGCGATCGCATCTGATGGCACCCACGTCTGGGTGGCGAACGACGCCGGCAACTCGGTCACGGAGCTGCTCAACTCGACGGGCGCGGTGGTACGGGTCATCGGCGCACCGGGCGACGCCTTCGACGGTCCAGACGCGATCGCGTCGGACGGCGCCCACGTCTGGGTGGCAAGCGGCGACGACACGGTCACCGAGCTCACCTCGACGGGCGCGCTCGTCAAGGTGATCAACGGGCCCGGCTACGGGTTCGATCTGCCGCTGGCCGTTGCGTCGGACGGCACGCACGTCTGGGTGGCGAACGCACTCGGTGACTCGGTCACCGTGCTCTTTGCAGCCACCGGCTCGCTCGATGAGGTCATCTCCGGAGCGCCATACGGCTTCGCCAACCCCGACGCGGTCGCCTCGGACGGCACGCACGTCTGGGTGGCCAACGACGCCGGCAACTCCGTGACCGAGATCCTCGCCTCGACGGGCGCGGTCGTCAGCGTGCTCAACGGATCGGGCTACGGGTTCGACGCTCCCGTTGCCATCTCCTCGGACGGCACACATGTCTGGGTGGCGAACGGGGACGGCAACTCGGTCACCGAGCTCCTCTCCTCGACCGGCGCGCTGGTCAACGTGATCAACGCTCCAAGCGATGCGTTCAACAACCCTGATGGCATCGCCGCCGACGGCACGCATGTCTGGGTCGCGAACGGCGACAGCAACTCGGTCACCGAGCTCCTCGCCTCGACGGGCGGGCTCGTCGGGGTCATCTCCGGCCCGATCTACAAGCTTCGGGCCCCGTCGGGCATCTCCTCGGACGGCACCCACGTCTGGGTGGCGGACGAAGGAGGGAACGCGGTCACCGAGCTCCTCGCCTCGACCGGCGCCCTCGTCAAGGTGATCAACGCGCCCACGTTCGGGTTCAGCACTCCAGGGGCTGTCGTGTCAGACGGCACGGACGTGTGGGTGGCGAACACTGGCGGCGACTCGGTCACCGAGCTCCTCGCCTCCACCGGAGCGGGTGTGCGGGTGATCAGGGGACCGAGCGACGGGTTCAGCCTTCCCTTCGCCATCGCCTCGGACGGCACGCACGTCTGGGTGGCGAACCTCGCGACGAACACGGTGACCGAGGTTGTTGCTGCCTCCGGTACGCCGGTCAAGGTGATCAGAGGAGCGGGCTACGGGTTCAACGCTCCGGATGCGGTTGCCTCCGATGGCACCCACGTCTGGGTGACGAGTGGCGTCACGAACTCGGTGACCGAGCTTCTGGCCTCCACGGGAGCGCTCGTCCAGGTCCTCTGATCGACGCCCCGCGTCGGTGAGCAGCGATTGCCCGCTTGATTGTCCTTCAAGAGACGATGGACGTCGCGGCTCCGCTTGATCCCCACCCAACCGCGATCCGCCCGTTGTGGTCATGGCCGCGAGGGGGCGCCGATCGGGCTCGGCGCCCATGCTCCTGGGCGAGTGGGTGGAGCAGTGGCTCGCGCAGCGCAGACGGGCTCCGAACACCCTCGCGCACGAGTGGAGCCACTTCCGGACGCACTTCGGCCCGCTTCGCGAGGTCCCGATCGCCGAGCTCACGACGTTCCACTGCAGGGCGTGGCTCGATGATCTCCGCTTCCGGTTGTGCGATCGCAAGCCCCCCATGGGGCAACCGCACACCGTCCAGCACTGCTACAACCTCCTCCGCAGCGCCCTCAACGGCGCGGTCGAGCTCGGGCTCATCGAGCACAACCCGACCGTTGCCATCCCTCGGCCGCGGATCCCGCGACCCTCTCCCAAGTACCTCACCCCTGAGGACGTCGAGCGGGTGCTGCGTCGGGTCGACCGATCGGGGGATCCACGCTCGGCCGCGGTGCACCTCATGCTCCGCCTCGGGTTGCGGCGTGGAGAGGCGCTCGGGCTCACCTGGGGGGACGTCGATCTGAAGGAGGGAAGGCTGACGATCAGTCATCAGCTGCAGCGGGTGCCGGACCCCGACGGCACGGCTCGGACCTTGCTGCAGCGAGTCGCCCTCAAGACCGTCG
>Ga0306924_10007747_pt1 | contig 10795 bp, 13 predicted proteins | sample sta12Can44000111_FD_203756 | JGI IMG/M metagenome (GOLD analysis project Ga0306924, IMG submission 203756) | Lab enrichment of tropical soil microbial communities from Luquillo Experimental Forest, Puerto Rico - statanox.12C.anox.44.000.111 (v2)... | ecosystem: Environmental > Terrestrial >...
TCAAACGCGCCGAGTTCCACGGCGAGTGGAACTACACCATCTCACCAAACACTCATCCGCCAAATCGCGCATTAATCTTGTGACGGGTCCTAAGCTATCAGGCTGTTTGCGAGCGGCTCTCTCGCGCTCGCTCCGTTCCAGGCAGGCAAGATCGAGCCCGACACACTCGCGGTGATCTCGTCTTGCACAGCAAATATATCGGCGAGATCGCGATCATAGCGGTCAGCCCAGAGGTGTCCGCCCGTGGCCGCCTCGATCAGTTGCGCAGTGACCCGCACCCGGTTCCCGGCCTTTCTGGTACTTCCTTCCAGCACGTAGCGCACACCCAACTCCCGTGCGACCGTTTTCACGTTTATGGCGCGGCCTCTGTAAGTGAAGGTAGAGTTGCGCGCGATCACAAATAGCCCGCGTGATTTCGATAGCAATGTGATGATGTCTTCAGCGATGCCATCCGCGAAATATTCCTGCTCCGGGTCACCGCTCATGTTCTGGAACGGCAGCACCGCAATCGACGGCTTGTCGGGCAAGGCAAGTGAGGGTTTCGTTGATTCTCCCATTGCCGGTTTAGAAGGGCTGGGCTGCGTGCTCAGCAGGACGCGGTGGACGCGTATTGGCCGGGGCGATATTCTTGACCTGCTGCTCGCCCATATCTTCAAACGAGAAGGCGAGCTTGTCGCGCACTTGGTCGCGCACCACCCGGCTGACGCAGATCCCGCCCGGCTCGGCGAGGGCTTCTAGACGGGCCGCGACATTGACACCATCGCCGTAGATATCGCGTCCGTCCTTGATGATGTCCCCGAGATTGATCCCCATACGAAGCTCGATGCGGCGATCTGGCGGCACATCGACGTTCCGCTCCGCCATTTCGCGCTGCACCTCAACCGCGCAACGCACCGCATCGACAACGCTGGCAAATTCGAGAAGCAGGCCGTCGCCTGTAGTTTTGACGATGCGACCACGGTGTTCCTTGATCTTGGGATCGGCCAACTCGCGTCTTATAGCCTTAAGCGCAGCAAGTGTGCCCTCCTCGTCCTCACCCATCAGCCGCGAGTAACCGGCGACATCCGCGGCAAGAATGGCAGCCAGCCTACGTTCGACGCGTCCCGTGGCCAAAGCGGTGCTCCCAACCGCATGGGCCGAATGGATCATCGGTTCCCGGAATCATTGTAAAGCTAAACGCGAGCGCTGGCATTCCCTTTCGGCAAGGATGCACGTCCGGTCTGCCTCGACCGAGGTGAGCCGAACCGGGCAAGAGATCCGAGGGCCTGTAAACCATTCTGAAGCCCGGTGGTGAGCCATACCACTGTCTCAACGAGATCGGCACGCACATGCCCGGCCAGAGGTTTTCGAGACCTAGCGCTGCACGCCCTTCGGGCCGCAGAGCCGACACGCTGGATGAGTTGAGAGAAACGGTGCGATGTATCCGTTGTCGTTGTCGGTTCGACCCGGTCGAACGGCCTAAGTGGAGAGCGATAATGACCCGAATTGCGCCCTATTTGATTGCCGCGTTAGCCTTGGGCCTCTCGGCCTGCACGAACCCATACGATCCCGTCCAACGCGGCCTTGGTGGAGGAGTGTTGGGAGCCGCTTCTGGTGCTGCCATCGGAGCAGCGGCGGGTGGCGGGCCGGGAGCCGCCCTCGGAGCGGCGATCGGAGGGGCCACGGGGATATTTGGAGGGGTCGCTACTACGCCCCCACCGCCACCGGGTACCTATTACGGCTACCCGGCCTACGGATATGGCTACCCAGGTTACGGATATCCCGCCTACGGCTACCCAGCTTATGGATATCCTGCTTACGGTTATCCAGTCTTTCCGCAGCCGGGGTATCGGTATCCAGGCTAATCGAGGGCTTCGATTATCCCGATCCCCTGAACGGAAATGGGGGCTTGTGAACAAATATACCAATTCAGTGCAAGGTGGCCTTTTGTCTTTGCGAAATAATGGACCCTTTATAGGGTGGGCACAGGCACTCATCCTACTCGCCCTGACTTCCGTCTCCTTAGCCGTTCCAGCGTGGGGTCAGACCCAAGGTGAGAGAAGGCTTCAGAGGCCAAGCCTTTACTTGGGGACCGCATGGTACCCAGAACAGTGGCCGGAGTCGCGTTGGGAGGCCGACCTTACTCTGATGCAAAATGCTGGCATCCGCTTCGTCCGGCTCGGAGAGTTCTCTTGGAGCACATTGGAGCCGGAAGAGGGTCAGTTCGCTTTTGGCTGGTTGGATCGTGCGATAGAGCAAGCTGCACATCACGGAATCGATACCGTTCTTGGCACACCGACCGCTGCGCCGCCTGCATGGCTGACTCAGAAATATCCCGAGACATTACGCGTTAGAGACGACGGTCGACGAGACGAGCACGGTAACCGTCAGCAGTTTAACTGGGCAAACGAGACCTATCGTCGCCTCGCGCGGCAGATCGTAGAGAAGTTGGCCGAGCGATATGGCCGCAACCCGCATGTTATTGGCTGGCAAATCGACAACGAATTCCAAAACATATCGTATGATTCCGATACCCGAGCCCAGTTTCAGCGGTGGCTCGAAGCGCGCTATCGGACCCTGACAGATCTGAACGAGCGTTGGACGACGGCTTATTGGAGCCAAACTTACTCAGATTGGGCGCAGATTCCGATCCCAACACAACATGAGAACCCTGGCCTTTTCATTAGTTGGATGCGGTTTGTTAGTGATACGTGGCGGTCCTATCAGAAAAACCAAGCCGATGTCATACGGACCTTCAGTGATAATCAGTTTATAACAACCAACCTAATGGGCTGGTTTGACGGGTTTGACCATTATACGGTGACACAGGATCTCGATTTGGCGGCTTGGGACGATTACCCCGAGCAAGGTCACCTCGACCCTGTGCGCAATGGAGCAGCGCACGATCTAACCCGAGGCTTCCTGCGCAGAAATTTCTGGGTCATGAAAATGCAAGCGGGATCGGGCAGTTTCGATAAAATCAATAGTGCTCTCGATAAAGGCGAAAGCCGCGCAATGGTTTGGCAAGCTGTTGGCCACGGCGCGGACGCAATCGGCTTTTGGCAATGGCGGAGCGCGTTGAACGGTCAGGAGCAATACGCCGGGACGCTGGTTGGGTCAGATGGGAAACCGAATACAGTGTATTCTGAGGTCGCGCAAATTGGCCGCGAGTTCGTCGCAGCCCGTGCCGCGTTGGCGGACACCGCGGTGCGTTCGCAGGTTGCGATTATCCAATCATACGATAGTCGATGGGCGATAGATTGGCAGCGTCATAACGAGAAGTTTTCGCCGATACAGCAAATCCTCAGCTACTACGGGCCTCTTCAGCGTTTCGCGCATTCCGTCGATATTCTTTCGCCGACCGTGCCACTTGACGGGTACAAGCTGGTTATCGCTCCCGGATTAAATATCATGCCCGCGGAGATCGCCGAGCATTTGAGGGATTACGTCAAGAGTGGGGGACACTTGGTGCTCGGCCAACGATCCGGCATGAAGGACAGTGACAGTCAGTTGCTATCCAACCGTCAACCGGGGCCGGTGAGCGACTTGCTGGGCGCTCAGGTCGAGCAATATTTCGCAATCAGGGATCGTCCTCCGGGCATACATGGCCTATGGGGTACGGGCGACTCTAAATTGTGGGCAGAGGCATTGCAGGTGATGAATGCGCCTGAGGTCGAGGTGCTGATGCGCTACGAAAAGAGCAATGGTTGGCTCGACGGCCAACCAGCCGTCGTCACGCGCGAAGTGGGGAAGGGACGCATAACGTATGTCGGGGCATGGCTGGACGCCGAAACCATGGCATCGGCGGTAAGGTGGATGATCAGCACAAGCAGCGTAATTCCGCAGCTTACAGCGGTACCTGATGGGATCGATGTCTCTGTGCGGTCTGGAGAACATAAGGAGATCTATATCCTCGTTAACTTTGCCGATCACCCGGAGACGGTCAAACTACCGGCCGATATGTACAACATTCTAGAAAAGGTCAGCGTCAAGTCAGTTGTACTAAAGCAGTATGATGTTTGCGTGCTCGAAGGTAAAAGTGAAAACTAGGGTGGTGAAGGAATCACGGGGAAATTTCTATAAACATGGCGCGTCGGGACGTAGAGACTGGAACTCGCTCTGTTTCATAAATGCGCGTTCTCAAAGCCGGGGTAACCTATTTCCTACTGCTCTTCGCGGTCGGGTGGGTCTTGGGACCGATCCGGGAACTTTGGGCAGTGCCACAATTCGGCCGCATGACGGCTCTGCTTGTTGAAGCTGTCATCTTGCTGATAACGATGATCGTTGCAGCACGATGGGTGATGGGGCGTTCCAACGTGCACCCGAATCTTGGCTCGACGATCCCAATGGGTCTGGTGGCGCTCGGGATTTTGGCACCCGCCGAGATCGCAGGTGTTCTTTGGGTGCGAGGGTTATCCCTACAGGAATATCTCGCGAGCTTCGTGACCACGCCGGGCGTCATTTCAGCGGTCATGTTTCTGCTGTTCGCCGCGATGCCGTCTCTCGTCACGCTAATAAGACGTGGCCATGTCGGAGCAATCTGCTGATTCGCCCAGCAGACCTGCGGAGGTGGCTCGTTGATTCGGTACCGGACGGTGAAACCAGAAGGGAATCGCGCGATAAAGGCTCTTCGTAGGGATCAAAGTCGCTCGGCACCGTGCTTGACTTCCTGTTAACCTATCCGAGGAGAAAGCCCGGAACAGGAGGCGAGGGCAATGACCAAGATCCTGGACGAAGTGCTGACGGCGAACGGAAAGTACGCAGAAAGCTTTGGTGATAAAGGCGACCTGCCGCTCCCCCCGAGCCGCCATTTCGCGATCCTAACCTGTATGGATGCCCGACTCGATCCGGCGAAGTACGCCGGTCTCGCGGAAGGGGACGCCCATGTGATCCGCAATGCTGGCGGTCGCGCAAGCGATGACGCGATCCGGTCACTGGTCATCTCGTACAAGCTCCTTGGCACCCGCGAATGGTTTGTCATCCATCACACGGATTGCGGGATGCTGCTGTTCACCAACGATGACATGCGCCGTCTCTTGGCGAGCAGTCTGAAGACCGCGACATTGGATCAAAGCGGCTGGCACGACACGGGCCAGGGGCCTGGGTCAAGAGAAGGCAACTACATCAACTGGCTGACATTCTCTGACAATGGGAAAAGCGTCGTCGAGGATGTTATGCGCATCCGAAACCACCCACTGGTTCCCAAAGACATTCCGATTTACGGCTACATCTATGATGTGAAATCTGGAAAACTCGTACAAGTCCCCGAAGCTACGGCGGCTGGAAAGGCGAGCTAGGCAGGAGCGAATTGGAGCCGGTCGAGCAAGCTCGCCATCGGTACGCTGCGGAATTGCGCTTCACCGCCAAGGTGGGGTCGTCCGCTGTGGTCGATGCCTTTGCCATCGTGCCGCGCGAGCAATTTGTTGGACCAGGGCCTTGGCGGATCAAGAGTCCGATGGACTTGGCCGAATACTGGACTACCGAGGATGTCAACCCGAGTCACGTATATCACGACGTGTTAATCGCGCTCGATGAGTCGCGCGGCATCAACAATGGTCAGCCGAGCCTTTGGGCCTATCTGCTCGACCGTCTCGACCTCGTGCGCGGGGAACAGGTACTCCACCTCGGTTGCGGCACCGGGTACTACACCGCCATCATTGCGGAGCTTGTGGGCTCAAACGGCCGGATCACCGCAGTCGAGATCGACGCAAGGCTGGCACAGAAGGCGGAAGCAGCGCTCGCCGATCGGCCGCAGGTCAAAGTGATCCACGCAGACGGGGCAGGAACCTCTTTCGAGCCAGTCGACGTGATCGTGGCAAGTGCGGGCGCAACCCATCCGCTGCCTTCATGGCTCGATGCGCTTAGACTCGGAGGACGGCTCTTGTTCCCGATGACGACAAGGCGGGATGGCCCTGGCGCGATGCTGTTGGTGACCCGCGGCCCGGAGCATGGATTTGCGGCTCGCTTTCTATGCCGTGCGGGGTTCATCGATTTCCGAGGTGCGCGTGATCCGGCCATAAGCCACCGACTTGCAGCCGCTTTGCGTCGCGATCAAGGGACTGCCGTGAAGTCGCTGCGCCGGATAACCATAGGGAGGATGAAACTTGTTGGTTCCATGGCGAGGGTTGGTGCCTCTCCGGTCGCGAAGCTGCTGGGCAACATTTAGCCAGGGTAGAGCGTCCGCTGCGATGGGGTTTTTGAGCATGTGCAGGGATAGGGGTGAGGGAGACCCCGCTCCCGATCTCATTCTTCAAAGCGGCGTGAAGCCTGCCACCTGCCTTTCGACGAACGCTCGGCCTTTGATTAGAGTCTCGGCATGACTATCGCGATCAGAGTAATGGAGCCTATGGACATGGCCGTTTGTCGCTTTCTGTTGTCGCAGCTTGGCTACGATTTGGACTTCCAGGAAATGAAGCGACGGTATGAGGCAATCAAGCAGAAGCAGGATCACGCAGTATTCGTAGGCGAGCAAAACGGACAGGTTGTTGCACTCCTGCATCTCTACGAACGACCCGCATTCGATAAACCGCCAGAAGTAATTGTTCAGGCACTCGTCATCGATAAGAATTGCCGGGGCACCGGAGTTGGCAAGGCGATGATGAACATGGCTGAGCGTTGGGCCTTGGATCGAGGATTTTCGTCAGTTGCCCTTACATCAAGCGTATCGCGATCCGATGCTCATTCGTTTTATAATAGGATTGGCTATAAAGTTGAAGCGACATCTCATTTATTCAGAAACAACTTGGTCGTTATGCGCTAATGCAAGGCTGAGGGCTCAGCAAGCGGGCGGCGACAATGCCGAGGGTGGACACTGGCGAGAGCGAATTACGAGAGCGTTTGACCGCGATTCTGCGTGCAACGCCGCCGCTGATGCTGGTGCTTACAGTCGCTCGTCGCCTCGGTCTTCCTGACTGGCTCGTGTTTTCGGGGGCCGTCTATCAGCCAGTGCTCAATTATCTAACCGGTCGCCCGCTCGACTATGGAATCAAGGATTACGATTTCGCCTATTTCGATGCGTCCGACGTTTCATACGAGGCCGAGGATGCGGTAATTGGCCAAGTGACAACCGCTCTCGATGAGCCGCTGCGATCCATGGTCCAAGTGCGTAACCAAGCGCGCGTGCATCTCTGGTTCGAGCAGAAGTTCGGCGAGCACTACGGACCGCTCTCCTGCACTGCTGAGGCGCTAGAACGTTTTGCCTCGGCGACATTCGCAGTTGGCGTCCGCTTGGAGCCTGACAATCGGCTCCACATCGAGGCTCCCTTCGGTCTTGGCGATCTATTTGCGTTGCGTCTGAGACCGAATCCTCGTCGCAAGACGGTTCACTTCGCCCGCAACTCTGCCAATGAGCAACACCGCTGGCCTGAACTTGTGATTGATAACCGGCCACCGGTCCCTCGCTGAGCCACCGGAGCCGCTAATTCAGAGCATCAAATCATCATCGATCAGAGTCACCTTCCATGCCCACTGTTAAATTCAGGCGAGCCGATACGGTAGATAAAGAAGTGGTCCAGCGAATCAGTGCGGACGCCTACGTTCCCGCGTACATGGCAGTACTCGGCACGATCCCAAAACCAGCCACAGAAGATTACGGGCCGCGCATTGAAAAGGGAGAGGTGTGGGTTTTGGAAGTCGAAGGGGAGCCGACAGGGGTCGCGGTCCTCGAAGAGAGGACAGATCATCTGCTGGTTTACAGCATAGCGGTGAAACCGGATGCACAACGAAAGGGCTATGGAGCAGCATTGCTTGAATTTGCGGACCAACGAGCCATCGGGCTCGGGCTGCGCGAAGTGCGGCTCTACACAAACGAGCGGATGGAGGCAAATCTGCGACTTTATCGTCGACACGGCTTTGTTGAGATTGCGAAACGACCGCATCCAAGCAGGCCCGGACAGGTGCTCGTCGACATGATTCGGCGATTGGACCCGCCTGTGTCCCGGATCGGGTCAGACTGATGATCGTGAAAATCGACGATGGTAAGATCGAGGCCGTTTCTGATCTCCTGAAAGGGACTCCTCGCTGATGTGCGATCTCAGGGGAGCCTTTTCGACGAAGACGCGACCCGCGAGCGTCTTCGCCGGGGACGACAATTCGATAGGAGTTGCCCGAGTGACCTCCTACACTACGCGCCCGGCAACCCTTGCGGATGCGCCTGCTATCGCCAGAATTTACAGTGAGGGTATTGCTGATCGCATCGCTACCTTCGAGACTGAAACACGCACGTCCGCACAAATCCTGGAGTGGTTCAGGCCCGGTACGCTAATTGTCGTGGCGGGGGCTGAAAAGGGCATCGCCGCCTTCGCCGCGTCGTTTCCATACAGCACGAGACCATGTTACGCGGGGATTGGCGAGTTCTCGGTTTATGTTGCGCGGGACCAGCGTTGGCAAGGTGCAGGCCGCGTGGTCCTCTTTGCGCTCATTGAAGCTGCTCGCACGTCCCGGCTGCACAAGCTCACGAGTCGGGTTTTCCCGGAGAATGCCGCGAGCCGGGTGCTACTCAAACGGCTCGGCTTTTCCGAAATCGGGACTCACCGACGCCATGGCAAGCTCGACGGCATCTGGCGCGATTGCGTGATAGTCGAGTTGCTGCTCGATGAGGAGCCGTTATCGGCACAGGCAGAATAGATCTTCAACAACGAAGAATATCGCTTCGATCACGGTCGAACCGTTCGTCCACCGGTCTGGCCAGACCGGATGTTATATAGGCTGAATGATTACAGGCCCTCTCATCGCCGAGATAGCGGCGCTGGTCGGGGAGCCTGCGAGAGCAACGATGCTCTCGGCGCTTCTCGATGGTCGTGCTCTGACCGCCAGCGAGCTTGCCTTTGCGGCACGGATTACTCCCCAAACCGCCAGCACGCATCTCGCCAAGCTGACCGAGGCAGGATTGCTGTCAGTGGTCCGGGACGGACGGCATCGCTATTTCCGGCTCGCATCAACAAAAGTCGTCGAGATGATTGATGGGATTGTGGCCGTGGCGCTCGAAACGAGACCGCGCTACCGCTCGCTATCACGTCAAGCACGAGAACTCAGTGCGGCGCGAATTTGCTACGATCACCTTGCCGGTCGCCTCAGCGTGGACCTCACCGATTTTTTCGCTACGCGCGAGTACATCGCGATCGGTGACGAAGCCGCGGAAATCACGCCAGCAGGCACGCGTTTTCTCACCGACTTCGGTGTCGACCTTTCTGCGCTGAGTTCGACCCGTCGCCATTTCTGCCGATTGTGCCTCGATTGGACCGAACGACGGCCCCACATCGCGGGCGCTGTTGGGGCCGCGCTCACCAAGCGCTACTTCGATCTTGGCTGGACCGAAAGGATGAAGCACAGCCGCGCGGTAATCATCACCACGTTGGGAAAGCGCGGTTTCCTGGAAACCTTCGGGATCGGCGAAGCCTAATGCAAAGGATGCAGTTGGATAGCCCGAGCTATCTGAAAGGCGCGGTATTCGGCCTCGCCGCGGTTTCCATTTGGGCCGGTTGGAGCGCTATGACCCGGCTGGCCGTCACGACCAGTCTCAACGCATGGGACATCCCGGCCCTCCGCTTCGGCGTGGCGGGCCTGCTCTTGTCGCCGATCCTAATCCGACGCGGGCTCGCCCGTGATCGTCTTGGGTGGCTCGGATTGGCCGGGATCATAGTCGGACAAGGCGCACCTTACGTTCTAGTCGCAGCGCTCGGGTTGCGATTTGCCCCCGCCGCCGATCTGGGAGCGCTTAGTCCCGGTTGTATGCCGCTTTTCGTCGCCCTGATCGCGGCGACCATCGTGGGGGAAAAACCTTCGACCACACAAAAATTTGGCCTCTCGCTAATACTTACCGGTGCTTTGATCATTACAGGCTGGCACGGCTCAGCTTGGAGCGTCTCTCGCACCTTTGGAGATGCGGCCTTCCTGATAGCAGCATTTTTAACGGCCTGCTTCACCGTAATCATGCGGCAAGCGAAACTCGACCCTATCCACGCAGCAGCCCTTGTTTCCACCGGGTCGTTGGTAATCTATGCTCCCATTTATCTCGCGCTGCGTGGAACCCGACTCGTCCAGTTGCCGCTCGCCGATGTTGCCCCTCAGATATTTTTTCAGGGCGTGGTGGTCAGCATCGTTTCTCTCGTCCTGTATGGCCGCGCTGTGATGATCCTCGGCGCTTCAGGCGGCTCGGCATTTGGCGCTTTGGTGCCAGCGCTATCGGCGCTGCTCGCCGTACCGCTGGTCGGAGAGTGGCCGAACAGGACAGATTGGCTGGGCATCATACTAATCTCTGCCGGTGTGTATCTGGCCAGCGGCGGACCATTGCCGGTCTTGATGCAGCAGGAGGCCCATCGAGCCCGAAAGGATCAGGCGCGTATTTCATGAGACGAGCGTGGCATCGACGACACATTCGCCAAGCCGCGAAGGAGATAAGAGGCGTGTGAACAGAATGCGAGCGGCCCCGGAACCCCGAATTCTCGTCCTTTGCCCATTGGCCAGGGAATGGTCATTTCTGGTGAGCACATTCGAGCCATCGATTCACGTCGAGCGCCTTCATGATCTCAAGATCGGGCTGCATATATCTCCCACTGGCGCGCGTTAGTGGCACCGGGTGGCCACGGAAAGACACAATTCGGCGTTCAGGCCGAATACCTCATCGGGCATCGTAAACTGAAAGAAATCAATGAGTTGCTGGCAACCACATCTCAACCTGGGAACCTTGCCCCTCCTTACTGTGAAGGCGGACGGTTCCACCAGACTGTCGAACAACACCATAAACCTGTGATAACCCTAATCCAGTCCCCTTGCCAATCTCCTTGGTCGTGAAGAACGGTTCAAAAGCGCGCGTCAT
>Ga0306924_10007751_pt1 | contig 10791 bp, 11 predicted proteins | sample sta12Can44000111_FD_203756 | JGI IMG/M metagenome (GOLD analysis project Ga0306924, IMG submission 203756) | Lab enrichment of tropical soil microbial communities from Luquillo Experimental Forest, Puerto Rico - statanox.12C.anox.44.000.111 (v2)... | ecosystem: Environmental > Terrestrial >...
TTTGGCGAGGCCGCGCGCTGCTTCGCCACTCTCGTGCTGACGAGCTTGCCATTGTCGCTGGCGATGCTTGTGATGCTGCGCTACGCCGCTCCGCTGCGGCCGATCGCCGCGACCTTCATGGGCAGCCTGGCTGTCGCTGCGACTACGGCGACCGCGCTGTCGCTATTCCATGTTATCGATGCGACCGTGATGATCCTGATGTGGAACTTCGGAACTGCAGTCCTGTTTGTGGGGCTGGCAGGTGTGTTCGGCCAAAAAATGTTTCGATGGGTGGCGCCGCGAACGCTATACGCTCGAGAGTAGGCGTTCGACACCGGTAGCTGACGGGTGAACTGCACTTTTCCCTGCAATTCATGGCATCAGAGGGATCGCAAGCCTGGATGCCCAGTTCAGATCGATAAGAGAAAGCAAGAAGGAGTGAGTCAATGACAGATCTTGTGCCCTTGTTTCCAAGAAAGGCCGTGCCGCCGCTTCAAGTTGACCTCGCGAGCGGCGGCGCTTTCGATCTTGCACGCGAGAAGCCTGCGCATTTCACGCTTCTCGTGTTCTATCGCGGCCTTCACTGCCCGATTTGCAAGACCCAGCTCAGGGAGCTGGAATCAAAGCTCGAGGAGTTCGACAAGCGCGGCGTTGCGGTGGTGGCCGTATCGTCCGATACGAAAGAACGGGCAATGCAGACCAGGGAAGCCTGGGGATTGACCCAGCTGCGCATCGGCTATGGTCTCGATCTGGCGGCTGCGCGGCGCTGGGGATTGTTCATTTCGACCGGACGCGGAATGACGTCAGCAGGGGTCGAGGAGCCCGCTCGGTTCTCCGAGCCGGCGCTCTATCTGATACGGCCGGACGGCTCGCTCTACTTCGGTAGCGTGCAGACGATGCCGTTCGCGCGACCGCACTTCGCCGACATTCTCGCTGCAATCGACTATGTTCTGAAGAACAACTACCCGGCGCGTGGCGAAGTGACGGACTTGGCGGAGCCGGTCCTGGCGGCGTGAGATACCGCGCCGGGAGTTACCGGCCCTGCAACGCAACGGATAGTGGGAGTTTCGACGGCGGCAGACAGATCTTGGCATCGCAGGCCTGAACGTCGACCTCGCCCTTCAGTTCGCCTTGCGTTGCGATGGTGCCCTTTGGAATGGTCACGACGAGCGGCACCGTCCCCTCGTAGACGGCAAGTTCGTCAGGCGCGAAGGCGCTCTTGAAGTGGGACGGTTTAGGATATTTCGTGCCCAGCGAGGTCAAGCCGGCGAACGCCACGGAGGTCGGTATCAGATAATCGAAGGATGCCGGGTTTGCGTTCACATGGTATCCGTCATCGATCTGCAACGTGACCACAATCTCGTCATCGTTCTCGCCAGCCCTGACAACCGCGGAGGCGTGGACGTGGTCCGACGTCTCGGGAGCCCGGAATGCCTGGTCGTCTGCCGAACGGGCCGCGGCCTCGCGCGCACCGCCGAGGTCGGCCTCCATCAGGGGATGAAGGTTGAGGACAGTGATTGCCGCGGGCCATATCTCCGGCTGCTCGCTGAACCGACCGCTCAGATGGCGAACAATCCGCACCGCCGCTGCTACAAACTCGGAGCCGCCCGCCGCGTCGCGAAGCCGCAGCAGAAGACCGAGCGCGGCGGAAGTGCCCGACGGGACATCGCTATCCTCGCTGTCGCCCACGGGAATCAAAAGGTTCTTCTCATCGAGCGTCGTTGACAGCGCGCCGTCCGGGTGGGCGAACTGTTCGAGAAACGCGGTGGCCAGCAGGGCCGCGCGATCGCGCCAGATGTCTTCCTTGGTCACATCGTAGAGTGACATCAAGCCATTGCCCAGCATTGCGTAGTCCTGGAGATAACCGTCTGTCTGGGCATGCCCGGCAAATATTTCGTGCTTGAGCGTTCTCGCTGCGGGATCGAAGGCGAGGGCCCAGATCCGCTCCCCCGCCATGCGCGCCGATGTCAGAAATTCCGGCTGTTGCAAGATGTAGCTGCTATAGGCAAGCGCGCCGATCGCCAGGCCGCCGAGGCCGGTGAGGATTTTTTCATCGCGCGCCGGCTGCTGCCGCTGCAGGCGTGTGGCCAGCAGTCGCGCACGTGCGGCGCCAAGCAAGGCCATCATCTGCGCGGCATCCTGAAAGCCAGCGCTCTTCAGCGCTTCTTCGATCGGCACGCGGATCCGCAAGACGCCAAGTCCCTTCCGATCGGCGCTTGATTCGCTGACCGGTGCGGCGGCCATCGGCGTGACATCGTAAGCCGCGAGGAACCGCTTCGCTGGCTCTTCACCAAGGACTGAGGTGACTTCCGTCCTCGTCCAGAGATAGGCTGCGCCCTCCACGCCGTTCACCTCGGCATCGATCGCGGTGTAGAAGCCGCCCTCGGGCGCCATCATGTCGCGCCTGAGAAATTGTCCGACGTCCAGGGCCACAGCGCGATAAAGCGGCTGTTTCGTTGCTGCATAGGCCTCGGCGTACAGCCGCAGCAGTTGCGCGTTGTCGTAGAGCATCTTCTCGAAGTGCGGGATCGACCATGTTGGCTCGGTGGAGTAGCGGTAGAATCCTCCTGCGAGATGATCGTGGATGCCGCCGAACGCCATCGCATTCAGCGCTGCTGTCAGCACATCAAGCGAAGCTTTGTTGCGATTGACGTGATAGTCCGTCAATAAGAGTTCCATGCTCGGCGCCTGCGGAAACTTCGTTCCGCTTCCGTCACCCAAGCCGCCATTCTTCGGATCGACGCGCGATTGGAGCGCCTTGCTCGCTTTCCGCAACCACTCGGCCGGTTTCACTGGCGCCTCGCTGCCTGCCCTCATCTCGGCCTGCACGCGCTGCATCGCCTGAAATACCTGCCCCGCGACCGGCAACACCTTGTCTTGAAGATGATTGGTCCATGCATCGTGAAGCGCGGCCAAGATCGTGGCAAAACCCGCCCCCCTGGCGGGATCATCGCGCGGCGGGAAGTAGCTACCTGCAAAGAACGGCTTGAGATCCGGCGTCAGAAACAGATTATTCGGCCAGGCGCCGCGCCTCGTCAGGATCTCGGTCGCCAACATGTAAATTTGGTCAATGTCCGGCCGCTGTTCGCGATCAACCTTGATGTTGATGAACCACTGGTTCATCAACATGGCGATCTCCGGATCCGAATAGATCGTGCGCTCGGCGACGTGACACCAATAGCAGGTGCTGTACCCGATCGAGAGAAAGATCGGCTTGTTCTCCTGTCTTGCCTTGGCGAGCGCCTCGGGACCCCACGGGTACCAGTCCACCGGATTGTGGGCGTGCAGCAGAAGGTAAGGGTCGCGCGAATTGATCAGGCGGTTCGTGTACATGGGTTGCTCCGAAGCGCGCTCGATGCCGTGACCTCCTTTAGCCGCGTCGTCTGCGCGAGCGGCCCCGGTTGGAGCGGCATTGCCGATCCAAGCAGAACCATCAACCAGGCGGGAGTGCGGCTCGATCCGCGGCGGAGCACACGCTCGTGACGAACATGGAGGGATTTTGCTGTCACGCCAGACTATCCTTCCTTGGCGGCGGTCACGATCGCGTAACCTAGCTTGCCTGCTTTTATCGCGGCCAGCGCGCGCTGTGTGAATTCTTTGGCTATCGCGATGTCGAACCCCGGCAACGCCAGCTTTTTCAATCCCAGCATGACTTCCGTCACGAGAAGTCGCGCGCAGATCTGGTTCACGAAGTCGACCAGCGCGCCGTTGTGCCCTTCTGTTGCGATTGTCCTTAGACCCGCGGCAGCGAACAGGGCCGCGTAGTCCGCGAGCGGCTGCGCGTCGGCAATGCAGGCGACCCAGGCCACAAGGCTCTCGAGTTCGGAGGGCAAGTGCCCTTGCCGCGTCAGGTCGCTCAACCCGAACCGGCCGCCCGAACGGAGCACGCGCGCAAATTCGGCGGCGGCAGATTGCTTGTTCGGGAAAGTGCACAGCGCGCACTCGCAGACGATTGCGTCGAACGCTCCATCGGCAAACGGCAGCCGCTCAGCATCCCCGCAATAGAAGCTGACCGTTCTGCTCAGACCTCGCGCGCTGGCATCGCGTTTCGCCGCCTCTATATTTCCTTGGCTATAGTCGAGGCCGATCACCTCGCACCCGAATCGCGTCGCAAGCGTGAACGCGCTCGTTCCGCGGCCGGCGGCGACGTCGAGGACGCGCGTTTCCGGTCCCAGGTTCAACATCGCCCCGAGCCGCTCGGTCAGTGCGGTGCCGCCTGGATGGAGGCAGTCGCCGAGCAGCAGCTTCACAGCGTCGCTGTCATAGACAGCCGCGCAGCACTGCTTGATGGCCGTCGGCGAAAGCCTGCTAGGCTCAATTGGGCGCGGGTCTTCCAACTCGTTCATTTGACAGCCGCCTGGTCGCTAAAGTCGAACACGACCGGTCTCGGCTCATAGGCGCGGCCTTCTCGTCTGGCGCGCCGTCGCTCCGGCTCCATGGCATTGAGCTGTCGCCGCGCCTGTTCGCGATAGCCGACCGAGTTGTAGGCGCAAAACGGAATCTGCTTGCCGCCCGGCAGAAGAAATTCCTTGCAGCATTTCATCAGGCTCTTTTGATTGAAGGTCCAGGGATCCATGAAATCCTGGAGCATGATCATAATCATGCTCTTTGCAATGTTATCGATTGCCAGATTGTCCGGGAGCTCGCACGCCTGGCATGAAATCTCGACTTGCCGCAGCGAGGTCTCTGATCCTGCCACCGACGACGATGACCACAGGCCTTCCAATGCCGTCCTGATTTCGTGGCGGAAGTCCGGCACGATGCGATTAGTGATGTAGTCAAGGTAGTCATTGACATTGATGATGCGCGGCAGTGGAGTGACGCGGCCGCTTTCGACAAAGGCGTAGGTCACCGCGTTGCAGGTCGGGAAGCAGCACGGCACCGGCACGAAGTCGGAGGCTACGAACTTTCCGCCGGTTTGCGCCTCGATCAGCCACACGATGTCCGGAATGGTCATGCGGCGCATCGGATCGTGCGGCATATGGCGACCGGCGTGGAATGCCGGCTGGAAGGTGATGCCTCTGATTGCCGGATGCTCGATCGCAAATTCGACGATCCTGCCGATTTCATGCTCGTTGACGCCTCGTTCGATGGCGGGAACGATCGTGACGTTCAGCCCGGTGTCCGCGAGCCGATCGAGCGCCTGCAGCTTCTCCTCAAGGATATCCGCCTCGCCGCGCAGGATCCGGTGCGTCTCGCGCTCAAAGCCGTCGAATTGAAAGTAGAGTGATGGCCGCACGTCGTTGAGCTGTTCGAGGAACCGGTCGTCGCGGGCGATGCGCTTGCCATTGGTGTTGAGCATCACAAAGCGAATATCGCGCGCCTGCGCGGCGCGAACGAAATCGATGATGCGCGGATGGATCGTCGGCTCCCCGCCGGAAAACTGCACGACCTCAGGCCTGCCCTCGGTCCGCACATAATCGTCGAGCATCTGCTCGACCTCTTCGAGCGTCAGGCTGAACCCGTGCTCCGCATCGGCAAAGCAAAGCGGGCACTCCATGTCGCAGGCGCTGTTGACCTCGATAACGCCGAGGCAGGCATGCTGCTCGTGCTCGGGGCATAGCCCACAATCGTGCGGGCAGCCGTGCTCGATTTGCGTGCCGCGCGCCAGCGGAATTGTGCCGGGCTTGTTGTATCGCGCGAATGAGACATAGGCCGCGGCATCGCCGTACACGAGCGAGATGAATGGTCCGCACCGGGGACAGCGCTTGCTCATATAGACCTTGTTGTCGCGCAGAAGGATTTTGGCATCGATGACCCGCCGGCACTTCGGACAAATACTTCGGGTCAATTCGTGGAACACGTAGTCCGAATCAACGCGATGGCGAACGGCGATTTCATCTACGTCAGCGTCGCGACCAAGGCCAATGGCCTGTTTGGGATCCATGTCAGAAATGCCCTGAGTCACCTAGCGATCACCCTAGTTTCCACACCGACCACAGCAGCACCGGCGACAACAACGCCGTTGTCAGGCAATAGAGGCAGTAACCTCCAAAAATCATCATATCGCGCACACCGAGGATATTGGCGAGCGTCGCCGCGGCCGAAAGCGCCAGCAAGGCGATCCAGCCCCAGCGACCCAGCGGCGCGAGCAACAACGCGACGATGACGATGTAAAGGACGGCGCCGATATGCCCATCGGGAACGCCAAATGGCCGCGCGAACGGGGCATTGGCGACCCCCTCGCAGCCCTCACCGAAAAAAGGACAGATCAGGCGCCGACAAGTCGGCTCTGGTATAGCCCAACATAAAGCATGGCGGCGGCACTCGCCGTTGCGACAGCAAATGCAATATAGCGATACATGCTCATTCGTTTGGCAAACCCCTCACCCCGGTGGTTTATTATCCACCGCCTGTCCCGCCACGCGCCCGCACTAAACTGATAGCCTCTCTAACCGTTCGGCTAGGTTCTAGAAAAGGTTACCCACACTCAGAAATTTATTGCCTGAGCCAGTCTGGGTCTGAAGATGGCGACTCGTAAGCTGAGGAAAGCCCATCGAAAGATTGGCCTTGCCCAACGCCGAAGCATACTGCGCAGCGACACCGACTGAATGGGTGGCTTTCTTAGCTATCGCGGTGTCATCAATCACCAGCACCGCATCGCTGCCGCCGACGAGCTTATCGGCTTGGACCAGCAACTCTCTTTCCAGGGGGCCGGCATCCCAGACCCCTGTGGCGATGAAGTGGTGCAATTGATCGTAGTCACCAGGTGCAAGCCGCTCCGCCATCGGCTGAATGCTTTTGCGGTCCCCAGGACCGACCAGCCCTGACACGTAGACGGGGCACATCTGTCGCCGAGCCTTGTGCCCCAATCGATCCAAAAATGGCTTCAGAAAGCGTCCAAGCTCCTTCCGCCAATCCGATCTCCGGCCTCCCATGGTCGGCCCCTCCACAAGCCGACAACCAATGAGTCACAGAAAAGCTGATTTGGGAATCCCACGCCGCTCTAAATCTGCCAAAGTAGTGCTAGATGCCGTAATGGGCCCTGCTCCGAGCGAGGGGTGATGATGGTGGCTGTCCCCCGATAGATGATGAAACGGGGTCACGACGTTGAGTCGGCCCCAAGCATCTGGAGACGGAGGACAGCCATGGAGCAGTATGCCGGAATCGACGTGTCTTTGGAACTATCGAGCGTGTGCGTCGTGGATGCACAGGGCAAGATCGTGAAGGAGGCGAAGGTGGCGAGCGAACCGGAAGCCTTAATTGGCTTTTTCGAGACGCTTGGCATTGCAGTGAATCGGATCGGCCTGGAGGCAGGACCATTGTCGCAGTGGCTGCGTGCGGGGTTGAAACGAGCAGGATTCGAGGCGGTTCTGCTAGAAACGCGGCATGTGAAGGCAGCGTTATCGGCGATGACGGTGAAGACGGATCGCAAGGATGCACGCGGGATTGCCCAGTTGATCCGGATGGGATGGTTCCGCCCGGTGCATGCAAAGTCGATAGGAGCTCAAGAGATTCGAGCGCTGCTGGTTGCGCGCAAGCAGCTTCTTGGGCGGCTTATCGATGTGGAATTGAGCATTCGCGGGATTTTGCGCGGCTTTGGCCTGAAGGTTGGTCCAGTTACGCGGAAGAATTTTGAAGCGCGGATCCGAGAGTTGGTTACGGGTCAGGCAACATTGGAGCGCATTACTATGGCAATGCTTTCGGCCCGGGCGGCTTTGAAGGCGGAGTACGCCAAGTTACACAAGGCTGTGCTGACGATTGTGCGTGACGATGCGGTCTGCCGCCGGCTGATGACGGTGCCGAGCGTTGGCCCCCTGGTAGCTATCACTTACAAATCGGCGATTGATGATCCTCATCGCATTGCGAAATCGAAGGCGGCAGGAGCGCTGTTCGGGCTCACGCCAAAGAAGTATCAGTCGGGAGAGAAGGACGTCACGGGCGGGATCACGCTGGCCGGCGATGAGATGGTGCGCACGGCGCTCTATGAAGCGGGAGTGTCAGAAGCTTTGTGTAAGGGATCTCTGTGACGGGTGAATTTGGTTTCCGAGCATCGAGAACAAGATATTAGTGGCATGGCCGACGAGTTTGCTTGGCCGCGCCGAGCGGTCAAGTCCCGAAGCCGCGGAGCGGCGCGCCGCAGCGCGGGACTTGACGGCGGCGGTGCGGGCCGAGCGATCATTGCCGTTGCCGTGATGCGGTTTGTCATCGCGTTGTTCCTGGAAAACGCTCGCCGAATTGGATGGCGAATTGACTCATTGCGGCGGTCCATTCGACCGCCCGTCGCCAGCGCAGACCAGCATTCTTGATCGCGAGATAGAGCAGCTTCAGCGCCGCGTCATCGTTCGGGAAACTGCCGCGCGTTTTGATGATCTTGCGCAAAGAGCGGTGCAACGCCTCGACCGCGTTGGTGGTGTAGATCATCTTGCGAACGCTTGGCGCGAAGGCGAAGAATGGCACGACGTAGTCCCAGGCTCTCCGCCAGGCGGCTCCGATCGCCGGATAGCGTTTGCCCCATTCGGCCTCGAACTCCTCGAGGCTAGCAAGCGCAGTGTCGGCATTCTCAGCCCGATAGATCAACTTAATCGCAGGCAGGATAGCCTTGCGGTCCTTCCAGGACACGAAGGCCAGGCTGTTGCGGATCAGGTGCACGATGCAAGTTTCGGACAGAGGCCGCCGCAATCTCTCAAATCTGAGTAAGCCGGACGTATCCACTCATCACCACCAGCGAACTGGCCAATTGTTGCGCGCGACCAGTCTGTGCCACGCGAAGGCGAACAATACGAGCAACAACGCACCGATTCCCACTGGGATGAATAGAAAGCGCCAGGACACGTCGTTCACAACCACTACAAGGGGATCGATTCCGGCTGGTGGGTGAAACGTATCACTGAGATGCATTGCAATCATTGATAAGCCAACAGCGAGGGCTGCGGCCCAAGGATCCGGTCCACACACCTTTACGACCATCAGACCAACGATTGTCGAGATGAGATGCCCGCCGACCAGTGCGCGCGGTTGAGCCGGCTCGGCTCTCGGCGAGCCCAAAACCAGGACGATTGACGTCCCAAAGGGGATCGCCCAGAGCGGGACCTCTCTTCTTATGGAGAAAGCTTCCATCACCGCGACTGCGACAGCGCCGCCCATCGCGCCTGCGAGCATAGAAAAGAACTGGGTGCGATCAAACATCCGGACCAATTGTTCATAATCCGAACGATCTCACATCGTCTCAGATCACCACAGCTTTCGTGAGCGTATCCTCCTTAACCATCCCGGGGGTAAACGCCTCCGTCAGGATTGTGCTAAGAACCGAGGTAACGACTAGCAGCACCAGCACCGCATTAAATATCTCTCCGGACAGCAGTCGTTCTCCTGCGGCATTGAGGGTGTTGTAGCCGACCAACGTGGCGGCGAGCGTAGCGGCAACCTGCGGCAGCGTCAGTGCCCACATCGTGAGTCTCGCGTGACGTGCGTAGCCAAAGGCGCGACCAGAGATCGCGGCTGCGATTCCTTTTCCTAGGATTAGAGCTGCAACCATGCCCGCAACCAGCCAGAAATGGCCAAAAACGGTCTGCGCAACCGCGACAATCAGGAAGCCCACAACAATGAAAGATTGGAATGAAAAAGGACTTGCCGAAGAACTCCAGTTTCTCCTTCGCCGGGTGGTTGCCGACAGAGGCATTGACCGCCAATCCGGCCATAAACGCCCCGACAATGTCTGGCAGATTAATGAAATTGGCGAGCTCGCCGGCCACCGCCATGATGCCAAGCATCGTGACAAAATAGGCCTCCTGACTATCGTGCAGCTTGTTCAGAACCCAGGCGCCGGCACGGCTTACGCCTATCAGGACCAACGGCACAAAGATGGCGACCTCGGTAATCTGCAGCGCGAGACCGGATGGCGAAAAGCCGGTCGTGTAGACGGAAACGCAAATCCCGAATACGATCAGCGACAACGTATCCGATACCAAAGTCGCGCCAATCGTGACGACGACAGGCTCCAATCCGAGGGCACCAAAGCGCTGCGAGCAAGGTGTGCGAAGCCAACAGCGAGCCGATGACGATGGCGGGAATAATCCCATAGCCGAACGCCAGACCATACGCGGTGCCGAGCAGCTGCGGTATAATGGTCGTGACGATACCGAATATGACGCTGCGGGCCTGCGCCTTCCGAAAAAGGTCGATCTCAATTTCAAGCCCGGCAGTGAACATCAGCAACAACCTCCCAAGATCACCGAAAAATTGCACGATCGGGTGGTTCACCGGGGCAACGTCAAGAACGTACGGCCCGATAAGGACTCCGAACGCTAGCAGCCCCACCAGCTGCGGGACTCTGAAGCGGCGTGCAAGCGCCGGTGCACCTGCAATCATCGCCATGACATGGATGTCCATGGAACATCGGTCGGTGGTGGCCATTCGCCCCCCGCAGCGGTTTCGCAGCTCCGTGTTCGTTCGGGCGCCGCGTCGCGGATATCTCGGTGGCTTGCGAGTGATTGCTCGACCAGGGACCAAAGTTGCTGTACCTGCCCCGCGCTGCAGCCTCCCCTATTTCAGCGCAGACCGCGAGCAGTCCACATATTGCAACTACTGCCCATTTCGTGACGATTTGACCCTCGTGCTCTGCAAAGGCATCGCCGAGGCAGGTTAACATCCGCTTGATAAATCGTGATTTTGCTATTGGCATTGTCCCGGTCCCAACAAGGGCGCGAAACGGATTCGTCGCAATGGTCGCTAAACCGACCGACAGGTGAACCAAGACGGAGCGCCATGTCGGTTACTCCGCCGCGCGGGGCAGCGTCGCGGCACGACCGCGATGCCCGCGGCTGATCAACAGCAGCAACTGCGCCGAGGCGTCGCCGAGCAGCGTGCGGT
>Ga0306924_10007752_pt1 | contig 10791 bp, 9 predicted proteins | sample sta12Can44000111_FD_203756 | JGI IMG/M metagenome (GOLD analysis project Ga0306924, IMG submission 203756) | Lab enrichment of tropical soil microbial communities from Luquillo Experimental Forest, Puerto Rico - statanox.12C.anox.44.000.111 (v2)... | ecosystem: Environmental > Terrestrial > Soil...
CGCTGCCAGAGCCTGAATTGATCACGTAACCTCATCCAAAGGCAAATTTCCCGCTAAAATTTGTGATCAATGCAGGCTAACTAAGGCGCTGACAGGTAAGCCATCGAATTGCTCTGCGTTGCGCCAGGGCGGACTCAGGGCGAGCCGGGTAACAAAAATTGATAAATTTCAGCCGAATTTCATTGACGTTTCAGGGCTTGGGTGGGTAGAAGTGGGGCATTGTGGAGTGAAGTGGTTCCAATGACCATGGACTACCTATGCAGTCGCCTCAGAATGACCAGCCCATTTTCACCGGGGAATTCCGGCACGCGATGGACGCAAAAAACCGCATTACCATCCCGTCGCGGTGGCGCAGAGGCGAAATCGACGAGTTCTTTGCAATCCCAAATCCGGAAGGCGGGTTTTTGATGGTTATGCCCCCCTCAGAATTCAGGCGTCTGGCCGAAAAAGTGGAAAAAGACGAGAGTCTGCAGCCCTCGGACCGCCGCAGATTCCTACGCCAATTTTCATCGCGGGCACAACATATCGCGGGAGATAAACAAGGTCGGATCGTCTTGCCCGATGAACAGTGCAAACAGCTTAAGCTCCAGAGCGATGTCATTCTGGTCGGAGCCTATTCGAGATTCGAGATTTGGAGCCCGGCGCTCTGGAAAGAAACAGTGAACGAAGACACGCCTACATACAGATACATGTTGGACAGGGTCGGCATATAGCGAAAGGCGAAGATTGAGAAATTTTCAAGAGCAACTGAACGATTCAATCGGAAGCGAAAAATGATCGCCTTAATCGAGGAGGGACAGATGTCTGCAAAACAACAGCGCGCCGGAAACAGTTTTCATGTGCCGGTTCTGCTGCAGCAGACGATCTCGTTGCTTCGGCCGGGCCCGGGAAAAGTTTTTCTGGATGGAACGGTTGGAGGCGGAGGACATGCGCTTGCTTTGCTGGAAGCTGGCGCATCGGTGATCGGGTGCGATCAAGATCCCGAGGCCCTGCAGGAGAGTGCGCGCAGAGTCGCCTGTTTTTCTGAGAGAATCAGGCTAGTGGAAGCGAATTTTGCCGATGTGGCGGAGCAGTTTCCAAATTACGGCGTGCACGAGTTTGACGGGATTTTGCTGGACCTGGGGGTTTCATCTCATCAGCTCGATACGCCTTCCCGAGGTTTCAGTTTTGCGGGGGATGGACCGCTGGACATGCGTATGGGACCGCATGTCCGGCGGACTGCAGCGGACATCGTCAATGAGGCGTCACAGGAAGAGCTTGCAAGAATATTCTTTGAATTTGGGGAGGAATCGGCGGCAAGGCGTCTGGCATCGCGGATCGTGAAGGCCCGGTGCCAGACGCCCCTCCGGACGACGCGCGACCTTGTGGAAGTGATTGAGACCGTCATTCCCAAAAGAGGTGCGCGGCATCCGGCCACGAAGGCTTTTCGGGCGCTCCGGCTTGCGGTGAATAATGAGTTGGACTCGGTGGAGCGCGGTCTTCGCCGCCTGGCTCCTCATGTGAAAACGGGTGGCCGCATGGCAGCCATCACCTTTCACTCGCTGGAAGATCGGATTGTTAAGCGTTTTTTTCGAGAGGTTAGTCAGGAGTGGATAGACAGGCCTGAGTGGTCGGCACCGCGGAGAAATCCTGCGTACGCCTTTCGTTTGGTCACGGCTCGGCCGATCGAGCCGGGTGAGGAAGAAGTGGGCCAGAACTCGCGCGCTCGGAGCGCAAAGCTGCGGGCAATTGAAAGGATCAGCAATGACTAGTAATCGCAGGAATATTACACATTCCATCAAGGTTGCTTCTATCTTTAAGGTAGTTGTCAGCACTTCAATCCTGGCCACGGCAGGATTGTCTTATGTTTATTTGAAGAATCAGCTCCACCAGTATGGAGAGATTCAACGCCGATTGGAGTACGAACTCACTGAGATCCGAACTGCTAATGAAGCTGTTCGTGCGCAAATCACCCAGCTCAGTTCAAGAGGCATCCTTGAAAAGAAGCTGGCTAAAAATTCGCTCGGGCTTTTGCCGATTGCGAGTGATCAAATCGTTCGCCTTAACCAGCGTCACGATGGGGTCGGGGACGAGTTGAGAGTCGTCTCCAATCGCGGCTTTAACCAATGAATTGGAATGCACAAGCGCGCGCCGTTACAGTCTGCTTTGGATTGGTCGGCTTATTCAGTGCCTACTCGGTTCGACTAATCGACCTCCAGATTGTTGAACACGAGAAATTCACCGCGCTTGCCGCAGAAAAACACACTCACAAACAAATAATCTATGCCAGGCGTGGTATCATCCGAGACGCTCATGACGAAGCTCTTGCCGAAAACGTCCCGGTTAAGACCGTCGTGGCAGACGCGTCGCATATTCGGGATCCGGTGGCTTTGGCAGCGGCAATCGCAAATCAGCTTGAAATGGATCCGCGCGACCTCGCGGATAAGCTGAACCAGACCGGAAAAGGCAGTAAGCATATTGTTCTCAAGTCCGCGGTTCCGGAGCAGCGGGCTGAGAAGATAAAAGAGTCGCTCCGAGTGGCAAATCTGCGTGGCATCTACTTTGACCAGGATTTTGTGCGGATTTATCCAAACGGCCAGATGCTTTCTCAGGTTATCGGCTTTGTCGATCACGAGCACAAAGGGACCATGGGGATCGAGCGCACGATGCAAGATTTCCTGCAGGGAGTGGACGGCTATCGATACATTGAAACTGATCGAACCGGAAAGGAACTCGTCCCTTATCGTGGCCAGGAGAACGCGGCGAAAGACGGAAGCAACGTAAAGCTCACGGTCGATCTTGGGCTGCAGAATATCCTGGAGACTGAACTTGATGCGGCGTGCGCCCAATTCAAGCCTAAGAATGCCACAGCAATCATGATGCGCCCGCAGACGGGTGAAGTCCTGGCGATGGCCAGTCGCCCAACATTTGATCCGAATAAGGCCGGCGAGGCCGTTCCCGACCAGGAGAAAAATCGGTCGGTCGTAGACATGGTCGAACCGGGTTCGACCTTCAAGATTGTCACGACATCGGCCGTCTTGGAGGAGAAGTTGGTAACGCCGGATACGACGGTGTATTGCGAAAACGGCCATTTTCAGTATGCGGGCCGCGTTTTGCGGGATGCACATCCGATGGGCGTTCTGACGGTCCACCAGGTGCTGATGAAGTCAAGCAACATCGGCGTAGCCAAATTAGCTTTGCAATTGGGCGAAACCAGATTGTACGAATACATACGCCGATATGGTTTCGGTCAAAGGACCGGGATCGCCTTAAGCGGTGAAATAAGCGGCCTGGTTAATCCGCCTCATCGATGGAGCAAACTGGACATCACGCGAATTCCCATGGGCCAATCGGTGGCTGTTACTCCGTTGCAAATGGTCACTGCGATGTCCAGTATCGCGAATGGCGGGAAACTGATGAAGCCAATGATTGTTTCAGAAATCACGGATGAAACGGGTCGCAAAGTGGCGACATTCGCCCCTGAAATGGTGCGCCAGGTGATCTCGGCGGAGACAGCCCGCAAGATTACATCGGCTCTCAAGGATGTTGTGAGCAAGAAGGGTACAGCCGCAAAGGCGGCCGTGCCAGGATTTCGTGTTGCGGGAAAAACAGGCACCGCCCAAAAGGTGGATCCCCGCGGAGGATACTTGTCGGGACGGTACGTGACCTCGTTTGTCGGCTTCATGCCGGCGGATGATCCCCGGTTCACGTTGATGGTGTTGCTGGACGACCCCTCCGCGAAACCGGGTGAAACCTTCGGGGGCACCGTCGCGGGGCCCGTATTCGCGCGGATGGCGGAGAAAATGGCACGTTATCTCGATCTTCAGCCCACCGAAGAGATTCCACCCCAGCGGGTTGCCCTTGTTCAAAAAAGAGTGGCGCTATCCCGGTCCAGCCCTGATTAGTCGAGTTATTATGCAACTGGCAGATCTCATTCGAGGGTTAGGGGCTATAGCAATCGATGGCCCGATGAACCGCGATATAGGCGGCATTTCCTACGATTCGCGCCGGGCCGGTCCAGGGGATCTCTTTGTCGCAGTACGAGGCCAGCAATTCGATGGTCATTCATTTATCGAACAGGCCGTCGAGAAGGGAGCTGTGGCAGTCGTTGCAGAACGTGTCGGTCTTTCCCATCGGGCGACGATGATTGTTGTGCCGGATTCGAGGCAAGCGCTTGCCCGGTTGGCTTCTGCCTTTTACGGCGAACCTTCCATGGAACTGACCATGATTGGTGTGACGGGTACAAATGGAAAAACCACGACGAGTTTCCTGCTCAAACATTTACTTGAGAAAGCGAATCGTCCGAGCGGGCTGATCGGTACGGTACAATACGAGATTGGCAGGCGCATCCTGCCGGCTCAGCGCACCACGCCGGAGTCTCTTGATTTGCAGGCACTCCTGAGGCATTGCGTCGAGGCCGGTTGTCGAAATGTGGTGATCGAGGTTTCCTCGCATGCGTTAAGTCAGAACCGGGCGAATGGAATCGCCTTTGATGTCGGAGTGTTTACCAATCTGACAAGGGATCACCTGGATTTTCATGAGGGGATGAAGAACTACTTTGAAGCGAAGGCTCGGCTCTTCGAGCATCTGCGCGCGAGTGCGAAAAGATCGAGGACAGCGGTCGTCAATGTTGATGATCCGTACGGGCAACAGTTAGTCGCCCGATTCGGCAGAGATATTCCGATGATCACCTACGGATTGGGAGTACGTGCGGACTTTCGTGCCAGCAATTTCAAGGTGGAACTGAGCGGGACTTCCTACCAGCTCGATGCCAGAGAGAAAAGCTATCTCGTGCGCCTCCCCTTAATCGGTCGCTTTAACATCTATAACTCGCTGGCCGCGCTGGCTGCTGCTTTCGCAGTGGGCGTTGACATCCGGACATCGGTTACCGCTCTTGCAAGGGTCCCTCAGATACCGGGTCGACTTGAGGCTGTCTTGGCGAAGCGCCAGTTCCAGGTCTTTGTCGATTATGCCCACACTGACGACGCGTTAGTTAACGTGCTCAGGACCTGCCGCGACTTAAATCCGAACCGTTTAATTGTTGTCTTTGGGTGCGGAGGTAACAGGGACAAGTCAAAGCGGCCGCTAATGGGAAGCGCCGCCGACCAACTGGCCGATTTCACAATTATCACTTCAGATAACCCCCGCAAAGAGGATTCTGAAGCGATTATCCGCGATATTGAAGGAGGGTTCAAACGCAAGAGTTACGAAAAGATCGTTGATCGCAAAAAGGCGATCGGGCGCGCGATAGAGTTAGCTAAGCCAAGGGACATCGTTTTGATCGCCGGAAAAGGGCACGAGAAAACGCAGGAGTTCAGCGATTACACTATTCCCTTTGATGACGTCGAGGTAGCGCTGCGCGCTTTGGAAGAACATCCCCTGGAACTGTCAAAAAATGGATCGTAGGACGCTGAGCCAGATTGCCCGCTGGGTCGATGGAACGATACATGGTAGAAGCGGCATGAGCGTGAGCCATATCGTGACGGATTCACGCATCGTTCAGAGCGGCGACTTCTTTGTTGCCTTGCGTGGGGACCAATTCGATGGACACAGCTTTCTGGGAGAAGTGCAGGAGGCAGGTGCGGCCGGGGCGCTGGTTAGCCGGGTTAGACCTGACTTGGCGGCCTTGAGTCAGGTCGAAGTTTCTGACACGCTGTGCGGGTTGCAGCAAATGGCAAAGGCTTATCGTAGCGAGCTTTGCCTTAAAGCCGTCGCGGTGACGGGAAGCAATGGAAAGACGAGCACCAAAGAAATGACCGCTTCTGTGCTGGGCGAACGGCTATCTGTCAGCAAAACGGTTGGCAACTATAACAATCATATCGGTCTCCCGCTTACGGTTCTTGGCACAGGCAGTGAGGACCAAGTTGGGGTCTTCGAGATGGGAATGAATCACGCCGGAGAACTCGCGCCGCTTTGCGGGATCGCGCGTCCCGATTTCGCTGTGATTACGAATATCGGCATGGCCCACATCGGATATCTCGGGTCACGCGAAGCCATCGCGAAGGAAAAATCAATTGTTGCTGAATCGATTTCGGCCGGCGGATGTGTTGTGTTGAACGCGAACGATGACTTTACCGACTGGCTTGCTGCGCGCACAAAGGCTCGGGTGATTCGCGCGGGAATCGATCGCGGGGACCTGCAGGCCCAAGAAATCCAGCATACCGAGAAGGGGGAAACATTCATCCTGCGCCATGGGTCGGAAAGCGCATTGGTCAAGCTGCCGGTTCACGGCGAACACATGGTAATGAACGCATGCCTTGCCGCCGGCGTCGGAGTCAGCTTTGGCCTGACTCTGGAAGAAGTTGCCTCTGGGCTGGCCAAGACAGCAATTCCTGGAAATCGATTAAAGGTGCAAAAACTCGGAGCGGTTCTCCTGATTAACGATGCTTATAACGCGAATCCCGAATCCATGGTTGCCGCCTTGAAGACCGCGACAAGTTTTTCCGTTCGAGGACGCAGAGTAGCCGCCCTTGGGCGAATGGGTGAACTGGGCGAGCAGTCGGATGCCGGCCATCGGCAGGTCGGGCGAGCTGTGGCAGAGTTAGCTTTCGACTATCTGGTTACCGTCGGGGAGGAGGCTCGGTTAATCGCGCAGGCAGCCAACGGCGCCGGTCTGAAGCGGACTCGTGAGGCAAGCTCGCACGAGCAGGCCGTCGAAGTACTGCTCGACTATCTGGAGCCTGGCGATCTGCTTTTGGTGAAGGGGAGCCTGTCATCGGCCATGGATCGTGTGGTCCGGGGACTTGAAGCGGCCAAGGGCAACGGGAGATGGAGTTCGCAATGATGTTTTATCTCTATTATCTGAGCCAGGGGCCAAGTGCGCTTGCCGGAGGATTTAATGTATTTCAGTATGTTTCCTTTCGAGCGGTCTGTTCAGCGATCACGGCGTTTCTATTTTGCATCGTCTTTGGAAACTGGGTCATTCGCAAACTAACCTCTTTCAAATTCGGCCAACCGATCCGAACAGCCGATGAAGTTCACCGGCTTTACGAACTTCATGGTGCAAAAAAAGGAACGCCGACGATGGGTGGAGTCTTCTTGATGGGCTCTGTCGTGGTAGCCTCAATTATCTGGGCGCGTCCTGACAATGGATTCGTATGGCTGTGCCTTTTCACAATTCTCTTTACGGCCGGCCTCGGCTTCGTGGACGATTATCTCAAGGTAACCAAGAAAAAATCCGATGGCATTCCCGGGCGGGTTAAACTCGCATGCCAGTTTCTTCTTGCGGCCATAGTTACGGCATTTTTCCTGTTTAATCCCTCGCTCGAAGTGCAGGCCAGGGAACTTTATATTCCATTTTTTAAAGAACCGATCATCGCCAATCTTGGATGGTTCACGCTTCTGTTTTTCGCGATTGTCATCGTCGGCGCCTCAAATGCGGTGAATCTCACGGACGGGCTCGATGGTTTGGCGACAGGCTGTACGGTAACGGTAGCCTCGACGTATGCCATCCTGGCTTATGCCGCAGGAAATGTGGGAGTCGCGACCTACCTAGATCTGCCCTTCTATCGACAGAGCGAGGAACTTACCATTATTTGCACATCGCTGGTGGGGGCTGGACTGGGGTTTCTCTGGTTTAACTGCCATCCAGCCAAGGTATTTATGGGTGACACCGGATCCCTCTCGATCGGCGGAACCCTTGGGGTAGTCGCGATTTGCTGCAAGCAGGAACTACTCCTTATCGTTATTGGCGGGATTTTTGTGATCGAGGCACTCTCAGTGATTCTTCAAGTGGTGAGTTTCAAGCTCACAGGCAAACGGGTTCTCTTGATGTCGCCCTTACATCATCATTTCGAATTGATGGGTTGGAAAGAGAACACGGTCATTGTGCGCTTCTGGATCATGTCGCTCATGTTTGCTTTCCTTGGTCTTGCCACGCTTAAATTGCGATGAACCTTGATGGCACAAGAGCGGCCGTGCTTGGACTTGGAAGCAGTGGTGAAGCCGCTGGCAGGTTGATCCACGCCTATGGGGCACGGGTCACGGTCCTCGACAGCGGAACGCCTGATCCGGCGAAGGTGCGTTCTTTTCAGCAACTCGGAATCTCTGTGATCACAGGTCCTTCGGCGGATACCGCCGAAGCAGATTACGATCTCGCAGTATTGAGTCCCGGCATCGATCCCGCCGCTCCGATTGTCCAGAATTTTCTCCGGCAGGGCGTATCGTTCACAGGTGAGCTGGAATTGTCTTCTCGTTTTTGTCAGCGACCCATCGTTGCGATTACTGGGACAAACGGAAAGACGACTACAACCCAACTAATCGAAGCAATGCTCAACGCGGGCGGGCTTCGGGCGCTGGCGTGCGGGAACATCGGCACGCCTTTCGCCGAGGCGGTGCAGCGACAGGAGAAATTTGATCTCTTTGCAGTGGAAGTCAGTTCCTTCCAACTTGAAACGATCTCGACATTTCGGCCCAACATAGCCGTTTGGTTAAATCTTACCCCGGACCACCTGGACCGCTATCGTAGCATGGAGGAGTATCGCGCTGCCAAGCTGCGTATATTTGCAAATCAGAAAGCGACCGACTACGCGGTTACAAATCGTGCCGACGATCTGCCGCCGCTGGCTGCACGGCAAATTCGATTCAGCGCCTATTTAAAAGACTGCGAGCTTACTCTAGATAGCAACACGATTCTCTTCAGGGGAAAACCGATTCTGAATGTCGATGAGACAAATCTCAGCGGTATACACAACATCGAAAATCTGATGGCGGCCTTGGGGACAGCGTATGCTTTGAATCTGTCCTGGGAAAAGGCGAGGCAGGGATTGAGAAGCTATACTGTACTCCCGCATCGTTGTGAGCAACTGGGCGAAATCGATGGTGTTAGCTTTATCAACGACTCCAAGGCAACGAACCTGGATGCTTTGGCGAAGGCGCTTGAATCGCAGTCTCACCCGGTTGTTTTGTTAGCCGGCGGCAAGGATAAGGGTTTTGAGTTCGATACTCTCGAGGAAATCGTTCGTGGTAAAGTCAAGCATGCTGTTTTGATCGGTGAAATGGCTGACCGGATTTTTAAGAGTTGGTCGGGGGTAGTGCCATGCTCCATTGCAAAGTCGCTGAGGGACGCCGTCGTTGAGGGACTCCAGCATAGCAAACGAGGAGACGTGGTACTTTTCTCGCCAGGAACATCTTCGTTTGACATGTTCAACAACTATGCCGACCGCGGCAATCAATTCCGTGAAATCGTTCAGGAGTTAAAAAGGTGAAAGTGTTAAGAAAATCTGTGAAACCAACGCCGGGAAAGAGGCTTCGCGCTGCCGCGCAGCGAACTGCCAAGTACTCGGAAGAAGATGGCTCTTCCGAGGAGCCGAATGTTCGGCTATCGAGGGCATTTGTTGTCGTCCTGTTGCTTCACGTCGTTGCGGTAGGCGGTATATTCGCTTTCAGCGCGCTGAAGGACCGGCAGACGGGTAATTCGGCCGGCAAATCTGAAAGGACGGAGACCAAAAACGGAAAAGGCGCAACAGCTCAACCAGTTGCGATGCGGGAACCAGGGACGCCGGAAAAACCCGGAGCAAAATTGGAAGCCCAAAAGATAATAGACGCTGCTCGCCCGATGACCGGCAACGGAACAAGGTCCCAAAGCGGTGGGGGATCTGAATCGGCCGGGGAGGGGGGAAAGACCTATGTCGTGCAAAAGGGGGACAGCCCTGCGGGAATCGCAAAGAAATTTAAAGTTAGCTATGCCGAGCTATTAAAAACCAACAATATTGAAGATCCGAAAAGACTGCAGATCGGCCAAAGGTTGTTTATTCCGTGAAGGATGCATAAACAAAGTCCATATATCCTGGTTCTTTCGGTCGCGGCTTTGTTAACTATTGGATTGGTGATGCTCTACAGTACGGGCGCGTTTGCTCCCGACAGTCACGGAGACCAGTTCAGTTTTCTGAAGAAGCAGGGTTTCTGGCTTGGTGTCGGATTCGTATGCTCGATTGCCTTCGCGCTACTGGACTATCATTGGCTTGAACGTTTCTGGTATCTTTTTTATCTGATCGCGCTTGGGTTTCTAGCGCTCTGTTTTGTCAGGCCTATTGGAATGCGGATCAATGGCTCATGGCGCTGGATTCATTTGGGAACGGCAACTTTTCAGCCGTCAGAATTCGCAAAGTTGGCTGCTATTATTTTTATAGCGTGGTGGTTCACAAAATTCGAGGAAAAGACAAAAGGAGTTTTTATTGGGCTGGCCGGCCCAATCGCTCTGGTGTTGATACTTCTACTGCTGATTCTTTTCGAGACGGATCTAGGAACGACGCTGTTGATCGCCGGAACTGTTTTCGTGATGATGTTTATAGCGGGTGCAAGTCCGAAATATCTGGGGCCGCTGCTTCTACTAGGCATCGCGTCAATCCTGATGATTGCCTGGCACATTTCGCAGCGGCAAGGGCGTCTACTGGCGTTTCTACATCCGGAACAATACCAGGAAAAGGAGGGACACCAGCAGTGGATGGGATTGATCGCCTTCGGTTCCGGAGGTACTGAAGGCCTTGGCCTGGGCAACGGCCGCCAGAAAATGCTCTATCTTCCTTACGCGCACACTGATTTTATCTTTCCGGTTATCGGCGAGGAATTAGGATTGCGCATCACGCTTGTCGTCGTGTTTTGCTATCTGCTGATAATCACTTGCGGCATCCTGATTGCGCTTCATGCGAAGGACAGGTTTGGGATGCTTCTTGGCATGGGGTGCACTTTCATCCTGGGTCTGCAGGCGGCGATCAATATTGGCGTGACTACATCGCTTCTACCAAACAAAGGACTTCCTTTACCGTTTATCAGTTATGGAGGATCGAACCTCTTCTTCTGCCTCGTTTGCGT
>Ga0306924_10007755_pt1 | contig 10790 bp, 10 predicted proteins | sample sta12Can44000111_FD_203756 | JGI IMG/M metagenome (GOLD analysis project Ga0306924, IMG submission 203756) | Lab enrichment of tropical soil microbial communities from Luquillo Experimental Forest, Puerto Rico - statanox.12C.anox.44.000.111 (v2)... | ecosystem: Environmental > Terrestrial >...
GGCGGCCGCGGTGCGCTGCGCATCGTCACCCACGGCTCACCGAGCACAACTCAAATCGAATGTTTGGCCCTCGACCCGCCCCCGGATCAGGCCGCCCCGGCGACGCTGTTTTCGGATCGATATTGTCAAGGCGGCGGCGTGGAGGTGTCAAGCAGTCAAGGTTGATTTCAGTCGGGCCAGTCGCCTGATCGGCGAGCGATGAAATTCACGGGGCGCGCGCGCAGGCGCGATGGCTTGGCTCACCCGGCCTTCTCTTCGCCCGCTTCGGGTCGCGTCGCCACCTCGGTCGGCGCCAGCGAAGGAATCCGCTGGATGTGCGGCGGAGGAGCGCCCCGCAGCGCCAGCACGAGCTCACGGCCGCCGAGAATCACAAGCGAAAGCGCGAACGGAACGATGTAGTAGAGCAGCCGGAACAAGAGCACTCCGGCGAGCACGTCTTCCTTGTCGAACTGCCACAGCGCGACCAGCATGGCCGCATCGAAGACGCCGATGCCTCCCGGCGCATGGCTGGCAAAGCCGAGCAGCGTGGCGGAGACGAAGATGACGGCGAGCGTGACGAAGCCGATATTGGGCTCGTCCGGCACCAGCATGTACATCGCCAGCGCACAGAAGCCGAGGTCGACGATGCCGATGCCGATCTGCAACAGCGTGAGCGGCCCGCCGGGCAAGGTGACGCACCAGCCCTCCCGGCCGACGACGCGCGGCCGCCGCCATACCCAGCCGACATAGAGCGCCAGCACGATCACAATCAGAACCGCGCCACCGCGGTTGAGCCACGCGGGCAATTGGTCGATGGCCGTGGCGGCGAGCGGCGCATAGAGAATGCCGAGCCCGAGCACGGTGGCATTCCCGAGCCAGAAGGTCAGCCCGGCCACGAAACAGATTTTCGCGACCTCGATGGCGGTCAGCCCCCAGGCCGAATAAATGCGGTAGCGGACCGCGCCGCCGGTGAATACGCTCGCGCCCACATTGTGACCGACGGCGTAGCTGGTGAAGGCGGCGAGCGCGGCCGCCCAATACGGCACGTCCTTCCGGCCGATCGTGCGCAGGGCAAAAAGGTCATAGAAGGTCAGCGTGACGTATCCCCCGGCGACGAACACGGCCGCGAGCATGATGTTGCGCAAATCCGTGGTCACCAGCGCTTCGACGACCTCGCTGGGATTGATCGTGCGCAAGATGCGATAGAGCGCCACCGCCGCGACCGCGATGATGGCGATGCTGAGCGCGAGGCCGATCCGGTTCCAGCCGATCCTTTGGTCGCAGAACACCGCCGCCCGATGCAGCGCGTCGAGCACTCTGCGCTCACGATCCTGTGGTCTCCGCTCCATCGATCGACCCGTGACGCGACTTCCCGCACCCCCATATCGTCGTTGCAACGTCCGATGTCCAATCCCGGCGTTGCGACGGCCCCTCGCGTGGGCGTTTCGAGCCGATGGCCGGTAAAACGACTAGCAAACTGCGCGCAGGCGCGCGAGGGCTTGCACGGCGGCAGGTGGCTTTGGCCGGGACCGGGATGTGCTTGGCGCGCCGCTGCGCCGCCTTGGCGGTCTTTGGCGATCTGATAAGGTCGCGTGCCGACCCAGGAGCGGCCCGAGAATGCCGAGCGCCCCTGGCAGCCATGCCATAGCAGCGCGCTCGCGCCGACAATCGGAGGACGCCATGACCGAAAGCTCAATGCCGCCCGATCACGCGCTTGCGCGCCGCGCCATCCTCAAGGGAGCAGGCCTCGGCGTTGGGGCGGGGCTCGTGTCCGCCTTGAGCGCGCAGGCGCAGACCTCGGGCGCGGCGGTGGCGCAAGCGAGCGACGGGGCGATCTGGAGCGCCGAATACTGGGCCAAAAAGGGCGACGTTGCCCTCAACCTCTGGCGCAAGCGCGTCGGCGCGCCGAAACCGGGCGAGCCGCCGCTTCCGCTGCTATTTCTGGTGCACGGCTCCTCGAACTCCGCCCGCTCATCCTACGACCTCACCGTGCCGGGCAAGGGCGAATACTCGCTCATGAACGTGTTCGCGCGCTACGGCTACGACGTGTGGACCCTGGACCACGACGGCTACGGCTATTCCGGCAGTTCCGGAAACAATTCCGACGTCGCCAGCAGCGTCGAGGACCTCAAAGCCGCGGTGCCGGTGGTGGCGCGGGAGACCGGGCAGGCGAAGATGCATTTCTACGGCACCTCGTCGGGCGCCATCCGCGCCGCCGCGTTCGCGCAGGCCGCGCCCGAGCGGGTGGACCGGCTGGTGCTGGTCGCCTTCACCTATAAAGGCACCGGCGCGCCGGAGATCGGCAGGCGCGAGCAGCAGATCGAGTTCTACCGCAACAACAATCGCCGCAAGCGCGACGCGGCCATGATCCGCTCGATCTTCACCCGCGACGGCCACGCCGCGAGCTACGACATGGCCGTGCCCGAGGCCATTGCCGCCGTCGAGCTCAAGTTCGGCGAACAGGTCCCGACCGGGACCTATCTCGACATGGCCGCCAATCTGCCGCTGGTCGATCCCAAGAAGGTGCTCGCGCCGGTGCTCATGATCCGCGGCATCCATGACGGCAACTCGACCACCGAGGACCTCATCGACTTCTTTCGGCAATTGCCCAACGGCGACCGCCAATTCGTGATCCTGCCGCACACTGCGCACAGCCCGGGATACAGCAACAACCGGCACCTGCTCTGGTACGCGACGCGCAACTTCCTCGCCGCGCCGGCAGCGGTCGCATCATGAGGCGGGGGGTGTACCAGGGACGCCGAGGCGGGGTCAGGGCTCAAGCCTTCCCCGGGTCCGCCGCCGCAAAGAACTCGCGCAGCTCGCGATAGGTTTCGTCCGGCGCTTCGTCCGAAAGATAGTGCCCGCAAGGAAGCGCCTTGCCGGCGCGAATGTCGGATGCATAGCGCGGCCAAATCTCCATCGACTTGTGGTTGCGGCCGACGCCGCCGGTCGCGCCCCACAACAGCAGCACCGGACAGGTAATCTTGCGTCCGGCGGCGAAATCCTCGCTGTCCATGGCGAGGTCGACGCCGTGGGTGGCGCGGTAGTCCTCGCACATGGCGTGGACGGTCGCGGGATTGCGGAAGTAGCGCTTGTATTCGGCGAGCGCCGCCGGGTCGAAGAAGCTCAGGCCCTGCTCGGTCTTGGCGAGCTTCTTCTCGATGAAATAGTCGGGATCGGCGCCCATCAGCCGCTCGGGAAAATCGTAAGGCTGGATCATGAAGAACCAGTGCCAGGAGAAGGTGCCCCACTGGCGCGTCACGTTGTTGAGCAGATGATGCTGCGGGATGATGTCGAGGATGGCCGCGCGCGCGACCCTTTGCGGATGATCGAGGCACATGCGGTGGAGCACGCGGGCGCCGCGATCATGGCCGGCGGCGTAGAAACGCTCGAAACCGAGCGCGGCCATCACCTCGACCTGGTCCTGCGCCATGGCGCGGAACGAGTAGCCGCTGTGATCCTTCCCGCCCGGCGGCTTTTCCGAATCCCCGTAGCCGCGCAGGTCGGTGGCGACCAAGGTGAATTCGCTCGCCAACCGCGGCGCGACCTTGTGCCAGGACAGGTGGGAGAACGGATTGCCGTGCAGGAGCAAGAGCGGCGGTCCGTCGCCGCCGCGCACCGTCACGATGCGCGCGCCGCTGGTCTTGATTTCGGTGCGGGTGAAGCCTTCGAACATCCGATGCACGTCTTGCTGCGCCGCCATCGTGCGGGCGGCGCGACGATCACTTCGCCGCGATGCCGGCGGCCTTGGCGAGCGCCACGGCGATCGGCGCCTCCCGGGCGATGCGGGCGTCGAAATCGTCGGGCTGCATGATCATGTCCTCGACGCCGAGCTTGGAGAGCTTCTCCTTCACAGACGAATCCTGCAGCCCCTTCACCGTCTCCTGGTGAATGCGAGCGACGATGTCGCGCGGGGTCTTCTTCGGCACCATCATCCCGATCCAGAAATCGAAGTCGGACTCGGGAAAACCCGCCTCGAGCGTGGTCGGCACCTCCGGCAGAGCGGACGCGCGCTTCGAGCCGCCCACCGCCAGCGCCAGGACCTTGCCCTCGCGGATGAAGGGCATCGCCACCGTGAGCGGACAGAAGTAGAAGTCCACTCTTCCGGTGATCACTTCCGTCAGCGCCTCCGGAGCGCCCTTGAAGGGAACGAGCTGACCCTCGAATTGGGCGGCGAGGCGAAAGCGCTCGGCGGTCAAATGGGGCGGGGTCCCGATCCCGGCGGCGGCGTAGTTGATCGAGCCCGGCTTGGCCTTGGCGGCGGCGACGAGCTCCTTGACCGTTTTGATGTTCTTGTCCGGCGAGATCACCAGCACCAGAGGCACGTTGCCGAGCGTCGTGACGCCGGCGAAGTCCTGCACCGGATGATAGGGCATGTGCTGGATCGCCGGCGCGGTCACCAGGGCGTTGGAATGAACGAGGATCGTATGGCCGTCCGGATCCGCCTTGGCAACGGCGCTGACGCCGATGGCCCCGCCCCCGCCCGGTCGGTTTTCGATGATGATGGTCTGACCGACGTTGGCCGCGACGTGCTCGAACACCGTTCGCGGAAGCAGGTCGGTGGCGCTGCCGGAAGAGAATGGCACGATGATCTGGACGCCGCTTGGTCGGCCAAACCTTGGCCGCCGAAGTTTGGGGAGTCTCCGCCGTGAGCGGCCCAACCGTCGTCCACACGGCTGCGGTTGCCGCCATCGCGACAAGCGCAGCCAATCTCCACGCGTACCATCGGTGCACGCTGTCGTCCTCCCGCGCCCGCCGAGGCATGCAACGCTGCCGACTGGCGGCGGCCTCAGCCTAGCCGATCGCAAACGGCCTGTACTAGTGTGGCGGTTCAGAAGTCCGCATCATTACATGCAGCGAGTCCGAAATGCGGACTTCTGAACCAAAGCCACACTAGATCAATAAGTTGCTAATGTCCTTCGATTCCGAAGTTCGCAAACGAGGCCGCGGCACAATGATGCGAACTTCGGAATCGGGACACTAGCGGGAAAGCACGATGAATTCGGTGTAGCGGCCGGTTTCCCGACCGAGGCCCTCGTCGGAGACCACCAGCGAGGAGCCCGGAATCAAGATTTCGCTGATGCGGTCGGCCGCCTCCTGCGGAATCTGGATGCGGTTGAGCGCTTCCGCCGCGGCCGATGGCGGCTTCGAACGTGCCTCGGGCTTAGGCGTCCCCTTGGGCGCGTCCTTGGATGTTTTCCTGGCGTCCCTTTGCTCCGCGGACGCCGACGGTTCGGTCGGGACGGTCATCACATTCCAGCGCATGCCGCTGCCGTTGTCGGTCACCTCCATGGCGGTGAATACGTGCGTGCCGAGCGGCTGATCGGGCTGATCGATCACGACCGGCATGTCGAATAGCGGCACGAAGCCCTGTCGAACGAAAATCTTTTGTTCCTTGCGGCTGACGAACACCGCGACCTGACCGGTGCGCTTGGTCGGCTGCTCGGCCGGCTTGATCGGCGGCGCAGCCGGTTTCGCCGGATCGACGGCGGGCGCGGGCTTGACCACGTCGCTGCCGCGGGGCGCTGCCTCGGCCGGCCGCGGCGCGGCGACGGCGGGCACGATCTGCGCCGGCGCCGCCGGCTCGCTCCTCTGCGGCGTCTCGGGCGTGTCGCCCGCGTCGCTCGGCGGCACAGGAGCCGCGACCTCCATGGATCGGATGAGTTCGCCCAGATCGGACGCCTTCGCTTCGTCGCCCGCTTGTGGGCCCCCTTGGGGCTGCGCCTCGGTCGCTCGAGCGGGCTGCGCCTCGGTCGCCACGACGTCCTCGCGCGGCCCTATCATCTGCGCCGGCGGCACGGTCGTCTCGGTGGCCGCATCGGCCGCACGCGCAGCGGGCGTGGTCGCCTCAGCGTGCGGCGCCGCGTCGATCGCATCGCTTGCCGCGTCCGCGATTGTCGCCTGCGCCAGCACGATTGCCGGCGCGACATCGCGTCCATCCGTCCGCCCATCCATCGCGATTGCGGGCGCGGGCGGTTTCAGCTTCGGCACGAACAGCTTGGGATGCTCGAATTCGACCGGGGCGAGCTCGTGGTGAGCGACGATGACTCGCACGCCCAGGTCGGTGATGGGCCACAGCTTCTGGGCGAAGTCGTGCGACATGCGAATGCAGCCGTGCGAAGCGGGATAGCCCGGCAGCACGCCTTCGTGCAGCGCCACTCCCGACCAGGTGATGCGCTGCATGTATGGCATCGGCGCATTGCTGTAGAGGTTGGAGTGGTGGTAGCGGTCCTTCTCGATGATGCTGAAGACGCCCGTCGGCGTCGGACGGCCGGGCACGCCGGTGGAGACCGGCCCCTGCGCCACGCGCACGCCGTTGCTGAAGAGCGTCACTTTCTGGGTACCGATCGACACGACGATCTGCAGCGGACCCTTCGGCATTTGGCCAAAGCCGGCATCCTTCTTAGGCTCGGCCTTGTCCTTTCTCGTGGGCGCAACGCGGGCCTTGCGCGCGGGCCTTGCCGCCGGCGGAGCGTACCAGCCGTCGTACCAGCCGTAGGGGGCGCCCCGCCCGGGCATGGCCGCGTCCGTTGAACTCGCGAAGCCCACAAGGCAGCCCCACGCCGCGCCCGAGACCAGCGCGATGCGCAGCGCCGCAAGCCCACAACGGCCGCATGCCAGCGGGGCGGTCCCCGTGAATTTCACCAAGCGGTTCTCCTGATTGTTGGATTTTCAGGCAGCTCCGGATGGCCGATGCTCCCTGTAGACATAGGTGTTGCGCGCGCGAAGTCGATCAACTCGTCGGCATCGCAAGGCGCGCGACGTCGAGGCTCTTCTGATTCGGTAAACAATCGCTAAGCCGGCGATCGCGTCCGCAGCCGGCAATCACGCGGCTGAGGTAACGGGGTAAACTGATCGAAGGGTTCGCTCAGCTCTCGATCGCGCGGGTGGTATCGTCGAACAGGTCTTCGACCTCGATTTTTCGCGGAATGAGCCGCTGCTGCAGCGCGTAAGTGATGATGGTCTGCAGCGCCGGCCGGCAGGCCTTGAGGCCGAAGGCAAGAAAATCGATTGCGCCCGCCTTGGGCAGCCCGGCGGCGGTCTTGGCTTGCAACAGCAGGCGGTAAATTTCCTTCACCGTTTGCGGGTCCGACCTTGCGAGTTTTTCCGTCACCACCACCATGTGGTTGATCGGCAGCACCTTGTGCCGCGCGTACCATCGCTGCGCCGCGGCCTCGGCATCCGGGATCAGGCTTTTCAGCGCGGGGTCATTGGGCAGGTCGGCGCCGTAGATTGCGGCGTCGAGCTCGCCCGCGCGCAGCATTTTGAGGAGATTCTTGTCGGCGCCCGCGCGTTCGACGCGCTGCGGCTCGTGGTACTCGGCGACATGGCCATCCTCGAAAGTGACCCAGCGCACCTTATCGAGGTCGACGCCGTAGTCGTTCTCGAGGATGCCGCGCACCCACACCGCCGTGGTCTGGCTGTAGGAGCGAACGCCGATGCGTTTGCCGGCAAGCTCGGCCGGCGTAAGCGGGCGCGCCGCGTTGCACAGGATGGTGCCATGCTGGAACCGCCCCATCATGGTCGCAGGCATGAGAACGAGCGGCTTTCCGTAGGCCTTGGCCTGCACGTAGGTCGCGATCGCCATCTCGCTGACGTCGAACTTGAGCTCGCGCACCATGGGCTTGAAGAACCGGTTCGCCGGCTTGATGTCGGAGAAGGCGAACGCGACGCGCGGCGAGTTGATCTCGCCGCGCTTGAGCGGCAGCGTGTGCGGGTAATCGTCGAAGGCCGCGCTCAGCGTGGTAACATGAGTGTCGACGCTCATGAGCTCATTCCTTGCAAAGCGGACGGGCACGGCGCCCGATCCATTCTGGAACATTTTCCGGGCCTAACGCGAGCGCCTTGTGGGCGCTTAAGCCCCGCACCCGCAATCGTCAGGGTGGGGCCGCACTCGTCGGAGGAGTCTCTGCTATGCTGCCACAGCCATCACAGGCGCGATGCCCATGACGCTGATCCTCTCCAACGATGACGTCGAGAAGCTGCTCACGATGAGCGAATGCATCGCGGTCATGGAGGAGGCCTATGTCGAATTGGCCGATGGACGCGGCGTGTCACGCACCCGCTCCGACTGCTTCACGCCCACGACGCGGGCGGACGCGCTCTACAGCCTCAAATCCATGGACGGCGTGGCTCCGAAGTTCGGCGTCGGCGCGGTCCGCATCAATTCCGACATCATTACTTGGCCCAAGCGCGGCAACACCATGCGGCGCGAAAAGGTCGCGGCCGCGCCCAACAACCGCTATGTCGGACTGGTGCTGCTGTTCTCGGTGGAGAACGGCGAGCCGCTCGCGATCCTGCCCGACGGCGTCATGCAACGCATGCGCGTGGGCGCCGCCAACGGGCTCGGCATCAAGTACCTTGCGCGCAAGAATGCGAACAGCGTCGGTATTCTAGGCTCCGGCTGGCAGGCGGGGGCGCAGCTCATGGCCGCCTGCGCCGTGCGCGACATCGAGACGATCCGCTGCTTCAGCCCTAATCCGCAAAGCCGCGAAGCCTTCGCCACGGCCATGCGCGCGGCGCTCGGCGTCGACGTCATACCCGTCGGCCTGCCGGAGGAGGCGATCCAGGGCGCCGACATCGTCATGTGCGCGACCAATTCCATCGATCACGTTTTTTTCGAACGCTGGATCGAACCCGGGATGCATCTGAGCTCGATCAAACGGCCGGAGATCGAGGTCAAGGCCGTCAAGCGCGCCGACCGCGTCATCATTCACTGGAACGATCCGACTCCCATCCACGTCGCCGCCGAGGGCGTCGTGATCGAGGAGAAGGTGGCGGGCCGCGGCTGGCAGCTGGCGCAGGAGATCGACTTCGACAAGCTTCCGACCTTGCCGGAGCTCGTCGTCGGCCGGGTCGAAGGTCGCAAGTCAGACGCCGACGTCACCTGTTTCATCAACAATATCGGGCTCGGCTATCAATTCGCGGCCGCGGGATCCCTGGTCTACCGCAAGGCGAAGGAGAGCGGGCTAGGCCATGACGTGCCGACCGACTGGTTCACCGAGGATGTGCATCCCTAATCCGTGAGCCTCGCCGGAGCCTTCCAGCGTTTTGCTCGTTTATTGACCAGCGTTGCGCGCAGCTGCGCGCATTTTGACAATGACGGAGCATTGCCATGCTTGGTTGGGCTTTGACATTTCTGGTCATTGCGCTGATTGCGGCCGTACTTGGCTTTGGCGGGATCGCAGGTTTCGCGGTCGAGATCGCAAAAATCATCTTCTTCGCTGCGATCATCCTGTTCGTGATCTCCGCCGTCGTCGCCCTCATTCGGGGCCGTTCGCCGACGGTTCCTTGAGTAAGCTGCCTGCCGCACGGTTTTCAGGCGCGCGTGTGCTCTCGTCCGGGTTTGGCCGGGCGAGAGCTTCTCCCTTATCTTGAATTGATGCCCGCGCGAGGCGGATCAGCCACGCCCGCCCGCCGACAGAATTGCGCGCGTCGTGTGATCCGGGCCGAAGTCGTCGGCGCCGTCGATGGAGAGCAGATCGGACAGCCGGGTGCGTGCACGATTGACCCGGCTCTTGATCGTTCCCACCGCGCAGTCGCAGATGGCGGCCGCCTCCTCATACGAGAAGCCCGATGCGCCGACGAGGATGAGCGCTTCCCGCTGGTCCGGCGGCAGCTTGGCGAGCGCCACGCGGAATTCCTCGAATTCCACCCGACTGTGCTGTTCGGGATGCGATTTCAGGCTCTCGGCATAGCTTCCGTCGGTGTCCTCGACTTCGCGACGGCGCTTGCGATACTCGGAGCGGAACAGGTTGCGCAGAATGGTGAACAGCCACGCCGACATGTTCGTGCCCGGTTGGAACGAATCGATATTCGCCATGGCCCGCAGCAGGGTTTCCTGCACCAGGTCGTCGGCGCGATCCACGTTGCCGCAGAGCGAGATGGCAAACGCGCGCAAGCTCGGCACCGCTGCGAGCATCGCGTCACGTACGGATGATCGCATCGTCATGATCTCGACCCCTTGTTGTCGAATGCCTTGGCCCTAACGAGATGATCGTCCTCAGCCCTGCTTTGCCCGCGCATGGTCTCGGCGACGCCGTCGTCTTTGTCGAACTGGTCCAGTAGGCTCTTGAACCGGTCGGGGACGCCTTGGCGCAACACCTCGTCGTAGACGCGCTGAAGGATGTCGCCGAGCCTTCGTTGGTCCTCGCGGCTGAGGCGCCCCCCAGCCTTTCTCACTTGCGCGTCGGTATGCATGGTCGCCTCTGACCTCGGGGGCTTGGGTTGCATCGCGTCCGGCTGCGCAGCCTTCTCCCCCGCCATGGCCGCCCGAACCGGCTTGCGCTCGTTCATTGTCTTGTTCCCGGGCGAAATGCCCCCGCCCGGGCCCCTCAGTGCTTTATCTCAGCATAACGTGACGCAGAACGGTTCGTTCCGTGTCATGGAACTTTTTTCCCACAGGCCTGTTTTTGCCGCGTAAGCTCATCAATTGAACGGGAGGGTTCCGTGCCCAATTCGTCCGCTGCGGTAGCCCAATACCTGCCGTTTTTGCGCCGCTATGCCAGAGCCCTGACAGGAAGTCAGGCGTCCGGCGATGCCTATGTCGCCGCCACGCTGGAAGCCTTGATCGCGGATCGCGCCGTGATCGAAGACCCCAAGGGGCCGCGAGTTGCCCTCTATCGCCTATTCACCAAAATCTGGAACTCGGTGGCGGTCAACGGCGCCGCCGCCCCCGGCGAAGGCGTGCTCCCTGGAGAGCAAAAGCTCGCCAACATCACTCCCCTCCCCCGCCAGGCTTTTCTCCTGGTCGCGCTCGAAGGCTTCTCGGAGCCGGATGCCGCGCGCGTGCTCGATATCGATGTGATGAA
>Ga0306924_10007759_pt1 | contig 10787 bp, 8 predicted proteins | sample sta12Can44000111_FD_203756 | JGI IMG/M metagenome (GOLD analysis project Ga0306924, IMG submission 203756) | Lab enrichment of tropical soil microbial communities from Luquillo Experimental Forest, Puerto Rico - statanox.12C.anox.44.000.111 (v2)... | ecosystem: Environmental > Terrestrial > Soil...
CGCTGATGCGCAGTTGAAGAGTGAGCGGATCCCCCACCACGACGCGGGTGGTGGAGGTGTCGCTCGATACCTGGAAATCGCCGACGGCTCCGCTGAAGTCCTTGGGTCTCCCCTGCGTGGGCAGCGACAAGACCTTCAGCTTGGATGTGGGGCTTGCGATCGTGATGTCTTTGTGTGTGACTGCCTTCCTGGACATGATTTGCGAGAACGGCCAACCCATCCTGGCTCCCAATGCCCGATCCTCGGCCGATCGTGTGTCGACTATCACGCTCAGCGGCGTTTCGACCGACAAAGAAAAGTCGCCTGGCTTCACCGCCGCGAGCGCGGTGTGCCAGGTCATGACCAGGAAGGGGTTGCCTTCGATGACCTGCTCGCGGCGCAAGGGCTGCCTCGAGAGATCGTTGAGCCTGAAGTCACCGCCAGTGAGCGCAGGGGCACCATTCAGCGAGGTGACGATTTCAGGGCGTACGCCCACTTCGACATCGACCGGCACGCTTTCGCCCACATAGACCGGGCGTGTCGGGATGACCAGTTGGGCAAAAGCTCCATCGCCAGCTTTAAGCTGAATCCCCTTCGGGAGGGGAGCCTTCGACATCGGCGCCGGTGTGGGGGTGGGTTTCTGACTGTGCCAGGCGTACGGATCGGGAGCATCACGGGTGAGCACTTCGAGTCCGACAGTGGGTGATTTCGGTGTGAGTCCGGGAATGCTGAACACGCCCACCGACTGCGGCGTGACACGGATCTGGATGTACCACGCAGGGATCGCTCGACCGCCCACGAACTCCAAGCCTTGAAAACGCCCCATCATTTCGAATTTCAATCCGGGGACGGTCGGTAGCTGGAAATTTTCCAGGTAGCCGTCCAGGCTCGTTACCCGGATCGTCGCCGATTCGCCCAGTTTGATGTGGGAAGGCTCGACGATCTCATAGGCCTGCGCTGGATCCGCCATCGCGTTCGCGACCGCCATCGGAGCAAGCAGTCCCAAGGCAGCGACAATCAGCTGGCTCCAGTGCTGAGGGCGGCTTCGCATCACCAGTTCTTGAACGGTTTGTCCGGGTCGGGATCTCGTGGGCCTGAGGGCACCAGGAGCGAGTGGTGCTCGTCGGATTTGGCGGAATCCAACAGCTCGCGGGCCTCCTCGGGGCTCATTTGTCCGGTGGCGCCCTGGGTTGCTGCCTCCGTTGGCGCCGGTGCGCCCGGTGGCGGTTGTCCCTGGGACTGATCTTGACCTGGCGGTGAAGGTTGTCTTTGGGGCTGACTCTGGCTCTGCGCCGGCGGCTGATCCTCGGACTGCCCTTGACCCCGTGGTGGAGGTTGGCCCTGAGATTGACCCTGCCCCGGGGGTGGAGGTTGGCGCTGACCCTGGTCGTTGTTCGGCGGCTGGCCTTGTCCCGTGTTCCCGCCATTGCCACCCCCGCCGCCGCCACCCCCGCCCCGATCCGGCGGCTGCCGAAGCGCATCGATCTTCCTTTGGACGAAATCGCGATTGAATTTGCTGTCGGCGTCATTACGGCGCAATTGCAGCGCCGTGTCATATGCCTTGAGGGCATCCGTCCATTTTTGTAGCGCCTGCTGCGGAGCCGATTTCTCGAACTGTTGACCCGCGCGATACAGCGCATTGCCCAGGTTGTAATAAGCATCCTCCTGATCCGCCAGACGCTTTGCATCACTCGCCGGTGCGGTATCGATCGACTGTTTGAATGCCTGCGTTGCCTGGGCAAACCTCCCGGCTCGATACGCGACAGTTCCCGCGTTGTACTCCACGAGCGGTGTCTTGGCATCCGCTCTGCTGCTAACGGGTTCGGTCTGATCGGCGCTCTGCGAGCGCAGCGGAACAATCATCAGCCCCAACGGCATCGACAAGGCGACCGCGTGAGCCACTGCTGCCGTCCGTCGGTGCCCCAGGCGGCGCGTGCCCACCACCAGGCTGACTAACAACATCACCAAGGAGGCGGCGAGTGGCCATTGATAGCGCTGTGTGTAGATCCTCTGCTGTCGATAGACCAGATCATGCTTCGACACCGCGCCGAATACCGTTCGCAAAAAAGCGTCGAAATTCTCCCCCTCGCCAGCCAGATGCACGTAGGCGCCACCCGTGGCGGAGGCGATCGCCCGCAGCCCGGTCTCGTCGAGATGGGATTTCACGAAAGCACCCGTCTCGTCCTTGACGAAGCCGCCTCCCAGATCCGGCGGTAAGGGAATGAGCTCGCCCTCCGACGTCCCGATGCCGACGGTGTAGATCTTCAGGCCCTCACGCTCTGCCGCCTCTTTGGCGGCGGCTAAGGCATCGCCTTCGAGATTCTCACCGTCCGTGACCAATATCAGGATTCGGTCGCTTCCCGGACGACGCTGCAGCGCCGCGCGTGCCGCGACAATGGCGCTCGGGATATTCGTGCCGCCCAGCGGAATCGTGTGGACATCGATGGCATCCAACGACTGATGAAAAGTGCCATAGTCGAGCGTCAGCGGACAGACCAGAAAGGCGCGGCCCGCGAACGCTACGATGCCGATCCCATCGCCATCCAGCTGCCTCGCCATATCATCGATCGCCAGCTTCGCGCGCGTCAGCCGGTTGGGCCTTACATCGGGAGTCAACATGCTTCTCGAGGTGTCGATGGCGAAGATGACCTCGTTGCCACGGCGGCTGATTTGCTCCCAGTGGTAGCCGACCTCAGGACCCGCGAGAGCCGCGAAAAGACACAGCGTGGAGGTCAGGAACAAGCCTCGTTGCATGAAGCGGCCGATGCTGGACACCGAGCCGGTAAGCCTGAGCCGCAGATGCGGCGCGACAAACTGAGCGAGCGCCGCTTGCTGCCGAACGTCGTACCGACGCCATGCTCCGATGAGCGCAATGCCCGTCACGAGCCCCGCCAACAGCCAATATGGATCGCTGAACCTCACGGTAACCTGCGAAACCTCGTTTGCTGTAAGAGGAATCCGAGTCCCAGCAGGCCCAGCGCCGGGAACAGCGCCCATCTGTATAGCTCTTCGACGTGCTCGAACCTCTGCACGCTCTGCGCGGAGGTTTCGTAGCGATTGATCTCCTCGTAGATTTTCTGAAGCGAACCCGTATCGGTCGCGCGGTAGAACCGGCCGCCGGTCTCACTGGCTACCGCCTGCAGCGTCTTCTCATCGACATCCACATTTGCCATGATCACGTGCACCCTGCCGGCTTCGTCCCTGACGGGGATGGGCGTCTTTCCGCGCACGCCGACGCCGACGGTGTACACCTTCACGCCCAGGGCTCGGGCTGCTTCCGCGGCGGCGACCGGGGATATTTTCCCACTGTTGTTGACACCGTCCGTCAGAAGAACGACCACCTTGGACTTCCCCGTCGTGGTACGCAGGTGATTCACGGCCGCGGCGATGGCTGAGCCGATCGCCGTACCGTCGTCACCGACACCCACGTCGACGCGCTCCAGATTCCGGAGCAGCCAGTCGTGGTCCAGGGTCAGCGGACTCACTATGTAAGGATAGGCCGCAAACGCGATGAGACCGATGCGGTCATTGGGGCGCCCTTCGATGAATCTGGAGACGACCGACTTGACCACAGCGATGCGGTTGACGCGATGGTTGTCGACGGAAAAATCGAGCGCCTGCATCGAGCCGGAAACGTCCAGTCCCAGAACGATGTCGATGCCGTTCACTGTGACTTCGGTGCGACTGTGGGTCCGTTGTGGGCGGGCCAGCGCAACGATCATGAGAGCAGCCGCGACGATCGGCAGCAACCAGACTATCCCGCCGATCCGACTCCGCGTGCGGCGTGCGACGTCTCTCGCGAGACTGATATCGGAGTATTCGACCGCGGCGACGGGCCCCGTCGACCCCTCCACAGAATCACGAGTGGCAGCGCGGCCAATGCCCAGAACCACTCGGGATGAAGAAACCGGATCATGCGACGGTTGGCTGGCCGGTCTCCAGCACGAAACCTCGGGCGCTCTGGAAAAGCGCTTCCATGTCCGTGACCGCCAGGGACGCTCCGGCGAATTTGACGAAGTCGCACCGTTGCAGGAATTGCGCCAGCAGCGAGCGGTGACGCGCAAGTGTGTCATTCGAGCTCTGCAGCAGAGTTTGCAGAAACTCCTCGGTCGTTCGCTGAGTTGCGATGACCTCGAAACGCTTCTCGATGTAGTTTCGTATCACCTCGGATGCAGCGATCCCGAATTCCCGCGCGGTGGCCGGCTGCATCAGAGCTTTGGTACGCTCCAAGCGCTCGAGCGTCTGTTCCAACAGGGTCGGACTCCGGGGGCGAGCTCCGCGATGGCGTCGACGCCAGATCGCATACGCGACGCAAAGCGCCACGAGGAGGGCTGCCACGAGCACCACAGGCAATAGCCACGACCCCGGTACGGCCTTGGGCCCGCGAATGTCGCGGATGTCCTCTGCGGCTTCGGCCAGGGCGCCCCCGGCCCAGGAAACTGCTGTCAGCCACGCGGCCCCCGAGCGACCTCGTGACGCGCGGCGCATACCGGCAGTCGCCCTCATACGCGAGGACGGCCCCGCGATTTGAAGAGCCGCTGCAGCGGAGGGATGTAGGGCATATCCGTGCGTAGTTGCACGCTGTCGACCCCTTCGGCGCGCAGATCGCTCCTCAGGCGCTGCGCGCGCTCCACTGAGAGCTCGTTGAAACGGTTCCGCACGGTCCCCCGCGCCGTGTCGAGCTCGATGATCTCGCCGGTTTCCGCGTCCTCCAGTGCGATGATTCCAACGTTGGGGAGCTGTCTCTCGCGCGGGTCTTCTATCTGGAGCGCAATCAAGTCGTGCCGGCGATTGGTCTGCCGCACCGCTCGGCGCAATTGCGCCCGGGCAACGTTGGGATGGCCGCCCATCTGGAAATCCGAAATGAGGAACACCACGGCGCGGCGGTGCAACACGTGGTTCACGACGTCGAGTGTCTTCACGGTGTCGGTACCGATCCCTTGCGGCTCGTGATAGAGGATGTCGCGCACGACGCGCAGCACGTGCCGGCGGCCCTTCTTCGGCGGGAGATACCGTTCGATGCGGTCGGTGTAGAGAATCAAGCCGACTTTGTCGCTGTTGCGAATGGCAGAGAAGGCCAGCACGCTGGCCACCTGCGCCGCCAGGTCGCGCTTGGCCATCGCGCCCGAGCCGAAATTCCCCGAAGCACTGATGTCCACCACCAGAAAGATCGTGAGCTCACGCTCCTCCGTGAACTTCTTGACGAACGTGCGTCCGGCACGAGCCGTGACGTTCCAGTCGATGGTCCGGACTTCGTCCCCGGGGCTGTACTCGCGGACTTCGTCAAAGTCCATTCCCCGGCCCTTGAACACCGAGTGGTATGCGCCCGCCATGCTGTCATCGACCATGCGTCGCGTGCTGATCTCCAGCTCGCGCATGCGGCTGCGGATCGAATTGGCCGATTTTCGCTCGTCCGCCATCAGGAGCCTCGTGCGCTCTAGGGCACCGGCAGCATGTTCAGGATTTTCTCGATGATGTTCTCTGGAGTCACGTTCTCAGCCTCGGCCTCGTAAGTCACCGATACCCTGTGACGCAGAACGTCCATCGCAACCGTCTTGACGTCCTGCGGAGTGACGAAGTGCCGACCGTTGAGGAACGCCATGGCGCGCGCAGCCAGTGTGAGCGCGATGGTCGCGCGGGGCGAGGCGCCGGTCTGAACATAACCGTCCAACTTGAGCCCCGCCGCGATCGGCGGCCGCGTCGCAAGCACGATGTCGACGATGTAATCGCGAACCTTGTCGTCGACGAAAAGCGTGTTTACGACGTGGCGAGCCTCGATGACGTGTGAGGCGCTCACCACCGTCCGCGGCACGATCATGGGCTCGGTGGTTGCCATGGCGTCGAGAATCGCCCGCTCCTCAGTCCGCGTCGGATAATCGACGATCACCTTCATCATGAACCGATCGACCTGTGCCTCCGGAAGAGGGTAGGTCCCTTCCTGTTCCAGGGGATTCTGGGTCGCGAGGACCAGAAACGGTGCCGGCAACGGATAGGTTTCATCTCCGAGGGTGACCTGGCGCTCCTGCATGGCTTCGAGGAGCGCACTTTGGACCTTGGCGGGCGCACGATTGATCTCATCCGCCAGGATGAGATTGCTGAAAATCGGTCCCTGTTTGGTGCGGAACGCGCCGTCCTGAGGGCTGTAAATCATGGTCCCCACGATGTCGGCGGGCAGCATGTCCGGCGTGAATTGCAGACGCTTGAAACGTAACGAAATGCAATGGGCCAACGTCTTCAGGGTCAAGGTTTTCGCAAGTCCCGGGACGCCCTCGAGGAGCACGTGACCGTTCGTGAGCAGGGCAATCAACAGCCGGTCGAGGAGATGCGTTTGACCGACGATGACTCGCCCCATCTCTTCCCGCAGCGGCCTGATCCAATCTGAGTTTTCGGTCACCATTTCGCGGGAAGCGCGCATTTCGGATACCGACCGCGGCGAAACGACACGCGGCTCGGAGATGGCACCTTGGCCTGGCTGAGATTTCGGATCGAGGGCCCGCTCGCCCAGGGGCGGGGCAGCTTTCTGATTCATTTACCGCAGATTTCCTGAAAGCCGGTTTTGGCTGATGCCCGTTCGTTATAGACACATCCAGTGCCCATCTCAAGCGAAGCCCGCTGGCCGCTTTGTAACGATCTTGGAGCGGACGGCCAAGGAGTGCTCCTGACAAATCACCCGGCGCTGGCACTGCGGATATACCGTTACCCACCCCTCGCCATACAGCTATATTCGGCTTTGAAACAGTCGCAGAGAGGTCACCTAATGCTTCGCGTTGCATTTCTGATTATCCTGTCAAGCGCGGGTAGCTGCGGTGCTGCAGCTGCTGCTTCCGAGCAGGCCGGGTGGCGCGAAGAGGTCCGGCAATTTGCGGCTCAGCACTTTAAGAATCCGGCCTGGGGATACTCGCATTCGGTCCGGGACTACAAGCTGGCCAAGGACCTGGCTGAGGCCGACCACGCGATCGTCGATGATGATGTGCTCTTTGCTGCGGCCTATCTCCACGACATGGCGGCGTTCGCGCCGTGGGACCGGGAAAAGGAGGGCATCGACCATGCCGATGAGGGAGCTCGTGTCGTGGATACCGTTCTTAAAGGGACTGGATTTCCGTCTGCGAAAATCGCTGCTGTCAGGAACGCGATTCGCACCCACATGTTCGACCGTACACCCGAGGGTCCGGAAGCCCTCTATCTGCACGACGCGGACGCGCTCGACTGGCTGGGGGCCATCGGAGTGGCACGAGTGATAGCCCTGGTGGATCCGAACGGCGGGGAGCCGGACGGCCCGAAGGCCGTGAAGATGCTCGAGGATAACCTCGCGCAGGTTCCGTCTCGTGTGCTTTCACCCGCCGGAAAGAAGCGTGTGCCTCAGTTGCAGCGGGAACTTGCTGAATTTCTCAAAGAGCTGCGGCGAGAGACCAACGATTATCGAATGTTGTAGACGTGCCGGTTACCGGTGGCGCGGGTTGCAGCGATGGTGTCGAATTCAGTTCCGTCACGCCCCAAAATTCACGCGTAAGTGGTTTGAAGGAACTCGAGCGGCACCGCACCCGGCAGCAACATCGCATCGTGAAACTTGCGTATATCGTATTTCGGTCCGAGCACCTGTTGCGCACGGGCGCGTTGCGCGAGAAAGGTGAGTTTCCCCAGCATGTAGGTACACGCCTGTCCGGGCCACACGCAATAGCGCTCGACCTCGGTGCTGGAGGCCGTTTCGGGATCGCCCAGCGTCTCTGCAAAGTAGCGGACCGCTTGATCCCTCGTCCATCTCTTGCTGTGGACACCTGTATCCACGACCAGGCGCACCGCCCGGAGCAGCGAGTCGTGCAGCTGCCCAATGCGGCCAAGCGGGTCGTCGTCGTACTCTCCCATCTCAGCGGCCAGCTCCTCGGCGTACAGCGCCCACCCCTCGATGTAGGCACTGTAGAAGGACACTTTGCGGATCAGGGGTAAGTTTGCTTCCTGCTGAATGGACAGCTGCAGATGATGCCCGGGGATGGCCTCGTGGTACGTGAGAGTCGGCAGCGTCCACTTGGGCTGCTCGGCGGTGTCACGCAGGTTGATCCAGTAGATTCCCGGACGTTTGCCATCGAGCGAGGGCAGATTGTAGTAGCCGCCCGGCGCGCCCGCCTCGATCTCCTTCGGTACGCGTTTGATCTCTATGTTGGCCTTTGGCACCGTGCCAAAATAACTCGGCAACTTCGCACGCACCCGTTGTACGCGAGCATTGAGATCTGCCAGTAAGGTCTCTTTGGCAGCATCCGTGTTGGCATAGTGGTATTGCGGTTCCTGATACATCACACGCAGCCGTTCGCCCACCGTACCTTGCGTCATGCCGGCTTTTCGCATGAGCGCGTCGATGCTGGCGCTGTGGTCCTTGACCAGGTCCAGTCCCAACTGGTGAATCTCGGCGGGCTGCTTGCTCGTAGTCGTCCAGATGACCAGCGAGGAAGCGTAATACTCCTCTCCCTCAGGCAGCCGCCATACGCCGGCATCAGGGCTCGCCTGCTTCTGCATCTCCGTCACGACGGCGATCTGACGTTCCACCGCGGGGTAGATCCGGTCCTGCACCACCTGGGTCGCCTGCTGCCCATAGTTGCCGGGAATATTCTTTTCCCTGGTACGACGGACGAGCGACTCGGTAAGCGATGATTTCTCGGGCGGTGGCGCTCGCAGGGCCTGCAATTGGGTCAGCGTCTTCGCGAGTGCGAAATCGGGTGCCGCCACTCCCATGGCCAGGTCATGCCGCGCAACCTCGACCTCCTGGTCGAGTAGGGTCGCAAAGCCCGCAAGACGTGCGATGTAGGCATCCGCGTCAGCCTTGGTCTTGATCGTGTGCTGATTATCCAGGAATGAGGGCAACCGCTCATAGGAGCCATCGAGCTGGCTCAGCACGTAGGGCCGTCCAGCGCCGCCGGGCCCGTAGCGGAACGCCTTATTGGCAGCATCAGTAGTGCGCAGGCCATACATGACGACGTCGTAGCTGACTGCATCGGAGGCACTCAGGCTCGCGCGATCAAAGGTCTTGAGGCGTGCGAGTTGGCTCGCGATCAGCGCCTTCTGACGCTCGATCCCGGCTTCGGAACCGTCGTCGATCTCGCTCTTTTGCCTCGCCCGTGCGCCAGTATCCAGCCCGAGGCTGGTTACGAACTGCGGAGAGAGATCCAGATTCTCCTTCATGAATTGATCGAAGAGACTATTCAACAGCTTCGAGCTGTCAGTAGCTTGCGGCACTGCGCGGGCAGTGGCGAAGATCGAGGCGAGCGCGGTCCCAAGTATCATGTTACGGCGATCCATGGAATCCTCTCTCTCGCAGCTGTAGTTGATCGTTCGGCCGACCGCTGCCCGCGAATAGCTTGCCAGGGCCTGTGCGGCTTGCGTGCGGCGTGTCCCAAGGGCCGGATGCGAGCTCGCGAATCAATTTCACTCTAGGGTCACACAGCTTCACTTCAGTGGAGCAGCCTCGTGCGGTGAGCCGAGCGTGCCGGGCGCCAAATCGTGGCGAGGTGGCTCCTCACGTTCGTGGCCAGGCTAGAGGGCCTTCACGGGCCGGCCGTCTTACTCAGAGCCGAACAGGACACGCTCACGGAGGACCTCTTCCTCGTAGCGCACCCGCAACGGCTTCAGCAGATCGCTCGAGCCTTAATTCGCGGACGCGGATCCTAGCAGGTGTCTTCTGTGAGCGAACCCTCGGCTATGACACACTTTGGTGTCGCGAGCTGCGTTCACGGACCTTCGGGTGGTACGTCGATTCGGCGTTTGTCAGGGGATCCGCGTGGCGGTCCGAGAGGCTGAGATGAACCATCTGGTGTTCGCTGGGGTCGAGACAGGAGGCACCAAGATCCTGGCCCGGATCGTGGACGCACGCGGCCGGACGCTGGCGGATGGCCGCTGGCCGACGACTACTCCGGAGGCGGCGCTCGAGGCTCTGACGACCTTCCTTGCAAGTGCCACCCGTGGGCAGCCGCTCGCGGGGATCGGCATCGCCGCTTTTGGGCCTCTGGTGCGTGACGAGCTATCGCCGGTCTATGGCCGCGTCCTAAAGACTCCCAAAGCCAATTGGAGTGGCTCGAATCTTCGAGCCGGACTCGCGAGTCGCTTCGCCGTGCCCGTCGTGATCGACACCGACGTCAACGCAGCCGCGCGGGCCGAGTGGCAGCGGGGCGCCGGACAGGGCGTCCGGTGTCTCGCCTATGTCACTGTGGGTACCGGCATCGGCGGCGGTTTCGTAGTGGATGGCCGTCCGCTCCATGGAGCGCTGCACCCGGAGATCGGCCACATACGGCTAACTCGCCGGGACGGCGACGACTCGCCTAGTGTGTGTCCTTTCCATCCGAATTGTGCCGAGGGGCTGACCGCAGGACCGGCGATTGCACGCCGGCTCGGAATCGACCGGACGCTCTCGAACGCGCCGACAATTCTCGACCTCGTGGCTGGCTACCTCGGTGAGCTCGCCGCGTCGCTGGTGCTCTGCTGGTCGCCCGAGCGCATCATCTGGGGTGGGGGCGTCATGACCGCACCCGGTCTGCTCGAGCGTTTGCGAGGGTCTCTCGCCCAGAGCCTTGCTGGGTACGGGGTTGGAGAGGCTGCGTTAGCGCCCGACTTCTGCACTCTCCCTGCGCTTGTAGATTCGGGTCTCGAAGGGGCGCTGCTGATGGCGAGAGCGCTTTCGCAGCAGCCACCTGATTGATTGCTGCGCCGCCATCCACGTAGCATTTCGAGCGAACAAATCCAGAGGCTCCAACGCCTCGAGAAAACAGACAGCAGGGAGTGCCATCATGCGGCGCGGCTCTACGTGTTGTGCTCCTGCGAGCGGC
>Ga0306924_10007762_pt1 | contig 10785 bp, 9 predicted proteins | sample sta12Can44000111_FD_203756 | JGI IMG/M metagenome (GOLD analysis project Ga0306924, IMG submission 203756) | Lab enrichment of tropical soil microbial communities from Luquillo Experimental Forest, Puerto Rico - statanox.12C.anox.44.000.111 (v2)... | ecosystem: Environmental > Terrestrial > Soil...
GGGCAAATTCGGAGGCTAGCGCACGCGCCATCCCGACCAAGCCCATCTTCGCCGCCGAGACGTGGGCGCGCCCACTGCCACCGGTGAAAGCTCCGTCCCCGGTGAAGAACAGGATGCGCCCATAGTTGTTCTCGACCATCGAGCCGATGACCGCTTGCGTGCAATAGAGCGCGCCATCGAGGACCACTCCCCGAACGCGCTCCCAGTCTTGCACCGTCACCTCGGTGAAGGGCTTATGCGGCCGGATCGCGGCATTGTTAATCAAGATGTCGATGCGGCCGAACGCGGACATCGCCCTCCTCACCATTGTGTCGACCTGTTCCTTGTCGGCGACGTCGGCGAGGACCGCCAACGCTTTAACCCCTCTCTCCCGGACTTCGTGGGCGACAGCGTCGGCTTCGGCCTGGTTGGCTCGGGCGTTGACGATGACGTGGGCGCCTTCCCCTGCCAGCTTCAGGGCGGTGGCACGGCCGATATTGCGCCCCGAGCCGGTTATCAGGGCGACTTTGCCATCGAGCTTACCCATCAGCGTACCTCCCCAACGTCTGAGACTATCCCGCAGCAAAGACGATACGTGCATGAAGCATAGGCAGCAAGTTGCCCAATCTAGCGGACACCGCCGGCTCTGTGCCGAACTGGAGTCGACCTCGCCAATTATGTTGCACTAGCTGGGGCGACAAGGCGGCACCGGACGCGACGGCGGGTATGGTGGCGGCTTGGCGACCGATCGCCAATGTCCCCGATTACGGCACTCAAGCCATGGGGCCTTCAAATGACCCGAGGTTGGGACAGGCTCGGGGCAGCTCGGGGCCCCGCTCCCCAAACAAGAATTAGCCTCGTAACTAAGGCTTTGGCTCTGATTTCGCCGGATCCTCCGCAGCGGTTTCGGGCGTATCTCCAGGATGGAATTCGAGAGAGACCCCATTCATGCAGTATCGCTGGCCGGTCGGCTGCGGACCGTCGTCGAACACATGCCCGAGGTGACCACCGCACCGGCTGCAATGGACTTCGGTTCGCGTCATGAAGAGGCTACGATCGGTTTCGGTCCCGACCGCAGCATCAAGCGGCGCCCAGAAGCTTGGCCAACCGGTTCCACTGTTGAATTTGGAATCGGATGAGAAGACCGGCTGGCCACACCCTGCGCAGTGGTAAACCCCGGTGCCGTATTGTTTGTCGAGCGGGCTCGATCCAGCCCGTTCGGTGCCGTGCTCCCGCAACACTCGATATTGAGCCGGGGATAGCTTGCGCTGCCATTCCTCGTCGTTCATCGCAACCGCGAACGATTTTGCTGCCGCAGCTCCCCGACCGCCGAATCGGCTGAAAAATCCCTCTGCCATACCTTTCCTCACGGACTCGGAGTCAACCGATCGGATATCGGGCCGACAATGGCGCGCGTGAAGGGGGGTTCGACGAAGGAACCGAGATTCAGTGCACCCGCTCGTCGTCGCTCGGTATCGGACGCAGCAATTCCGCGGTGGAGCGGGCAATCCAGCACCACACGACGCAGGTCAGCTCGTCATCCCCGCTACGCAAACGCTGCGCCTCGCGTTGCGCCACTTCTGCGGCCGCCGCGCCGTGCCGGCGAACAAGAAGCAGGGCTGCTTCCCAGATCTTGCGCTCGTTGGTCATCATCATTTGGGTCATCATAAGCGTAAAGACCCTGCGTATGCGAGAGTTCCCTCGGACCACACGGCCAGTCGGAGCAAAAAACCGGATGCGTCAAAGAGACGTCCAACATCTGGTGGCCACAAGATCGCTTCATACTGAATGCTGCTTGCGCCGGCACCCACTCCCCATATATTCGCGCCATGCCGGATCTTTTCGACGCACCCTCTTCCAAGAGCATCGACAGCTACTCCGCCAAGGACATCGAGGTTCTCGAGGGGCTGGAGCCCGTTCGCCGCCGCCCCGGCATGTATGTCGGAGCCACAGATGAGCGCGGGCTGCATCACCTGGCCGCAGAGGTCCTCGATAATGCCATGGACGAAGCGGTTGCCGGATATGCGACTCGGATCGAGATCGAGCTCGGTGCTGGCAATTGGGTCACCATCCGGGACAACGGCCGAGGGATTCCAATCGATCCCCATCCCCGCTTCCCGCGCAAGTCGGCGCTCGAGGTGATCCTTACGACACTGCATTCAGGGGGCAAATTTGGCGGTAATGCCTACAAGACCTCTGGGGGTCTGCACGGTGTCGGCGTCTCGGTCGTCAATGCGCTGTCCGATGAACTCGAAGTTGAGGTCGCGCGCGACCGCCAGCTCTGGACTCAGAGCTATCGGCGCGGAATACCGCGAACAAAGCTGTTGGCGAGTGGTGCGACCCAAAACCGCCGCGGCACCACCATTCGGTTTCACCCGGATCCGGAAATTTTCGGCGAACTCGGCTTCCGGCCGGCGACCCTCTACCGCATGGCCCGGTCCAAGGCCTATCTTTTCCGTGGCGTCGAGATCCGCTGGAGTTGCGAGCCGTCGATACCGCGGCCGGATGGGGTCCCGGCCGAAGCAAGGCTGCATTTCCCGGGAGGCCTCGGAGATTTCCTCGCGGCAAGTCTCGAGGATCACGCGATGCTGCTGCCGCGCTCGTTTGTTGGACGCGTCGAGCTTCCGGAGGGTGTCAGCGTCGAATGGGCGGTCGCCTGGCCTGTCGACGAGGAGGAAGCTTTCACGCATTCGTATTGCAATACCATTCCGACGCCGGAAGGCGGCACCCACGAGGTAGGGCTGCGCAACGCTCTGTTACGCGGGGTCAAGGGCTACGGCGAGTTTGCCGGAAACCGCCGGATCGCCCAGGCGACTGGGGAGGACGTCACGGTTGGCACGGCGATCTTGTTGTCGCTTTTCATCCCCGACCCGCAGTTTCAGGGCCAGACAAAGGAAAGGCTGGCTTCTGCCGAAGCGACCAGGTTAGTCGAAAGCGCGGTCAAAGATCATTTCGATCATTGGCTCAGCGCTGATCCGGGCTCCGCACGCGTACTGCTCGATCGCATCGTCGAGCGCGCGGAGGAGCGCCAACGTCGACGGCAACAGCGCGAGCTCGCGCGCAAGAGCGCGACCCGCAAGCTGCGGTTGCCGGGAAAGCTTGCCGATTGCGCTCGCGACAGCGCCGCCGGAACCGAAATCTTTCTTGTCGAAGGCGACAGCGCAGGCGGCTCCGCAAAACAGGCGCGCGACCGCGAGACACAGGCCATCCTGCCGTTACGCGGCAAGATCCTCAATGTCGCGAGCGCATCGGCGGACAAGATGCGCGCCAATCAGGAATTGTCGGACATCATCCTCGCGCTCGGCGCCGGTTCGAGCGCGCATTATCGCGAGGAGGCTCTGCGGTACGAGCGGGTCATCATCATGACCGACGCCGATGTCGATGGCGCGCATATCGCGTCGCTGTTGATGACTTTCTTCTTTCGCGAGATGCCAAAGTTGGTCGAGAACGGACACCTCTTTCTTGCACTCCCGCCGCTCTACCGGTTGACGCAGGGTGATCTGACCCAGTACGCCCGCGACGATGCGCATCGCGAAGAATTGTTGCAAACCGCATTCAACGGGCGCGGTAAAGTCGAGGTTAGTCGCTTCAAGGGTCTCGGCGAGATGCCGGCTCGCTATCTCAAGGCGACGACGATGGACCCGGCACAAAGGACATTATTGCGCGTGACCTTGCCGCAGAAACCGGATCCCACAGCGATCGAGCTGCCCGCCGAGGAATTCGAACGCACGAAAGCGTTGGTCGAGACTTTGATGGGCAGGCGCCCCGAATTGCGCTTCGAATATATCCAAAAGAACGCCCGCTTCGCCCGCGATCTCGACGTTTAAAGACCACTTGCGCAAATTCGCGGTGCCCCTTAACTAACACCTGTCGACCCGTTTGAATTCGGCTTCCCGGCCTGCGTTCCTTAGAGATCGTCCGACCGTGTCTTCCGAGCCAATCGATGTCCGATGCGCCACGCATCCGTGTGGCGTTCTATTTGCTACTTGGAGTTACTGCTAATGGCGACCGGTACGGTCAAATGGTTCAACGCGCAAAAGGGATACGGCTTCATCCAGCCGGAAACCGGCGGCGCTGACGTGTTCGTTCATATCTCCGCGGTCGAACGCGCCGGTATGGACAATCTGCGCGAAGGCCAAAAACTCAGCTATGAGCTCGAGCAAGGCCAGCGCGGCCGGGTTTCTGCGGTAAATTTGCGTCCGGTCTGAGCTATGCGAGGGCGCCGCGCTTTGGCTTGGTGGCGGCGCCCTCGTCGTTTTACCTAGGAGACCTCTTTGGCAAAGGAAGATCTGATCGAATTTGAAGGTACCGTACTCGAACTCCTTCCCGACGCAAGGTTTCGTGTAAAACTCGATAACGGACACGAAACCCTGGCTTACTCTTCCGGCAGAATGAAGAAAAATCGCATTCGTATACTTGCTGGAGATCGTGTTACCGTGGAAATGACGCCCTATGATCTAACAAAGGGAAGGATCAACTTCCGTCATAAAGATGAGCGGGCAGGGCCGCCAATGACGCCTCGGCCGCAATACCGGCGGCGCTAAGTAGGCTCAGTTTTAGACACCCAGGTCTGCTGCATTCCGCAACCCAACTCTCATCTGTTAAAAAGGTTTGACATTTCGCTCAACGTACCCATTTAACAACGTAGGTAAACAACAACCCAATTGTTACAAAAAGGCTACAACTTCTCGATGGATTTTTCCGAACTTGATCTATCGCCTGAACTTCTTCAGGCAGTCTCGGACGCCGGCTACGTAAACCCCACCCCGATCCAAGAAAAGGCGATCCCCCACATAAAGAGTGGCCGGGACGTTCTCGGTTGCGCGCAGACTGGAACCGGCAAGACCGCAAGCTTTGTGCTGCCGATGATCGACATGCTGGCGGCCGGGCGCGCCAGGGTGCGAATGCCGCGTTCCCTAATCCTCGAACCGACGCGCGAACTGGCGACCCAGGTCGCAACCGCTTTCGAACTCTGCGGCAAGTATCATCGTTTGGCGATGGCATTGCTGATCGGCGGCGAGAGCTTTGTCGACCAGGAGCGCAAGCTCGACCGCGGCGTCGATGTGCTGATCGCGACACCCGGGCGGCTTCTCGACTTGTACGGGCGCGGCAAGATCCTCCTCTCGGATACACGCATCCTGGTCATAGACGAAGCCGACCGAATGCTCGATATGGGGTTCATCCCCGATGTCGAACGTATCGCTGGTTTGTTGCCCGAAGCGCGGCAGACGTTGCTGTTCTCGGCCACCATGCCGGCCGAAATCCGGAAGCTGGCGGATGCGTTTCTCCGCAAACCCGTGGAGATCGCGGTCGCGCCGCCCGCATCGCCCGCTGCCACGGTCATCCAGTCGCTCACGGTCGTGGATCCCCGAGACAAGCGCGAGGCCCTGCGCCGGTTGATCCGATCGGAGGACGTCAAAAACGCGTTGATCTTTTGTAATCGCAAGCGTGATGTCGACATCCTGTTCCACTCGCTGAGCCGCCATGGGTTTGACGCCGCGGCGCTGCATGGTGATATGCCGCAGCCAAAGCGGACCGAGACGCTCGACCGCTTTCGAAATGGCGACATCCGATTGCTTGTCGCCAGCGACGTCGCCGCGCGTGGCTTGGACATTCAAGGTCTGAGCCACGTTTTTTGTTTTGATGTGCCGATACACGCCGAGGATTATATCCACCGGATCGGCCGAACCGGGCGCGCCGGGCGCGAGGGGCGGTCGTTCATGCTCGCCTCACCCCAAGACGGCTACGCGGTAGCGGCGATCGTCAAGCTGATCGGCAGGGAAATTCCGCCTTGCATCATCGACGAGATCGAGCCGGCTGAACTCGAACATGAAGAGCGCCGGGGACGCAGAGGGCGCCAGCCGGCTCGTGCCGACCGACGCGAGCGCGTGCGCGGCCAGAATGCTGGAAAGCGGCCCAAATCGGACGAAGAGAGCCCGGCGCGCCGCGGTCGCCCGAGCATCACGGAGGGAGCTCGATCCAACGGGCACAGCGCGGGCGCTTCTAACGTGACACCGTTCCCTCGCGCGCCGGCGCCTCGCGGGAACAAGCAACCGAAGCGCGCACCCGAACAGGATCGGCCGGTCGTCGGCTTTGGCGACGACCTGCCGGCCTTTCTCGCCCGGCCGCCTCGAATTCTCGCCAACTCTTAAGCGCCACTTGCAATCGCGGCCGGCCGATGACATCCCCTTTCGGGAATATTCGGGGTATCAGATGAGCATCGACGAGAGGGGCTGGGTTCGGGCGGCGGCCCGGGCCGATTTGGCGGAAGGTGAGGTTCTCGGGGTCGAAGTCGCCGGTCATTCGATCGCGCTCTACGACGTCGACGGTCGCATTTTTGCAACTGACAATATCTGCACGCACGCCTATGCGCGCCTGTCGGACGGCTGGCTCGATGGCGGCCTGATCGAATGCCCCCTACATGCCGCGCGCTTCGATGTGCAAACCGGAAAGGTGCTCGACCCGCCAGCGACAGAGGATCTGAAGACTTATCCGGTCCGTGTCGTCGACGACGTGATCCAGGTCAAGCTCGATTAAACCGTCCCCGTCTTTTCAAACAACGACGTATCATCCGTAGACCCTTCGATAGAGGTCGATAATTTCTTCGCTCGTCGGCACGCGCGGATTGTTGCCAGGAGAACCCGAAGCCAGCGCCTGGCTCGCCATCAGCGGCAGCAGCTCTTCGTAGCGCTGAGCGTTGATCCCCCAGACACGCGGTGTCGGCACTTTGAGATCCTCGTTAAGCCGGCGTAGCTCGTCGAGCAGACGAGCGACAGCGGCTTGGCTGCCTTCGCCCTCCTCCGCTACTCCCATTACCCGAGCACAGTCGGCATAGCGTTCGAGGGCGGCCGGCGCCGAAAAGGCGGTGATCTCGGGCAACAGCATTGCATTCGACAAACCGTGCGGCACATGGAAAAAGGCGCCGATCGGGCGGCTCATGCCGTGCACGAGACACACACTCGCGTTCGAAAAGGCCATCCCCGCCGTCGTGGCGCCGAGCATCATCGCCTCGCGTGCGGCTCGGTTGGAGGGCTCGGCGCAGGCAGTGCGAATATGACGGGCGATCAGCCCCATCGCATTTCTGGCTAGACCATCGGTAAAGGGGCTGGACCGGCGGCTGATATAGGCCTCGATCGCATGGGTCAGACTGTCGAGACCAGTATCGGCGGTCAGCCGCAGCGGCATCGTCAGGGTCAGCTCATAATCGACGATCGACGCGATCGGGCAGCAAGCTAGTCCTGCGATCAGCATCTTTTCGTCGGTCTTGGTATCGGTAATGACGGTGAACCGCGTCACTTCGGAGCCGGTGCCGGCAGTCGTCGGAATTGCCACGACCGGTGGTCCGACTTTCGGGATTTGGGCAGGGACCTTGTAATCGCGCATTTGCCCGCCGTTTGCGAACAGTACGGACATTGCCTTCGCGGTATCGATCGAACTACCGCCGCCGATCGCAACGAGGCTGTCGAAATTACCTTCGGCAAGAAGTGCAGTTCCGACCTCGACAACGGCTGTCGTCGGGTCGGGCACTGTGTCGGAGAACACTGTCCAGGGCACGTGCGACCGGTCGAGGTGAGCGGTAGCCCGCTCGAGATGACCCGAACTGACCAGAAACGGATCAGTGACGATCAGCGGTTTCGCAAGCCCAAGCTGCGCCAGCACGCTCGGGAGTTCGGCGAGTGCACCGCCTCCAACCGCCATCAGCCGTGGGGTCGTGATCATCGCTGCCATATGAACCTCCTGCGGGCGCGTAGACTGTAGGATCAAACCGCTCCAGGTATGAAAGGTCCGGGGATAATTCGGCAAAACCGCAGCGCAGATAAAGGCTCTTGGCGTTCTTTGTCACCAGCAGCCAGCGACGTAAACCCTGCAGTGGTCGATGAGCCAGGATCGTCTCGATCAACCACTGTCCGAGACCGACGTTGCGCTCCTCGGCGATAACGAAGACATCGGCGAGATAGGCAAAAGTCGCCTGGTCGGTGACGAGGCGTGCAAAGCCGATCTGCGAGCCGTCGCAATAGAGACCGAACGTCATCGAGTGAGCAATCGCGCGACGCACTGTTTCAACCGGGATGTCGCGCGCCCAGTGGGAGCACTTGGCGAGAAAATGATAAATCCGTTCAATATCGAGACGGGTGGGATCGGTGTCGATTTGATAGCGTCGGCCACTGATCATGCAGCTGGCAATTACAGTCTCGGTCATCCGGATAACCCCTGATCGCTTACCTTGGACGATACCGGCACGGCGGAGGCGCCGCGCACGGATGCAGCGCTCGGCAAACCTGCCGGGGCTGCTAGCGCATTCGTCGTCTAAGGGCGAGGACCGGACTCAGCATAGCTGCAGGCAAGTGGCGATCGAGTGGCCGATGTCAACCTGGTTTTTTGACGCGAAATCGTAAGACGCCTGCGGGTTGCTCACTGGCCTCGAGCATCTCGCAGCCGGTGGTTTGGCAGAAATGCTCGAAATCCTTCGTCGCACCCGGGTCGGTCGCGAGGATCTCAAGCACTGCACCGGGGCTAAGCGGCTTCAGCGCCCGTCGCGCCTTGAGCACCGGCAACGGGCAAAGCAGCCCGGTGGCATCAAGGGTGGCGTGAACGGTCACATTACCCGCTTGCGTCATTCTAGTACCTAATTGGCAGGGTTCGCGCAGGACTTTACCAAACTCACCGGACCCTGAACAATCTGAACGAGACCAACTTTCTCTTGATCCCCAGCAGAGTGGCGAAAGAAAGCCTAGCTTGCTATCAGGGCTATGGCATCTGGCTGGTTAATCGTGATCACAGTCGGCATCTCGTTTCCCTGCAAATAATCCAATTAAGCATATAGTGATCGTAGAAGCGGCGGAAAGTATGGCTTCTCGCGCAGCGCATGAGCTCACCCGAAGCGATTCGAGCGAGGGAAGCCATTGGGGACGAGGCGGCCAGCGGAGCCGCGAGAGCCGCGCCAGGGGGTAAGGTTGGTTTCGGTGCGGATGCGGTTTTCGCCAAGCCGCCAGGAGAGCCCGTCGGCAAGGGAGAACACCTTGCAATCGGCGAGACCGCCTGATTTGTAGCGCTGCAGGATGACACCGCGGCCACGCGTCATCAGCGGGATCTCGTCGAGCTTGACGATCAGCAGCTTGCGATTGTCCCCGACCAGTGCCACCGCATCGCCAAGCTCGGCCTGCACGCAAGCCTTGGCGACGGCACCGTCGCCCGGGGTCAGCACCTGCTTCCCAGCCCGTGTTTGGGCGACGGCCTCCTCGCCGTCGACAACAAATCCGCGCCCGTCGCTCGCCGCGACCAGCAGTTCCATTCCCTGCCGGTAAGTAAACATTGCAACTATGTCGTGCTCGTTTGGCAGGTCGATCATCAGCCGGAGCGGCTCGCCATGCCCCCGGCCCCCTGGCAGACGGTCGACTCCGACCGTGTAAAACCGGCCGTTGCTGCCAAACACGGTCAGTCGATCCGTCGTCTCGGCATTGACCGCAAAGCGCGGTCCGTCGCCTTCCTTGTATTTCTGGTCTGCGGCCGAGACATTGTGCCCTTTGACCGCGCGAACCCACCCCTTTGCCGAACACAGCACCGTCACTGGCTCGCGTTCGACTAGCGCCTCCGCTGGAATCTCGATCGGCGTCGGGGCGGCAGCGATCTCGGTGCGGCGCCGGCCAATCGCAGTGTCGCCCCCAATTTCGGAGCCGATTTTCTGGATCTCCTTGGTGATTGCGCGCCACTGCCGTTTCTCGCTTGCCAAGAGGCTCTCGAGTTTCTGTTCTTCTGCCGACAATGCATCAAGTTCTTTGCGGATCTCGATCTCTTCGAGGCGGCGCAGGGCGCGCAGCCGCATGTTCAGGATCGCCTCGGCCTGGACCTCGGTCAGCTCCCACCTGGCCATCATCTCCGCCTTGGGGTCGTCGCCCTCGCGGATAATGCGGATCACCTCATCGAGATTGAGGTAGACGATGATCTGACCGCGCAAGATCTCCATCCGACGCGCGACGGCGGCCAGCCGGTGGCGGCTCGTCCGCTGCAGCACGATGCGGCGGTGATCGAGAAATGACTGAAGCGCCTCTTTGAGGTTCATCACGCGCGGGACGCCGGAGGGGTCCAGCACATTGAGGTTCAACGGCACGCGGACTTCGAGTTCGGTCAGCCGGAAGAGCTGCTCCATTAGCATCTCGGCTTCAACGTTTCGCGTTTTTGGCTCGAGGACGAGGCGCACATCTTCCGTGGACTCGTCACGGATATCGGCAAGCAGCGGCAGCTTCTTCTCCTCGAGCAGTGCCGCAATCCTTTCGATGAGCCGCCCCTTCTGCACCTGATACGGCACCTCGGTGACGACTATCTGGTAGAGGCCATGGCCCAGCGGCTCTATGGACCAGCGGGCCCGCAGGCGAAAGCTGCCGCGACCGGTCTCGTAGGCAACCCGAACACTCTCCCGCGGCTCGACGAGAACGCCACCGGTCGGGAAATCAGGTCCGGGGATGTAGGCATGGAGCTCGCCGGGAGCGCACGCGGGATGATCGATCAAATACACGAGCGCTGCGCACAGCTCGCCGACATTGTGAGGCGGGATGCTCGTTGCCATCCCGACTGCAATCCCTGAGGCGCCATTGGCAAGCAAATTGGGAAACCGTGCCGGCAGAACGACGGGTTCGCGGTCCTCGCCGTCATAGGTCGGCCGGAAATCGACGGCATCCGCGTGGATTCCGTCGAGCATAGCTTGCGCCACCGCAGAAAGCCGACTCTCCGTGTAGCGCATCGCCGCAGCGTTATCGCCGTCGACATTGCCGAAATTGCCCTGTCCGTCGACCAGTGGATAGCGCTGCG
>Ga0306924_10007773_pt1 | contig 10775 bp, 9 predicted proteins | sample sta12Can44000111_FD_203756 | JGI IMG/M metagenome (GOLD analysis project Ga0306924, IMG submission 203756) | Lab enrichment of tropical soil microbial communities from Luquillo Experimental Forest, Puerto Rico - statanox.12C.anox.44.000.111 (v2)... | ecosystem: Environmental > Terrestrial > Soil...
AAAGCAGACGCGAAATTGGCGTCGAGCTGGACCGCCCGATCAAAGGCATCGAGCGCCCCTTGATGGTCTCCCTTTACGCGGCGGATAAAGCCATCCGCGAAGTGCGCTTGAGCGATCGACGGATCGATCTTTAGAGCTTCCTGAACCGCGGCCTCTCCCCGCTGGAGCAATTTCTGCGCGGCTTCCGGGCTGTCCTTCGCCTCATTCCAGTGGTTCAAATAATCACATCCAACCAACAAAGTCGCTAACTGGCTCCAGCTTTCGGCCGAATGAGGATCGAGGCGGACAGATCCCTCAAGATGCTGGCGCGCTGCGAGGCTGTGCTCGGGGGTAATTGAACTCATCAGAAGAGCCATGGCGCGTAGCCTCAAATCGATGGCATCGGGGTCTGCTGGCCGCTCAGAGATGGCGCGACGATTCTCGGCCTGGACCAGCTGGATATTGAGCGAGGATGCGATGCGGCCGGTAATAGCGTCCTGGAGCTCGGAAAGATCGGCGAGCCCGGTATCGAAGCGGTCGGCCCAAAGCTGCGCGGCCGAACGCGCATCGACGAGTTGTGCGTTGGTCTGCACCTTCATCCCGGTCTTTCTGATGCTGCCCTGCAACAGGTAGCGAACCTTAAATTCCCGGCCGATCTCCCTTGGATCAACGGCCTTGCCCTTGTAGGTGAAAGCCGTGGCGGGCGCGATCACCGATGTGTCAGAGAGACGAGACAGATCGGTAGTCAGATCGTCGGTCACCGCGTCGACGAATAGTCTTGCTCCGGGTCATTGCTGGCATTGTGGAAGGGCAGCACCATGATCGATGCGCGAGGCGACATTAGCGAGTAGTCGCGCTGGATCGGCAACGCCGCTACCGTAACCACGGCTGCTACCGCTAACGTGCTGGCCATCAGTGTGGCCGAACGCCGGTGCCGATCTAACTGCGTTCGGAAAAGACCCCGGGCACCCACGCTCTGCGAGAAAGGTTCCCGTTGTTGGTCTGCAACGCGCGTGACTCGATAGACGCGGATCGGACGCTCGAAATTCTTTACCCTTCGGTCTCCTCTGTCCTGGAATGATAGGTCGGGATGGCCTTGCAGTTGATCGCGGACACCCCCGCGTGACGTATATTTCACCAGGTTCCGCGAGGCCCTCTAGACGAGCCGCGATATTGACGCTGTTGCCGTAAATGTCGCGATCATCGCTGATCACATCGCCGGTATTGATGCCGATGCGGAGCCTTATTTGGTGATCGTGATCGGCCCCACCATCCCGCTCGGCATTGCTATTCTGTAAATCGAGCGCACAACATACCGCGTCTACAGCGCTGTTGAATTCGACCAGGAACCCGTCGCCCATCGAGCGGATCAGACGGCCGCCATATTCGGCAATTTGGGGTTCGATTAAATTTCTAACGTAATCTGCAAGCTTAACGTGTGTGCCTATTTCGTCTACGCTCATCAATCGAGAATAACCGACTACATCCGCGAGCAGAACGGCTTTTAATTGACATTTCAGGTGTACGCGTTCCATGCCGATACACCTGATTTTTTATCGACAGCTCTAAATTTACTAAAATTTTCTATATTTGTCACCTACAGATGATTCGTGGCACAACTTTATTCGCCAACTTGTCCCGATCAGGCGAGCGCGCCGGCTGTGGCCTTCTCTCGCCTGGACGGGGAGGTATTCCACGCTCTCTCGTCGATCGGCGCCAGAGCTGGGTCGCTGTAGGGGCTCGGGTCGCGCTCGGCGCGGCGGCGGATGCGGTGCAGATAGAGGTAGAAGGCGGCGAGCTTCGCATGGGTCGTGACGACCTCGCGGACTCGACGCGGGTAGAAGACCAGCGGGGTTTCGCGTGGCAGACCGGCGCGGCGCTCCCTGCGCAATTTGCGCCGGAAATAGCCGCCCTGCAGCGGATGCACGTTTTCTTGCAGGAAGGTAAAGTAAAATTGCAGGATATGGTTTAAGAGGCGCACCGGCTTGATGCCGGAGGCCTTGGCGCGGCGGAAGATTGTCTCGATGTGCTCTGCCGAATAATAGAGGTCCCAGGCCCGGCGATAGACTTGCTGCCAGTCGCCTGAGGTCATGACCGAATGACCGGTGGTGACGTGCTCAAGGTCGTATTTGTTCATGTCGGGGTCCATCCATACCCCGTCGCGATGGAGCGCTTGGTGGTCGGCCGAGCCCGGCAGCGGCGTCAAGATAAAGAACTCGAGCAGATCGACCGGCAATTCCTGCTGCACGGTACGGATGTCTCGGGTGATCCGCTCCGGCGTATCGCCCGGAAAGCCCAGGATGTAGCCGGCATAGGTGATGATCCGCTGGGCGCGCCAGGCAAGGAACATCTGGCGGTATTCATGCACCCGGTTCTGTTTCTTCTTGGCCTGCAGCAGATTGTCGGGGTTGATGTTCTCGAGCCCGATAAAGACGCGCTTGCAGCCGGCGCGCGCCGCCTTCTCGATGAAATTCGGGATGTGGTGGCACAAGGTGTCGACCTGGATGATGAACTGCAGCTCCAGCCCCTCGCGCTCGCGCATCTCGATCAGCCGGTCGAAAATCGCCTCCCAATTGCGGTTGCGCGCAAAATTGTCGTCGGTGATGAAGAAGCGGAAGACGCCCTGGGCGAGATTGGCGCGCACCAGCTGCTCGACATCGTCGGCGTCGCGCCAGCGCGACTTTCGTCCCTGCACATTGATGATCGTGCAGAAGCTGCACTGGAACGGGCAGCCGCGCCCGGCATCGAAAGCGCCGATCGTCTCGCCGTAACGCCGCACGATCTCAAGCGGCAGGAACGGCGTCACCTGCTGCTGTAACGCGGGTAGGTCGTCCATGAAGTTGTAAATTGACTGCAGTTGCCCGGCGAAGGCATCGGCGAAGAGCCCGGCGAGCCTTCCCTCCGCCTCACCGGCGAACAAGGTCACACCGAGCCGACGTGCGGCTTCGAGGTCGGGCGGCATTTCGGGGAGCATCGCTAGACACCCCGAGACGTGAAACCCGCCGACCGCCACCTGAATGCCGGAATTGCGAAATCGAGCGGCTAGATCTATCGCCCTCGGGAACTGGTTCGATTGCACGCCGACGAGGCAAACCAGCCCTGCATCCGCACCCCTAATCCGCCGGATGATCCGGCGGATCGGGATTACCGTATGGCACTCGTCATAGGCCCGGATCTCGATCCCAACCTCGGAGCCGAGTGCACGCCGTTCGGCGAGATCCGTCGCGATGCCGTAAAGACAGGCGAGCGAGTTCGACGGGATCCAGGATTTCCACCACTGAATCACATAGCCGTCGTCGTCGTAATGCGACGGCTTGATCAGCTCGACGACGAACCGGCGGTCCCCCAACGCACCCTCGCCCGACAGGCTTGGCCAGAGACGATTCTAGCCCGCCGATGGCGGCGAGGAAAGCGGCGAGTGGACGTCCGCTGGTTTTGCCGACGTCCACCGATACTTAAAACCAGTCTTGGCGTGCGCTACGACGACTTCCCTATCGCTTTCTGCAGTTCGGCGAACGGTACCTTGCGCCCATGCATCGGCAGGATCTGGTCGACCGCCAGGTTGAGCCGCTCGATGTTGTCGTACAGGTTCACCGGGGCCGGATTGGGCTGCGCCGGCGGTGCCGCATTGGGTGGGGCCGGGGTGAATACGTCGGCCTCAACCAGGAGCTTTTCCTTGGGCAGGTATGCCATGATGAGCCCATCGCCGTGTGGGGTTCCCTTGATCAAGTAGAGTTCCACAGTGCGCGTTCCGTCGCTTAGCACCCGCTTGTCCTGCATGCCCTCGACCGTCGGTTTCTTCCCCGATTGCGCGAGCTTGTCGGGCTGAATGGTGCGCGGAGCGGCGAGGTTCTGCTCCAGAAACGCCTTGTTCACGTCGTGCGTGATGATCGTGGCGCCATCGGCGGCGAAGGCGCCGAGGCCGCCGGCGTGGTCGAAGTGGTGATGCGTGTTGACCACGTATTTGATCGGCTTGTTCGGCACTAGCTTCTTGGCCTCGGCGATCACGGCGACGGAGCGCGCGTCGTCCTGCGGTCCATCGATCACCACCAGATGATCGCTCATTTCAATCAGCACGCTGTGGTGGGTGCCGCCTGTCAGGTACCAAACGCCATCCGCGACTTTGTCCGCCGTCACCTTCACGCTGGCTTGGCGGGCGTTTTCGGGCGCCAGAATATCGGCCGGCGCGTTGGGTTTGACCTCGCTTATCGTGAGATCAAGCGTCGGAAAGCCGCCCTGCTTCTGGGTGATCCCGGTCGGGAATTGCACACCGCCAAAATCCTTGTAGTCGGCATAGGTCGTCTCGGTCAGCACGTCGCCGACGACGGGATTGGTATTCCAGGATTCAACCTTCTCTACCAAATTGCGATCGTTGACGAACGCCTTCACCTTGAGCTGACCGGGCACGGCAAACGAGACGACCGTCATCTTCTTGCCATCGACGGTCTGGCTCTCGACCGTGGCATTGTTCTTGATCGCCGCCCTGATGACACCGTGTGGGGTGATCCACAGTTGATGCTGGCGGTCGGCGACGGCTGCAATTGCCGCGTTGGGGGGATTTTCCCCGACCTGGTTCCAGGCATCGGTGCCGCTCAGCCCCTGGGACAGGCGTTGTTCACCTACCAGCGGGATCCCGCCGCCGCCGCGGGCTGCAGGGTCAGCCTGGGTGCGAACGAAGTCGTCCCGCATGGCCGGCGTGTCGTAATTGATCGAACGGGTGTAGGTCTTGAGGTTGAAGCGGGGCCACGGCGTTCCCGGAGCCACGCTCTGGCCAAAGAAAAAATAGGCGCCGTTCCCGGTATATTGGAGCGACTTCACGTCGCCCATCGCTTTTACCACACCATCGAGGACCGCCTTGGATTCCTGGCCATTACCGAGGCGGGGCAATAGCGCCAAGGCGACGAGTGCAATGATCCATTTCATCCGCATATGTTTCCTCCCTTCGCTGGCATTCACGCGCGCGCAACAGCCTTAAGGCCGACTGCGGTGAACCGCCGGCCGTCTTCGCCAGGCCGTTTCAGTCGGCATCCGCAGGACCGGATGACGCGGCTAGGATTGCCTGCGAGGGCTACCCTGGCAACAAGATTCGAGAGCGGCCGCCGCGGCGGTGGGCGAAGCCGCCTATTAAGGCCCTCTCGATGGTTAACAGAGGGTCGAGTGCTGAATTCGCCCACGCATCTCTCTCTGCTGAGCTAAAGTGCCTGGTCGGAACACAGCAGTGGAGTCAGGGATGTTCGAAGGGTTCACGAGGACCGAGATCGAGACCCGCGGCGCGCGAATCCATCTGCGCCACGGCGGCGACGGCCCGCCGCTCTTGCTGTTGCATGGCAACCCACTGACCCATGTTTCCTGGCACAAGATCGCCCCGCGCCTGGCCGAGCATTTCCATGTCGTCGCCGCCGATTTGCGCGGCTATGGCGACAGTGTGGGACCCGATGACTGTGGCCAAAACAATATCAACTATTCGTTCCGGGCGATGGCGCAGGATCAGGTCGAGGTTATGGAGAAGCTCGGCTACCGCGAATTCTTCGTCGCCGGGCACGACCGCGGCGCCCGCACCACAGCGCGCATGTGTCTCGACCATCCTGACCGGGTAAAGCGGGCAGCGGTCATCGACATCCTGCCGAACCATCACATCTGGACCCACACCTCAAAGGAATGGGCGCTGCGCTCGTGGCACTGGGCATTGATGGCCCAGCCGTATGACTTCCCCGAACGAATGATGGCTGCGGTCCCGGCGCAATGGTACATGGAAAAGAAATTGTCGAAGCCCGGTATCGGTCTCGATTTTTTTGATCCAGAGGCATTTGCCGAGTACGCCCGCTGTTTTAACTGGAAGACGATCAAAGGCTCCTGCGCCGATTATCGCGCCTGCCCGACCTGCGACTTCGAGATGGACAAGGCCGACTTCGAGACGGGACGCAAAGTCACGGTTCCGCTATTGGTGATCTGGGGGGCGCGCAGCCACACCGAGGGTGTCCACGGCGACGTGCTCGCAGTGTGGCAACGCAATTACGCGACCGATGCCTGGGGCGGCGCGCTGCCCTGCGGGCATTATGTGCCGGAAGAAGCGCCAGACGAGACGCTGCAGTGGCTTCTCCGGCATTTCGAGCAATAACTCGAGTCGGTCAAACCCTCAGCAGGGCCATCGAGTGTAAATTTTCGTATTGTCCCTCGATGCAGACGGCATTTCGGTGAAGTCCCTCGATCTCAAAACCCAGGCTCTTGTACAAGGCGATGGCGTTGGCGTTCCCTTCGCTGACGGTCAGTTCGATGCGCGTAAGGCCAAAGGCGAACGCCGCGTCGATCGTCCGCTGCATCAGCTGGCGACCGATACCTTTTCCGCGAAACTCCGGTAACAGACCGACTCCCAGAGTTCCGCAGTGCGAATAGATAACCTGGACCGATTTGGAAGGACATCGCACCAGCCGACGACAGTGTCGGCGCTCACCACCGCGAATTGAGGATATCCGAGCTCGATATTGCCGAGGACAAACCTCCTTGTCTCCTCCAGGGGCGGGGCTTCGAGATGCGCGAGGTACCTCCTTTCCCGCGCGACGACGTCAATAGCTGCGTGGAAACCAGAGATGTGTTCTTTCGCAATGGGCACGATCTGATAGGTCATGCTAAGGCCCACGGCAGATCACGTTGAGCAACGCCTGGCGCTTTTCGACAGTGACGGCGCGGACCGCGCGCTGCAGTGCCTCCGGCAGGACCGCGGGATCCTCGACCCGCTCGCCGTAGCCGCCGGCGGCGGCGCAGACTTGCTCGAAGGCCGGCAGCTCATCGAGGTCGATCAGGGGCGCCTTGTTGCTGCGCGCGGCCTCGCCCTGCGGATACATCCCCAGGGTGGCGCGGCGGACCGCACCCCACATTGCATTATTCAAGACGACGAACAACACCGGCAGCTGGTGCACTCGGGAGGCGTGGTGCAGCGCGACGGGGTTGCCAAAGATATGGGAGCCGTCCCCCAAGACGGCGATCACGAGGCGGTCGGGAGCAGCGAGCTTGGCGCCGAGCGCCGCGCCGCCGCCCCAGCCGAGACCCGAGGCCGTGCTTGAACCGAAGTAGCTGCCCGCCCGCGTCGACCCACAATGCTCGGGCATCAACGTGTACTCGTTGACCAAGATTGCATCCTCGGTCTTGATCTTCGCGATACATCCGCTGGCCCAGGCCATATCGATCGGGCGCAGGTTCGCGGCAGCATCGCGGCTTTTCTGCCATCCGGCGACGAGCGCTTCCCGCGAGCTGGCGACGCGCCGACGGCGTTCCGCTATCGCTGCGTCGGCGACATAGCGATCGAGTGCCGCGCCGAGCTGGGGCAGTGCGGCGGCAGCCATGCCGGTCACCGCGATATCGCACGGAAAGCCACGGATCGGATAGCGGGAGAACAGCGGATCGACACCGATATGGATTACTTTGCAGTCGTGCCGCGGCGCCTTGAGGCTCGGGATCCAAGGCACATCGCATTCGAGAACGAGGATCATATCGGCGTCGACCAGATAAGGTCCCGCGTCATAGCCGAGATGGCAGGGATGGTTGGAAGGCAGCGAGAGGTGGCGCGGCCGGTGCTCGACGACCGAGAGCGCAAAACGTCGAGCGAATTCACCGAGCGCCGCGACGGCTGCTGGGTCGCGCCCGGCGCTCGCGGTGATGATCAGCGGGGTCTCCGCCGCGGCGAGAAGTCGGGCGGCTTCGTCGATAGCATTCTTGTCGGGACCGGGCGGCGCGGCCGCGATGCGGCGCGCCGGACTGTCGTACGAGAAACCCGGGACCGGTGCTGCCAGCACTTCGCGCGGCAACGACAGATAGACGGGGCCCTGGGGTTGGGTCGTCGCCACAGCGAGCGCGCGGTCGATTACGGTTTCGAGCTGCTGGCCGTTGCGCAGCTCGTATTCCCATTTGACGATCTCGCGCAGCATGCCGGCCTGGTCGAACATCTCCTGCGCCCAGTGGATGTAGACGTCGCGGGCGCCGGGGAGCGCGCACTCGGTCAGCGGTGACCGGCCGGCGGTAAACAGGATCGGCACATTCTCGCGGGCGGCGTTGAGCGCGCCGCATATGCCATTGGCGGTGCCGACGCTGACATGCACCATCACCGCCGGCACGCGCCCGGAAACCATGGCGTAACCATGCGCCATTGATAGTGCCAAGTTCTCGTGCGTGGCGACCAGCGGCTGGGGTGCAGGGGCGCCGGTCCGCGCCGATTTGGCGAATGCCTCGACGAGCGGTGCGAAGTCAGTTCCTGCATTGGCGAATAGGTACTCGATCCCGCGGTCGGCGAGGAGTGCCAGATAGGCTTCCGCTACGCTGTCGACGGCCAGTTCCTTGCGCGCCATCCGACCGCTCCTGTCAAACTGTTCGCGATGGCAGCAGTATAAAGCCTCGGAGACCGGCAAAAACAGCTCCTCAGGCGGCGGTCGGATGTTAAGCTGGCCTGATGGCGCAGCCGAGCGAGAAAGCGAAGATGCTGGCCGGCGAGCTGTACCACTCGACCGACCCCGAGCTCGTCGAGGAGCGGAGGCGAGCACAGCATGTGCTCGAGAGATACAACGCTACGAATGCCGATGATGCTGCGATCCGCGCCTCACTGCTTCGGCAGCTCTTTGGCGCGGCGGGCGATGGTGTCGAGATCCAACCTCGCTTTGCCTGCGATTACGGCTACAATATCCGGATCGGCCGCAATGCGTTCATCAATTATAACTGTGTATTTCTCGACTGCGCGCCGATCGAGATCGGCGATGACCTACAGATGGGACCGGCGGTCCAGTTGTATACGGCTCTTCATCCACTGGACACGCCAGCACGGCTGGCCGGGTTGGAATCGGCGCGGCCTATCCGCATTGGTCAGGCCGTATGGATTTGCGGTGGAGCGATCGTTCTGCCGGGTGTAACGATCGGGGACGGCAGCGTGGTCGGCGCGGGCAGCGTCGTCACCCGTGATCTGCCTCCGGGCGTCCTTGCCGTCGGCAATCCGGCCCGCATCATCCGGACCGTCTAGTGATTATTAGCTGTATCAGGCACGGCGCGCGACGTAGCCGTAGGCGAGATTGCTGCGATTTGCCGTATGCAACGACGCCGTCCGTGCCGCGGCCAATTTGTCCTGGTCGATCGGGGGCAGCTCGGCGCGCAGGTCGAGCTTGTAGAGCCGCGCTGAGTTGTAGCCGAAAATCGCGCTCTTGACGGCGCCATCCGCGGCCCCGAGCGGGGCAAACCCGTGCTTCTGGGCCATGTCGGCGGGTATTTCGAGCCGACGGAACGCCTCGATCTGCCACTGGGGCGAGCCGTACCAGACCGAGTCGGTCCCCCAGACGACGTGGTCGAACCCCATCCCTTTGATCAATGTACCCATTAACGCCGCTGCGAATCGCGGGTTAGCAACCGCCGAGTTGGCAAAGGCGGTGCCGACCTCGCCGTAGACATTATTGACGCCGTATTTTTGCGGGATTGCCGCAAGGTCGGAGGCCCATACGATATGGCCGGTCTTCTCGAACTCGGCCAAATCATCGTCCGGCGATTCAAGAAACTGCCGCAATGCCGCGTGGTAGATCACAAAATTCATCTGCGGCCAGTCCTTCGCCGCCTTCCCTAAATCGTCGACCGTCGCGTATTGCCAGGCATTGGCGGCCGATTTCTCGTAATCTCTCGGCAGCAGCCCTTTGTGGATGCAGATCGTGTTGATGCCCGCCTTCACCGCCTTCTCATAAAAGGGGTACATCTGCTTTTCGTCGTCGAGGCGCCATGGATACTTGGTCGATTGCGGATTGAGCGGGTCGCCGATCGTGTAGCCCTTCCAGCTCTCGGGCTTGACCTCGGCGATGCAACGATCGACCTCCTCGATCCAGCCCGGCTGTTTCGGCGTGATCAGCGAGTGCGCGAGCAGCCGCCGCGATCCGGCAAGGCTGTTGACCGTTTTGCGGGCTTGCGCCATCTGGTCGTTGCTGAGGAACCACCAGTTGGGGTCGTCGAACGGCGCGCCGCTCAACAACGCGATCTTGGTGTCGCTGTCGACGTAGACCTCCTTGACGAAATTGTCGAATTTGTAACGCGCCAAGGTCATCCCGGCATCCTTCAGCATGTCGGGGTTCCAATGCACGGATGCGTATTTCGCCAGGTCGAGCAGTTTCTCTCCCTGGAAATCGTCGCGCACGAAATGCACCTGGTCGTCGAGAATGAACTGGCCGGCGAGGCCGTTCGCGCGCTCCGCCGCCGCACCCGGCTCCGCCGCCTCGGCCCGGTCGACAGCGAAGAGCGGACCGAAGACGTCGTTCATCGCCAGGAACGCGGCCGCCATGCCGCTGCCGGTTCGCAGAAACTGGCGCCGATCGAGGCCAAGTTTCGGCGCGATCACATCGGCGATTTCCTTGATGCGCTCCTCGACGCGACGCTGCTGGGTCGTTTGTGGCAGCGGGTTGAACTCGCCGTTCGAGACGATCTGGGTCGGCACCGGCGACTCGAATACGGCTCGGTCCGCAGGCTCGTTCGCGCCAGCTCGGATTGGCTCAACAACAGGGCCATCGAATTCCTCCCTTGTGACTTACGCGGTGCCACCTTCGCCGTCGGACCGCCGAAGGGGCACCGCCACGCTTACATGGTTAACCCGGATTGTTTCACCGCTCGCGCTGATGTCAAGCGTATCGCACGATAACGGGAATCGTGCTTGCGCTCGGGCGGCAAGATTTTTAAACGAAGAGGGCTTCGCTCGATCCTCGGCCTGATCCGTCACGATCTCAAGAAGCGAGGGACCATGAATCGATTTCCGGCTTGGCTCTCCATACTACTGCTGTTCTCGAGCT
>Ga0306924_10007776_pt1 | contig 10773 bp, 8 predicted proteins | sample sta12Can44000111_FD_203756 | JGI IMG/M metagenome (GOLD analysis project Ga0306924, IMG submission 203756) | Lab enrichment of tropical soil microbial communities from Luquillo Experimental Forest, Puerto Rico - statanox.12C.anox.44.000.111 (v2)... | ecosystem: Environmental > Terrestrial > Soil...
CGCTCGAGGAAAACACCGCCGAGCACGGCATAACCCTGTTTGGGCTTGCGGATCCTCGCCAAGGCATCGTGCACGTGGTCGGTCCCGAACAGGGCCTCACCCTGCCTGGCCTGCTGGTCGTGTGCGGCGACAGCCACACCTCGACCCATGGCGCGCTCGGCGCCTACGCCTTCGGCATCGGCGCCTCGGAGGTCGCCCATGTGCTGATGACGCACACGCTATGGCAGCGCAAGCCGAAGCGCATGCGCATTACCGTCAATGGACACCTCGCTGCGGGCATCGCTGCGAAGGATATCGTGCTCACCATCATCGCGAGCATCGGCGCCGACGGCGCGACTGGCCATGCCGTCGAGTTCGCCGGTCCTGCCATTCGCGCGCTGTCGATGGAAGGACGGCTCACGCTGTGCAACATGTCGATTGAGGCGGGCGCGCGCAGCGGCATGGTTGCGCCCGACGAAACGACCTTTGAATATGTGAAGGACCGGCCCTATTCGCCGAAGGGGACGGCATTTGAGCAGGCCTTCGAGGCGTGGTCGGCGCTCACGACCGACGACTGCGCAAAATTCGACCGCGAGGTCGAACTCAACGCGGCCGCCATTGCGCCGATTGTCACCTGGGGCACGAGCCCGCAGGATGCTCTGCCAATCGACGCCAGCGTCCCGGATCCTGCCGACGAGCCGGACACGGCGCGCGCGAAATATTTGCGCGAGGCACTCGACTATATGGGCCTCATGCCGGGCACGAAGCTCACCAATATTGCGATCGACCGCATCTTCATCGGCTCCTGCACCAATGCGCGCATCGAGGATCTGCGCGCAGCAGCCGCGGTCCTGGCAGGCCGGGTGAGCAAGGTCCCCGGGTTGGTGTCGCCTGGCTCGTCCGCCGTCAAGCGCCAGGCCGAGGAGGAAGGGCTCGACCGGACCTTCCGCGACGCAGGTCTCGAATGGGGCGAATCCGGCTGCTCCATGTGCGTCGGCATCAACGGCGACGTGGTGGCGCCAGGCGAACGCTGCGCCTCCACCACCAACCGCAATTTCCGCGGACGGCAGGGACCGGGCGCGCGCACCCATTTGATGTCTCCGGCCATGGTCGCGGCAGCAGCGGTGACCGGAAAGCTAACCGACGTGCGGCCACTGCTCTCCGGACGGAAGGTGTGAGGCGCGCATGGACAAATTCATCCGGCTGACTGCGACCGCCTGCCCGCTCGACGTCGCCAATCTCAACACCGATCAACTCCTCCCGGCACGCTTTCTGAAGGTGCCGCGCTCGGCCGGGCTCGCAACCGCGCTGCTGCGCGATCTGCGCTTCGATAGCGACGGGCGCGAGCGGCCGGATTTTCCGCTCAACCGCCCGGCTTGGCGCGATGCCAGGATCATCGTCGGCGCTCGCAATTTCGGTTGTGGTTCCTCGCGCGAGGCGGCGGTCTATGCGCTCTTCGATTACGGCATCCGATGCGTGATCGCGCCATCCTTCGGCGAGATCTTTGCGGGCAACGCCGTGCAGAACGGACTATTGACTGCGGTCGCCTCAGACGATGAGGCCGCGGCGCTCGTCGCGATGCTGGGCGAAAACCCGAATCGCCTGGTGACCGTCGATCTCGAGCAGCAGATGATCCAATGCGGTGATCGAAGCTTCCACTTCGCCATCGAGCCGGTTCGCCGCACGCGCCTGCTCAACGGTTGGGATAACATCGCGTTGACCGGGAGCTACATCGACAAGATCGCAGCCTTCAGGAGGGCCGATCGCGCGCGGCGCCCATGGGCCGCGCCAGCGAAACCTGAATAACGCATTGCATCTCGCCGCCGCCGCCGGCAGTTAGCGGACGCATGCTCTCCGCATACTCCGGCGCGGTTGCTTTCAAAAATCGACCAACGTACGCTCGTATCGATCAGGAACAGGAGGACGTCATGGCGCAAGAACCCCTCGCAACGAAGGGCAACTTTCTGCACATCTATGATTTTCGCGTGGCCAAAGGCAAGGAGGAGGAATTCGTCCGCTCGTTCGAGAAGTTCGACTACTCGGACGGCAACCCCATGCACAAGTCACGGGCGCAAGTGAAGGACGGCGTGCTGTGCCGCGACACCCAGGATCCGCAACGCTTCTTTCTGATCGCGGAGTGGTCCGACATCGAAGAGCACGCGCGCATCCGCAAGATTCTGGCCAACGAGATCAAGCCGGAATTCATCAAATATATCGAAGGGGGGACGTTCATTCCCAAATATGTCGAGGTGGTCTCGTCGACGCCAGACGAGATTCTCAACAAAGCCGCCGCGGCGGAGTAGACGTTTGTCGCGCGATTTATATACGTTCTTCCGATCCTCCACCTCATACCGGCTTCGCATTGCACTCGCCTACAAGCGGCTCGAGTACACGCCGCATTACGTCAGCCTGCCAAAAATGGAGCACCGAACACCCTCATATCGGGCGCTGCATGCCCAGGGATTAGTGCCCTTCCTGATCGATGGCGATCGATCGTTCATTCAGTCCATGGCCATCATCGAGTATCTGGACGAGGTCTACCCGGAGCCGCCGCTGATGCCGGCGGACGTGCATGGACGCCACTACGTGCGAGCGGTGTCGCAAATCATCGGCTGTGATATTCACCCTCTCAACAACGTACGCGTGCTCAAGCACATCCAGACGCAGTTCGGTGCCGACGATGCAGCGACCAAGACGTGGTATCGCCATTGGATCGCTGAGGGATTGGGAGGTCTGGAGACTTACGTGGTTAGCACGGGCCTCGCCCGTCGCTTCTGCTATGGCGACACCGTCACCATGGCCGACATTTGTCTCGTGCCGCAGATTTTCAACGCCCAGCGCTTCGATTGTCCGCTCGACGACTACGGCACCCTGACTGCGATCTTCGAGCGATGCATGGCCGTCGATGCCTTTCGCACGACCCAGCCCAACACTCAGGCTGACGCATTCTGAACCGGACTGCGCCGCGGGACGGGCAAGACCCGCCCGTTCTCGGTCATTGACCTCAACTGGGCTGAAAGATCGTCCGCCCAAGATGATTGTTGCCATTGATGAGGCGGATCAGCGTTATGATAAGCGCGTTACGCTCCTGCGCGAGAAGCGGCTCGAGTAGACGCTTCTGGGCACGCCGCATCGGCCGATACATCTTTCGCGTCAATCGCTCGCCGGCGCGAGTCAATCGCGCAAGCACCATGCGTCCGTCGTCCGGGCTGCGGCGGCGCTCGAGGAGCCCGCGTCGCGCGAGGCGGTTAAGGACATCGGCGACATTGGTGCGGTCGATTCCGAGTTCGCGCGCCAATGAGTTTTGATCGAGATCGGGATTGACCGAGAGCGTCGTCAACAATCCGTACTGAACCGGTGTGATGTCGAATCCCGCGCACTCCTCGAAAAACAGCGCGTAATGGATTTGATGCAAGCGCCGCAGAAGATAACCCGGCCGCCCCCACAGCGGCATGTCGGAATGAACCGTGTCGGCACGCAATGGCCTTTTCTTGGCGTTGCGTCTGCGCGCTTTCCTTTTGCTGGCAAGTCTCGGCGCGTATTTCCGTGCCGCTTTCATTCTTGCCGCCATTAGGCTTTCCTCCTCGTCGCACCAGTCTCGCCTCCTGCGCAGCAGGAAATATTCAGTATACGGTCATACTTGCACGCACCGGGCACTATGTTAGGCTTTTATCCACGCTGCGCGCAGATGCAACCGGCAAAAAAGAAACTGCGACTCCGAAGGCCGTGCCGGTTCTCGCAGTTATATCTCGGCAGGAGACAAAAAATGCGAAGGCGTGCGTTTCTCATGCGAGCGAGCGCGGGCGTCGCGGCGACCGCGATCGCAAGGCCGGCGATCGCGCAAACTGGCGCCCCGGTGCGTTGGCGGCTCGCGACGAGCTGGCCAAAGAGCCTCGATACGCTTTACGGCGGTGTCGACGCCATGTGCCAACGTGTGGGGCAGATGACCGACAGGAAATTCCAGATCCAGTGCTTCGCTGGCGGGGAAATCGTGCCGCCGCTGCAAGTTTGGGATGCAACGCAAAACGGCACCGTCGAGTGCGGCCACACCCTCACCTCGTTCAATATCGGCAAGAACCCTGCGGTCGCGTTCGACTCCGGGCTCGCGTTCGGTCTCAACACGCGCCAGCAGCAGGCCTGGATGAATTACGGCGGAGGGCTGGAGCTCATCCGCGCGTTGTTCAAGAAGGACCGTATCCTGCCCATTCCCTGCGGCAATGTGGGCGTGCAGATGGGTGGCTTCTACCGCAAGGAGATCAACTCCGTCGACGACCTCAAAGGGCTCAAGTTCCGCATCGGCGGGCTAGGTGGCATGATCCTGGCGAAGCTCGGCGTTGTGCCGCTGCAAATTCCCACCGCCGATATTTATCCATCGCTCGAACGCGGCGCGATCGATGCCGCCGAGTGGATCGGTCCTTACGACGACGAGAAGCTCGGCCTGCACAAGGTGGCCAAGTACTACTACTATCCCGGCTGGTGGGAAGGTAGCGCTCAGGTCACGCTGCTCGTCAATCTCCAGCATTGGGAGGCCCTGCCGGAGTCCTATCGAGCCCCCCTCGAGGCGGCGTGCGCCGAGACGACCGTTATGATGATGGCCAAGTACGACACCAGAAACCCCGAGGCGTTGCGCCGGCTCGTGGCGGCCGGCGTGCAGCTGCGGCAATTTCCACGTCCGGTTTTGGACGCATGTTACAAAGCCGCGTTCGAGACCTACGACGAGCTCGCTGGCAGGAACGCGGATTTCAAGCTGATTTACGAGTCGTGGCAGAAGTTCCTGGCGGACTCCAATCTTTGGTTCCGGATCGCCGAGAACACGCTCGACAACTATCGCTTCGCCATGTCGGCGCAGCCGCGATAGCGCCACCACAGCGCCCGCGCGACGGGCCGCAAGTTGGCGGCGGTCGCCTTTGCATCGAGATCAAGCATGACGCAAGGGATCGGAGCCCGGATCCAGCGCAAGGAGGACGCCCGCCATCTGCACGGTCGCGGCAACTTCGTCTCAGATATGATCCTTCCTGGGCAGAGCGAAGTTGCCTTCCTGCGCAACCCGATCGCGCATGGCCGCATCCGGCGTGTCGTCAAACCGCCCGGCACCGAAAACCAGATTTTCATCCGCGCGGATCTAGGCGATGTCGCAGCGATGGTCGCACCGACAACCGTGCCGGGCTACAAATTATCCGAATGGCACCCGTTGGCGCACGAGAAAGTCCGCTTCGTGGGCGAGGCGATCGCGATGTGCGTCGCCCCGACGCGGGCCGAGGCCGAGGATCTCGGCGAACAGATCGAGGTCGAATTCGACGAGCTGCCGGTCCTCGTCGAGGCGCAGGCGGCGAGGATGGAGTCGGCGGTCCGCGTCCACGAGCAATGGAACGACAACGTCTTTCTCACGCTCAACTACGAGAGCGGTTTCGAGGTGAAGGCCAAAAGTGCAGCGGTCGTGATCCAGCGGGAGATAGCGCTTGCGCGTCAGGCCATGGTGCCGATGGAAGGCAAAGCCGTGCTCGCCCACTGGGACGATCGCAGCGACCAGCTCGTCGTCTATGCCTCGACCCAAGTCCCGCACATTATCCGAGTCGGCTTGGCGCAGTTTCTCGGCATCGACCAAGGGCGCGTGCGAGTGATTTCGCCGGACGTCGGCGGCGGCTTTGGCTACAAATGCATCCTGCAGCCGGAAGAGCTGTGCGTGGCGTGGCTGGCGCTGAAATTCCGACGGCCGTTCCGCTACGTCGAGGACCGCCGCGAGCATCTGGTGGTTGGCGCCAACTCACGACAACATCACTACCGGCTGACTGCCCATGCCGACGAACGCGGCAGGTTGTTGGCGCTCGATGCGGACATCACGATCGACGGCGGCGCGTACTCGGCGTGGCCGTTCACCGTGGCGTTGGAACCGGGACAGGCGACCGGCAACCTGCCAGGACCTTACGATTTCCGCGGCTACCGATGCCGCACCCATTGCGTGGCCACGAACAAACCCGGCTTCCTGCCCTATCGCGGCGTGGCGCGAACCGGCGTCTGCTTCGCCTTGGAGCTAATGATCGACGCCATCGCGCGCGCCGTCGGTCGCGAGCCGTGGGAGGTCCGTCACGACAATCTCGTCTCGGCCGCCGACATGCCCTACGACAACGTGGCGCGCAAACACTACGACAGCGGCGACTATCGCAAGGCGCTCATCCTCGCGCGCGAAAAGATCGGCCTCGACGGGTGGCGCGAGCGGCAGCGGCGCGGAGAGCGCGATGGCCGACTGATCGGGGTCGGGTTTGCCTCGTATTGCGAGCAGACCGCACACGGCACCAGCGTGTTCTCGGGCTGGGGTTTGCCGATCATTCCCGGCTACGACCAGGCGACGGTGCGAGTGACCCCGGACGGCGGGCTCGAAGTCCGCGCCGGCGTCCACTCGCATGGCCAAGGCATGGAGACGACGCTCGCTCAGATCGCACACGAGGTCATGGGCATCGACATCGCCAACATCCGGGTCGTGCTCGGCGATACCGGCACCACCCCCTACTCCACCGGCACTTATGCCTCCCGCAGCATCGTGATGGCGGGCGGCGCGGTCGCCAATGCGTGCAAGACACTCGTGCCCCGTTTCCTCGCGATCGGTGCGCATCTCATGCAGGCTGCCGTTGTCTCGGTGAAATACGAGAACGGGAAAATCATCGGACCGCAAAAATCGATCTCCCTGCGCGAGGTCGCCGAAGCCTGGTATCTGCGGCCGCAAGAGCTGCCGCCCGACGTCGACCTCGGCGGCCTTGAGGCCACGGTCGGCTTTCGTCCCAAACGCGACACGGGTGCGTTCAGCTATGCCTCGCATGCCGCGGTCGTGGCCGTCGACACCGAGGTGGGCGCGGTCGAGATTCTCGATTACGTCATCGTCGAGGACTGCGGCACGCTGGTGAATCCAATGGTGGTCGAAGGCCAAACACTCGGGGGAGCAGCCCAGGGCATCGGTACGGCGCTCTACGAGGAGAGCCCGTTCGACCCGAATGGACAGCCGCTTGCCTCGACCTTCGCCGATTATCTCCTGCCCGGGCCTACCGAGATTCCAGCCATTCGCATCCATCATATGGAGACGCCGTCGCCCTACACCGAGTTCGGCATCAAGGGCATGGGAGAAGGCGGTGCGATCGCCCCGCCCGCGGTGATCTTCAACGCGGTCAACGATGCCTTGCGACCGTTGGGCGTGGAACTGACCGAGACGCCGCTGACCCCGCGCCGGCTGCTCGAGGCGATCGAGCGCGCGAAGTCGTCGACCCAGCCGCGAGTGGAAAACGCATGAAGGCTGCGCGCTTCGACTATGTGCGTCCCGCCGACGTCGGGGAGGCATTGGCCGCCCTGGCGAAGGCAGAAGGCGCCAAGATTCTGGCAGGCGGGCAGTCGCTGGGGCCGATGTTGAATTTGCGGCTCGCGCGCCCTGCCCTGCTGGTCGACATCTCGCGGCTTGCGGCGCTTCAGCAAGTGGAAGATACCGGTCGTACGTGGCACATCGGTGCCGGCGTCACCCACGCGCGTCTGGAGGATGCGCGCGGCCGCCTTTCCGGCGGCGAGATGCTGTGCGAGGTGGCGGCGGCCATCGCCTATCGCTCGGTGCGCAACCGCGGCACCATTGGCGGCAGTCTCGCTCACGCCGATCCGGCCGCGGATTGGCCGCTCGCGCTTGCGGCGCTCGGCGCCTCGGTCAATGTTCGCGGTCCGACCCCGCGCAACATTTTGGTCGCGCACTTCATCCAAGGAGCCTTCACGACGACGCTCGCGGCAAACGAAATCATCGAATCGATCGACGTCCCCAAGTTATCGCGCGCGGGACGATACGGCTTCTACAAATTCTGTCGCAAGACGGGCGAATTTGCCGAAGCCAGTGCGGCCGCGGTGTTTGACCCCGAATCCGGCGTCGCGAGCATCTTTCTCGGTGCGCTGCGCGGAATACCGCAGCCGCTCGCGTCCTTGGCCCAGCAGGTGGCAAGACAGCGGAAGATCGCTGCCTCAACCGAAGCCGTGAACCAAGCGATCGCGCAGTCGGTTCGCGGGCTCGATGCGGTCGAGCGCAGCATGGCGACGGCTGTCGTGACGCGCGCCTTGATGCAGGTGCTCGCGCCGTGACGCCAATCGCGCTGAGCGTGAACGGGCGGAAGATCCAGGCGCTGGTCGAGCCACGCACCCATCTGGCCGATTTCCTGCGCGAGCATTGCCGCCTAACGGGGACCCATCTCGGGTGCGAGCACGGCGTATGCGGCGCATGCACCGTGTTGGTCGATGATGAACCTGCGCGCTCCTGCCTCACCTACGCGGTTCAGTGCGACGGCCTTGCGGTGCAAACGATCGAAGGCTTCGACGTCGATCCGATCATGCAAGAGCTCCGCACGGCATTTTCGCGCGAGCATGGCTTGCAATGCGGCTTCTGCACCCCTGGCATGCTGATTGCGGCGCGTGACATCGTGCGGCGGCTTCCGGACGCGGACGCGCGCCGAATCCGGGTCGAGCTTTCCGGCAATCTGTGCCGGTGCACGGGATATCTGGGCATCATCAACGCGGTGGAAAGCGTGATCGCGGCACGCGCGTCGAAACCCACGGCCGTTGCGTCGGCGGCTGCTGCCACGCCGCCGGCCCCGCTTCAGGCCTTCGCGCCGACCGGCGAGGTCGCGCCCGTCTCGATGGCCACGCCGGCAGCCGCGCTCGAAGAGGTACGCACGGGGTGGACACGGTTCGAGGAGAGTTTTGTGGTGGCAAGATCGCCGCAGGCGGTATGGACGATCTTTGCGGACATTCCTGCAGTGGTCGCCTGCCTCGACGGGGCCGAGCTGACCGAGCATGACGCAAGCACCGCGAGGGGAAAGATGACGGTAAAGCTCGGCCCGATCCAGGCGGGTTTTTCCGGCTCGGCCGTGATCGAACGCGACGATCGAGCGCTGCGTGGCATCATTCGCGGCGCGGGCAGCGACAGGGGCACCGGCTCACGGACCAAGGGTGAAATCGCCTATCGCCTTGCGCCGGAAGCCGACGGGCAGAAAACACGAGTCTCCGTGACGGTTGAATACAGCCTGCAAGGCGCGCTCGCCCAATTCTCGCGTTCCGGCCTCGTCCTCGAGCTTGGCCGTCGCCTGGTTGCCGACTTTGCCGCCAATCTCAATGCGCAGCTTGCAGGAGCACAGACGCGCGCAGCGCCTCGCACCGCATTCAATGCCGGGCGTTTTCTCTGGTCGTGGTTCATCGATTGGCTACGCCGCCCGTTCCAGCGCTAGCAAGATATGATGGTATGCTGATCACCTGAAAGACTTTGCCACGATTGCGCAAAGTTCACCCACCTATTGGCCTTGCAAAAAATGAAAGCTATGCTGAACCACCTCGTGTAGAGGCCGCAGACGATGACATGGCAGAGGGTCGCATCCTTCAGCGAAATCGGCGTGGATGGCGCGCTGGGCGTAGACGTGAATGGCACTCCCGTCGCGCTTTACCGGTTATCGAATGAGGTCTTTGCCACTTCCGGAATTTGCACGCATGCGCTGGCATTGTTGAGCGACGGCTTCGTCGAAGACGGCAGGATCGAGTGCCCGTTGCATCAAGGTCAATTCGACATTCGCTCCGGCAAGGCGCTGTGTGCGCCGGCAACGGAGGACCTGCGCACCTATGCCGTGAAGCGCGAAGGCGATGACGTCTTCATTGATATGGAGCGTCCGGCCGCCTCGGCGCCGGCCGTGGCGAACGCGGCGGCGAATCGCAAAGCGGAGGATGGCGCTCGCGCTGCCGAGGAAGGCGATCAAGCGGACATTGGAGCGATTGCCGGCGTGAACGGCGATCCTGAGCTTTCGCTGACGAAGCGTTACGTTTGGCCGGCGGAAGGACTCACGCGCATCCCCGACTGGGTCTACACCGATCAGACGATCTACGAGCGCGAGATCGAGCGGATTTTCCACGGCCGCACCTGGAACTACGTCGCGCTGGAATGCGAAGTGCCCAAGGCCGGCGACTTCATCCGCTCCAATGTCGGCCCGACGCCTGTGGTCGTCGTGCGCGCCGACGACGGCTCTATCAATGTCGTCGAGAACCGCTGTTCACATCGCGCCGCGGAGTTCTGTCGCGAGCTCAGCGGCAACGTCAAAGAATTTGTCTGCCCCTACCATCAATGGTCGTACGACCTTCAAGGCAACCTCGCCGGCGTTCCATTCCGACGCGGCGTCAACGGAATGGGCGGCATGCCCGCCGACTTCAACAACGCGCAGCATGGTTTGCGTCGGCTCAACGTGACGACTCACCGCGGGGTCGTGTTTGCTTCCTACATCCACGACATGGAGTCGTTTCAAGATTACCTCGGGCCGGAGGTGCTCAAGGAATTCGAAGCGACCTTCGACGGCCGCAAACCAAGACTGCTGGGCTACTACCGCCACACGCTGCCCGGCAATTGGAAGCTCTATCACGAGAATCTCAAGGACCCCTATCACGCCACGCTGCTGCACACCTTCCTGGTCACGTTCGGCCTGTTGGTCGCCGGCAACCGCTCGCTCATGCTTGCGGACGCGACCGGCCGGCACGGCGTCATGGCGTCCGCCAAATCGGAGCGCAAGAGCGTCTCCAGCGATGCCAAGAAGGAAATGCGCGCCTATCGCGACGGCATGACGCTGGCGGAACCGCGATTCATGGACTTCGTCGAGGAGTTCGACAGTCCTTGGTCGGTGACGATGGCGACCATCTGGCCGAATCTGATCATCCAGCGCGAGATGAATACGCTCGGCGTGCGCCAAATCATACCGACCGGTCCGCATGAGTTCATCATGAAGTGGACCATGTTCGGCTTCGAAG
>Ga0306924_10007777_pt1 | contig 10773 bp, 8 predicted proteins | sample sta12Can44000111_FD_203756 | JGI IMG/M metagenome (GOLD analysis project Ga0306924, IMG submission 203756) | Lab enrichment of tropical soil microbial communities from Luquillo Experimental Forest, Puerto Rico - statanox.12C.anox.44.000.111 (v2)... | ecosystem: Environmental > Terrestrial > Soil...
CAGGCGCGCGGCATGGCGGCCCAGACCCGCAGCAACCTCCACAAGCTCACGCACGCCATGGAAGACGTGAACAACCAGATCGCCAACCTCGGGGCCGACGTGGCGACCCTCAACAGCCGCAAGGCGACCCTGGAATTGGCGCGGGCCAACCTCAAACGCGGCGAGGAGCTGGCTCCCAAAGGCACCCTCAGCAAGGAAGAACTCGACACGCGCCGGCAGACGTTCAAGTTCGAGGAGGCAAACGTCGAACAGGCCTTGCAGAAAGTCTACGCGGACCGGGTCACCCTTGGCCTTCCCGCCCAGCCCAAGAAGGGCCACGACCTCGCCGAGGTGCCGCCCGACCTCGATCAGGACTTCTCCAGCGTCCGCCAGGCCGCGGCGGACCTCATCCAGAGCGCGGCCCAGCTCGGTTACCTTCCGACCGCGTGGGACGCGACCCCGGAGCAGGGTAAGGAGGAGTTCTACCGGCAGGAGAGGGACGGCAACCTGAATGCCATCTATGCCAAACTGATCGACGATTCCCCGGCGGTCATGCAGGCCCGGGCCAACCTCCAGCAGGCCAGGAGCGACCTGGACCAGGCCCTGTTGAACCTGCGCTACACATGTCTCCGCGCCCCGTTTCCCGGGGTGGTAGTCAAGCGCTACCTCCACCTGGGCGACTTTGCCTCCCCCGGCGTCGCCATCCTGAGCATGTACAACCCCGACCTGACCTACGTCACGGCCAACCTGGAAGAGACCCATCTACCCGGCGTGGCTCCGGGCAACCCCGTGGAGCTGCAGTTGGACGCCTTCGCCGAGCCGCTGCGCGGCCGCGTGGTCTGGATCGACAAATCGACCGGAGCGCAGTTCGCCCTGATGCCGCGAAACGTCGTCTCCGGCGAGTTTACCAAGGTGGTGCAGCGGGTGCCGGTGCGTATCGCGATCGAGAAGGACGAGCGTTGGCCGCTCTTGCGGGCCGGTCTGTCGGTTCGGGCCAGCATCGCCCACGGCCCGGGCGACCCACAATGGGCCGAGCAGGCCGCCCGGGAGATGAGAGACGTCGAGACGCGCTACAACCAGCCTTGAGAGGGATGAAGGATGAGGGATGAGGGATGAAAAAAATCAAAAAAGACAAGAGACCTTCCATAGTTCATCCCTCATCCCTCATCCCTCATCCCTTGCTGAAGAGGCCCCGCCGTTGCGGCTCGAACGCCGCCACTGGCTGGCGGCGCTGGCGGTCCTCTTCGTCTTCTTCGCCCCCTACCAGACCCTCGTGCAGACCGTCATCACCGATGACGCCGTGCGCAAAGGCGTCGACGTCGATTCTTACGACATGACCCTGGTGCAGGTCGGCTACGTTATCGGCCTCCTGTACGGTTCGTTCACGGGGCTGTGGCTGTCGGCCCGCATCGGCGCGCGCTACACCATCGCCTTGGGCACGCTCGGCTTTGCCCTGGGCGCCCTCTTGACCGGGTCGGCAGTCGGGTTGGTGAGCCTAGCCCTGGGCCGGTGCGTGGATGGTTTCGGCAAGATGATGGTGACGGCGCTCTGCCGGACCACGCTCTACAAGCAGTTTGACAAATTGTTGCTGGTGGCCATCGGCCTCTACGGAGTGTTCGCCTACGCGACGCGCAACGCGACCCCCCTGCTCATGGCGGAACTTGACGTGGGTCTGTCCTGGCGGTGGATGTACTGGTTCCATGTCCCGATCGCGCTGGTGGGGATGGTGCTCGTCTGGCGCTACTTTCGTCCCGACCACCCGCCCCAGCCGATGCGCCTGCCCATCGACTGGCTGGCCCTCACTCTCTTCGTGGCCTGGATCGTGGCGATCGTGATCGCCTTCGGCTGGTATCGCAAGTGGGGCGGCTGGACGTCGAACGCGTTCGCCGTGACAGTCATCCTGTGCGTCACCCTGCCCGTGGTCCTGATGGTCTGGCTTGGCTCGGACTTCAGCCCCGACGAGCATCTGAAGCGCTTGCTGCGAAGCCGCACTTTTGTCCTGTCCATGATCACGCGGGGACTGATGCTCACGCAACTGGTCGGCGTGCTGACCATCATCGGCCTGTATGCCACCGAGCTGCGCAATTACCCCCGCATCACGGCAGGGTGGCTAATGATACCGACGACGCTGACGATGGGCGCCACCACGTTGCTCACGACCTGCTTCCACCGGCGCAGCCTGCGGCACGTCTGGCTGGTCGTGGGGGTGGTGGGTGCGGCGGCTTGCGTGTGGTGGCTGTCGTCGCTGGACAATTTTACTCCGAAGGAGCACGTCGCCGTGATCCTGGCCTGCTGGGGCGCGTTCCTCGGCCTGGCGCCGCCCGCCTTCCTCACTGACGAGAACGAGGGATTGAACCCGAAGGACTTTCTCTATGCCGGCACCCTGGGTATCGTCGGCCTGATCGTGCCACTCCTCACGGTGCCTGTCGCGACGGGTACGGTCACCAAGGCCTGGTCCGACCGCGCCGAGGACACCTACCGCCTCAACCTGAGCAGCAACCGTCCGGCCGTGTCGAAGGCCGCGGATCGCGTCGGTGAGTATTACCGGCGGCGCGGACTGAGTGGTCCGGCCGTTCAACAGGAGACCCGCAGGGTCCTCGGCACCTTCGCCACGCTCGAGAGCGGCGCGGTGGGGTTCCAGTGGGGTCTGCGCTTCCTGAGCCTGATGATGTTGACCCTCGGGCTGACAATCGCGCTGCTGCTCTGGCAGGCGGCCCGGGGCTTGCGCGCGCCGCCCGGGGCTGGTTATACGTGACGCTTCTCGATAGCCCAAGAATGAACAGATTCGCAACTTTGGCAAGCTCATCGTCCGAGTAGACGGAGGATTAAAGCAATGAGCCAGACGACACAGGAGAAGAATAAAGCACTCGTGGCTCAGACAGAAGAGGCCGCCTTTCCTCGACTCACCAGTGCCGAGCTGGCGCTCGTCGGACCCCTGGCCAAGCCTTGCGACTACGCCGACAGTGATGTCGTTTTTCGGGCCGGTCAACCGGACATCGATCTGTACGTTGTCGAATCCGGCCTGATGGAGATTCGCAACCCAACAGACGGCGGCTTGATCGCGGTATTCGAACCGGGCAACTTCTCCGGGGACATCGACATGCTGACTGGCCGGCCGGTGATCGCGACGGCCGTCGCGAGGGGGCCGACGCGGCTCTTATGTGTCCCCAACAGCGACGTCCGATCGCTCATCAACCGTGTCCCGAGTCTCGGGGAGAAGCTGATCATCGCCTTCACGCGCCGCCGGGAGGTGCTGGCCCAAATGGGCGGGCTGGGCCCGCGCGTGTTCGGCCCCGGGCGCTGCCGTGCCACCAGTACGGTCCGCGAGTTCCTCTACAAGAACTTTGTCCCGTTCCAATGGTTCGACACGGAAACGGAAGCGGGCAAGCAAGCGCTCGCGGAACTGGGCTCGCCCGCCCAGGCGCCGGTCATTGACTGCGGCAACGACCGAGTCCTCGGGAATCCTTCCTTACAGCAGCTAGCCATTGAGTCGGGCGTCTGGCGTCACTTCCCGACGCAAGATGTCGATTTCGCCATCGTCGGCGCCGGGCCGGCGGGACTGACCGCGGCCGTGTATGCATCGTCCGAGGGACTTTCCACGCTGTTAGTGGACAAGCTCGGACCGGGCGGGCAGGCCGGTGCGTCCTCGCGCATCGAGAACTTCATCGGCTTCCCCGCCGGGTTGAGCGGGGCGGACCTGGCGACGCGCGGCGTTTTGCAAATGCTCAAGTTTGGCGGCAGGATGATCGCCCCGGTCGCGGTCGAAAAGCTGTCCCCCGCCACGTCGGCCGGCGACCGGCATGCGCTGCAACTGGACTGTGGGGCGGAAATCCGCTGTCGGGTCCTGCTGCTGGCCCTGGGGGTGCGTTGGCGGCGCCTGCAGGCCGACGGCGCGGACCACTTTGCAGGCGCGGGGATCTTCTACGCCTGCACCCGCGTGGAAGCGGACCTCTTCGACGACCAGGATGTCGCGGTGGTCGGCGGCGGCAACTCGGCCGGGCAGGCGGTGATGTTCTTGGCAGAGTGCTGTCCGTCGCGCACGGTGCATCTGCTGGTTCGGAGCACCCTGGGGCCCAGCATGTCGGAATACCTGGTGGAGCGCATTCGGGCTGCTTCCAACGTGGTGGTTCACGAACAGGCCGAAATCGAAGCCCTTCACGGGGACCGCCACCTTGAGGCCATTCGCCTGCGCAATAACGTCACCGGGGCAGCCACGCAACTGCCCTGCGCGGCTGTGTTCGTCTTCATCGGCGCCGACCCGGCGGCGGAGTGGCTGCCGGCCGAAATTGCTCGCGACACCAAAGGCTTCGTGCTGACCGGCACCGACGTCATCGCTTCCGGCCTCTGGCCGCGGTCGGATCGCGAGCCATGCCCGCTGGAGACGAGCGTACCGGGCGTCCTGGCGGCCGGAGATATCCGCGCGGGGTCCGTCAAACGCGTGGGCTTCGCAGTGGGCGACGGTTCCCTGGCGGTGGCCTGCGCCCATCGACTGGTATCCATCACCCGCTGAAACCGGAGGCAAATCATGATAATTGGAACTCTCGGTGCCGGGGAAGTCGCCCAGGCTTTTGCAATCCACCTCCTCAAGGTAGGGCATGAGGTGCTCCTCAGCAACAGTCGCGGCCCAAGTAGCCTGAACCAACTTGTTTCGAAACTCGGCAAAGGTGCCAGGGCAGTGACGATGGACGAGGCGGCTAAAGCCCCCATGGTGGTCCTTGCCGTTCCGTGGCCCAAAGTCGAGGCAGTGCTCGGCCAATTGCAGGACTGGGAAGGCCGCATTCTGATCGATGCCACCAACCACTTCCTCCTTCCTTCGAGGGAGCTTGCTGATTTGAAAGGTCGAGTATCGAGTGAGATTGTTTCCGAACTCGCCCCTTCAGCAAAGGTCGTGAAGGCCCTCAACACCCTCCACGCCTCAAATCTCGCCCGCGATCCGAGGGAAGGAAACGGGCGTCGCGTCATCTTTGTTTCAGGCGACGACGGGAGTGCCAAGGGCGAGGTTAGTGGCCTACTCAAAGGGCTTGGGTTTGCAGTTATCGATCTTGGGTCGCTACGCGAAGGCGGGCGCGTACAGCAAGTCGGAAACGGCCTCGCCGGTGTAGATTTGGTCCAGCTTGGAGACTGACAGGCCCGTTCGGAACAGCAACAAGACGCCTTACGAGAGGAGGACGCTGATGCAAGCCATCCAGTTGACGCAATACGGCAAACCTGAGGAAGGTCTTCGCCTCGTGGAGATTGCGGAACCGGGCGATCCCAAATCGGGTCAAATCCTGATTCGCGTTGAGTACGCGCCCATCAATGATAGCGACCTGCTCGTAGCCAGCGGGCTCTACGCGGTCCAGCCGAAGCTTCCGAGCGTTCGCAAAGGCCGAGCGGTACTGGTCGCCCCGCTACATCCAGCACAGCGCCCACATCGCGCCGGGCCGGGAGGGGCTGTTCGAGTTGGTGAAGGCGGCCCCGCCGACCCTGAAGTACGAGCCCGGCGTCATCGTCGCGGACGGCGACTTCGTCATCCTCCATGGCCGGTTCTCCGGGTTCGGGGCGCCCGCGAACTGGATCGCCACGGACATCCTCCGCATCGAGGACGGGGTTCTCATCGAGCACTGGGACGTGATCCAGGACGAGGCGACGCGGGAGCAGTCCAAGAGCGGCCGGCCGATGTTCGGCGACGCGTTCCCGGTGTACTCATGAGCGCAGTCCCCTCAGCAACGGCGGTCGCTGCCCACGGTCTAGAAACACGTGAGCCGCTAAAGAACAAAGGATGGAACAGATGACAATGCCTCGAATTATCCGTATTCCGATTCTACCTTTTGGGATGGTGAATGCTCACCTGATCCACCATGCAGATGGATGTATTCTTGTCGATGCGGGTCTACCGGGGACGGAGCGCAAGATTGAAAAAGTTCTGGTTAAGCACGGCATCTCGTTCAAAGACATCAAGCTCATCGTCGTTACCCACGCGCACGTGGATCATGCGGGAAACGCGTATGCACTACGAGAATTGTCTGGTGCTCCTATTGTGGCACACGCTGACGACGTCAAATACTATAAGCAGGAATCTCAAATGACTTTTTTGCCCACCGGGTGGTTTGGGCGTCTATTTCTCAAAACGAAGTTGGTGTATCAGCCTTATAAGCGGTTTGTGCCGGACATCCTGCTCTCGAAAGAAGAAAGCCTAGATCTAAATCGCTTCGGTATTCCAGGTACGGTTAAACACACGCCCGGCCACACGGCAGGTTCCATTTCGCTGGAGCTTTCCACCGGAGATGCCTTAGTCGGAGATCTCATTGCCTCAGGAATTCTGTTGGGTGGGCTCATCAGAACCGGCCATGCCAAAAGCCCACCCTTTGAAGATGATCCACATGCTGTAGGCTTGGCCTTGCAACGACTGGTTGACTCTGGACTGCAGCGGTTTTATATGGGGCATGGCGGCCCTTTGGCAGCAACCGAAGTCCGACGTCATGCACAAGCCCTAATGGCAAAGAAAAAGTTGATTAGTGTACGATAAAACGGCTAACAACGCCATCAACACGGACCGACTACCGGACGGTCGGCGGGATCGTGGTCCCGGACACCCGCCGCGTCTACGGCGCGGACGCCGAGCACCGCAAGATCGCCGACCCGCTCCTGGTGTCGATCGACCGGCGGAACTATTGTCTTCCTTACTTGTGCGAATGGCGGGAAGGGCGAAGGCGGATGATGCCTTGGTGAGCGAGGGCAAATAATGCGTCACGGTCAGCTTCAGCCGTTGACGAGGCGAATCGGGCGGTCTCAAAAATTGCGGTTATCCCGCCGTCGATAGGTGGGGCTGCTGCCGGAGGGGCATCATGGGTGCAAGGTCACATCGTACGATTCAGACGCAGGGTGCCGCAATCCGAATCACCGAGAGCGGCTCAGGTGAGCCGGCCTGCGTGTTCCTGCACTACTGGGGCGGCTCGGGTCGGACCTGGGATGACGTGATCGATCGGATCGACGGACGTGTCCGTTGCGTCGCCGTTGACCAGCGCGGATGGGGTGATTCGATCGCGACCGACGGGCGGTACGACCTTGCCGCGATGGCCGACGATGTCCAAGGAGTCACCCTGGCGCTGGGCCTGCAACGATATGTCCTGGTCGGGCATTCGATGTGCGGCAAAGTGGCCCAAATCGTGGCGGCAAGACGGCCAGCCTCGTTGCTGGGGTTGGTGCTCGTGGCACCGGCTCCGCCGACTCCAATGCCGGTTCTGGAGGCGCAGCGAGGCGCGATGTTGGCCTCGTACGGGTCGCGGGAGGGTGTGCCGCAGGCGCTGATGGTATTGGCAGGTTCGCCGCTGACGGAAGATTCGCGCGAGCGGGTGATCGAGGACACGCTGCGAGGTGCGCCAAGGGCAAAGCGGGAATGGACCGAGCGGGGCATGATCGAAGATGTGAGCAGCGGCTTGGACGCCATCATCATCCCGACTATTATTGTCATCGGCGACCGCGACCGGGTCGAGCATGAGTCGGCGCTCCGCCAGGCGTTTGGCCGCTTTGTCCCACACGCGAGCTTCCGGTCACATCGACCGGACGCTCGTCGATTTGAGCCATGCTTCGCCCGAGTCACTCAATTTTCAGGAACAGGCGATGGCGCGGTTGGAGACGTTTCCCGAGGGCTGTGCCGCCATCAAGCGGTCGCTCGACCCCAAGGGCATCCTTTCTCCGGGTCGCTACGGCATGGGCTGACGGCTGGTGGCGCGGTCGGCAGAAGCCGGCGTAAAATAATGAAGCGGTGGTGAAATCGCCCGGACTTGTTGAGGGAGAGGCAGATCATGCAACAGCAAGAGCCAGGACGCGGCGACCCGATCGGACCCCTGGACGGGCTCAAGATCCTCCCGCACGAGACGGCCGCGTCGAGTGATCAACTGGGGTGGGTCGGCCTGGAGGCGGCTCACTGCCGTGCGGCGCCAGCCTTTGAGCTCAACTTGCCTCCCCTTACCCACCACCGGCTCTTCCTCTTTGCCCGCCCGCCGGAGGAGCTGGAACTGCTGTATGAGGGGGTGAAGCGGCACGTGCCGCCGCCCGCCGGATCGATCTCTCTGGTGCCGGCTGGCTGCCCGGCCCGGGTGCGCTCGAGCGGGTGGGGGGACGAACTGCACATCTTCCTGGAGCCGGAACTCGTGGGGCGGGTAGCCACCGAGGCGTTCGACCTCGACCCCGCGCGGCTGACAGTTCCGCCGCTGGACGGCCTGGACCTGCCGCAACTCCGGGCCGCGATGGGGGCGGTGGACGCCGAACTGACCGGCAGCGGCACCGGGGGGCCGCTGGCCGCCGAGTCACTGGCCAACGTCCTGGCCGTCCACCTGCTCCGGCACATCCTGACGCCCCGCCAGCCCGCGCACAGGCGGGGCGGCACGCTCCCCAGAGCAAGGCTCCGCGCCGTGGTGGAGTACATCGAGGAACACCTTGGCGCCGGCCCGACCCTGGAGCAGATGGCCGCTATCGCCCGCCTCAGTCCCAACTACTTCGCCTGGCAGTTCAAGAGGGCCACCGGACTGCCGCCGCACCAGTACGTCATCGCTCGGCGCGTCGAGCGGGCCAAGCAGCTGCTGCAAACCGGGAGCGACTTCTCCCTGGTGGAGGTCGCCGCACATGCCGGCTTCTCGGACCAGAGCCAGTTCTCCCATCACTTCAAGCGCCTGATCGGCGTCACGCCGGGACAATACCAGACGCGCGTAAGAACCGACAAAACGGCGTAAGTTCCGCCAAGAAAACGGCACTTCGACCCCCTTACCATTCCTCATGAGCAGGCAGGCTCGGCATCGTAGCGCCGCTGGCGCGGGCCAGAGCCAGTCACCTCGACGAGGGACCAACCCTCGGCCGTACGTCGGCCGACAGGCCATTAAGGGGGAGCATGTTATGAGCGACTTCAGGTTATTGATCAATGGAAAGCTGGTCGAGGGTTCCGGCACCCTGGACGTGATCAATCCCGCGACCGGGCGCACCCTGACGGCTGCGCCCCGCGCGGAACGGATCCAACTGGAGCAGGCGGTGGCCGCCGCGAAAACCGCATTCTCCATCTGGTCGGCGACACCGCTCGGGCAACGGGCGGCGCTGCTGGTCAAGCTGGCCGACGCGCTCGAAGCCGAGCGGGGCGCGTTCGCCCGTCTCCTGACCCAGGAGCAGGGCAAGCCGCTGCCGCAGGCGCTGTGGGAGATCGACTGGGCGATCGGCACAATCCGCTACTTCGCCACGCTGGACCTGCCGACCGAGGTGCTCAAAGAGGATGCCACGCAGAAGGTGGTCCGCCAGTACAAGCCGCTCGGCGTTGTCGCGGCCATCACGCCGTGGAACTTCCCGGTGGTCCTCCTGATCTTCAAGGTCGCGCCGGCCCTGCTCGCCGGGAACACGGTCGTGGCCAAGCCGGCCCCGACCACGCCGCTGACGACGCTCAAGTTCGGGGAACTCTGCGCCCGGGTCCTGCCGGCAGGCGTTGTCAACGTCATCGTCGACCGGAACGACCTGGGAACCGCCCTCACCAGCCACCCCAACGTGGCCAAGGTCGCGTTCACCGGCTCCACCGCGACCGGCAAGAAGGTGATGGCGAGCGCCGCCGGGACGTTGAAGCGCCTGACCCTGGAACTCGGCGGCAACGACGCGGCCATCGTGCTCCGGGACATCGACCCGAAGGACGTGGCACCAAAGCTCTATGCCGCTGCCACGTTTAACGCCGGCCAGACGTGTGTCGCCATCAAGCGGCTCTACATCCACGATAGGGCCCACGACGCCGTCTGCGAGGAGCTGGGCCGGCTGGCGCGGGAGACGGTCGTCGGCGACGGCCTGGAGCCAGGAACGCAGATGGGCCCGATCCAGAACCAGGCGCAGTTCGAGAAGGTCAAGGGTTTGCTGGAGGATGCCCGGCAGAACGGCAAGATTGTCGCCGGCGGCGGCGTGGTCGAGCGGGAGGGCTATTTCGTCCAGCCGACCATCGTCCGCGATATCCCCGACAACGCCCGGCTCGTTCGCGAGGAGCAGTTCGGCCCGGTGCTGCCGGTGCTGCGCTATTCCGACATCGACGAGGTGGTCGCCCGTGCCAATGACACGGAATTTGGCCTGGGCGGCTCGGTCTGGTCGTCGGACCGCGACCGGGCGTTCGAGGTGGCGGCCAGGATCAATGCCGGCACGGTCTGGGTGAACAAGCATCTCGATCTCGGACCGGACATCCCCTACGCCGGCGCGAAGCAGTCCGGCATCGGGACCGAGCTGAGTCAGGAGGGGCTCGAGGCGTTCACCCAGGCGACGATTATCAACATGGCGAAATGAGGACCCCCTACATGGAGACTTCAACCATGACCAAGCATCATTCCGAGGTCGGGCGCGGCAAGCCGCTGGCCCGAAGTTATGACTACGTGATAGTGGGCGCCGGGTCGGCGGGTTGCGTGGTCGCACGCCGCCTGGTGGATGGCACCGACGCCACCGTTCTCCTGCTCGAGGCGGGTGGACCGGGTGAAGACGTCGCCAGCCTCTTGAACCCACCGCAGTGGGTGGAGAACATCGGTTCGCGCTACGACTGGGCCTACCATTACGAGCCGAGTCCGCACGTCGCCGGCCGCTCCATCCCCCTGGCGCTGGGCAAGGTGCTCGGCGGGTCGGGGAGCATCAATGCCATGGTCTGGACCCGCGGGCACCGGGCCGACTACGACGGCTGGGCGGAGGCCGGCAACGCCGGCTGGGACTTCCAGTCCGTCTTACCCCTTTTCAAGAAGTCGGAGGACTGGGAGGACGGCGGGAGTGCGTTCCGCGGCGCGGGCGGCCCGATCCATGTCGAGCGCGCCCGGG
>Ga0306924_10007778_pt1 | contig 10773 bp, 9 predicted proteins | sample sta12Can44000111_FD_203756 | JGI IMG/M metagenome (GOLD analysis project Ga0306924, IMG submission 203756) | Lab enrichment of tropical soil microbial communities from Luquillo Experimental Forest, Puerto Rico - statanox.12C.anox.44.000.111 (v2)... | ecosystem: Environmental > Terrestrial > Soil...
GGATACCGGGATCATCCGCAGCTCAGCCATTGGCTGCAGCAGATTGCGGCTCGCTTCGGCAAAGAAAATCAGAATGCTCAAAACCAGCAGGACCGCGAGGACATCCCAGCGGCTGAGCGCGCGCGTCCATTGTTGGACTGAGATGGGGGGTGCTGGCCGCATCACTCAGCGCTCTGCCTTAGTCGCACTTTCATGGCGATGGGGTCGACGCAGAAAGCATCCATCCTGGATATCAGCGGACCAGGCCGCTGCGACACATGGCCGAAGACAGTCGCAACTTATCCGCACACAAGGGAAGTCGTGTGACACTTTCTCGGATATGTTGCGGCCAAGCCACAGAAGGGGGCAGTCGGGTGGAGAGTAACCGCATTGTGTAATAGCGGGGGCGAGTAGATATATCATGGGGTTTCTTTTTGACCTCCATGTTCCCATGAGCCCACATCGCCCCTTCGGTCACACTCACGTGCACGCTGATCACGACCATGACGGGCACGCTCCCGCGAGCTTCGGCACGGCCTTCGCGGTCGGCATCGGCCTTAACCTGACGTTCGTCGCGGTGGAGTTCAGCTACGGCGTGCTCGCCAATTCCGTGGCGCTGATGGCCGACGCCGGGCACAATCTCTCCGACGTGCTGGGGCTGGTCATTGCCTGGATCGCGAGCATGCTGACCCGGCGCGCACCGTCCTCGCGCTACACCTATGGCCTCGGCGGCTCTTCGATTCTCGCGGCGCTGTTCAACGCGGTGCTGCTGCTCCTCGCGGTCGGTGCGATTGCCTGGGAAGCGGTGCTGCGGCTCTTGCATCCCGAACCGGTGGCGAGCGGCACCGTCATGATCGTGGCGGCCGTCGGTATCGTCGTGAACGGCGTGACCGCCGCCCTGTTCGCGTCCGGCCGCAAAGGCGACCTCAACATCCGCGGCGCGTTCCTGCACATGGTCGCGGACGCCGCCGTGTCGGCGGGTGTGGTCGTGGCCGCCCTGGCCATCCTTTACACCGGCTGGCTCTGGATCGATCCGCTCGCCAGTCTGGTGATCGTCGGCGTGATCGTATGGGGCACCTGGAGCTTGCTGCGCGACTCGCTCGCCATGTCGGTTGACGCCGTGCCGGCGTCGATCGATCCGCACGCAGTGCGAAGCTATCTTGCGTCCTGCGACGGCGTTGCCGCCGTGCATGATCTGCATATCTGGCCCTTGAGCACGACGGAAAGCGCCCTGACCGCGCATCTCGTCTTCCCCGGCGGCCATCCCGGCGACGAATTCTTGGCTGTGGCGGCGAGCGAGCTGCGGCAGCGCTTCGGCATCGGGCATACGACCCTGCAGATCGAAATCAGCGAGGAAACCGCCTGCCACCTCGCGCCCGATCATGTTGTGTGACGCATCGTCCCAGCGCAGCGATGCGGGCGACGGCGGATCGATGCGAGCAATCTCGGCTAAGCCGAATTCGTGTGAAATAGAATCAGCGCAAGCGGCGAACTCGGTCTGTTCCTTCCCCCGCTTGCGGGGGAGGGATAGGGAGGGGGCACGCAACAAGAAACATGTGTGCAAGCGCACCCCCTCCCCAACCCTCCAGCCGAAGTCGGATTTATCCGACTTCGGCCGCTTAAAGGTGACCGAACTCGGGTAAACCCGAGTTCGGTTGCAAGCGGGCGAGGGAGTGCACCGAGTGCGCGGCCTCGTTGTGTTTCTGCACAACCGAACGCGCTCTAAGCCGAGGAACGCGATCCAGGCGCGGCAGCGGTTGCCTCTGCGAGGAACGGCTCGATAGCGTTGATGGTCGCGTCAGGAAACTCCTCGTGCACGGCGAGTTTGCCCCGGGGGAGCCGGGCGGTGCGAATGCCGGCAACGGCGGCAAGCGCCTCCATTTCGGCGCGCGACTTCGGCGGCGTCTCGGCGCCGTAGACCAAGAGGATCGGAGCCGCCGCGCGCCGCGCCAGATCGAGAAACGCCTCGCGGCTTGCGAGCGGATCGAGACGGCCGGTGACGAAGCGCACCGAGGCAAAGCGGGCTCCGGGCGCGCGCACGACGGCGAGCTTCTGGCGCATACGCTCGCCGTTGAGGAATGCCGGATCCGCATAGACGTGGCCGGCGCCCATGCGCCGCACCATGAACGGGTTGACGTTCAAGCGGTAAATGAGCGGACCGACGGCGGGACGATCGACGAGCCGGCACAGTCGCTCGAAGAACGGCCGCTGCCCGCCCGCCATGGTGGGCAGCGGTCCGCGCCAGGTCGGTGCGATCAGGACGAGCCGCGTCGTCGGCTCCGACGCGCTTGCGGCATGTTTGAGGACGTAGGTCGCGGCGTGCCCGGCGGCGATGATGGCGTGGGGATGGGCGATCACCGAGGTCAGGAGAAAAGCCAGGAAGGCGGCGTAGGCGTCGGGCGTCCAATCGAGTTGCGGGCGCGGCCCCTCGCCGAATCCCGGCCAGTCCACGGCGAGCGTCGAATAGCGCGGCGCCAAACGCTGCTGCAGCGCTTGCATCTCGCGCCGGCTCGAGATCGAGCTCAGCGCCGGCAGCAGCAGCACCTTCGGCCCGGTTCCGCTCGCGTCGGCGCCCAGGCGAATGGTCTCCCCGCGCCAATTCCATTCCAGCGTTCGCGTGTCCATGGCTTCTCACATGGCGGCGGTCCGCAGCGCAAACTTGAGCGGACGGGTCATGGCTGCTTGGTGATCGCGATGATTCTAGCGGCCATGAGCAAACCGGATACAACGTAGCTAGTATTCCGCACAGTGATTTTGATGCTGGAATTGCAACGGTGCGCGGTTATTGTGCCCTCGCCCCGCCCTTTGCGGGGAGAGGGCCGCTCGCTGTGTCAACGAAAAGAAGTCGGCCGGCGAGGAGCCCCTCACCGAGACGAAACTGCGGCACGCGCCATGAGCCCTCTCCCCGTAAGAACGGGGCGAGGGCACGCGCCGCACCGGCGCGCTCGCGGCACCTGCGGCGAGCGCCCGGACGCTTAAAGGCGCCGAACTACTGATTATTGGCTGAAGGTCCGCACGTAAGCCGCAACGTCGTCAATGGACCAGGCCGGCACGAGAATGCCGCCGATGATCGCCGCCGTTCTGGCGCCGTCGAACCACGCCGGCTTTATCTCGTCTTTGGACCGCACGCGATGCACGCGTTCGTTCACGCGCGCGCAAACCTCGAAAACGCTTTGCGCGGCGCCGCCGCCGTCATCGAGCAGAATGACGACGTCGGCGCGCTGCGCGAGCTCAACCGCGGTTCTCTGGCGCGAATAGGAGTCGCTGCACATGGTCTTGACGATTTTGATTGGTGCTTTCGAGTTGCGTATCCGCTCGATGACTTCTGTGAAGATCTCGGTGTTGCCGGTGACTTGGCCCACCAGCGCAACGGGGCGGCCCTCTTCTTCAGGCAAAACGTCGACGTCGTCCGCCCGTTCGATCACGTAGCAGCGGCGCCCGTGCTCATCGGCTATCTTTTTCGCGACGCGGCAATGATGATTGGCCTTCGTGCCGACGATCGCGATGTCGAATCCCTCTTTGGCGAGCCGCTCCACCACGCGATCAAGCTTTTCGATGAACGGGCAGATCAAATCGTCGACCAGATCGACCCCGCGCGCGACCAAGCTCTCCTTTGTCTCCTTGTTGAGTCCGTGAAACCCGAGCACGAGGCGATCGCCGGCGCCTAGCGTCGACACGTCGCGCACGACCGAAAGCTCGCGCAAGCCGGGATAGTCGGCCAGCAGCCCGGCCTCGCGGCGCTCGATGCGGCTCAGCGTATCGAACTCGCCGCCGGCATTTTGGTGGGCCACCGCGAACGGGGCCTCGGCGAGCGCCCGTTTATTCATCTCGCGGTAAGCCCGCGTGATGCCCAGGCAGAAGCCGACGCTCGCCGTCAGAACTTGCATTCAGTTCCCCGGCTTACGCGGCGTAGCGGGGCGACGGCGCCATGAAGACCGTCGCCTGCAGCGGCCGCATCAGGCGGCACGCGAGCAAGCCCAGCAGCGTGCCGAGCACGAAGCTGCCGACAATGATACCGATCGTCCGCGAGGGAGAGCCGAGGATCACCGCGGTCTGCGCCGCCGGCCCGAACGCCACCGTGCTCAAAATAGTTGAACGCGGCGTAGAGCCCGGCATAGAGCCCGGCAAGCAGCGACAGCCAAACGTGCGACCGCGCCCACTGCGGATTATTCACCAGCAGCACCGCTGCCCCGCCCGCAACGATCGCAGCGAGCAAAGTGCCGCTATGCTCCACATTGGCCGGAAACACGAAGCTCAGCGACAGCGCGCGCAGGAATCCGATCACGGGAAAGACCATGGCTTTGCCGGTCTTCAGGAACAAGGCGAGCAGCAGGAACGCCATCAGCGGACCGAACACGATCTGCGGCTGGCCGGGAAAGGAAATGCCAAGGTTCTGAAAGACGTCAGCCGGCAAGAGGCCGAGCACTTTGAGGATGGGATTGATGGTGACGGCAATCAGTGTGACCACGACCGTCCAAATCACGTCGTCTCGGCGTATACTCGTCATCGGAATAGCCTCCCAGCAGATCGGATAATGGAGAGTGCCAAGCGTAACATCGCGGTTGGATAGGCGTAAGGCGCATCGCGAGCATGCGACAATTTGAACTTGGCTGCGCCGCCGCGCGCCGTCGCAAGCGTAATTTCAATGCGCCGTGGTCTTCCTGAGAAGATAGGTGTCCATAATCCACCCCTTCTTTCCCTTGGCTTCGCTTCGGATCCGCTCGATGTCGTGCATGCGCCCTTGCAGGTTGCCCGACACGAGAATCTCATCGTCGGTTCCGATGTAGGCGCCCCAGTAGATGTCGATCTCCGGGTCGCTGATGTTCTTGAACGAACAGTCTGCGTCGAGCATCACAACGACATCGTCGCTATCGTCGGGCAGCCGCTGCGATATCCTGCGCCCGGTCGTAATATGAATCGACTGCCCGATTCGATTCAGAGCGATCTTATGGCGCGCGGCGAGCGCCTGAATGCTGCTTATTCCAGGAACCACTTCGTATTCGAATGCAACGGTTCCTCTGACAATGATCCGATCAATGATCCGTAACGTGCTGTCGTAGAGCGACGGATCACCCCACACGAGGAAGGCGCCGCGTTCCTCCTCGCCGAGCTCTTGCCCGATCAATCTCTCGTATATAGCGGCCCTCTGCTCGTGCCACGCTTTGACGCCCGACTCGTACGATGACGCAGTTCGATCGCGCTCCGGATCCGGGACCTCGATGGTCCTGTACGACTTGTTCTTGATGTAGCGCTTGCAGATTTCCTTGCGAAGGCGGACCAGGTCCTCTTTTTCACGCCCTTTGTCCATCACGAAGAAAACGTCGACCTCATTGAGCGCATTGATTGCCTGCACGGTGATGTAGTCGGGATTGCCGGCACCAATACCGATGATGAAAACCTTTCGCATCTTCAAGCGTCCTCCACTCAACCTCCAGACTAAACCACAATTTCCCGAAACATACCTCGCTTGACCCCGGGTTTGACGTCGGGGGCAATAGCACAGGTTGATCATCAAACGCGCCGCTGACCCGGAATGTCGATGGGCAGCCGGTCACCCCAGAAATCTAATCCACACTGACAGCAAGGCGGTCACGCCCATGAGTCCCGCGGCCCAGAAGTTCCAAGTGCTCATTCTTTGCAGCCTGTTGGATAATTCAGTTACTTTATCCAGTTCGTCTTTGCCGGGGTTGATGCCGCGCAAGCGGCACATTGCGGAGGCGAACCAAAATGCAGCGGAACCACACCCGGTGATCAGTGCTGCGGTCTCAATGTACGATTTCATAATCGTCCCTGATCATCTTGGGCAAGGATAGATATTACAGTGCCAATAGCACCATCTGATGGTGCGTGCGGGCCAATGTCTGCTCCCGGCACTTCTGAGACGTCGACCGACGTCCGCCATACGGCCGCCTTCGGGGTCATGCGGACATCAGCTAGCGATTGCGGACAATCGCTTTATGAGTACACGCCCTCATCATATCCAGGACCTTGTTCTTCCAGCTCGATTTGATCGGAACGCTCGTGGGCCGAGAGCCACATCATGAGCGATGGCGACATGCCGTCGGCGGCCTTGAGCTGCCGGAGCGCCACGCGGATGCTCGTCCGCGCAAAGCGATCGCCCGCGATTGCCATCACGGATGGATCTTCTCCCGCGGCGACTGCCGCAAGCACCCGCTGTTTGAGGGCGTAGAATTTGGGATCTCCGAAATCTTGCAACATCTTTTGAAAAGCATGGTGGCGGGTAGGCTCGAATGGGTGCGGACGCCCGAATGCATCCTTTGCCGGGTGGGCGGGATAAAGATGCGCGCACGGAATCCAGCCCTCCGGGACCGGCTCCGTAGCCGCGTGCGTCCGCTGGTGCTGGAGCAGCTTCGGGAGGACGTGCGTGTGCGGTCCCGTCGGACTCTTGCCGTCGGGACGCGGGATAGGCTGATACACCTCGATCCGCCCCAGCTTGCTCACGAACACACGGTGCGGGTTCGCGGCGAGGATCACACCCATCGCCGGATTGCCTGGGTCGAACAGGCTCCGTCCAGCATGCGACCGCAGTTCTGCTGCCACATCGGCATCGGCCACACGGACGCAGACATCGACCTGCAAGGCGCCAAGGCCAAGATCGAACAGCGTGGCCTCCCGATGCTGTTCCCGTAGCGCCTCCCTGTCTGGTCCTAACTCGGTGAGCGCCGTTCGTTGGTTCATAGCGCACTGGCGCTCTGGCAGGCACAATGCAATGCGATGGTTCCAACTATCGCGTGTGGTGGTGCTCTCGGAAGCGAATAGCCGCACCCCGCTGCCGGGCTCGATGCGAATACCTCCGCGACCGGTTATGGCGGCAAGGGCGACGTCGCTGCACGACAGGGTCAGCGGCTCATCCGCGTCGCGTGCGAACTCGGCGATCGCCCCGAATGTTCCTAGACTCCAGTTCGTCCCAGGGTCGGCCATCTGGGCGGCAAGAAATTCGAAATTGCTCGGGACGTCGTTCACGGTGGCTCTCGCTCGAATTTCCCAGAATACACCTCACCATCTCGGTTGCGAGTGACATCGAGTTGGCGATAATTCCCAATTCCTCGGATCAGCAGGTCGACAGCTGCCCATGGCCCATTATCGCAGACCACTCGCGGCGGCCGCCGCGCTCAACACCGCGATTTTCGTGGTCGAAGCGGTTGCCGGATTCAAGGCCGATAGTCTCAGCCTCATCATGGACAGCGTCCATAATCTCTCCGACGAGATGGCGCTCGTTTTCCTCTATCTGGCGTTCGTCCTGCCGCACGGAGTCTCGCGGCATCTGCTGCGCACCGCCAACGTCTTCAACTCGGTGGGCCTCGTGCTCGTCAGTGGACTGCTGCTGTGGCAGGCGGCGGAGCGAATCCTCCATCCCGCCCCGGTCGTCGGCTCGGTCGCCGTCGTGGTCGGCCTCCTCGCCGCCGCCGCCAATTGGGGCGTCGCGCGGCTCCTCCTCGCCCCGAGCCGCAACAACGCCGCGATCCGCCTCGCCTATATTCACAATATCGGCGACGTCTACGTATCCCTCGCGCCGGTCGCCGCCGGCCTCCTGGTCAGCCTGACCGGTTATTCGATTTTCGATCCCCTCATCGCCGCAGGCATCGCCACGTGGATCATCGTCTCCACCGTGCGCGAGGTCTTTGCATCGAGCGAGGAGCTCATCTGGCCCGAGAAAATCGTCTGCGGCCATTCCGACCACGAGGAGGCGGCGGTCGGCGCCGCTTCGTCGCGGCCGTAGAGGGCGACCCAAGCCAGGCGGCGCGCGATGCTCACTTAAATGTCACACCTTACGGCGAAATGAATTTCGGGCGTTGACAAAAACGGCGCCGCCTTCTTCCATCACGAGCGTTCAGGTGCGCCGGTCGCGTTGATCGGCCTAAAAGGGAATCCGGTGCGATCCGCCGTTTCGGCGGCGAGTCAAATCCGGAGCTGCCCCCGCAACTGTCGGCGGCGAATCCTTCTCCAGGTTGCCACTGGGCTTTGTGCGCCAAAGTCCGGGAAGGCGGAGAAGGATGATGACCCGCGAGCCAGGAGACCTGCCTGAACGACGTCATCCTTCCGGCGTGCGGGGCGCGCGCATGGGGCGGTCTTCCGCTGTGGTGACAGAGGGGAACTGTCGAGCGGAGGGGTGCCGCCATGCGATATCGCGTTCAACGCTTCAGAATCGTCGGTCCCGCGGCCATCACGAAGTTTGCCCGCGCGACATGCGCCGCGGCGTTGCTTGCCGCGGCTCCAGCGATGGCGGCGGAAGTGCCGCCGGCGGTGAAGGCGCCGTGGCAGCCTCCTGTAATCCAAGCCTACGACTGGACCGGCCTCTATGTGGGCACGCATCTCGGCTATGCCGGGGGACGCTCGAACTGGAGCGCGCCACCTGATCTCGCGAGCTCGCTCGACCTGTTCCAGTCCTCCGATATTTTCACCGGGTCGGGAAGCTATTTCGGGGGGCTGCAAATCGGCTACGACTTCATGCTGGCGAACCGCGTCGTGCTCGGCCTCCAGCTCGATGCCTCGTTTCCGGGCTTTCCACGCCACGGCGTCTCCATCGGCGGCACATCGATCTTCTCCACACCGGACATCGGCCTGGCGAGCTATAGCGAGACGGTGCTGCACTCCGGCACCTTGCGCGGTCGCGTCGGTTACGCCCCCAACAACTGGCTCTTCTATGCGACCGGCGGCTTCGCCTGGACCTACAACCAGCTGACGCTGACGCAACTGGCCGACGATACGACCGATCCCCCATTCCTGTGGCGACTGGGCTGGGTGGCGGGGCTCGGCGTCGAGTGGGCATTCGCGCCGAACTGGACGGTGAATCTCGAGTATCTGTACACGAAGTATGGCAACAGCAGCGTGATGTTTCCGAACGCAGGGCTGCAGTTCACATCCGATCTTTCCCTGCAGCAGGCGCGCGCATCGCTCAACTATCGCTTCGGCGGCGGCGGGACGAACGTAACCGGCGGCTCGACCGGGCTGCCCACGCCGGCGACGGACCTGGTGAACTTTCACGGTCAAACCACGGTCGTGTGGCAAGGCTACCCGGCGATCCGATCGCCCTATGCCGGAACCAACAGCCTGCCCGGCAGCGGGCTCGCCCGCGAGACGTTCGACGCGACGCTCTCTGCCGGCATACGGTTGTGGCAAGGGGCCGAGCTGTGGATCACCCCGGAGATCGATCAAGGTTTCGGCTTGGCGAACACGCACGGCGTCGCCGGATTTCCGAGCGGCGAGTCCTACAAGCTCGGGTCATCCTACCCCTACACGCGCATGCAGCGCGGATTCCTCCGGCAGACCATCAATCTCGGCGGCGAAGTTGAGAAGGTCGACGCCGACGTCAGCCAGTTCGCCGGGACGCGCACGGAGAACCGCCTCGTGTTGACGGTCGGCAAGTTCGCCATCGTCGACATCTTCGATACCAACAAATATGCCAACAGTCCGAAGACCGACTTTCTGAACTGGTCGCTGATCAACGCCGGCACGCTCGACTATGCCGGCGACGGCTGGGGCTACACCTACGGTGCGGCCGCCGAATGGTACCAGGGGTCCTGGACCTTGCGCGCCGGCGTCTTCGACCTGTCGGCGTCTCCGGCCGGCGGCGACAGTCCCGACGGCGGCGTCCTCGACCCGACCTTTCAGCAGTACGCGTTGGTCGCAGAAATCGAAAAGCGCTACGAATTGTGGGGCCAGCCCGGCAAATTCAAGGTCACCGGCTTCCTCAACCGCGGCCGGGCGGGAAGATTCCAGGACGCCATCACGCTCGCCCAGATCACCGGTGAGCCCGCCGACATCACCGCAGTGAGAAGCTATGCCAGCCGCCCGGGCGTCAGCGTGAACCTGGAGCAGCAAATCTCGGACACGGTCGGGGTGTTCGCCCGCGCCGGCTGGGCCGACGGCAACGTCGAGCCGTGGGATTTCACCGACATCGACCGGACGGTCTCCGGCGGCGTCTCGATCAACGGCAAGAACTGGGGCCGGCCTGACGATACCGTTGGCATCGCCGGCGTGATCAACAACATCTCCGGCGTGCACCAGGCGTTTTTCAACGCCGGCGGCTTGGGCATCCTCATCGGCGACGGACAGCTGCCGAATCCCGGGCTCGAGAAGATCTTCGAGACTTATTACAGTTACGCGCTTTCACCCGACGTGCGCGTCAGCTTCGACTACCAGTTCATCGCCAACCCCGCCTACAACAGGGACCGCGGTCCGGTGAATGCGTTTGCCGGACGCTTCCATGCCCAGTTCTAAAGCACGTCCGAGTGGGTTGAATTGCCAATGTATGCGCCGGCACGGCGATCGCCAGAGTCACGCCTGATTTGAATTTCGCGTCTATGGCGCCGGAGCCGGAGTCACCTCGAACAGCCCTTCCGCTTTCATCGCGGCGTCGAAGCGCCCCGCGGGATCAAAGGTCTTGTTCCATTCCAAGACCTTCGGCAGCCACGCGTCGGCGACGGTGTAGCGCAAACCCTCGCCGGTTTTTCGGTTGCGCACGACGATCACGGCAAGCAGTCCAGCCGGCGCCTTCTCCGGCGCGATGACGAGCGTTCCCTGCCCCGGGCTGGCGTTGGTCGCGAGCATCACGCCGTCGGCGATGCAGGGGCATGGCGCCTTCTCGCCGGTGTAATAGGTCACGGCAAGCCCGCGCGGGTCGGCCTTGATGCGCTCCTTGGCGTCGAGGCCGATGCGGATGCCAATGGGAATGAACGCACCGAAGGCGCCGTGCACACGAGCCCCGAGCTCAACCCACTCGGTCGGGGTTTCGGCCCGTGCAGGCAAGCTCAAGAGAATGACGGCGCTACA